>Ga0335073_10010368_pt1 | contig 13099 bp, 13 predicted proteins | sample Lox_Sample_22_FD_207093 | JGI IMG/M metagenome (GOLD analysis project Ga0335073, IMG submission 207093) | Soil microbial communities from Loxahatchee National Wildlife Refuge, Florida, United States - Lox_Sample_2.2 | ecosystem: Environmental > Terrestrial > Soil > Wetlands | place: USA...
GACAGCACGGCTGGCGTCACCCAACAGGTCTATATCTTTCCTCGCGGCGCAACCGTCCCCGCTCAAGTCTTTGTGGTGGCGGTGGACCAGTTCGGCAATCAATCGCTTCCCAGCAACATTCTGACGATTGGCAGTTTCTAGCCGGACTTTTGCGGGCCTTGTTCCACTGAGAAGCGCTGACAGGACCGTGTCAGGCCGGCTTTTCCCCAGCGCGGCGCTATGGCCGGCCGATGGAAACGGCGTCGCCGGCCAGGATGTCAGACCGTTGCTGGTATGTCTACAGCGTCGCCGCCTGGCTGCCCGGTGGACGCAGCAAGAAACAGAATGCGACGACGTGCGTGATCATCAACAACGGCACATAGATGATGGGGATCGCATAGGTGGCGCCCAGTTGTCCCGCCATCGCGGGAAGATTGAGCCTGGTGGCGTGGTAGTAGTCGACGATGATGTCACTTGCCCCCACCAGATTGAAGGCTACGACGAAAGACCAAAAAAGCGGACGTATCTTTGCCGTGACAAGTGCCAGGATGGCGAGCACTCCGGTTGCGAAGTCCGCATAGGCGGCGAAGGTCGAGAAACTGGCGGGCAGATTGGGACCGACGATACCCGGAAGAATGAAGACCAGACCGAAGAACCGGAAGCTGTGCAGCGTAGCGATTGCGCGTTGGGCATCGAACCGGTCCATCGCCTTGAGACGGGGCCAAATGTAGACGCCGAAGCAAAGCAGCCACGCGATGTATCCAAAGACGAGATGGATTCTGAAGATCGTTTCTGATGACATTTCAGGCCTCCTGAACTCCGCCGGCGAAGAATGCGGCATTCTCACGGAAGAACTCCTCCAGCGTCTGTGGATTCCTGCCGGTGACCGCGCGGATCGCTCCGGTAGCCTGGAAGCGTTCTTCGGTTTTCCGAAAGCCCTGCCAGAGATGTGAGAGATGATCGAGCGCGTGGGGCTGGAGGCGCTCTTTGGCGGTATTGGCCCATTGCTCGTCCGTGATTGCGACGTATCGGATCGGCCGGCCGATCGCTCTCCCCAGCGCTGCGGTGATTTCTTTCACCGTGGGCGTCTCGCCGATCAGGGGATAAACGTTCTGCGCCGGCACGTCCGGATTGGCCAACAGTGCCGCGGCAACACGGGAGACATCTTGCGCGCCTACCAGCGGAATTACGGTGGAATCCGCACCCCACGGCAGGAAGACAGCGTTTTGCGCGGAGACGCTCCGGCTGACAAGAGCGCGCACGTTTTCATAATAGGGCGGCGACTGGAGATGAACAGCACCCACCTGCGCCCAATCGAAGATGCGGTCGGCCAGCCGATGCTGCAAATTGCGGATGCTGGGCGCGTGGCTCAGATCGCGGAAGAGGGGGTCGGCCGGCGTCCCCTGAAACTGCGAATTGTTCAGGACCAACTCGAGATGGGCATCGCGGGCGGCGGCGGCGAAGATGGTAGCGGCCTCCAGCAGGCCGTCGGTGACGGGGTAAGTGAAATAGGCCCGCTTGACGTCCCGCATTGCGGCCTGGACCGAAGTTGAGTTCAGGAGGTCGCCCGCGACCACTTCGGCGCCTCGTTTACGGAGATCATCGGACCGTGAATCGAGCTTATGGACCAGGGCGCGAACCGGAATCCCCTGCTCCAAGAGAAGATTTGCAACCAGGCGTCCGGTCGAGCCTTGCGCTCCACCAGCCGCGCCGGTAACCAAAACCGGATGAGACATGGGAAGTTCTCCTTTCGCTCCATAGGATGATATACATAATCTAAAGGATTCGGGGAATGTTCATGCTGCCGGAGCGGCGGGGCGATTGCAGCTTCGGATGATTCGCAGCATCCTAAAATCATGCGCTACCGTCCCGGACACAAACTCGAGACTCATCAGAAGATTGTGAAAGACGCCTCGCGCCGCATCCGGGCCGAAGGCTTAAACGGCGCCGCGGTTTCGGCCGTGATGAAAGACGCCGGACTGACCCACGGAGGCTTTTACAAGCATTTCGATAGCAAGGACGACCTGCTCCTGGAATCGCTGCGGGAGGGCTTTCGCGAAATCGAGGATACCCTGGCTAACGCGGCCGAACAGTCGCCCCCGGGAGAGGCATGGAAGGCTATCGTGCGGACCTACCTGAGCCTGGAACTGTGCGAACATGCCGAGCGCGGCTGCCCCCTGGCGGCGCTCTCGCCGGAACTAGCGCGAGCGGATAAAAAAATGAAACCACGGATCGTGGCCGAGCTGGTGAACTACAAGAACCGGATGACGCCGTTCATGCCCGGCAGGGGAATCGCCGACAAAGAGCGCGCCTTCTTCGCGATTTTTTCCACCATGATCGGGGCGATTGCCATCGCTCGATTACTGCCGGACCGAGCGATGCGGGAGAAAGTGCTGGCCAATACGAGAGACTTTCTTTTGAGCAGTTTCTAACCGCGTGCTTGCCGAGCCAATCGGACGCACGCTAGCATCGGGAGCATGCGGAACAGAAAGACCACGCGGGACCGGATCGTATTGGCCGCGGTGATTCTGTTCATCGCCGGGTTCATCATTTTTGCCGGCGCGACGCGTGTACGGCGAAAAACAGTCTCGCCCGTTTCCAAGGTCTCGCTTGGCCAGGACCAGGTTTTTTGCTCGCGCGAGGCCACCGTGCAGGACGCTCTATCGCTCGGCGAGGCGCTTCGCGGGACGGGCTACTTCCACAACTCCGGCACCAGCGTTCTGCTGTCGAAGCACGGCTCGGTCAAGCAGATCTCCTTCGCGCTGGAAGATGGCGCCTGGGATCATCCGGCCACGGTGGCGGCGTTCGAGGAAATCGGCCGCCGCGTGGCGACCGCCATCGGCGGATTTCCGATTCAGGTGGAACTGGCCGATTCCAGATTCGCGGCGCACCGGTCGTTAAAAGTGGGTAAGGTGCTCAGCGGATCTCACGACGTGGTCTATTATTTCGGCGAGGCAACCGAAAATGAAGCCATCACCCTCGCCTTGTCGCTGACCGACGTCCGCTATTTCGGCGGAGCGGGAGCCACGGTGGCGATCTGGAAGGACGGTCCGACGGCGATCGGTTATGTGGTCAACGACGGTGTCTGGAACCGGTCCGATGCCGTCAACGGCTTCGCGGAGCTCACGCGCAGAGTGGCTCCATCGGTGGGCGGACTGCCGGTTCAGATGCGGCTGTTGACGGCCGAGATGGAGACACGGAAGGAAACAGAAGTCAAGTGAAGTTCAGCGAATTTCGTGGGCCAAACCACGAGCCCGCGCGGAATCGAAAATCTGCTCCAGCGCCGCTTTGATCTCCGCCGACGCTTTGGTTTGCTCCTGGTTCACCACGCCCTGCTCGCGATTGACCACCGATTGCTCCTGGTTCACTTTCTGCTGTTCGGCGTTGACCTCGCGCTGTTCGGCATTGACCTGCGATTGCATCCGGCTTACCTCGGGCTGGCTGCCGTCGCCGCGATTCACGGCGGACTGCCTGCGATTGACCTCCGACTGGTCGCGATTGACGTCGCGCTGGTGAAGGTTGACATCACCCTGCATTCGATTCACTTCCGCCTGATGCCGGTTGACGTCGCCCTGCTGCCGGTTGACCTCGCGCTGCGGGGCCATGGCGTCATCGAGTTCGGTCAGGACTTCGCTGCCAGTTACGACAAAATCGTGTCCATCCTGACGGAACCAAGCAAAGTGAGCGCCGTACCTGGCTCGCAAATCCCGCATGAACTGTGCGTCGCGCGAATCCCACGAGCCGCTGGAGGAATCGCCCGAGACAATCAGGTAGCGGGTGACCGATGCCTGCGGAGCTGCGAGAATCGCGGCCGCGGCGCAAACCGCCACGGCAACTGCTGCTTCGGCGAATCGAGACATACGAATATTCTCCCTCGCGCACGAGATTGGACGAATCCGCCGGCGGGCCGTTAGCAGGCTGTCACCTGATTGCAGCGAAATATCAATAGAATTCCGGGAAAAGGCTCTTTACAAGCGATGGTATAATTGTTGCCAGATGGTTTTCAGGCGCCCCGCCGATGCGGGTTGTCGAGACTTCGGGTTACTCCAGGTCGAACGTCCCCTTCCGTCTCTTTCATTTCCCTTATGGAGGTCGCCGGCACACATTTGGTAAAGGTCAGCGTGCGCATCAGCCGAGGCGTGGAAAGCCTCTTCGGTACTCGCGACGAGAATATCCGGTTGCTCGAATCCGGCTTGGGTGTTCACACTCAGTTAGTCGATAACAATCTCGAAATTGAAGGCGAAGCTGACAACGTGTCGCGCGCGGAAACGATTCTCGAAGACTACAACACGCTGGTGCGCGAAGGCCACGTCTTCAATAACGGCGATCTGAACAGCTTCCTGCGGGTGGTGACCAACGATCCGGAAGTCTCCTTGCGCGCGCTGGTGCGCAGCGGAAAACAGCGCAATTTCGGCAAGAAAATCCTGGCGCCCAAGACCGTCAATCAACGCCGCTACCTGGAAGCAATCGAGCGCAACGACCTGGTATTCGGCATCGGTCCGGCCGGCACCGGCAAGACCTATTTAGCCGTCGCCATGGGCGTTTCCGCGCTGCTGAACAAGCAGGTGGCGCGCATCATTCTCACGCGGCCGGCGGTCGAGGCCGGCGAACGGCTGGGTTTTTTGCCGGGCACGCTACAGGAAAAGGTGGATCCGTATCTTCGCCCGCTCTATGACGCGCTTTACGACATGCTGGAGAACGATCGCGTGGAGAAGCTGCTGGAACGCAATGTCATCGAGGTTGCGCCCATCGCCTTCATGCGCGGCCGCACTCTCAACGACAGCTTCATCATCCTCGACGAGGCGCAGAACAGCACGCCCGAGCAGATGAAGATGGTGATCACGCGGCAGGGCTTCAACTCGAAGATGGTGGTGAACGGAGACATCACGCAAATCGATCTTCCGGCGGGGCGCCGTAGCGGCCTGATCGACGCCACCGAAGTGCTCAAAGGCGTGGAAGGCATCAGCTTTGTGACGTTCGACGAGAAGGACGTGGTGCGCCACACGCTGGTGCAGCGCATTGTCAAAGCCTACGAACGCTACAACGAATCGATCGGCGCCGGACGGCAGTTGACGCTGAAACTGGGCGACCCCGTCACCGAGAATGGCGCCGAAGCGGTGCCCACTCCAGCCCCGGCGCCCATGGCTCCGGCCGAAACGGCCCCACAGGCCTGATTCGCCGCCATGTCCGCCCCCGAAGGCAGTACGGTTACGTTTCATCGTTCTTCAGCGAATCTCCGTCCGCTCGCACTCGCTCGCTTCGCCCGAAAGCTGCAAAAGGACGTGGCGCACGGCCGCCCCTTCGACTGCCGGATTACCGGCGACGCGGAACTGCGCCGCCTGAACCGGGAGTTTCGCGGAAAAGACTACGCCACGGATGTTTTGTCGTTTCCGGCAAGTTGCGGCGCGGGCACTCTTGCCGCCGACGGCCACAAGCGCCGAGATGAGCCTCGGGGCGGCAGGCAAGAGCGCCCGCGCCACATTGGCGACATCGCCATTTCGGCCGCTCGTGCGCAGGTCCAGGCCCGCCAATACGGCCACTCCGTCGAAACCGAAATCCGCATCCTGATGCTGCACGGCGTCCTCCACCTGATGGGCTACGACCATGAAATCGACAGCGGCCGCATGGCGCGCGCCGAGGCGCGATGGCGCGCGCGGCTGCGCCTGCCCCATGGTCTGATCGAACGGGTGCGGCCATGATGCTGGCTATCGCCATGGCGACAATTCTGGCCGTGGCGCTTCTCGGACTGGTGACCTTCGTACAGCTCCTCTATCTCGAGAGCATGCGGATTCGCCCGCGCGACCTGCCTTCGGTGAAATTTTTCAAGGAGACGCTCGAAGACAAAATCGGCGTCTCCATCGAACCCGGATCCGACGCATTCTCGCTCATCAAGCACACCATGCTGGTCCTGCTGGGCCTGCTATTCTACGCCTGGATTGCCGACAGCAACCCGTTCAGCGCGGCGGTCTTCTGGCAGGCCGCGCTGGCGGCGTGGCTGACCCTGATCGGCGTCGCCTATGCCCTGCCCCAGATCCTGTACCGCCGGACTTCGGGCCGCTGGGTGCTGCCGCTGGTGCCGCTGCTGCGCGCCATGGCCTGGGCCGCGCGTCCGGTGGTGGCGTTGCTCAGCTTCCTGCAATCCCTGGTGAGCCTCACCGACACCGCGTCCGTGCCGGCTGAACCGCCGTCGCCCGCCGAAAACATCGATGCGCTGATTTCGGCCGGCACCGAGGGAGGCCTCATCGAGGAGGAAGACCGCAAGTTGATCCAGTCGGTAGTCGAGTTCGGCGATAAGATCGTCCGCGAAGTCATGACGCCGCGGCCCAAGATTGTCGCCATTGCGGCCGAAGCCACGCTCGAAGAACTGCGCACGCTGGTGATCAACGAGCAGTACTCGCGCATCCCGGTGTACGAGCAGAATATCGATCAGATCATCGGCTTCGTGCACGTCCGCGACATGTTCGAACTGGAAGAGGAGGAACGGAAGGAACGCAGCGTGCGCGAGCTGATGCGTCCCATCCCCTTTGTGCCCGAAACCAAGCCCGTGAACGACCTCATGCGGCAGATGCAGCAGGAGAACACGCACATGGTGATCGTGGTCGACGAGTATGGCAACACCGCCGGGCTCGCCACCATGGAAGATCTGCTGGAGGTGATCATCGGTGAAATTCGCGACGAGCACGAGCCGGAGAGCGACATCTCCGAGGATGGTCACGGCGGATACATCGTCTCGGGCAGTTTCGACCTCGATCGCGTGGCGGATCTGTTCGAGGAATTCCACCGCGGCGAGGAAATCGAATCGACTACCGTCGGCGGCCTGGTCAGCGAATGGCTCGGCCACGTGCCGAAGGCCGGTGAGTTCGCCGAACGCGGAGGCATTAAGATTGAAGTGTTGGCGTCCGACGATCTGCGTGTGGAGCGGGTGCGAATATCGAAATCGGAAGCCGTGGGCGCATGAGGAATCGGCGGGGATGTGATGCAGGGCAGGCTGGCAGCCGGCAGATTGGCAATCTGCCTGGTCGGACGAGAGCCGACTTTTCCAGCGTCTGCAAGGCCAGTGCGAAGGTGCGGGTCGAATCGCCGAGTCCGCGCCAGCGCAAGACGCCAATCCGTACAGCATTGCCGCGCGCGCCCAGGCCGGCTGCCAGCCGGCCGCAGGTTGCCTACCTGCCCCACAATGAGACTGAAATATGACAGAGCCGTTTCGTTCCGGATTTGTATCGCTGGTGGGCCGGCCGAATACCGGCAAATCCACGCTGCTGAATGCCCTGGTGGGGCAGAAGGTGGCCATCGTGGCCGATAAGCCGCAAACCACGCGGACCGCGATTCAGGGAGTGGTGACGCTGCCTCATGCGCAAATTGTGTTCCTGGATACCCCGGGCATCCACAAGGCGCGCTCGCCTCTCAACAAGCGCCTGATGCAAACGGTGCGGGCATCCATCGAAGAGCGCGACCTGCTGCTGTTCGTGGCGGATGCGGCCCGTCCCATCGCCGACGAAGATCGGCATGCGCTCGACATGGTCCGCAAAAGCCAGACCGCGTCGCTGCTGGTGCTCAATAAACTCGATCTCGTAAAAGACAAGTCCCGACTGCTGCCGCTGATCGAAGAATACAAGTCGCTCTGGGACTTCGCGGACTACATTCCGGTCTCGGCCAGCCGCGGCCAGGGTTTGGATGTGCTGCAGGACGCCATCGTCTGCCGTTTGCCGGAGGGTCCGGCGTATTTCCCCGAAGATTACGTTACCGATCAGCCGGAGCGATTTCTGGCTGCCGAACTGATCCGCGAAAAAGTGCTCGCCGCCACCAAGCAGGAAGTGCCGCACTCCGTCGCCGTCATGGTCGACAAGTGGGAAGAGACGCCGAAGATCACACGCATTTTCGCAACCATCCGTGTGGAACGTGAGGGACAGAAAGGCATCGTCATCGGCGCCAAAGGAGAAATGCTCAAACGGATCGGCACCCTGGCGCGGCAGGAGATGGAGCGGCTCTTCGAACGTAAGATTTATCTCGACCTGCATGTACGTTTACAGCCACGCTGGCGCGAACAATCCGCCTTTCTCGACTCACTCGACTGGCGTACAATGACGGGTGAACATGATAGCGAAACTTCTGGCTTCCCTGCTCGCGGTCACGCTGCTGGCCGCCATCTGCCTCGCCGCGGGTAAACCCATTTCGGACGGCGTCATCAGCGACCAGGTGATGATCAAGCTGAGTTCGGACCCGGTGGTGAAAGGCGGCGGACTGCATGCCGACGTCAAGGACGGCGTGGTCACGCTCACCGGCTCGGTGGCCGAACAGAAGCAGAAGGACAAAGCCGGCAAGATTGCCAAAGGGGTAAAGGGCGTTAAACAGGTGATCAACAACATCACCGTCGCCAAATCCGGCTCCAAATGAGCATTGTGGGGCAGGCTAACAACCTGCGGCGGGTTTGCAAACCGCCTCAACGCGCGCTGTACCTCGCCGTCCTTATCTCCGGGCTCTCGAGCGCGCAGGACTTCTCGCTGATCAAACTGGACGTGGTCGCGGAGAAACTCACGTTTCTCGAAGGTCCGGCCTGGTCGAAAGACGGCTTTCTGATTTTCAGCGACACCCCCGCCGATCGCCTTTTCAAGTGGGTTCCCGGCCACGCCGTCGAGGTGTTCCGCGAGAAGGCCAACGGCCCCAGCGGCAATGCGTTCGACGCCGAGGGCCGGCTCTACACCTGCGAGACCCGCGCACGCCGCGTCACTCGTACCGGCAGAACGGGCTCCATCGAAGTGCTGGCGGACAAATTCGACGGCAAGCGCTTCAACGCCCCCAATGACATTGCGGTGAGCCGTAGCGGAAGCGTCTACTTTACCGATCCGGCATTCGGATATCAGTCGGACATTCGCGAGCTCGATTTTTACGGCGTTTACCACGTTGCGCCAAAGGGCGGAATCAAACTCATCGCCAAACCGCAGGGCCGGCCCAACGGAATCGCCCTCTCGCCAAACGGCAAGATCCTGTACGTATCGAATTCCGACGAACGCAACATCCGCGCTTACGATGTCGACCGAAACGGCGACGCATCCAACGAGCGGGTGCTGGTGGCGAAAGTCGAAGGAATCCCCGGAGGGATACGGGTTGACGAAAAGGGAAATCTCTTCGTGGCGGCGGCGGGCATCGCCGTCTACAGTCCCGATGGCCGCCTGCTCCACACCATCGCGACGCACAGCGCGCCGTCGAACTGCGCGTTCGCAGAAGCTGATCTGAAGTCGCTGATGATCACCTCCCGCGGCACGCTCTACCGCGCCCGCATGGAAGACAAAGGTGCCAACTAGTGATGTGGGGCAGGTTGGTAACCTGCGGCCGATTTTCAATCTGCCTTGCCGGCCCATGCGCTTCGATCGATCCCGCGGTCAACACGTGCTTCGAAGAAGGATGTCTCGGGGGTTTGGAAATTTCGCTTGTTGCCGGCCAGGCGGGTTGCCAACCCGCCGCAGGGTAACAACCTGCCCTACAAGGAGGCGCCGTCATGGCGTCTGATTCCCGCCGCTACCCAGCCTACCCGCTGGTCGGCGTCGGCGCCATCCTCCTGCGCCGCGACCGGATCCTGATGGCGCAGCGCGGCAAGGAACCACTGAAAGGCTGGTGGTCGTTGCCCGGCGGCGCGGTGGAAGCCGGCGAGTCGCTCGCCGACGCCGTCCGCCGCGAAGCCATGGAGGAAACCGGACTCGCCATTCGCCCGCTGCGCGTCTTCGAAATCTTCGAGCGCATCATGCGCGACGCGGACGGCCGCCCGGAATATCATTACGTCTTGATCGATTATCTGTGCCGCGTCACCGGCGGTTCGCTGAGGCCGGGCGACGATGTCTGCGCGGTGGAATGGGTGCGCCGGCGCGATCTGCCGTCGCTGCGGATTACAGAGGGTACGCTAGGCGTAATCGAAAGGGCCTTTGACAGCCGTGAGAACCAGCGCTGAAGTTTTGGAATTTGAATCCCTGCGGGCGCTCGTTGGGCGCTACATCGGTAGTCCGCTGGGCCACCGCGAGCTGGAGAAGGTCGAGCCGGAAACCGATCGCCAACGGTTGTCGGCCGCGCTCGCCGAAGCCGGAGAGGCCATCGGATACCTGCGCCTGGCCGCCCGTCCCCAACCCGCTTCGCGAGGAGCGGCGATTCGCATCGATTTCAACGGCCTGCCGGATGTGGAAGCTGCCGTCCACAAGCTGCACATCGAAGGCGCCAGCCTCGACCCCAAGGAAATCTTCGAACTCTTATCTTTACTCGATCGCGCGGCCGACGCCAAAAGCGTTCTCACCGCGGCCGGCGAGCGTTTTCCGCTGCTGGCGCGCCGAGCGCTGGCTATTGGCGATTTCCGGGCCCTGCTCCATGATCTCGACGGCAAAATCCTGCCCGATGGCACGGTGTCCGACCATGCCAGCGTGGCCCTGGCGCGTCTGCGGCGCGATATCGAGCGGCAGAAAAAGGCCATCCAGGAATCGCTCGAACGATTTCTGAAATCGCATCGCGAAGAAGGCGTGCTGCAGGAGGAATTCGTCACCATCCGCAACGAGCGCTTCGTCGTGCCGGTCATCGCCGGGCAGCGGCGCAAGCTGGATGGCGTCATCCACGGCGCCAGTTCCAGCGGTCACACACTCTTCGTCGAGCCGCTCGAAACCATCGACCTCAACAACGAGCTCGTCCGTCTCTCCGAGGAGGAAGCGCGCGAGGTACACCGCATTCTCCTCGAACTCACCGCCCGCCTTCGCGGTCACGCCGATTCCATCCGCTCCACGCTCACCACTATGGCGGAGCTGGAGCTGATCTTCGCCAAGGGCCGCTTCGCCAGCGAGTTCGACTGCGTGGTGCCGCGATTCGGCGAACGTCTCTTCCTTCGCGACGCGCGCCATCCGCTGCTCGACGATGTTCTCAAACGCAAGCATGCGTCGGCAGTCCCCGTCAGCCTGGAACTGACCCGCGAACGGCGCACCCTGCTCATCAGCGGACCCAATACGGGCGGGAAGACCGTTACGTTGAAGACCGTCGGCCTGCTCAGCCTGATGGCGCAATCCGGACTGCCGGTCCCGGCGGCCGAAGCAGAATTCCCGCTTTTCGACCAGGTTCTGGCCGACATCGGCGACTACCAGTCGATCCAGGAGAACCTCAGCACGTTTTCCGCTCACGTGTCCAATATCCGCGAAATGGCTCTCGACGTGACGCCGGATTCGCTGGTGCTGCTCGACGAGTTGGGCGCGGCGACCGACCCCGAAGAGGGCGGAGCGCTGGGCGTGGCGATCGTCGAGCATTTTCGCTCGGCCGGCGCCTTTACGCTGGTCTCGACGCACCTCATGGCGTTGAAAATCTACGGCGCCTCGACCGGTGGCGTCGAGAACGGCTCCATGGGATTCAACGAATCGACATTCGAGCCGACGTACCAGTTGCGGCTGGGATTGCCCGGAAAATCCGCGGGTCTGGAGATCGCCACGCGCCTCGGGATGCCGGAAGACATCATGCTTCGCGCCCGCCGGTCGATGAGCGATCGCGAACGCGACGTCACCCGTTTCCTGGAAGAACTGCACCGCCGCATCGAGGAGACCCAGACGCTGGAACGCGACCTGAAGGCGCAGATCGCGCAAACAGCCAGGCGCGAAAAAGAACTCGCCCAGGAATGGGAAAAGCGCGAAACCGCCAAACTGAAGGAACTGGAGCGCCGCACCGACCAGGCGCTGGCGAAATTCGAGGAACAGGCGCAGGAGACCATCGGTAAAATCGCCCAGAGCGCCGATCGCCGCAAAGCCGAGCAGGACGCGCAGCGGCGCGTCTCCAAGGCCCGCCGGGAGTTGCGCGAGGATTTCCAGACCACCGTCCTCGAAACCCAGGACGATTCGCGGCAGAACCGTATCCAACCCCTGCGCATCGAGGAAGGCGCGCGGGTACGATTGCGCGACTTTCGCGACCCAGCCCGCGTGCGGCGCAAGCTGGGCAACGGGAAGCTCGAAGTGGAGGCCGGCTTCCTGAAGATGCAGGTCTCCGAAGACGACGTCATCGAAGTGCTGCCGGAATCCGGAGCCCCGTCCGGAAAGCTGCCTAAGGGCGTCAGCTTCCAACCGGCGCCGCAGCTCTCTCCGGCGTTTCAGGAACTGAACGTGATCGGCCAACATGCCGAGGAAGCCGCCGACGCGGTCGACCAATTCCTCGACCACGCCGTCATGGCGACCGCCAGCCGGGTCCGCATCGTCCATGGTCATGGTATGGGCGTATTGCGCAAGACGATCCACGAACTCTTGAGCCGCCACCCGCACGTCGCGAGGTTTTATCAAGCGGCGCAGCAGGAAGGCGGCGCCGGCGCCACCATCGTCGAGCTGCGAGATTAAGTCCTCGAGTTCGTGGCGCAAGCACTCGTCCTTGCGACGTCCCGCACTCCTGCGGGACCGCTGGGCGAAGCCCGCTGCTCCCCGCGTCCCGCCAGACCGATCCCGTCTATTTTGAGGGTAGCGACGCAATACCCCCTGTTGTGGGGAGGCAGACCAAGCCTAACAAAACAAACCACTCATTCCCTCTGCCGGTTTCACCCTTTCCACAGCCTGTCGGATTTACCAACGTTCTTTTTGCAGTTTTTGAGATATGAATGTATGATTTTATTGCCGCATGGGCTTCGGCCAGCACACAACCCTGGATTCTGCCGCTCCCCACTACGAGCTGATGTGGGGCGATGAATCCACGCGCGCGCTGGCGGAAGCGACTCCTCAGGGCGTCATCAGCGTGACCCGGGAAGGCGTCATCGCCTGGGCGAATTCCGCCACTCAATGCCTTTTCGGCTATTCGCGCGACGAGTTAATCGGACAACCACTGGAATGTCTGATTCCAGAGAGAGCCCGGGACCGCCATCGGAGGCACTGGGCACTCTATGCGGCGGATCCCTATGTCAGGCCCATGGGAACCGGGATGACGCTGAACGCCCTGCGCAAGGATGGCAGCGAGTTTCCCACGGAAATCGGCCTCGGTTGCGTCGAGATCGGCGGCCAACGTTTGTTCGTCGCGTTCATCGCCGACGTTACCGTTCGGCAGAACGTAGTGGACGCTCTGCACAAGACAGAAGAGGATTTGCGGCGCTACATGGAGTCGGCGCCCGCGGCCATCGCGACATTCGACCTCGAGA
>Ga0335073_10010370_pt1 | contig 13099 bp, 11 predicted proteins | sample Lox_Sample_22_FD_207093 | JGI IMG/M metagenome (GOLD analysis project Ga0335073, IMG submission 207093) | Soil microbial communities from Loxahatchee National Wildlife Refuge, Florida, United States - Lox_Sample_2.2 | ecosystem: Environmental > Terrestrial > Soil > Wetlands | place: USA...
AGTTCAAGCTCCAGTTCGGCAAGCAAACGGTGGAGTTGCAGCCGGCAAGTCACATTCGGCTTGAGATGGATGCGAATGAGGCGAGGCTTGCCGTCCTCGACGGCTCAGTTCGTTTAGAGGACCCAGCCGGGACCCAGGAGATCTCGAAGCGGGAAACGGCAACCTTCCATCTCGCCGACCAGCAGGCGCCCACCTTGGCGAAGAACGTGGAGCCGAGCTCATTTGACGAGTGGGACAAGCAGTCGGCGGATTACCATTCCCGGGCTGCTTCGCTCAGCTCATTCAACAGTTCCTCCTCGCCCTTCGCTTATGGCCTGAATGACATGGCGTACTACGGAGCCTTCACGAATATGGGCGGCTGCGGCATGATGTGGCAGCCCTATTTTGTGAGCACGGCTTGGAGTCCATTTGCGAACGGCTCGTGGGCTTACTATGGCGGAGCGGGCTACAGCTGGGTTTCGCCTTACCCCTGGGGATGGATGCCTTACCACTACGGAAGCTGGTCGTTCTGCCCTGGGATGGGATGGGGATGGATGCCCGGCGGAACATGGATGGGACTTCCCAACACCGGCATCATTATGTCGCGGGTCGGCAACGCGCCGGGACATTTGCAACCCGCTCCAATCCATCCGCCTAAGCCAGGCGAACCGACAGTGATGGCGGTGAACTTGAAGCCTCTGGTGAGTTCACAGGTCGCCTCGGACCGCTCGTTTGTGTTCCGCAACGATTCGGCCGGACTCGGAGTTCCGCGCGATGAATTAGGCAAGCTGAACAAGCTGTCGCGGGAAACCGAAATGCATGGATCCGCCACCACCCGGATCTACATGAGTGCTGCCCCGACAGCCGTCTACGGCCGCGGCGCCATGACCGGCGCAGTTGCGCCGGTAGCCATTCACCGTGGAGCTCCCCCTGCACCCCGGCCTACGTTCGGGGCCGAGGCCGGCTCCCGTGTCGGCTCTTCAGGCGGAGGAGGAGGTTACTCATCACCCAGTTCTTCACCCAGTTCTGCACCATCCGCAGCGCGGCCGGCACCGAGCAGCGGCGGAGGGCACCCGCATTAAGATAGGGTTGAACAGACGCAAACTATTGAAACAAAAGGAACTGCCTTCGCCCTGGAAGTTCCCAGCCGATTTGTTTGGAGCTGGCACTTAATGGGCCTACGTGCCCTTCGTAATCCTTACTTGTGATCGGATTCACTTTCTCCTGCTGGAATTGCGCCAAACTGAAGGACAACCTTCAGAGGCGTATCCATGAAGAAATCTTGCGCTTCGGCGCTTTGGTGTCTTTTGTTGTCTTCGGTTTTGTCTCCGGCCCAGGATCTTCATACGCGAGTCCAGCAAATGAAGATTTCCTACGCCCACTCGGGCAGCATCGTTGTGGTTGACGATCATACGCTCTTGATCGAGCCCAATATGCCCAGCCCAATGTGCGCTATGCCCCGGAACGACGGGGGCAGGACGACCTGGTCATTTTATGCCTTCAACCTGGCGTCCATTACGGTTCCGCTGGCTGCGGTAGATGAGACTCTCATCGGAGAGAACATGGTGTTCACCGATCCGGACGCCACCAAGGCGTACAAAAACGGTGACGTCGGCGACACCACGATGGTGATTGTTGCTGGCGTGCAGGGCAAGTTGTTCCGCGCTTTGACCTATGACCGCGACAAACTCACGCACCTTGGCCCCGGCCCGCACGACGGCTCCGAATACGGACAGACGCCCGACAACGTCGAGGCATTCGGGCTGACGTTCAGCGATCATGCCTCTGCCCGCGCGTTTGAAAACGCGTTGCGCGAGGCGGTCTTACTCGCCAAGGAGCAGGCCAGCCGCTGATTCTCGATGCATCGCATCAGCGACTTGGTGCTCGAACAGGCTACCAGTTTGCTTCAGGACTATTGCGGCTGTTTCGCGCCCTGCTTTGCCCCGTGGGCGGCTCCCTTCACCGTGCTCTTGGTCTTGCCGTAGGCCTTTCGGGTGCCTCGCTTGGTTGAGTGATACGCCTTCCTGGTGCCCCGTTTTGCACCCCGACCGGCGTCCCTGGCCGCGTTCTTTGTATCGTGGCCCGCGTTCTTCATGTCCTGTTTGGCGCTGGGAGGCTCGTTCTGCAGGCTCCATCCCGCAACCGGCACGCAAAACAGCGCGGCCACGAGAAACGTTGAAATTCGAGTTCTTAAAGTCATGCAAGGAAGGATTCGTCAGCCACTCCAGGAGTTGGCTGCGCCGCGCAGAGACCCCTGCCCCGGCCTTCCCTCTCTGTCGTTGGAATCTCCTCGTATACTATTGTAAATAAACTGGATAACTAACGCATCCAATGAATCGCGGTCGCCAGAGAACCTTCGAATGCGATGGATTGGTCAGCCTCGAGTCGGCGGCTTCAATCCGAGTTCGCGCATCGCAATCTGCAGATCGGCCCAGGCTTCTTTCTTCTGGCGGGGATCGCGGAGCAAAAAGGCCGGGTGATAGGTGACGATCAGCTTTGTCCCGCGGAACGAATGCACGCGCCCGCGCAACCCGGCAAGCGGCTGTCGCTGACCCAGCAGATACGTGGCTGCGGTGGCTCCAAGCGCCACAATGACTTCAGGCTGGACCACTTCAATCTGCCGGAAAAGGAACTGCACGCAGGTATTGGCCTCCTCTGGCTCCGGTGTGCGGTTGCCCGGCGGACGGCACTTGACCACGTTCGCGATGTAAACCACTTCGCGCTCCAGACCCATAGCACCAATCATGTTGTTGAGCAGTTGTCCGGCGCGGCCCACGAAGGGCAGCCCCTGCGCATCTTCGTCGGCTCCCGGGCCTTCCCCGACAAACATGAGACGCGCATTCGGATCGCCGTCGGCAAATACCAGCTTGTTGCGGCCTTTGTGGAGCGCGCAGCGGGTGCATTCGCCGATTTCCTCGCGAATGACGCGAAGAGCGGCTGCATGGTCGACGAGTTGAATGGTCGCGGCGGGATGGGCAACGGTGCCTTTTCGAGCGGGAATTGGCGACTCCTCTTCAACAAAGATCGATTCTGATGTGGTCGCGACTGCAGCTTCAACGGATGTTGCTGGGCCTGAAAGGTTCCGCTGCGCATCCCCCGCCGGTCCACTCGCATCCACGGGACGCCGGAACAACTCGGTCAGGCCAAGATCGCGATAGAAGCGCAGGCGTTCTTCCAGTGCTTCAATGAGTCCGCGGTCGAGCGAAGGGGTCAAGCGGCTTACTCCACGATGAGCTGGCGGCGTGGTACGAGCGGCGCATCCGATTGTTGCAGCACCCGGTCCTGCGCAGATTGATTTCCAGGGCTGTTGTCGGTTTCCACCAGCAGCGGGCGAGGCCTGCGAAGCGCCAGAATCTCGTCGAGAATGCGATCAGCCAGCTTGCGTTTGGGCATCTCGTGCAGTTCAATCGCCGTGGTCGGGGTGAGGAATGTGGCGGCGTTGTTGTCTGCGTCGATGCCCACGTTTTCACCCGAAACATCGTTGACCACGATGGCATCGGCTCCTTTGCGCAACAACTTGGCGCGGCCGTTTTCCATGCGGTTTTCCGTTTCCGCGGCAAAGCCGACAATGAGCTGGCCGGGACGTCGGCGCTCCACCACCTCGGCAAGGATGTCTTCGGTCGGAGCCAGCTCGAGCGTCATCGGGCCGCTGCGCTTGAGCTTGTGATCCGATACACTCACCGGGCGATAATCGGCCACCGCGGCCGCCTTGATGACGAGGGTCACCTCGTTCATCCGCTCGATGACGGCGCGGCGCATCTCTTCAGCCGTGGTCACTTTGATCAGCTCGCAATGCGGCGGCGGATACAGGCTGGATGGACCACTGATGAGGATCACTTTCGCTCCACGACCCTGCGCCGCATCGGCAAGGGCGTAGCCCATTTTGCCGCTCGAGCGATTGCCAAGATAGCGGACAGGGTCCAGTGCCTCGCGCGTGCCGCCAGCCGTAACGAGGACAATTTCGCCGGCGAGGTCGTGACGACGGCCGAGAGCATTCAGCACGGCATCCGCAATCGCGCTCGGTTCCGCCATCCGGCCCGTGCCCACCATGCCACATGCCAAATCGCCCGTCCCCGGCTCGATCACCCGCACGCCTCGCTGGCGAAGGATCTCCAGATTCGCCTGGGTCGCGGGATGGCCCCACATGTTCACGTTCATCGCCGGAGCCACCAGGACCGGCGCATGCGTGGCAAGATACATGGTGCTCAGAAAATCGTCGGCGATGCCGTGCGCGAACTTGGCGAGAATATTTGCCGTGGCCGGAGCAATCACAAGCGCATCGGCCCATTGCGCCTCGCCGATGTGCTCGATTCCATTCTCGCTCGACGAGTCGTATGCGTTCTCGTTGGGTACGGCTTCATCCCACAGGCTGGTGATCACTTTGTGCCCGGTGAGGGCGGAGAACGTCAGCGGCTGCACGAAGCGGGTGGCCGATTCCGTCATCACCACGTGCACTTCAAGTGCCTGACGCTGCAAGGCACGGACCAGTTCCGCCGCCTTGTACGCAGCAATACCGCCGGAGACGCCAACCGTCACTCGCATAGGGAAATTGTAGTCTCAATTCGATCGGGGTTGAAATTCGAGGAGCCCGTTGAGCGGGGTCTACTGCAGGCACAAATTGCCCGTCTTGTCCGCGACTGAAAAAGGGAGAAGATCCGTTAGTGCGCCAGGATCGGAATACCGCGATCCTCGACTACCGGCTTCTGCACCGCAGTCTCCTTCTTGACGTATGAGATTTTGCCCGCATCGATCTCATCCTGCGCGATGCGGCAAGCTTTCGTGGAGCGACTTGGGACGAGAGCGGCGGATCCGTTCTGGAGCTGGCGAGCCCGGCGGGCAGCAACCAGCACTTTGCGATAATTCGAATCAAATGTAGTTTCAATCGTCATCGTCATCTCCGAAGGGAAGTTGTTGCTGGCCGGAAGCGCCATCGATGCCGAACGCATCCAGCACAGGCTTAAGCCGCTCCCGCGAGTTCGACAGGCGGCATCCTGCGGCGACCTCCAAAACCCTGCTGGAGCGGTAAGCGATCGGCTCCGCATTGCGATAGTATCGCTCAGCCAGCACGATGGCCTCAAGTTGCGCTACGGCCCGGTCAAGGACGTCGTTGATCAAAATATAGCTGTAATTACGATAATTCTCAATTTCCTTCCTGGCTTCGTTCAATCTGCGGTGAAGTTCCTTCTCATCCACGTTCCCTTCGGCCCGCATTCGATTGCGTAGGCGGGTGCGCAGCTCTTTGGGTGTAGGCGGCAATACAAAGATGCTCACTGCCTCCGGCATCGATCCGCGAACCTGCGCCGCTCCCTGCACATCAATGTCAAGCAGCAGGTCATGCCCCGCTCGCCGCGCGTCATCCAGCGATTGGCGCGCGGTACCGTAGTAGTGCTGCCCGAACACTTGTGCATGTTCGAGAAACTCTCCATCGGCAACCATCCGCTCGAATATCTCTCTCGTAGTGAAGTAGTACTCGCGGCCGTTCTCTTCCGAGCCGCGGGGTGGACGCGTCGTCCATGAGATGGAGAAATCGACGTCCTTCACCTGCTTGCGCAGTTCATTGACAATTGTGCTCTTGCCTGAGCCCGATGGCGCTGAAATGATGAACAAGATTCCTGCCACTTTCCCGAAGTCCCTTTCGTCGTTCTCCCTGGAAGAACGCAATTCATTCCACGTTCTGAATCTGTTCACGCGTCTTTTCTATTTCCGCTTTCATGGCTAGCCCCAGTTCCGTGATGCGCGTTCCTTTGCCGCCGACGCCTCCGGTTTTCGAAAGCAGCGTATTCGCCTCGCGGTTCATTTCCTGCAGCAGGAAGTCGAGCTTCTTGCCCACTTCCCCTCCCCCGGCCAACAGCTCGCGAAAATGACTGATGTGCGTGGTCATGCGCGCCAGTTCCTCCGCGATGTCGCTGCGATCCACCAGCACCGCAACCTCCTCAAGCAGCCGCTGGCGGTTGAATTCGTTGCCGGTTGCGGCCGTGAGCCGCTGCGTGAGGCGCTCCTGGTATCGCTGTTCCACCTCCGGCCGCAGCGTCGCCACGCCTTCAGTTGCTTCGGCAAGACGATCCAGGGAAGCGTCCAGGATCGCTTCGAGAGCTTCGCCTTCGCGCGCACGCATCTGCTTCAACTCTTCGAGCAGCGGGCCGATCTGGGCAAGAACACTGTCTGAAAGCGCAGCGAGGTCTTGTTCATCGTTGTTCCCGCGATTTTCGTTCTGCAACGCGGCCGGCAGCCGCAAAATGGCATTCAGGTCCGGCTCTCCCGTCAGCGAAAACTCCTGACGCGCCGTTTGGAAGGCGTCCAGATAGGCGGCCACGACTTCACGGTTGAACCCTGCTTTTTGCTGTCCTGAGCGGTCGATCGAAAGGGTCAACTCAACGTGCCCGCGCAGCAGGTTTTCCTTCAGGATCCGGCGCAGCTCCATTTCCAGCGCATCGAGACCCGATGGCAAGCGGAGCTGCAAATCGAGGAAGCGATGATTCACGCTTTTGAGGCTGAGCGTGTACACAAGTCGATCGTGAATGGGTACTTGAGTGCGGGCGAATCCGGTCATCGAATAAATCGGCATGTTTACGATTTCCTTGCCTCAGTAGAAAGCTCCTGTTCAAACAACAATGGATATTGCGTCAGCGGATCGAGCGACGCGGAAGGATGTACCTCAGGCGCATCAATAAACTGCAGCTGGTAGAGCCGCTGATAGGTGGGCGAAACGGCGAGCAGTTCATCGTGCGAGCCGATCGCCGTGAAACGCCCGTCCTCGAGCACAGCGATACGGTTTGCCCGGCGAATCGTGCTGAGCCGGTGAGCGATGACAACCACGGTGCGCCCTTGCATCAGATTGGCGAGAGCTGCCTGCACCAGCGACTCGCTCTCGGCATCGAGCGCGGACGTCGCCTCGTCGAGAATGAGAATCGGAGAATCTTTCAGAATCGCGCGGGCAATGGCCATACGCTGACGTTCGCCGCCCGAAAGCCGAAAGCCTTTTTCTCCAATAACCGTCTGGTATCCCTGCGGCATGCGCAGAATAAAATCATGCGCAAGCGCGTTACGCGCAGCCTGCTCCACCAGGGAGTCCTTTGTGTCTGGCCGCCCGTATGCAATGTTGTTGCGTACGGTGTCGTTGAACAGGATCGTCTCCTGCGTAACCTGCGCTACCTGCCGGCGCAGTGACGCCAGCGTCAAATCGCGGATGTCATGACCGTCAATCAGGATGCGGCCCGACGTCACATCGAAGAATCGCGGAATCAGGTTCACCAGCGTGGTTTTGCCTGCTCCGCTGGGGCCCACAACCGCCAGCACTTCGCCAGCATGCACGTCGAGATCCACGTTGTGCAGAATCTGGTGTTCACCGGCTTCGCTTGAATAGGAAAAACCAACATCATCAAATCGAATTGCCCGGGTAAACCCCTTTAGGGAGACGGCGCGCGGTTTTTCTCTCACATCATCCCGCGTATCCAAAAAGCCGAAGATCGATACCGACGCTCCCATCGCCTGCTGGAAACTGTTGTAGAAATAGGCAAACTTGCGGATCGGATCGTAAAGCTTGAAGAGAAGGATGATGAAAGCGCCAAACAGCCCCATCGTCATGTGGCCGTGCTGAATTTCATTGCGGCCGATGAACAGAAACATGGCAATGGCGATCGCCCCAATCGTGTCCATCAACGGCGAACTGATGGATTGAATTCGGACGCTGCGCAGGTTTGCGCGGAACAGGCGCGTGGCGGCCTTCTTGAAACGCAGAATCTCCCAGAGTTCGGTGTTGAACGCCTTCACGATCCGGTTGCCGGTCACAGTCTCATGCAGAATGTTCTGGATTTCGGCGAGCTTATCCTGCCCGGTCCGCGTCCGCGTTCGCACTTCACTCCCGATCTTGCGTGCAGAAGTAATCACCACCGGAATAAACAACACCAGCGCCCAGCTAAGGCGCCCACCTAGCGTGATCACGAGCCCCAGCCCGGCCACGAAGGTGAAAAACTGCTGTAGAAACTCGCCAATCACAGAACTGAGAGCAAGCTGCACCTTGTCTACGTCGTTAATCAGCGTGGACAGAATCGTGCCCGTCGGGTGCTTGTGAAAAAAGCTCGACGAACGCCGCAGCGTGGCTTCATAAAGATGGTTGCGCAGATCGGTAATGGTGCCAAAGCCCGCATAGTTGACGAGATAGGTCCCCAGATAATCGCAGAAACCCTTCAGAATGGTGGAAACAATGAGGGCAAAAGCCACCACATCCCAGGCGTTGTGGATATGCAGGAAGCGAGGAATGAGGGCTCTCAGATCGAAGTGCAGATGAATCTTGGGTAGACCCAGAAGAATCGGGCCTTCAGGCGCATCAGGGCGCAGAACCTGGTCAAAAATTGGCTGCAGCAAAAGGACGCGAAACGTGTCGAGGACACCGACCGCAGCCAGGAGCAGCACGCCCGGCAGCCATTGCAGTGTGTACGGGAGCCCATACCGTAACAATCTCAGGAACCCCTTCATAATGAGGGGCCTGCTTTGCGGCTGCGACGGGTGGGCCTCAGCCAGGTTTGGATTTGGGAATCCATCCACGTATTGTATCTGGGCAAAGGCTTCGGCAACAGGGCCCTAGCGCCCCCCGCCTTTTTCAATGAGGCGTGTCGTCGAGAAGCCCTGGACCAGCGGGACAATCTTCACGTCGCCGCCCCAGGATTCCATCTCCCGCGCGCCGACCACGGCTTCCGCCTTGTAATCGCCGCCTTTGACCAGCACGTTGGGTTGTACGGCCACGATCAGTTCGAGCGGCGTAGGTTCGTCGAAGATCACAACCGCGTCCACTGCGGCCAGCGCGGCCAGCACACGAGCACGTTCCTGCTCGCCAACGATGGGCCGGCTTGGCCCCTTCAGCGCGCTGACGGATGCGTCGCTGTTGATCGCCACGATCAGGCGATCGCCGCAGCGTCGCGCCTCCTCAAGCAGAGTGATATGTCCGATGTGGAGCAGATCGAAACAGCCGTTGGTGAAGACAACCCGCTCGCCATTGGCCTTCCAGAGTGCCACACGCCGAACCAGGTCGCTGCGCGTTACTACGCGATCCTCGGCATGCAAGGCAATCTGCGGGCTCAACGCGGCAAGCAGTTCGTGCTTCTCGGCGGGCACCGTGCCCACTTTCCCGACGACAATGCCGGCAGCAAGGTTGGCAAGCTGCACAGCGTCCTCGGGAAGCACGCCGGAAGCCAGGCACAGGGCCATGACGGCAACAACTGTATCTCCCGCGCCCGACACGTCAAACACCTGCCGCGCCCGGGCAGGCGCGATCATCTTGTTCCCGGATCGCACCAGCGCGATGCCCTTTTCGCTCAGCGTCGCGGTCAGGAAGTCGATACCGAGCGACGAAACCAGAGCCTCAGCCGCGCTGAGCAGTGCATCCAGATCGCCGGACTCGATACGGGTGACCCGCGCCAATTCGCTCAGATTGGGACAGATCGTCGTCGCATTGCGGTAACGTTCGAAGTCGTGGCTCTTCGGATCCACGAGCACCGGGATCCTCATCTTGCGGCCGGCCGAAATCAGGGCCTGGCACACCTCGGGAGCGAGACACCCTTTGTCGTAATCGGAGAGGACGAGTGCGTCGCAGTTGGCTGATAGCACCAGCGCCTTCTGGATCAGTCCGTCATAGTCGGTGGACGCATGGATTCCGGGGCGTTCAAAATCCAGCCGCAGCATCTGCTGCCGCCCACCGAGGATACGCGTCTTCGTGATGGTCGGGAACTCACTCGTCGAAACGAATTGATGGGCAACGCCGTTGGATTGCAGGCTGGCGCCCAGCAGTTTCTCGTTCTCGTCGCCTCCCGTGAAGCCGACGACCGTGGTCTGCGCCCCAAGCCGGGCAAGGTTCATTGCGACGTTGGCCGCTCCACCCGGTTTCTCATCCTGATGCATCCCGCGCACCACGGGCACCGGCGCTTCCGGCGAAATGCGGCCCACCTCGCCCCAGACGTACTTATCCAGCATGACATCGCCCACGACAAGGATGCGCTTAGTCGCCCACTTATGCTCAATCTCCTGGATAATCTGGTGAAGCTGACTGATCATTGCGCCTCCTTGGCACAGCGCGTGGGTAGCCCTGTCAAGCGATTCCATGAGTGCATGCTTGTTATCATAACGGTGTGCCCGAGACAGATAAAAACTCATTCGCACAGAATGTGCGCACGGTTTTCCTCGACCGCGACGGCGTGATCAACGAAAAGATGCCGGAGGGACAATGGGTTCAAAGTGTCGCGGATTTCTACGTGCTGCCTGGCGTGCCCGATGCAGTCGCACGGCTGAATCGGGCGGGGATCCGCGTGATCGTGGTGACGAATCAGCGCGGCATCGCACTGGGATTGTTCACCGCCGCGGACGTGAAAGCTATTCAGTCAGGCTTTCAGGCAGTGCTGCAATCGCACGGAGCGCATGTCGACGCTTTCTATTTCTGCCCCCACGATCGCAATGCCTGTAACTGCCGAAAACCTCTTCCCGGCATGTTCGAACAGGCTTGCAAGGATTCTCCGGAGATCAGCGCGCAAACCAGCGTGATGATTGGCGACTCGCTTGGTGACATCGAGTTCGGGCGTCGCCTCGGAATGATGACCATCTTCATTGATGGGGATTCTGGCCAGCAAAAGCCCGGCGTGGAGCAGGCGCGAGAACTCGCAAATCTGCGGTGCAAGTCGCTGTCTGAGGCAGTCGATGCCCTGCTAAAATCCCGCTAATACAACCGAAGCTTGCGAATGGCTTCCAGAATCGTTTCCGGCTGCGGCAGGATGGCATCTTCAAGCACCGGCTGATAGGCGACGAAGGTGTCCATCGACCCGACCCGGCGAACCGGCGCGTCAAGGTCATCGAAGAGTTCATCGGCGATCCGTGCGACAATCTCCGCACCATATCCCCAGCTGAGCATGTCTTCATGTGCAACAATGACCCTGCTGGTCTTGCGAACCGACTCCGCTATGGCTTCCCAGTCGTAGGGATTCAGAGTCCGCAGGTCAAGGACTTCAACATCAATTCCACCCTCACGCTGGGCCTTTTCTGCAGCCTGCAGCGCGCGTGGCACCACCGCGCCATACGTCACGAGAGTCATGTGCGATCCGGGCCGGACCACCTTGGCTTTGCCGAATGGAATCGCAAAGTCCGGTCCGGGATAGGGAGCGCGGCCGTAGGATTCCCGATAAAGCCGCTTGTGCTCGAGAAACAGGACCGGATCGTCGCAACGAATTGCGGTCCGTAGGAGCCCGTTCGCATCCAGCGCATTGGATGGGAAGACGACTCGCAACCCGGGAATATGCGTGAAGATACTCTCTCCAGATTGGGAATGATAGATCGCGCCGCCGGTCAGGTAGCCGCCAATGGGCACGCGCAGAACTGCCGGCGCAGCCCAGGCTCCGTTCGAGCGCCAGCGCATCAGGGCAAGCTCGTTGTGGATCTGGTGCATGGCTGGCCAGATGTAGTCGAAGAACTGAATCTCGACAACCGGCTTCATCCCCCTCACCGCGTATCCGACCGCCCGGCCGACGATGTTGGCCTCGGCCAATTGCGAATTGAAGACCCGCTCCGAACCGAACTCCTTCTGAAGCCCCGCCGTCAGCTTGAAGACACCCCCCTTGCCCTTCACCTCGGCAAGATTGACTTCCCTGCTGGCATCAGCCACATCCTCGCCATAAACAATGATGCGGGGATCGCGGCGCATTTCATCGTGCAGACAGTCATTGATGAGGTCGGCCATAGTGCGAGGCTCACGACCTTTTCCCTTACCGGCTTTGCCCCCACCTGAGGAGCCCACGGTCACGGGCATATCCCTAACGAAGTCGGCACTGGTCGGGTCGAGGTCCGCCGAATACACGAAGTGCATAATCGATGCCGTGTCAGGCAGAGGAGCTTCCAACGCGCGCTGCGCGGCCTCGGCGGCTTCGCGATCGGCTGCCTGCTCAAGTGCCGTGATCTTCTCCGCGCTCAATATGCCTTCGCGCAACAGTCGCATCTGCATCTTGTCAAGCGGATCTCGCATTGCATCCGCTTCGCGCTCGGCCGCTGAGCGGTACAGCCGGTCGTCGTCCGATAAGGAATGAGAGTAGGGTCTGATCACGTGTCCGTGCACGAACGCTGGACCCTGGCCGGAACGGCAATACTCGGCCGCGGCCTGGAAAGCGCGGAGACTCGCTTCAGGATCAGTGCCGTCGATTTCGGCAAAGTGGAAATTCGGAAAATTTGCCACCAGCTTCGAAATGTTGCCGCCCGGCGTATTCACCTCAACGGGCACACTGATCGCATAGCCGTTGTCTTCCACGCAGAAGATGACCGGCAGCTTGAGGTTAGAAGCGGTGCTGAGCGCTTCCCAGAACTCGCCCTGCGACGTCGAGCCTTCCCCAATACAGGTGAGCGCAACCTCGTCCCCGTGGAACTGGACGTCATGGTAGGAGCGATAATCGCCGCTTCCCGTGGCAGCGGCTTCCGGATGCCGGCTGAAGTATCTCCCTGCTTCAGCGCATCCGACGGCATGGAGAACCTGGGTGGTTGTAGAGGACGACGTGCTGACAATATGGCGCTCCCGGCTGCTCCAATGCGTGGGCATCTGACGTCCCCCACTGGCCGGATCGGTAGCCGCGCCGGCAGCTTGCAAAAACATCTCGAGAGGGGTGACACCCAGCGTGAGGCACAGCGCACGGTCGCGATAGTACGGGAAAAACCAATCGTAGCCGGAGCGAAGCGCCAGGGCAGCACCGACCTGCAAGGCTTCGTGGCCGGCACCGGAGACCTGAAAGAAGATCTTTTGCTGCCGCTTGAGTAGAATCTCGCGATCATCAATTCGCCTGGACAAAACCATGAGGCGATAGATTTCGACCAGGTGTTCAGGTGCCAGGCGCCCGGAACGGGAAATCCCTTCCGCCACTCGAGCGCTGGTAACCGCAAGTCCCATTCCGTTACTCCCGACCTCCGATGATCCCAAAAGCCAGCCTATTCTATCAACCGCTGCCATAGGGGCGGGTGGCACTGGCATTGCGCACTTCACCGGCTGGGAGTCTACCAGAAGAGCGCCTCATCAGGGAATCACCGTCATGGGCATGACTTACGCTGGTCCTACGGTGGTGGTCATCCTGGTTTTCACGCTTTTTGCCAGTTTCTCAATCTC
>Ga0335073_10010371_pt1 | contig 13098 bp, 12 predicted proteins | sample Lox_Sample_22_FD_207093 | JGI IMG/M metagenome (GOLD analysis project Ga0335073, IMG submission 207093) | Soil microbial communities from Loxahatchee National Wildlife Refuge, Florida, United States - Lox_Sample_2.2 | ecosystem: Environmental > Terrestrial > Soil > Wetlands | place: USA...
GCGGATCGAACCACGATTCTGCCACCCGGGCCTAAACTTCCCGCATGACACCGTCCGAGCCGGATGAGCCGTCCGGGTCGCTGTTCGACGACCCGGAGCTCGAGGCCGTGTTCGCACGGTCCTCGCCGGCCGACACGCTCGCGGCCGTGCTCACCGAGGCCCGCGTGGTGCTGGCCGAGGTGGACGGCCCGCTCGACGCCGAGCTGTGGGGCTCCGACATCGTGGCCGCGCTCGGTTCCGGCGGCGACCAGGCCGGCGCGATCGTGTCCGCCGCCGAGCGGTCGGGCACGCCGGAGGCGCTGGCCACCCTTCGTGTCCTCGGCGCGGTCGGCTCGGGGTCCCTGCGCGACGCGGCTCGCACGGCGGCCGGCCGGCTCGCCGCGGCCGGGGTCAGCGAGCCGGACTGGGCGGAGTCGATCGGCGCCCCGAGCCCGGGCCAGTGCTGGTGCTACGGCGACGTGGCCGGCCAGCAGGAGGCCGTGACCATGACCTTCTGGTACGGCGAGCGGGGCCACGTGGTCTCGGTGCTGCTGGACCGCGAACAGGGCGGCGGTATCAAGGACGTCTGGGTCGGCGAGGCCGGCGACATCCTGGACCGGACCAGGGAGATGTCGCGCCGGGACCCGAAGATGATCTTCGAGATGATCACCCAGGCCGACGCGAGGGCCCGCATGGACCGGGCGCTGGCCGCGGGGGAGTGCCCGGAGCAGCCGGGCGAGACCGGCAACGTCGCGTCCCGGCGCGCCATTCTGCGGGCCCGGATCGCGCTGCTGCACCGCTGACCCCCGCCGCTCCCGCCGCTCCCGCCGCACCGGCCGATGTCAGGCCGGCCGGCGGTCGGGGAGGCCGATGTAGGCGGCCATCTGCTCGACCGCGTGGTCGAAGAAGCAGTCGGCCGGGTCGAAGGTGCCGGCGAACTGGCCGAAGAGCTCGAAGCTGACCATGCCGAACAGCTGGGTCCAGGCGATCACGCCCCGGGCGATCTCCGGGCCGGGCACCCCGGGCGCGATCGCGTCGGCGACGATCGCGGTCTGCTCGGCGAGCGGAGACGGCAGCGGTGCGGGCGTCGGGCTCGTCGCCGCCACCGGCACCGCCCCCGGCATCGTCGCCGGCGCGAGTCCCGGCATGACCGCCCCTGGCCCGGCGTCCCGCGGGCCGGTGCTGGCGCCGGCCACGATGCCGCCCATGACGCGCGCAACCCGGATCGCCGAGGCGATCGTGGCCTGGGGCGCCTGGTAGCCGGGCACGGGTGAGCCATAGATCAGCGCATATTCGTGCGGGTGCGCAAGCGCCCAGCTCCGGACAGCGCCGCAGACGGCCCGCCACCGGCCGCGGGCGTCGGCCGCAGGCACCGCGGAATCCGCGGTCTCGGCCGCCTCGCCGAGCGTGTCGTAGGCGTCGATGATCAGCGCGGTCAGCAGGTCGTCCCGGCTGGGGAAGTACCTGTAGATGGCCGAGGAAACCATGCCGAGCTCCCGGGCCACGGCACGCAACGACAGGCCCCCCGCGCCGTGGGCGCCGAGCTGGCGGCGCGCTTCCTCCTTGATTTCCCTGGTCAGCTCGGCCCTGGCCCGCTCGCGGGCGGTCCGGCTGGCGTTCGCCATCGCGCTCATGCTCGCCCAGTCTAGCCAGAATCTAGAGCATCGTTCAAGAACGAGAGCGCTGCTCTTGACAAGAGGTCGCCTGATCGTGCACACTGCTCTATATAGAGAGCACTGCTCACAGAAATCAAAGGAGACCGCGATGACCGACAGCTCCTCGCCCCGCTACGTGATACCGACCACGCCGATGGCCCGCCGCATTGGCCGGCTGTCCAACGGGATCGTGGCCGGGCTGACCAGGGCCGGGATCAGCCTCCGGGGCAGCCGCGTGCTGTCGGTCAGGGGCCGCAAGAGCGGCCAGTGGCACAGCACGCCGGTCAACCCGCTCAGCTACCGCGGCGCGCGGTACCTGGTCTCGCCGCGCGGTCACACCCAGTGGGTGCGCAACATGCGCGTGGCCGGCGGCGGCGAGCTGCGCGTCGGCCGGCGGGTGGAGTCGTTCACCGCGGAGGAACTGCCCGACGAGCAGAAGCCGGAACTGCTGCGCGAGTACCTGCGGCGCTGGAAGTTCGAGGTCGGGATGTTCTTCGAGGGCGTCGGGCCCGACGCGCCGGACGAGAAGCTGCTGGAGATCGCTCCCGGCTATCCCGTGTTCCGGATCGCCGCTCGCGACAAGTGAACGCTACGCTCCGGCCCGGGGTGACCTACGCGGTCAGCGCCAGCGTGCCGCCGGCTGGATCGGTCAGCCGGTGGTACCCGGCGCGGCCGGGGAACCTGACCAGCGGGCCGTTCACCCTGGCCGCCGGCCCGTCCGGGCCGACCAGGATGGTCCCGTCCGCCCCGGCCGCCACCAGCTCGTCGTCCACCCGGAGCAGGACCGGCCCGTCCCGGCGGGCGGAGATCGCCGTGCGGCCGCGGCGCAGCCCGTCCAGCACGGCGTCCGGGCCACCGCCGTCGCACTCCACCCACGTTGTCGGCGAACCGGGCGGCGCGTCGTCCCCGGACCGGTGCCAGTCGCTGCCGCCCACCGGGATGGTCGCGGGATCCCAGGCCAGCCACCAGGCCAGCGGCGTCGTCCAGTGCGGGTCGAGCCAGCTCCAGTGCCACACCTCGGCCAGCGGCGGGCGCCGCCGCATCGGGATGGTCCAGCTCACGTGCCCGCCGATCGGGTGGTTCACCGACATCAGGCCGCCGGCCCGCTCCGCGGCGTCCAGCCAGGAGTCGGCCGGCTCGCGGAAGTCGATCCAGCCGGTGTCGCCGAGCACGTTGGCGTGGCCCGCGTGCACGGTCAGCTCCTGGCCCGGCACCAGGGTGATCCCGTGCGCCGCGGCGACCGCCGGCAGCTCCGCGTGGTGGCTGACCGTGTTGTGGTCGGTGATCGCGAGGAAGTCGAGCCCCCGGCCGACCGCGAACCTGGCCAGCTCCGGCACGGTCATCGCGCCGTCGGAGTGCACGGTGTGGGTGTGCAGGTCACCCGCCAGCCAGCGCCGCCCCGGCCCGGCCGGCAGCTCGCGGCCATGCGGCCGGCCCGCTAGCGGGGGCAGCGGGTCCGGCGGCGGCTCCGGCACCAGCTCACCGGGCGTGGTGCTGATTTCCACGGTCACGCGGTAGTCCGCGCCGCCGGGCGGCACCCGGTCCAGGCCGATCATCACCTGCCAGGTTCCCGGCTCGAGTTCTCCGGGCAGGTAGCCCGCGGTGGCGGCGCCCGGGCTGATCACGAACGACCGGCGCGCCCCGCCCGACCAGCCGCGGAACCCTCCCGGCCCGAGGCAGCCAAGGTCCAGGCTCGCCCCGTCCCGCTCGTACTCCAGCTCGGCGCGCAGCCCGCAGGCGCCGCGGGGCACCTCGACCGGCAGGTACTGCCAGGGCGAGGAAAAGCGATCCTCGAGGGTCCACCGTCCGCCGTGCCGCGTGATGACCATGCGCCCATCGCAGCAGATGCCCTGCCGGCCACGCGAGGCGGCCCGGGGCGTGAGGCGGCCGTCAGCCCTGCCGCAGCCTGCCCAGCTCGGCGTGACCGTCCGCGGCCAGGGTCCGGAGCTTATCGCGCAACTCGTCGGCGCCAGGATCCTCGAGCTCGTCGAGGATCTCCAGGGCCTGCCGCCAGACCGCGATGGCGGCCGAGCGGCTGCCGGCCGCGCTGTGCACGTCGCCGAGGTGGGTCAGCACCTCGGCCTCGCCGCTACGCGAGCCCATGTCGGCGAACAGGCCGATGGCCTGCTGGTAGCAGCTGGCCGACTTCGCGAACTGGCCAAGGTGATGGTGGGAGTAGCCGAGGGTGTCCCAGGTGTTGGCCTCGCCGCAGCGGTCGCCCATCTCGCGCTGCAGGCCCAGGGCCTGCCTGCTACGCATCAGCGCCTGGCGGTGATCGCCGAGCATCGCGTGATACCAGCCGACGTTGTTGAGCGCACGCGCCTGACCGGGCCGGTTGTCGGCCCGCTCGAACAGGGAGAGCGCGTGGCGGGCATGGACGAGCGCCTCGTCCACCCGGCCCATGCGCTCCATCGCCTTGCCGATGCTGAGGTGGACCCGGGCCTGGCCGACGCCGTCGCCGAGGTCCTGGTACAGCCGCAGTGCCTGCGACAGGTGGGCGTGAGCGTCGTCCCAGGCGCGCAGCTGGAACCGGGCCCGCCCGACGGAGCGGTGCACGCTGGCCTGCGCGGCGGTGTCGCCGAGCCGCTCCGCGGCGGCCAGCGCGGTGTCCTGGACGACGGCCATGTCGTGCCACATCCGGTGGAATTCGAGGTGGTCGGCGAAGGCCCAGGGCAGCTGCCAGGCGTGCACGTCGAATCCGGCCGCGGCGGCCAGGGCGGCGGCGGCGAGCAGGACGTGGTGCTCGGCCTCGAACCAGGCCAGCGCCTGCTGGTGGGTATCGAGGGGTTCGGGCGACGCGCCGGGCTGGATCGGCGGGAGGTCGACGGTGCCGCGGGCGTTGTTGATCAGCACGGCGGCGGCGTGGGCGGTGTGCAGGTAGTGGTCGAGGACCCGGTGCTGGGCCGTACGGCGGTCGGCGTCGCTGTCCTCGGCGGCGGCCTGCTCGGCGGCGTAGGCGCGGAGCAGGTCGTGGAAGGCGTAGCGGCCGGGAGACGGCTCGGCGAGGAGGTGGCCGCGGGTCAGCTCGCGCAGCAGGCGGCGGGCCAGCGGCACGGGGATGCCGCCCAGGCTGGCCGCCGCCGGCGCGGTGATGTCCGGGCCGGGGTGCAGGCCGAGCAGCCGGAACATCTGGGCCGCCGGGGGGTGCAGGTTCTGATACGACCAGGAGAACACCGCGCGCACGTCGGTGGCGTCCTCGCCGGTGGAAAGAGCGTCCAGCCGCCCGCGCTCGTCGGCGAGCTCCGCGGCGAGCGAGGCGAGGGTGAAGACGGGATGGGCGGCGGCGCGGGCGGCGGTGATGGCCAGGGCCAGCGGCAGCCCGGCGCACAGCCGGATCAGCTCGCGGGCGGCGGCCGGCTCGGCGACCAGGCGGCCGACGCCGATCCGCCCGGCGATCAGCTGGTGCGCGTCCGCGTCGGTCAGCACGTCGAGGGAGATCTGCCCGGCGCCCTCGGTCACTACCAGGCTGGTGAGCTCGGCCCGGCTGGTGATCAGGACCACGGCGGTCGGGGTGCCCGGCAGCAGCGGGCGGACCTGGGCGGCGTCACGGGCGTTGTCGAGCAGGATGAGGATCCGCTTGCCGTTCACCAGGCTGCGGTACAGCGCGTGGCGGCCGTCCAGGCTGGCCGGGATCTGCGCGGCGGGGACCTGCAGCGCGTCGAGGAACGCGCGCAGCGCCTCGGCCGGCGTCACCGGGTCGGCCGGGCCGAACCCGCGCAGGTTCACGTGCAGCTGGCCGTCCGGGAAGTCGGCGGCGGCCCGGCGGGCCCAGTGCACCGCCAGCGCGGTCTTGCCCACTCCCGCGGTCCCGCCGATCACCGTGATCACCACCGGGCGGCCAGGCCGGCCAGGCATCGCCGACAGCGCTCGCAGCTCCGGTGCCCGGCCGGTGAAACCGGGCACCGCGGCCGGCAGCAGGCTGGGCCGGATCGCGTCCAGCGGCGCCGCGGCCGGGCCGGCGCCGCGGTCACGATCGGCGGGATCGCGGGTCTCTGCGCCCGGCGCGGCGGCCGTGACACTGGCCGGGCCGCGGCGCGGCCGGGCCAGCAGCGCGCGGTCGGACCGCAGGATCCGCTGGTTCAGCTCGCGCAGCACCGGGCCCGGCTCGATGCCGAGCTCGTCGACCAGCTGCCGCCGCGCCGCGCGGTAGGCGGCCAGCGCGGCGGCCTGCTGCCCGGACCGGTACAGGGCCAGCATCAGCAGCTCGTGCAGCCGCTCCCGCAGCGGCTCGGCCGCGGCCAGGGGCTGCAGCTCCGCCACGACCTCGCGGTGCCGGCCCAGATGCAGGTCCGCGTCGATCCGCGCCTCGATCGCGTCCAGCCGCATGGCGGCCAGCCGCGGCACCTCGGCCGCGGCGAGCACCTGCGAGGGCACGTCGGCAAGCGGCTGGCCCCGCCAGAGCGCCAGCGCCTGGCCTAGCTGCGCGGACGCCTGCTCCCAGGCCCCGGCCCGCGCCGCGGCCTGCCCGGCCGCCTGGAGCTCGCCGAACGTGGCGACGTCCAGCTCGCCGGCCTCGACGTCGAGCAGGTAACCGGCCTGGCGGGTCACGATCCGCTCGTAGCCGGACGGCCCCAGGGTCTGCCGCAGCCGCTTGACGTAGTTCTGCAACGTGACCCGCGCGGTCCCCGGCGGCTTGTCCTCCCAGACGAACCTGGTCAGCTCGGCGGCCGGGACGACCTGGCCCGCGCGAAGGAGCAGCGCCGCCAGCAGCACCCGCTGCTTGCCGGCCGAAACCGTGACCCGGGATCCGCCGTCGCGCACCGCCAGCGGCCCGAGCAAGCCGAACTCCACCCGATCCTCCCGCCAGGCGGAACGCCAGCAGACCAGGCGATCCCGCCCCGCCAGGCCCCATCGTAACGGGGGCTGAACCAAAACGACCGTTAGTTACCGCAGGCCCGATTGGGCGGATTGGTTCCGGCTGCCGGGCCGAGTCCGCCGTCACGATCTCTAATGCCGGCCAACTGTCATGCCGGCCAGGTCAGCCGCCGGGCTGCTTGCGCGGCCGGCCGGGACGGCGCACCGGGGAGACCTTGGCGGGCAGCCTCCCGGCCTCGGCCAGCGCCCGGCGCAGCAGGAGCTCGATCTGCGCGTTCGTGCTGCGCAGCTCGTCGGACGCCCAGCGGGCCAGCGCGTCGTACACCGCCGGGTCCAGCCGGAGGAGTACGGTCTTGCGCTCGGTCGCCACGCGTTGGCCCGGTCGGCGTTACTGGTAGAGGGTGCCGGCGTTGACGACCGGCTGGGTCGGGTGGTCGCTGCACAAGACCACGAGCATGTTGCTGACCATGGCGGCCTTCCGTTCGGCGTCCAGGTCCACCAGCCCGTCGGCGTCGAGCCGGGCCAGCGCCGACTCGACCATGCCGACCGCGCCGTCCACGATCTTCTGGCGGGCTGCGACCATGGCCCCGGCCTGCTGCCGGCGCAGCATGGCGTGGGCGATCTCCTGGGCGTAGGACAGCCGGGTCAGCCGTGTCTCGATGACCTTCACCCCGGCCGGCGCCACCCGCTGGGCGATCTGCTCGGCGAGCACGCCGTTGATCTCCCCGGCCGCGCCCCGCAGGGACATGCCGCCCTCGTGGTCGTCGTAGGGGTAGTCGCTGGCTATCTGCCGGACCGCGGTCTCGGCCTGCACGGCGACGAACTGGGCGAGGTCGTCCACGCCGAACACCGCCCTCGCGGTGTCCTCGACCTTCCAGACCACCACGGCGGCGATCTCGATCGGGTTGCCGTCGGCGTCGTTGACCTTGGCGAGCGCGGTCTCGTGGTTGCGGATCCTCGTGGAGATCTTGCGCCGCTTGGCGGCGGGATTCACCCACAGCAGGCCCTCGGTGCGGATCGTCCCGGCGTAGCGGCCGAACAGCTGGACCACCCGGGCCTCCCCGGGTGCAACCGGCGTCAGCCCGCTGGCCCCCGCCCACCCGGCCACGAGCAGCACCACGCCCACCCCGATCGCCCAGTCGGCCGGCAGGGCGCTACCGATTCCGAGCAGCGCGAGCCCGGCGGCGACCACGATCGCGGTGGCGCCGAGCACCGGCCAGCCGTTCGTGGTCGCCGCGGCGTGCTCGCGGATCTCCTGGCCGGACGGGTCCGGCGTCGTGGCGCTCTCGTCACTGGTCTGTCCGCTCACGCCGGCCTCCCTTGCCGCTGACCTGCACTATATTGATATCACCTTTTCCCGGCGCGGCCCGGCTCCGCCGCGACGCATTGACGCCGGCCCCGTTAAAGTGATATCACTTTTTTTGTGACCTCGAGCAGGCTGGCCGGACGGACGGCGCCGGCGGACGTGCCGGGCACCGAGCCGGCCATCGTTATCTCGAACCTGCGCAAGACCTACGGGAGGGTGGTGGCGGTCGGCGACGTGTCGCTGTCGGTGGCCGATGGCGAGATCTTCGGGATCCTCGGCCCGAACGGGGCCGGGAAGACCACCACGGTGGAGTGCGCGCTCGGGCTGCGCACGCCGGACTCCGGCACGATCCGGGTGCTCGGCCTGGACCCGCGGGCCGAGCCGGAGAAGCTGCACCCGCTGGTCGGGGCGCAGCTTCAGTCCAGCGCGCTGCCGCCAAGGCTCCGGGTGGCCGAGATCCTTGATCTCTACAGTTCCTTCTACTTCGACCCGGCCGACGTGACCGAGTTGGCGGAGGCGCTCGGGCTGGCCGACAAGCGCCAGGCCTTCTACCGGTCGCTGTCGGGCGGCCAGAAGCAGCGGCTCTCGATCGCGCTGGCCCTCGTCGGCCAGCCCAGGATCGCGATACTGGACGAGATGACCACCGGGCTCGACCCGCAGGCCCGGCGCGAAACCTGGGAGCTGATCGAGGGCGTGCGCGACCGCGGCGTCACGATCGTGCTGGTCACGCACTACATGGACGAGGCCGAACGGCTATGCGACCGGGTGGCGCTGATCGACCGGGGCAAGGTGATCGGCATCGACACCCCCGACGGCCTGGCCGCGCGGGTGCACGGCGGCAAGCGGGTGCGGTTCGTGCCGTCGGCGCCGTTCGACGAACGCCTGCTGACCGGCCTTCCCGAGGTGCGCGGCCTGGAGCGCCAGGGCCGCCACGTGATCGTGCACGGGTCGGGACAGCTGGTTAACGCCGTGATCCTCACGCTGCACGCGGCTGGGGTCGGCGCCAGGGACGTCGAGCTCGAATCCGCCTCGCTCGAGGACGCGTTCGTGCGGCTAACCAGCCGCCGCCCGGAGGACGAGAATGGAGCGAACCAGCGGTGAACGCCCGGTGGTCGCTGCTGCCCGAGAGCACACCGCGCGCCGCCTTCGGCAAGCTCGTCGGCTGCGAGGCCAGGCTCGCGTGGCGGCAGCCGGTCGGCCTGGTCGCCGGCCTCGGCCTGCCGGTGCTGCTCCTGGTGATCTTCGGCAGCATCCCGACGTTCAGCCAGCAGTCGGCGGACGTCGGCGGGGTGACGCTGTTCAACGCCTACGTTCCGATCCTGCTCGCCTTCGTCATCGCCGCGCTCGCCTGCCTGACCCTGCCAGGGACCCTCGCGTCCTACCGCGAGCTGGGCATCCTGCGCCGCCTGTCGACCACGCCGCTTCCCCCGCCCTGGCTGCTCGCCGCGCAGGTCGTCATCAACTTCGCCATCACCGTGGCGGCCGAGATCATCGTGGTGGTCGTGGGCATCCTCGCGTTCGGCGCTTCCTCCCCGAAGAACCCGGGCTGGCTGGTGCTGGCGGTCCTGCTGTCCACCGCCGGCCTGTTCGCGATCGGGCTGACGATCGCCGCGGTCGCGGGAAGCGCGCGGATCGCGAGCGTGATCGGGGGGCTCGTGTTCTATCCGCTGATCTTCTTCGCCGGCATGTGGCTCCCGCAGGCCGCCATGCCGGGCGTGCTCAGGCAGGTCAGCGACTACACGCCGCTGGGGGCTTCGGTCGAGGCGATGCAGGACGCCATCCAGCGCGGCACCCTCTCGGCGGCCGCGCTCGGGGTGCTGGCCGGGTACGCGGTCGTGTTCGGCGCCCTGGCCGTCCGTACCTTCCGCTGGGAGTGACGCCCGGGCTAGCGCGGGGGCTGGCCCGGGCGCCGGGGCGACCACGGGAACGGGACCAGGTCCGGCTCCACCCACCCGGTCCTGGCCGGGGGCGAGGCCAGCGTCCGGGAACTGTAATGGCGCGACAGCAGGCTCTTGTCGAGCAGAGCCGGGTGGCGCTCGAGCGGTATCTGCATGACCGGCCCGGCGCCCACGTCCCGGTGGAACAGCTCCCGGTGGAACGCGGCCTGCCGCTGCGGATCGCGGGCCACGATCTCCCAGTGCACGACCGGCCTGGCCCGGTCCTCGGAGCGGCTCACGCAACGATCCTGGCATAGCATCCACGGATGGACGCATTGCTGGGACGCCCCACGCTGGAGACGCTGCGGCGGCGCAAGAGCGTCAAGTGGCGGAACTACCCGGCGGATGTGCTGCCGGCCTTCGTGGCCGAGATGGACTTCGACCTGGCCGCGCCGATCGTCGAGGCGGTGACCGCCGCGATGGCCGCCGGCGACTGCGGCTACGGCCACAAGGGCGAGCTCGGCGAGGCGTTCGCGGCCTTCGCGGAGAAGCGGCTGCGCTGGTCGCCGGACCCGGCCAGGGTCTACGCGATCCCGGACGTGATGACCGGCGTGGCCGAGGTGCTCCAGGCGGTCACCCCGCCGGGCGCCGGGGTGGTGATCAACCCGCCGGTCTACCAGCCGTTCTTCTACCGGGTCCGGCTGACCGGGCGCCGCGTGGTGGAGGCGCCGCTGCGCCGCGGCGACGACGGCCGCTACGACCTGGACCCCGACGCCCTCGACCGGGCACTCGCCGCCGACGGCGTCGCCGCCTACCTGCTGTGCAGCCCGCACAACCCGGCCGGCCGGGTCTGGTCGCGCGAGCAGCTGACCACCGTGGCCGACATCTGCCGGCGCCACGGCGCGGTGCTGCTCGTCGACGAGATCCATGCGCCGCTGGCCCTGGCCGGCGTGGAGCACGTGCCGTTCCTGTCCCTGAACCACCAGCAATCCGAACGCACCGTCTCGTTCACATCGGCCTCGAAGGCGTGGAACATTCCGGGGCTGAAATGCGGCGTGGCGATCGCGGGCTCGCAAGAGCTGTGCGCGGTGCTTGACGAGCGCTGGGAGGCCCTGATTCCCGGTCAGGTCGGCGTGCTCGGGTCGATCGCCGCGTTCGCCGGGTCGCTGCCCTGGCTGGAAGCGCTGCTGGCCCAGCTTGACCAGAACCGGGCGCTGCTGGGCCGGCTGCTCGGCGAGCACCTGCCCGGGGTTGCCTACCGCCCTCCGGAGGCGAGCTTCCTGGCCTGGCTGGACTGCCGGGCGCTCGGCCTTGGTGACGATCCCGCCGCGGCGTTCCTGGACCGGGGCCGGGTCGCGCTGAGCCCCGGGCCTGGCTTCGGCACCCAGGGGCAGGGGTTCGCGCGGCTGAACATCGGCACCTCACCGGCGCTGGTCGAGGAGGCCGTCCGGCGCATGGCGCTGGCGCTGCCCGCTTAGCTCGCCATGAGCACGCACGAGGTGCTGCCGCCCGGGGCTGTCTCCGCCGCCTGGCCCTGCCCGCCTGGCCCTGCGCGTCTGGCCCTGCCCGTCTGGTCCTGCCCGTCTGGTCCTGCCCGTCTGGTCCTGCCCGTCTGGCCCTGCCCGTCTGGCCCTGCCCGTCTGGCCCTGCCCGTCTGGCCCTGCCCGTCTGGCCCTGCCCGTCTGGCCCTGCCCGTCCAGCCCTGCCGTCCGGGCCCGCGCTGCCTTCAGCTCAATGACGTCGTTGGTCCGTTGCTGTCAATCTATTGACAGCGTGGGCCCATTGCCGCCATTGGCCGGGCCCGCTGGCGGCCTGCCTTGCGCCCGGTATAACCGCTTTTGGGCTGTTCTTTAAGCGGCGATAATGGCCAATCGCATTCTGGTCGTCCGTATCTGCGGGTTAGGTCGCGTCCGATTCCGGGGCCACCGGGCGTTCCGGCCCAGCGGTCCCCGCAACGCCGGGCGCCGGCGAGCAGACCGCGTTCCTGTGCTTCACCGGGCGCCTGCCGTGAGGCAAGATTCCATGACATGACGGCTTCGACGGTGACGATCGGCTCGGGCGACCATCACGTGCTCGCGCTGCACGGCTGGTTCGGCTCGGCGCGCGGCTGGGGCTCGCTGCCCGACTATCTCGACAGGTCGGCGTTCACCTATGTGTTCATGGACCTGCGCGGCTACGGCGACCGCCGGGACGTGGCCGGAGCGTTCACGATGCAGGAGGCGGCCGCCGACGCGGTGGCGCTGGCCGACGAGCTGTGCTGGGACCGGTTCTCGCTGGTCGGGCACTCCATGTCCGGCCAGGCCATCCAGCACGCGCTGCTGCAGGCCCCTGGCCGGGTACGGCGGCTGGTGGCGCTCAACCCGGTCCCGGCCACCGGGGTGCCGATGGACGAGGACGGGTGGGCGCTGTTTTCCGGCGCGGCCGGCAGCCGCGACAACCGGTTCGCGATCATCAACTTCACCACCGGGGGCCGGCTGCCGCCCGCGTTCGTGGACCACATCGTGCAGCACTCGCTCGACAACTCCGCCGCCGGCGCGTTCGGCGCCTACCTCGAGTCGTGGGCCAGGACCGACTTTTCCGAGCAGGTGACGGGCAACCCGGCCGCGGTCAAGGTTATCGTCGGAGAGCACGACCCGGCGCTGTCCGCGCCGGTGATGGAGCAGACCTGGCTGCGGTTCTACCCCGGCGCCGAGCTCGAGGTGGTACCCAACGCCGGGCACTACCCGATGTTCGAGACCCCGGCCGCGCTCGCCGCGTCCGTCGAGGAGTTCCTGGGGCGGGAGTGACCGTCGTGGCCCGGCCCGACACCGAGGTCGTGTTCGACCCCGCGACCTACGCGCAGGGGGTGCCCTTCGATGCCCTCGCCCGGCTGCGCCGCGACAGCCCGGTGGTGTGGGTGGAGGAGATCCCCGTCCTGGGCTGGCCGGGCGGCCCGGGGTTCTGGCTGGTGCTGCGGCACGCCGACGTCGAGGCGGTGATGAAGCGGCCGCGGCTGTTCTCGTCCTGGCTCGGCGCGACCCAGATCCGCGACCCGGCAACCCCGGCCGCCCTCGGCTACGTCCGCCGCATGATGCTGAACATGGATCCGCCCGGGCACGCCCGGCTGCGGACACTGTTGTCGAGGTCGTTCACGCCGCGCGCGGTCGCCCGGCTCGAGGAGCGGATCGGCGGGCACGCGCGCGCCCTGTGCGAGCGGGCGTTCGCCGGTCCCGGCGGCGAGCTGGACTTCGCCAGGGACGTCGCCGCCGACCTGCCGCTGCTGACCCTGGCCGACGTGCTCGGCGTGCCCGAGCAGGACCGCTGGCTGCTGTTCGACTGGTCCAACCGGGTGATCGGCTACCAGGACCCCGACTACGCCTCGTCCGCCGCTTTCGACCCGTCCGCCGGGACGCCGATGGCCGCCGAGGCGGCCTCGCTGCGCCCGGCCCCCGGCCCGGACGGCCGCATGCCCGATCCCCGCACCCGC
>Ga0335073_10010372_pt1 | contig 13098 bp, 12 predicted proteins | sample Lox_Sample_22_FD_207093 | JGI IMG/M metagenome (GOLD analysis project Ga0335073, IMG submission 207093) | Soil microbial communities from Loxahatchee National Wildlife Refuge, Florida, United States - Lox_Sample_2.2 | ecosystem: Environmental > Terrestrial > Soil > Wetlands | place: USA...
TCAACAGCGAGCCTAGCGTGCTGGGAACGAGCTTGGGGTCGGTGAGAGCGCCAAGATCCACGAAACGAATCGCGCCCTCGAAGACCGCAAGCATTGCAGAGGCCACGGCCACGGCAACGGACGTTTTGCCTATGCCACCGGGTCCCACGATGGTAACAAAGCGCCGATTCAGCAGCTGCGCAGATATGGCTTCGATAGTCTCGTCCCGCCCCACCAATCGCGTTAGCTGACGAGGTAGATTATGAGCTTTATCCGCGGGGTAACTTTGCTTGGTAGACGGGCCGATCGAATCGGATTGCAGGATCGGCGCCACAAAGCAATAGCCGCGGCCGGGGACATTGGTGACATAGCGGGCACCCGACTGCCCGTCACCCAAAACTTTTCGTAGCACACCTACATGGAATCGCAGACTGCTTTCTGTGACGACCACATCAGGCCAGACACGTGCTGTGAGATCCTTCTTGCTAACAACCTCACCCGCCCGCTCGGTGAGAATGATCAAGATGTCCAATGCACGGCCGGTAAGGTCGACGGGAATGCCGTCTTTCTCGACCAGCCGTCTTTTGGGAAACAAACGGAACGGGCCGAAAGCGGTCACATCGTCGCCCTGACGTAATTCCCCATCCAGCACGAGAATGATCCTAACAATTGGCGCTATTGACCGGCTATGGCAATGCTGGGCACAGCTGCAGCCCCCCTACAGTACGCATTTTATCTATTGGTTGCCAAGCGGGAGCGTGTGGATCCAAACGACGATTCGGCGTCCGTGCCTAATCAGCCTACCTCCGACCGGTGCGTTCTGATCTTACTCGCCACGATCTATGCGCTGAACATAGCCGATACCCTCGTCATCTCAATCCTGACCGCGGTGTCGGGTCTGCCACGTACCTTCTGGCAATTGGCGTTCGCGCCGCATGTTCGTGGGCGTTGGCGCAGCTGGTAGCTCCCCCATCCCAATCGCTGTATCCGATTACTTCTCTTGGAGGACAGCGCGCAATCGCGCCGTCTGTTTACTCGGCCGGCGCGTCTATCGGCTCCATGCTCAGGTCGAGCGCGCCGGCTACATGAGCGACCGGTGGGGCCGGCGAAGTGCGTTTCTCATCCTGGGAACCCCCGGGCGTGGCATTGACTCGATTCGAATCCATCGGTCCATGGCGCGTCGAGTTTCGCGGCCGCACTTGATCGGCCGACCGATGAAATTCTAATCTCCGGGCACAGCCATCATTCAAAGTTGGCGTCAAAAATCTCGACGGTCAGCAGCGGGCGCTTTGAATATAGTCCTCCGTCGGGCCACAATCTCAATGACTCCCAAAGTGTCGGAATCACGATTCGCGAGAAAGGCTGGTGTGCCCGTAAACAATGTGTGATCGCGGTGCCTACGTTGTGAGCCATTTGAACATCTACGCGTCGGCGCAGCCCGACTCGATCGAAGTAGAGTATCTGATCATTGAAAGGGGCAAAATATGGTAGCGGAAAGATGGCCCGCAGCCTGCGCCATGATTCTGTGCCTTCTTGCCATGAGGACAGTTCATTTAGCCGGAATGCAGCGCCCGCGAGCACGAACGGGGCAACGACATTGTGCCAGATTAATGATCCGCAAAAGTAAGCGATAGCTAAGTCATCCCAGGATGTCAGCAAAGTCAGTTCAAGAGAGTCCTTGTGAAGGTCGCGGTGCTCCCGAAGAATGTGGCCGTGGCGGTCCTCAACTGCAACGCGACTCGGTCGGCACACAGCACGCTTGTCGGGGGCGGTGAAGCCTTCGATCCGCAGCAGCGGCTCTCGGGTGCTTCCCTCGACGACGATGTCCTTGAGCAAGGCTGTGTTGCCATTGCCTGCGAGTAGCGCGCCGGTTATCGATATGTGGAGAGTGAAACTCTCAAGTGTCTGCCACCGATCCAGCCCCCCGCAAGCCGCTAGCGCATCATCGAGCAATGCCATGCCCCAGACTCCTCACAAGAAACGCCCCATCTCATTAGCGCCAGGTGACACCGCGCTGTGAGCAGAACGGTCGATCAGGTGGTCTCAGGGGAGTGAGCCTAAGCACAACTTAACTCGAGTTCTTGGATATTTCTGATATTGGCGAGCAGCTGGGCGCCGTTGGCACCTCACGCACCGGTCTAACAACTTCTAACAACGTCTAGCTCGCGCACCGTCATCGCACAACGCATTCTCGCGGTGCAGTTCGATTGGGGGTCTTGGACCCCTGAGGATAAAAGCGATGGCATCGATCTTAGGAGTAGCGGGGACTAGAGCCATTTCGCCGATGCAGCGCAAGACCATTCTGTCGCGGTCGAGTATTTACCCCTTTGATGAGCAGAACAACCTGCGTGATTGGCAGATACGCCGCGTGCGCGAATACATTGACGCCCACATTGGCAGCCGGATTCTGGTATCTGATCTCAGTCGCATCGCACAACGTAGTGAGGGGCATTTCACTCGCGCATTCAAGAGCACGTTCGGGGAGACACCGCATGCTCATCTTACGCGACTGCGGTTGGAATTGGCCAGTCGTGCAATGCTCGCGAGCAACGCGCCGCTCACCGATATCGCCTTGACTTGTGGTCTCACGGATCAGTCACATCTGTGTAGGTTGTTTCGGCGATGGACCGGCCGGACACCCGCCGAGTGGCGGCGCAACCCATATCCGCCTTGGGGCGGCGGCACCCTGGTTCGGATGAGCACAAGTCGCACTGCTGCGAAGCCAGGTGCGTGCTGGCCACTCACCTCCTACTAGTTAGAAGATGACCGACTGCGACCAAATTGCCTCGCATCCAGCCGGAACGTGCCCGCAGAACCGCCGCTGCGCCCGTCATGCGAGCTCGCCATGAGTCGCCGCGCCTTGCTCTCATGCCGAACTGATCACGCAGTAATGTCTTGTGGCGGCCCGCTTGACGAAGGATCGGCGTCTACGGAAGGCTCGATTCAAGCCGTGCGTCGACCGACCCTCGCAGTTGTCCGGCCGCGGGAGTCCATTGCCTTGCACCGCGACTCTCGCCTCCAGCGCAGGGGACTTCATGATCCATACGGCAGCGGTCCGCCCGCGAACCCGGAAGCCAAGCCCAGTTTCGGGTTCAGTGAGATGGAATCAGGTGGCGCTCGGATTTCCCCGAACAGATTGCTGGTACGCGCTTGGCGGAGCCTCATTGAACTGCGTCTCGACGATGCCTTGGCGACCGTGGCGCAGTTCGAGCATGAGATCACGCGCGACGATGCGTCGATTACACCTAGATCACGAGAGTTTGCCGATGTTCTGAGATCTGTGCTGTTCGTGCTTAAAAGCCAAGACTGCGTCACGGTGCGCGCAGCGCTCGCCGTACTCGAGATTCGTCACCGGTCACGCGGGAACAGTCCCGCGCTCGCGGCCGCGCTGCGCATCGCCTACTGGAAGGTGGAAGACTTCGATCGATACTATGCGGTTCCGCGTCTCAAGCATGCAGTGCCGACTCATCGCGGCACGCACGGAGTAGCGACCATCATCGGGCCGACGTTCGAAGCGGTCGTGGAAGCGGAACAACTCCGGCTGACGGTCGCGATGCGGCTCGCAAGGGGCGCACACGAACGCGCTGTGAGTCGTTTCGGGAGCCGATCACCTGTGACGGCCCGGGCGGCTGTCGTGCTCGCAGAGTTACTTTACGAGGAGGGGCACCGCGATGGCCTCGACGCTCTGGTCATGGGGAGCCTAACTACGATCCGCTCGTCAGGAGACGAGGAGAGCGTCTTACGCGGATATAGGGTTCTGGTACGTCTCGCCGCCGTTCGGGGAGAGACGGATTTCGCCTTCCTCATTCTGAAGGAGGCAGAGGTCCTGGCAGCGGCGCATGGCTGGGCAGGGGTGATCGCGGAAAGCTTGTTGCTGCGTACTCAGCTTCTACTCAAGGAGGGCCGCACGCTCGAGGCAGCGATCTGTACCGAGCGCATCGAGACACTCGCACATGAAATGGCCAGCGAAACACTGCGTGCCAGCCATGCCCTTGCACGTGCACAGGTACTAATTGCCACCGGGCACGCGGCTCGAGGAATGACAATTCTCAGGGAGCTTCACGCAGACAGCTGCGGCAGCCGAAACAAATACTCGGCGCTGCGATTGTCGGTTCTGCTGGCCGACACCCTGCTCGGGTGCGGAGAGCGAGCTGAAGGCTGTGCAATGTTGGTTCAAGCGCTTCAGGTTGGAGCGCGCGCCGGAGTGTATCAGACATTCGTCGATGCCGGGGTGCACGTGGCGGAGCTCCTGTTGTCCCTACACTACTCTACCCCACCGGATAGTCGGCTGCCCCCAGAGCTCGGACCTTACGTCGGAAGCATTCTCGCGGACCGCGCTCAGCAACGTACACCCACGTCGCCCACTCGTGCCTCACGCGTCGCGGAATCGCTGAGTCCTCGAGAGCACAGCATCCTGCGCTCGATGAGCTGCGGACTTTCCAATAAACGCATCGCTCAAGCGCTGCAGATATCCCCCGAGACGGTTAAATCGCACGTAAAAGGCATCTTCATCAAGCTCGCCGTGCAGACGCGCGCCCATGCCGTATCGACGGCCAACGCCCTGGGGCTGCTCTGAACGCCGGTGCCGTCCAATTGGACGCAGCACACGTGGATCGGGTCACACGCTAGAACCTCGGACTTGTCTTTCACCCATTGGGGGGATGGGACTGTCTCATACCCGGCCTCAATCTGAGCGGTGCGGGCCATCCAATTACCCCTATCCAACGCGACGGAGATCCCCGATGAGTAAGAAAGTAGCGCAAGTCATTGTCGAGACCTTGGAATCAGCCGGTGTCAAGAACTGCTACGGCATCGTGGGGGACACGCTGAACACGTTTGCCACCAGTCTGAGTCGCAGCGACATTGGCTTTGTCCACATGCGCCATGAGGAGGCGGGCGCCTATGCGGCACAGGCCGAAGCGCTTTTGATGGGCCGCCTGACGGCCATGGCCGGCAGCTGTGGACCGGGCAGCTTGCACTTCATCAACGGGTTGTATGAGGCGAACCGGAATCGCGCGCCCGTGATCCTCATCGCGAGCCAAGTGGTGCGACGGGAGCTTGGATTCAATTTCATCCAAGAAGTTAATTTCGAGGATGTCTATCGGGGCTGCAGCGTATTTTGCGAAATGATCTTGACGCCGGAGCAAGCGCTGCGAAAGACAGTCATGGCGTGCCAGGCCGCGATCTCCAAGCGCGGGGTGGCAGTTCTCATTCTCCCCGTCGACATCGCGGATTCGGATGCGGTCAGCGAGCCCCCGTTTCGCGTCCATGTCAACAGGCCCGTGATACGGCCGAGTGATGAGGATCTGGATCGGATAGCCGACATGCTGGCGGAAGGCACGGACATCACGATTTACGCGGGCTCCGGTTGTGTGAACGCCCACGACGAGGTCGTCGAGCTCGCCGGGCGCCTCAAGGCGCCGCTCGCGCATACCTCGCGCGGCAAGGACGTGATCGAATACGACAATCCGAATAATGTGGGCATGACGGGCGTGATTGGCACGGAGGCCGGCTATCACGCCATCTTGAACTGTGACACCCTATTGCTTCTCGGTACCGACTTTGCGTGGGGCCAATTCTACCCGGACCACGCCAAGATCATCCAGGTCGATATCGATTCGACCCATGTTGGCCGCCGCCATCCGGTGGACCTCGGTGTGGTGGGGAATATCAAGGACACGCTTCAGGCGCTGCTGCCGCGCGTGGCGCAGCGCGAGGATGCCAGCTTCCTCAACACGTATGTGGACCGTCACAAGAAGGCGCTCAAGGCGCAGGCGGAGAGAGCCACGCCGGGCCATCGCGGCAAGATACCTGGCCAATATTTGACGTCGATCATCAATCGGCTCGCCAATCAAGATGCGGTGTTTACCGCCGATGACGGGACGCCGCTCGTGTGGATGTTGCGAATGGTAGAGGCGAATGGCAAACGGCGCATGTTCGGCAGCCTCCTGCACGGGACCATGGCGACCTCGATCGGGAATGCCATCGGATTGCAGCAGGCCCAGCCGGGCCGCCAAGTCATCGCGTTGGCCGGCGACGGCGGCTTCAGCATGCTGCTCGGCGACGTGCTCACCACGATTCAAGCGAGACTTCCGATCAAGATAGCGGTTTACGACAACGGCAAACTGGGATTCGTGGAGCTCGAGCAGAAGGGCGAGGGATTGTTGCCGATCTATACGGACCTTGTTAATCCGGATTTCGGCAAAGTTGCGGAAGCCATGGGACTTTGGGGGAAGACCGTCACCAAGGCGGAAGACCTCGAAGGCGCCGTGGCCGAGTGGCTCGGGCAGCCCGGACCGGCGCTGCTCAATGTCAAGGTCGAGCCGATGGAGCTCGTGATGCCGCCGCACACGGCGCTCGAGAACGTCTACGGGATGGCCATGTATTCAGTCAAGGCCGTGATGCATGGGAAGGCGGGTGACGTTTTCGAAATGATCGGCGATAACTTTCTCTAGGCGAGGGATCAATCGGTGCCGCGCCGGTGAACCCGATACTCATTTGTCGCGATTGCGACACCGTGTATCGCGCGGTTCCCTTGCACCGGGGCGATGTGGCCTTGGATTCATCAATAAGGGGTCAAACATGTTTCGCCGAGTTCACCGACTCAAGTCGATTCTTCAGTTTCTGCGGGAGCGAGCGCCACACTACGGTCCGCTCGCCCGGGATGATTTGCACCAGTTCCGCGACGAGATCGTCAAGGCGTCCGTGGGCGCGAGCATCTCGGCGGCGGCGGGGCTCATCTTTGCCTGCTTCCTGTCGATCGCGGTGATTGTCTCGGCATGGGATAGCCTGCATCGGGCCGCGGTGGCGTGGGCGGTTTGCTGCGGCTGGGGACTGCTCGCGCTCGGCGGTTTATGGTATGCGCGAAAAGCCATCTCGGGTCCACCCCCCTTTCGGGTCATGGGGACGGCGCTTGCACGCGATTATGCGAGCCTGCTCGCGCTGGCGGATCGACAAGAGTCGTAAGTATTGCGGCAGCGGCGTTTGCCGCACTCAAGGGGGCGCGGTGATTCCTCAGGGCGAGACCTCCGCACCCGTGATGTCAATCGCGCCCATGGAAAGCGCCAGCGCGGCCGCAGCCGTGTGTGCATTCGCACGCGCATCTTCGACCTGGGTGTCGCCTTGAACGACGGCGTTCTCTTCGGTGGCAAGGTCCGTATAAGTGCCGACTCCTTGTCGGTATGACCGCAACGCTGCCTCGTAGGCCGTGTGCGCGGCCTGAGTTAACACCACGGCGGCTTGGTACTCGGCCAGGTTCGTGATCAATCCGTTATAAGCGCGCACCACCTGTTGCGACGCGGAGTCCCGTGCGGCGGCCAGTTGCTCCTCCGCCTCGTGCACCTTGGCGTCGGCCATGGAGATGCGACTCCGTCGCATGCCGCCGTCAAAAAGCGGGACACTGAACGACAGGAAAATGCTCTGACCGGGCCGGTCGACGTTCGTATAACGGCCTCCGTCAGAACTCAAGGACCCGATATTCTGAAAGGCCTGCCCCGCGAGCTCGATCGACGGGTAATAGGATCGTCGTTCGCCCTTGAGGGCGGCTTCGGCCGCATCCACTTTGCCGAGCGCCGCGACGACATCGGGACGGTGCGCGAGGGCTTGATCGATCGCCTTGGACACGCTGTCGGCCGGAGTGGGCGGCAGCGGCAACTCTGCGCTATCCACCACATCGATTTCGGTAGCCGCGGGCACTCCAAGGGCCGCGATGAGATTCGCGCGCGCGGTCCTCTCGGCGCCTTCGGCTGCTGCCAGCGTATAGCGCGCTTGAGCCGTTTGCCGCTGTGCCTGCGCCACCGCAACCACGGTGGCGAGGCCATTATTCCGCCTGGCGGTGGCGGCATCCTCGGTGGTGAGAGCGGTGTTCAAAGCCTTCTGCGCGGCATGGAGCCTGCCCCGCGCAGCGCCCAAGTCGAAATACGCTTGCGACACGTCGAACACGAGTCTCTGATGGGCACCGGTGAAGGCCACATTGGCGACAAAGGAGTCTGCACGCGCGACTTGCAATTGGGCGTCGCGACGGCCGAAATCGAAAAGCAACCATTTCAGAGCCAGCGCCGGAATGACCTCGCGCGTATCGGAGACGAAATAGCCGGCGGGCACCAAGTTTCTCGGCGCGGGCAAGGGCGTGTGCTGAAAGCCGCCGATCGCTTGCAGAGAAAGCTGCGGGAGGTACGCGCTTTCGGCGAGGCCGATCCCTGCGGCCGCTTCCCGCGCCGCTTCCCAAGCCGCCCGTGTATTGGGGTTTTCTCTTTCCGCCAGATCGACCAGCGCGGCGAGGTCGTACTCCTTGTGCAGAACCGCACCGGTATCGCCCAGAGCGGCGGCGCGCCGGCTGGCCGATTCCGGAATGGCCCAGGGCCGCTCGGCGCTCGGCGGCGCTTGCGCTACTGCCGGATGAGCGCTCAGGAGAGTGGCAATAACAGCCCATCCGATCGTCGAGCGTTCAATGCATTGCCGAGGCAACATGCTGAACCTCCGACTCGAGTTGTTCGAGGGCATGCTGTGCTAGGCGTGCCTCCGGTTCTATGGCAGCCGGTGCCGGCGGGAAAGCCGCTGGGACGGGGCTCGCAGGCACTGGCCGATTTCGCGAGAGGTTGTCTGCGGCGGACTCAGCCCATTGAGCCAACCGGGCGATGGGTCCCGGTTCGGCATAGGGACAAATCGAATCCGTCGTCACGACGAACGCCGCCCCTGCGAGCCGCTCGATATCCGAAACCGGAGGAACACTCCGGCTCTCGAGCGCATGGCTCGGTAGCATCCGCAGTTCGAACAGGCTCAAGGTACGCAAGTGATCGGCCCGCACCAGTGCTTGAACGGTGCGCATGCGGGCCTCGTCGGGATGAGGCAGCCGACGGATGACTGCTGCAATCGCGCGCAGCGCCTCGGCCAGCGCGGCACGAACACCGGAACTCGCGGATTGGGGCCAAAATGAACTGAACACGATCGTGATCACGATGTTCCCGAGCAGAATGCCGGCGACGCGGTCTCGAAGCACCGTGAGATCATTCGCGGGTGCATAGCCTTGCAGAATGCCGAGGAAGAAGGCGAATGCGATCTGCAGGCCGGCGTAGGAAAGCAGTTCACTGCTCGTCGCAACCCAGGCCGCGCCCAGCGACACGACGAAGATCAGTAGACAGAGCTGGCCGATATCCGTGAGATGCGGCAGGGCAAAAACAATGCACAGGGCGGAGATTAGTCCGCCGATGATCGCCCCGCAGAGCCTGAGTACCAACTTGTGCACGGTCTCGCCGAGGCTCGAGAGCGCAACAAAAAAGCACGTGACGACTGCGGTGCGCATCCCGGGCCAGTCGAGAAGCGTGTAGATGGCGTACGAAATCACGACCGCCATGGTGGTCTTCAGCGCAAACTGCCAATGCGCTGGATTACTGAACGTGTCGGCGAGGAAGGGCCGTCGAGGCGGCTGATGCGCCTTGGTCGTATCCATCGGCGAGTCAGGGCGGCCTTTCGCGCGGTAGAGGACGGATAGCGTGCTCAACAAAGCGATGACCGCTGGGGGGCGTTCGACACTGGAGGCTGCCGATTGCGCGAGGGGCGCCATGGATTGATCCGGCGGGGCGTCAATCCCCGCCTTGATGGTCTCTCGGCAGGCGCGAATCCGCAGCGCCAATTCTTCTCGGACCCCCTCCGGTAGATTTTCAGGGACCGCTTCCAGGATCACCAGCGTCTCGAGAAGCGCCTGTATGACCGGCGCCGTGATTCGGCCCGTTTGCGGCCCCTTTTCAGTGCCATGTTGCGCGGTCGCGAGCAGTGGTGCGAGCCGCGCACGCCATTCAGGAAGGCATTTACGGTAGTCGCCGCTCGCGAGCGAGGCCTCCAATTCCTCCAGGACCTTCCGCACGGTGCGTTCCATGAGTGCCACCGCGCCCTGCCCAAACAGCAAGTTGACGATGACCGTCACGGCCACGGGCACGAATACGACGACCCATGTCCACAACGTCGCGCGTGTCAGGGCCTCCGGGCTGGGTACGTCATCGACCAGCGTCTGCAGCAACACGATGACAAAGCCGGCCAGGTAGGAGATGGGACCCAGCGCAAACGTGCGCGCGGTGAACATGGCAACAAAGGTTGCCAGTGCCATGAGGGGCAACCGTAGAGCCGGTTCGGCGGTGTCGATGAGCTCCAGGCCCAAGGTCAGGAGAATCGCGAGGGTGACGGCGACGAAGGCGCCGAGCGCCGACGTCACAGTCGCATTTTTCTCATCTTTGCTGAGCAGAAAAACGATGTAGGCCATGTAGGTGGGCTGGGGTATCTGAAATACCATCGCGATGGCCACCGTGATGGCACATCCGGTCGCGATACGCGCGACAGCCGCCCATCGGCCTTCGCGCGGCGCCAGCTCGACGGCCAGCAGCTCCAGGAGCGGGCGTCGGGATCGTTGGGACTCAGCGAGTACCGTCATGATGCACTTTGACGGACGCGGTCAGTCCCACGTGCATGGCGAAGGGGGGCGGCTTATCGAGCCGAACCCACACGGGAAATCGCTGTGCGACCACTACCCAGTTGAGGTCGCGGCCGACGACCGGAAGACCGGGACCGTCCTGATCAGTCGATTGCACGCCCGCGCCCAAGCTTTCCACCCGCCCTGAAAAGGCGCTGTTGCTCTCGGCCATGGTCCACACGGTCGCTCGATCGCCGACGGCAATTCGCGGCAACTCGGTCTCGCGAAAGTCCGCGATGGCATACCACGCATCGGATTTGATGAGACTGAAGAGCGGGTGGCCCGCGACCGCAAAGGTGCCTTCCGCAATCTGCAATCCGACCACTTTTCCCGCAAACGGGGCGCGCAGGGTGGTCAAATCATAGTTGCGCGCCGCATTGGCCTCGGCAGCTTCTGCGCCTTCCAATTGAGCTTCGAGGCTCAACGTATCGCCCACCGCCTGGCGGGCCTGGGTGGCGCTTTGCGTGAGTGCCTGAAGGGACGCCTCGGCAGCGGCTTCGTTGGTCTTGGCTTCGTCCAACTGCTGCTGAGTCACGAAGCCGGGCGCGACCAGGGGCTCGAGGCGCCTGCGCGTGTCCTGGGCATACCTGAGCTCGTCACGCGCCTTCAGAACTTGGCTTTCGGCCGCTTGGGCGCCGGAACCCTGGGAGGTGACTTGACGGCCTGTCAGCGCGATCTGCGCCTTGAGCGCGGCCACTTGGGCACGCGCCTGGCGCAGCTGGAATTCATACGGCGCGGGATCAATGACGAGGAGCGGCGCGCCCTTGGCGACGTCTTGATCATTGGTGACGAGAATCCGGACAATTCGTCCACTGATCTCCGACGCCATCGCGGCGCTGTAGGCAAAGATGCGCGCATCGTGCGTGCGAGGCCGCCGATCGATCGCGAACACGACGAGGACCCCCAAGATGACGGCCGATCCGATTGCCGTCGTGGCAATTACTTTGCCCCGGAGCGATGTGCCTTCACTCATGGTCGTTGTTCAAGACAGCCATATCAGCCACATCGCGAACGTGCCTGCACACGCGATCGACAGCATCACGACGAAGGGGACCGGTAGTTCCTCGAGCAGCCCCGCGGCTTTGACGATCGCGCGCGCCGCAAGTGCCAACGCAACGCCCACGAGGGCACACACCATCCATGACGGGAAGTACGAGCCCAGAATGTTGCGCGAGGGTGCGCCGTTGCAGCCACCCAGCAATCCCAGCAGCGGCGTGCTGCACCACCACGGCGGGGAGCGGTAGAGCGCGCCGCCTCGTTGCTGAGAACCTGTCACGATACTCATGAGAGGCCAGTGTCATCGGTTTAGCCATCCCCGGCAGTCCCCCTTTTGGGGGAAAGGCGACTTCGGCAACGCTCTGGAGGGCAAAGAGCTAGCGTCGATAATCGCAAAATTCCCGAATGCGATGGAGCAGTGATTCGCGGGCACCGTCATCGGTAGCGCGAATGGCCACGACTCGATTGAGGGTCGCGAGACCACGGCGCGCAGACCGATCCAATTCCGCATAAAGATCGGCATTGGTCGCGAGCAGGAACCTGATGGCCTTGCGGTCGAGTCCATAGACCTTGCAATGCGTGCGAGCAGTAGCCGTGGCCCCATAGGACGTGCCCGTGAGTAGGCTGGCCTCACCAATGTATTCGCCGGCCCCGATAAGGCCGGCGGTCTTCTGCCCCGGAACGCTCGGTATGTTGGCTGACTTTAAGAATTCCGTAGACGACGATGAAGAGCGTCGCTTCCGTCCCCCCTTGCGCGAACAAGACCTCTCCCGGTTCTAGCGATCGCAGTTTCATTTGAGCAGCCAATTGGGCTAATTGGTCCGCCTTCAAGGCTTCAAATAATGTCCTCCAGAAGTGGCAGCACCGCGTGTATGGGTCGATTGAGACGCTGCCCGCGGCGGGCACGGCGCAGCGCGAGATTGCGCGGGTGGCACGGGCCCAGCTAGCCGAATTCTTGGGGACGCCCGGTCGGGTCAGCGAGATCATGAACGGGAAACGAGAGCTCAGTATGTCCATGGTGCGTAAGGTTCGGGATCGCTTTCATGTATCCGCGGACGTGCTGATCGGCCCGCCTAGGCTGCGGAAGGGGCTTGCGGCCTGAGACGCGCTTAGGTCCTGCAAGTCGGTGGTCCGATTCGACGGCCAAGCGTCGGATCTGTGACCGCGATTTATTCGAAACATAATCGGTGCTCTGTATTAAGTTCCGTGCAAGAGAGATCAAGCCGGGGGTGGTAACGTGAACCACCCCCAGCTCTTTGAAGTCTATTCAGTCCATCTCAATTACAGGCATTAGTGGCAGCACGTGTTCGAGGCCCAGATTGCCTGCCCTCCTGGGTAGTAGATGACGAGGTTGCCATCGTTCTGAATAGCCAGGGAGGCGCCTTCATATCCGGAGGTACCGCTATCCCATATTGCAATCTCGCTAGTGTTGTAGAGAACGAGGTTGCCATCCGCCTGCATGATCACAAAGGCGGCGTCTTGTCCGGCGGTACCCGTACTCCACAGCGCAGTGGGTTCTTCGCGTAAGGAGCCCTGGTAAAGAACCAGATTGCCATCGGTCTGCATGTCCAGCGTGAAGAGCTCATCGCACGAGGACCAGACGTGTCCAGGAGTCAATCCTTGACCCGGAAAAATCTCGCCGCATAGACTTGGCGAGGATG
>Ga0335073_10010373_pt1 | contig 13097 bp, 8 predicted proteins | sample Lox_Sample_22_FD_207093 | JGI IMG/M metagenome (GOLD analysis project Ga0335073, IMG submission 207093) | Soil microbial communities from Loxahatchee National Wildlife Refuge, Florida, United States - Lox_Sample_2.2 | ecosystem: Environmental > Terrestrial > Soil > Wetlands | place: USA: Florida...
CATAAGGTGGCAAAAACTGACACCTGAAAACCATTTCTTCTGAGCCCTGTCTACGGCAGTCTGCAGACAATCACGGCCGCATTGCGATAGGGGCAGTTCAGTTGGGTTGAGGCGCCGGCGCTCAGCAGAATCCAGGTGACTCCGGCCGGACGCAGGCGCGCGATTCGCTGCTCGTCGCTGATGTGGTCGAGACCCAGTTCGAGATCGCGCTCGCTCTTCCAGCGAGGCGCAAGCTCAGGGAAAATGGCCACTATACCGCCGTCCTTCAATTCATCGACCAAGGCGCTGCGCATGGCCGTGGCGCGAAAGCCCTGCGTGTCCTCCGAATCGATTTTGGTGTAATTCGAATCGAGCGCGAAGACGGCGTTCCTGGGCGTGTTCTCGCGTATCCAGACGAAGGCCTGCTGCCACGGATTGCGCGCACGCGCAAAAGGCCATTCAATGTGCGCCGATGCGGTGTAAGCCTGCTTCTGCACCAGCAGCATGAGGCCGGAAACAAAGAGCAGGAGCGCGAATCCAAGCGCGGTGCGCCGTCCGCGCAGATACCGGGCAAGAAAACCGCCCAGCAGCAGCACGCCAATCAGGTAGATCAGCAGAAAGGAGCGCAGCGGCTGGATTCTGGCGAGAAAGAAGCTGCCGTTGGTGTGAACAAAGCATGCCGCCACAACCGACGCAGTTGCGCCGGTTGCGATACAGGCGAGACACAGATTGCGGATGACGATGTTGCGAGTGCGATAAGCCGCGGCGAGCATGAGCAACAGCGGTATGACAAGGCCCAGCACCTCATACCAGCGCCAGAAAGACAGGAAGAAATAGGTGCGGGTTAGTACGGCCTCTCTGTAGCCATCGGGCAATGAGGCGTGGCGCGTTGCGAAATAAAACATCGCCGCGCCGGAGAATGCAGCCGCACAGGCCGCAGCCAGCCACTTCCACAGGCTTCTGCTGACGAGGACATAGGCGGCAAGAAAAGCGGCCAGATAAGCCGCCATAAGAGGATGCAGAAGCGCAGCAGCTATGAACCATAGTGTCGTGCGCTTCCATTTGCGATCGATGCACGCGATCAGCGCGAAGACCGAGACGGGCGTCGAGAACGATCGCGCAGTCACATACGGGTCCATGATCCAGAGCGCGGTTGCGGCTACGGGCAGAGTGTAGAGAGAACTGGCCAGCAGCGTGGCCCCCCACTGCTGGTGCGTGTCTTGAAAAATGCGCTGGGAAAGCTGAAAACACGCCAGCAGAAACAGAAAGATGGAGAGCAGATACGCGGCAAGCAGGCCCGTCTCCAGGGGAATGTGAAAGAGCCTGATGACGTTGGCGAAGAGGTGCGAAAAGATGGAGAAGTGCGTATGGGCAGTGACGAAGCCCGCATCGACGCTGAAGAGCGATGGATCGAGCATCTTCCGGATGCCGGCAACGTAAATGCCCGCGTCGTCGGCGAATGGATGATAGCCGTGGACGAGCAGGACGAATGGAACAAGCAGCGCAAGACCGGTTACGTGGCTAACGGCCAGCGCGAAGGGTTGAAGCGAAGTTCGCTCATCAAGAACGAGCGTGGAGGAGTTTGCTTCCAGAACAGGGGAGCCCAAAATAACAACCTCGCCAGAATCGGTAGGAAATGAACACAATGATCCACGAATGTAGACGCGAAAAGCGACTTGAGTGTCTCGCGTTGACGATCTTTTTACTTCAGCATAGATGACCGAAATCACCCTCCGCGTTTTATCGGGACGATGCGCAAAGCATCTCAATGTTCCTGATAGCGGTGTAGCACATCGTCCTGGGTGATGACACCTTCCAGCTTGCCTTTGCTGGCGCGGTTCATGATGGGCAGTACCGGCCAACGGGGAAAAAAGTGAAGCGCGCTGTCGAGAGGCATGTCGGGAAAGAGAATCGGGGCGCGTTCGGACGGCAAAATGCGCTCGATTGGCGTATCCGTGTTGGTTGTCGCGCTGGCAGAGGTCAACTCTTCGTCGGATAGAGCGTACCATGAGCCGTCCCAGAGCGAGATCAGACAAGCGGGAGCATGCGCGGCTGAGACGATCTTTGTCGCTTCGCCGAGTGTCTGCTGGCCTTTGATCACCGGGACATCCACCGGGCGCAGCGCGTCTTCGAGGTGTAGTTCGGACTCTTCGCGCACTTCCTCCATCGAAGGCAGATCGAGGCCGTCCTGATGAGTGAAGACTTCGAAGATGGGGACAGGCTGCAATCCGCGTGACAACAGGTAGGCGATCATGTTGGCCAGAATCACGGGCAGGATGATGGAGTAGTTGCCGCTGACCTCCAGCACCATGAAGACGGACGTGAGCGGCGCGCGCAGGAATCCGGCAAAGAGAACGCCGATGCCAACCAGGGCGTATGCGCCGACCGTGCCGGCCAGATGCGGGAAGAAGAGTTTCTCAAACGATCCGACGGACGCTCCCAGCATGGCGCCGATAAATAAAGTCGGCGCGAACATGCCGCCGGGCGTGCCGCTGGAAAAGGACAGCGTCGTGGCAAGAATTTTGAGCAGCGCCAGCGCCAGCAGCAGCTTCCACGCAAACTGGCCGTGCATGGCCTGATCGATGACTTCATAGCCCGGTCCCATGACCTGCGGAAAGCCGATGAATCCAATCAATCCCACTAGCAGGCCGGCAACACCGGGCTGGCAGTACTGTGTCCAGGTGGGCAGGGCGCGCAGGCGGGGACGCAGATAGCCGAGAGCTTTGGAAAAGACCAGCGCGGCAAATCCGCCCACGACGCCGAGGACGGCATAGGCGATCAGCTCACGCGGGTCACGCAGGGTGACGGTCGGGATGCGGAAGATCGGTTCCGCTCCCCAGAACTGGCGGGCAACCACAACGCTCGAAATCGCGGCCAGGACGATGGAGCCGAGGACGGCAGCGCTCCATTGGCCGATGACTTCCTCGATGACGAAAAGGATGGCCGAGATAGGCGCGTTGAAGGCGGCGGCAAGACCGGCGGCTGCGCCGATGGGGGCGAACAGGCGCAGCCGCTGTTTGGAAAGGTTCAGCCGGCGTGCGACCATGGACGCCACGCCGGCGCCGATTTGCAGGGCAGGGTCTTCCGGCCCGAGCGAGTGTCCGCCGCCTATGGCGAGCGCCGAGGTGACGAATTTCCCGATGACGGTCTTGAACGAGATGTAACCGTTGTAGATGTAGAGCGCGGCCTTGGTCTGGTTGACGCCGCTGCCGCGCACGCCGGGAAAGAAAAGCTGCGCCAGCGCTGCGACAAACAAGCCGGCCAGGGCAGGAACGATCAGGAGCCGGTACTGTCCGGCGTGGGGGGCGGAGCCGAGGGTCAGAATCTTGATCCATTCAATGGCAACGCGGAAGCATACGACCAGCAGCCCGGACAGCACGCCGATAAAAATGGACAAGACTAGAAAAAGCCGCTCGTCGCGTGTGGGAGCGATCTTTTCGATCTCGAGTTGCGAGAACTCGTTCTTCGGCCGTTTAACAGGCTTTTTAACAGACTGCTTTGCTTCCGTCTCCTGCATCGGTTGGACGCTCATTGCTGCTCGACAGCCTCCGGCGCCTGGGCGATCTTAAGCAGAAGGGCATCATCACCCGTGGGCGCGCCGCATAGCTGGCTCGTTACCTGCTCGGTCTGATACACGAGTTGCATGATTTGCTGTTCCAATTCGGGGTTCTGCTCCAGTTGCAGCAGTCGCAGCGTCTTTGGCAACTGCTGCCATTGATTGGCCAGCGCTTGCAGCGCCGGCGGAATAGTGGTCTTGCTGCTCAGGCAGGCAGCGAGCCGTTGCTGGGCAATTTTTCTGTTGTTCAGGATGCGCTCGGCGCGGTCGCGAATACTCAACTCCGGCCCCGGATAAAGCAGCAGGATGTGATCGGAGTCAGAGAGCATATCGCGGAAGCGCGCCTGAACGTCGGCGGGCTGTTTTTCAAAATCGGGATGGTTCAGCGTCCGCTCAAGGTATGTCTTTGCCTGCAGGTAGTGGTTGAGCGCGTAGGCGGTGCGGCTTGCTCCTTCGAGCGCCGCCAGCTGCACCGGTTTGTGTTGCAGGGCTTTTTGATAGAGATGCAGCGCATTGGCCGGGTCCTGTGCGCTTTCCAGCAACCCGGCAACCTGCAATTCAATGTTCACGTCGTCAGGCGCATTGCCGGCAGTAATCAGCAACTGGTTCCGCGCCTGGTCGTATCGTTTGCGGCTGATCAGGTATTGCGCCAGTTCCAGCCGTACCTCGCGGCGGCGAACGTAGCCGTCGCCGTTCCATGTGCCGTCGAGCGCGGCCTGGTAATATTCCAGCGCCTTTGCCTCATCGCCCTGCTTCGCCGCCAGGCGCGCAAGCTGCAGGTTGATCAGTCCGTTTCCAGGCCGGGATTCAAGCAGCGTGTTGAAATAGGCGACCGCTTCCTGCGTGCGGCCGGCGGCCCCAAGCGCCTCGGCCAGTTCAATCTGCAGAGTTTCATCGTCGGGAGCATAGGCCAAAGCCGAGCGCAGCGCGTCTATAGCGACAAGAGGCTGGTTTGCCCGCAGCGCTTTTTCTCCGCGCCCGCGCCAGCGATAGGCCAGCTCCTGGCGATGCACGGAAAAGGAGTGGAAGAGAAACAGCGTAATAAAAAAGAGAAGCAGAACGATAGCAAACAGGCTTAAAAGAGCTATCGTGTCCCGCAGAATCAGCTTTTGCCTCTGCTGGCGTTCTTCAGGCGTAAGGGGCGATCTTAACTGGAGGACTGCCATCGTCTCTTCCTAGAGTAACGTGCTCGCGATGGTCAGCACCAGTTTGCAACCTGATGCATCGAATGAGAATAGACCCATTCGTCACCACTTCGCGCAAGGAGTAGGATGACATTGAGGGGCAATATGATGGAACGGCGTGAATTTCTTAAATCGGCCGCAATCACAGCGCTTGCCTCAACCCTGGCTTCCCATGCAGAAGCCGTGGACGCAGCTTCAGGCATGCCCTACCGCACGCTGGGCCGAACCGGCGCTAAAGTTTCGCTCGTCGGGCTCGGCGGACATCATATCGGCAGAAATTATGTCTCACAGGAAGAAAGTACCCGCATCGTCCGCACCGGCCTCGATTCCGGCGTGAACTTCCTCGACAACTGCTGGGACTACAACGACGGCCTCAGCGAAGTGCGCATGGGCATCGCATTAAAAGATGGTTACAGGCAGAAAGCCTTCCTGATGACGAAGCTCGACGGCCGCACAGCACAGGCCGCGCAGCAGCAGCTCGAACAATCTCTGAAGCGCCTGCAGACCGACCACCTCGACCTGATCCAGATTCACGAAGTCATCCGCATGGATGACCCCGAGCGCGTCTTCGCGCCGGGCGGATCGCTGGAATATCTGGAGAAAGCGCGCAAGCAAGGCAAAGTCCGCTTCATCGGATTCACCGGCCACAAGAGCCCCGAAATTCACCTGCACATGATCGAAACCGCGACCAAGCACAACTACACCTTCGACACGGTGCAGATGCCGCTCAACGCCATGGACGCGCACTTCGACAGCTTTGGCGCCAAGGTCGTTCCCGTCGCGAAAAAACTGAACATGGGCATCCTCGGCATGAAGCCAATGGGCGACGGCGTCATCCTCAAGAGCAACACCGTTACGCCCGTCGAATGCCTGCGCTACGCGATGCACCTGCCGGTCAGCGTCGTCATCACCGGATGCGACTCGATGCAGATCCTGCAGCAGGCGCTCGACACGGCAAAGAATTTCCGCGGGCTCGACGTTGCCGAAGTCAGCGCTATCCTGAAGAAGACCGAGACGGTCGCGCAGAACGGCCAGTTTGAGCTGTACAAGACGAGTCACAACTTCGACGGAACCTATAAGAATCCGCAATGGCTGGGCTGATGGTCGAATTAGAGCAAAAGAAGCAGCGCCTAGAAGCGAGGCTCCGCGATCTGGGCAGCGTCATCGTCGCCTACTCCGGTGGCGTCGACTCGGCGTATCTCGCCTACGCCGCGCATCAGGCGCTCGGCGGGCAGATGCTTGCCATCATCGCCGATTCCGCCAGCCTGCCGCGCAGCCACTATCGCGAAGCCGTCGAGCTTGCGCAGGATCAATCGATTCCGCTGCGCACCGTTGAAACAAACGAGCTCGAGCACGAAGAGTACGCAGTCAACAAAGCCGACCGCTGCTTCCACTGCAAGGACGAGCTTTTCACCGTGCTCGAAAAAGAGCGTCAGCATCTCGGCTTCTCCGCCGTCGCCTATGGCCTGAACGTCGACGACAAGAAAGATTTCCGCCCCGGCCAGCGCGCCGCTTCTGAACATGCGGTAGCCGCACCGCTTGCTGAAGCAGGATTAACAAAGGCCGACATCCGCGCGCTCGCACAGATTGCAGGTCTGAAGGTATGGGACAAGCCAGCATCCGCGTGTCTCTCTTCGCGCATCGAATACGGACGCCGCGTAACCTCCGAAGCGCTGCGCATGGTCGAAGAGGCAGAAGAATCTCTGCGTAGTTTAGGTATGCGCAATTTCCGCGTGCGCCATCATGGCAACATCGCGCGCATCGAAATTGCCGAGAGCGAACTCGCATCCGCGCTGTCGCCTGCTACGTTCCGCCAGATGGGCAAAGCCGTGCGCGCTGCCGGCTTTCATTACGTCGCGGTGGATTGCGACGGCTATCGCTCCGGCTCGATGAACGAGATTCTGTCCGTCGATATGCTGATGAAAGCAGCCGAAAAAGCTCTATAGGTGTTTGGTAGAAGCATCGGGCTTTAGCTCGGTGAAATATAGACGGAGATTTGAGGGGCTTTTAGCCCCTGATCACTCGATGCGCATTGGTTATCTTGAATGTTTTGCCGGTATCAGCGGCGACATGCTGCTCGGCGCGCTCGTCGATGCTGGCGTCTCGCGCTCGTTGCTGGAAGAGACGGCGCGCGCGCTGAACATCGGTGCAAATCTGCAATTCTCATCGGTCGATCGCAGCGGCGTCACTGCAACCAAGGTCGATGTGCTCGATGCGGCCAGTGGCGAGATCGCCAAGAACAAACATAATCACAATCACCCTCATGATCATGATCACCATCATCATGAGCACAAGCACGTTCACGGACGCAGCTGGAAACAAATTCGCGAACTGATCGAGCACTCGCAGCTTACGCCCGATGTATGCGCTCTCGCGCTGCGCGCCTTCGAACTGCTCGCCCAGGCCGAAGCGAAGATCCACAACGTCCCCGTCGAAACGGTGCACTTCCACGAAGTCGGCGCCGTCGATACGATCACTGACATCGTCTGCGGAGCGGCGGCCCTGTGCTCACTCGGCGTCGATACCTGGTACGCCTCAGCGGTCAACGTCGGCAGCGGATTCGTCCAGTGCGCGCATGGTATGTTTCCCGTTCCCGCGCCAGCAACAGCGGAGCTGTTGAAAGGCGTGCCAACATACTCTGCTGGCATTCAGAAGGAACTGACTACGCCCACAGGTGCGGCGCTGCTCAAGGCTCTCGGCTGCAGCTTTGACGCGGTTCCTGTGCTCACCATCGACACCATTGGCTACGGAGCAGGCACGCGCAACCCGAAAGACTTTCCCAACGTCCTGCGCCTGAGCATCGGCGAATCCGTCAGTGCCAACAAACCATCCAGCGAGCGCGTTGCCGTTCTTGAATGCGCGGTGGACGATGCGACTCCGCAGCTGATTGCGCACACCATGGAGCGCGTTCTGGAAGAAGGCGCACTCGACGTGATGTGCACGCCAGTCGTGATGAAGAAGGGCCGCATGGGCAGCCTGCTGACCGTCCTTTGCCGCCCCGAGCGGCGCGAAGCATTTGAGAATTTGCTGCTGCGCGAAACAACTACGCTTGGTCTGCGCGTGCGCGAAGAAGACCGCGTCATCCTCCAGCGCCGCTTCATAGAAGTGGAGACTGCGTACGGCAGCATTCGCATCAAGATCGGATCGCGCAACGGCGAGGACCTGAACTGTATGCCCGAATATGAGGACTGCGCGCGCGGCGCGAGGGAACATGGCGTTCCACTCAAACAGGTCACACAGGCAGCGCTTGCAGCAGCCGCAGATACAAATGCGGATACGAAGGTGAAGGCATGACCACTCCTCTGCGAAACCTCTGTGCTCTCTGCGTCCTCTGTGGTGAAATCTTTTTCGCACATGAGGACAGAGTATGAACCGCGATGCCATCCTTGCGCTTCTCCAACAGATCGAGAGCGGCAACGTCTCCTCAGCCGAAGCGCTCGAGCGCCTTTCGCATCTGCCTTTTGAAGACGCAGGTTTTGCCAAGATCGATCATCACCGTTCGCTCCGTCTCGGTCTGCCCGAGGTTATCTACGCAGCGGGAAAAACTCCCGAGCAGGTTGCGGAAATCTTCGTGCGCATGGCGCTTGCTGGTGGCGACGTGATCGCCACGCGCGCCGGCATCGCCGCGTGGGACGCGGTCAAGCAGATGGTTCCTGAAGCCGAATATCACACCGAGGCGCGCATCATCGGCCTGCGTCAAACCGCCGCGTCATCCAGTGCAGGCCCGGTTGCAGTTTTGTGTGCCGGCACCAGCGATATTCCTGTTGCCGAAGAGGCTGCTGTCACGGCGGAATATCTCAGCGTCAAAGTCGAGCGTGTTTACGATGTTGGCGTTGCCGGCTTGCATCGCCTGCTGGCGCAGCGCGAGACGCTGACAGAGGCGCGTGCTGTGATTGTTTGTGCCGGCATGGAAGGAGCGCTGCCGAGTGTTGTTGGCGGTCTCGTCGCTGCTCCCGTCATTGCCGTACCCACGAGCGTCGGCTATGGCGCGGCTTTTGGCGGCTTGACTGCGCTGCTCGGCATGCTCAACTCCTGCGCGCCTAATGTCGCCGTCGTGAACATCGACAACGGCTTCGGCGCAGCTTATGTCGCGGCCATGATGTTGCGCTCGATGGCGGCTGCTTCGGTTAAAGATCAGTTGCAGACTTCCGACAGACACTAAAGACGCGCAGGTTTGGGTTCGTGCTTTCCCACCCTGACTGCGTCAGGATGGGGCACCCTTTTTCGTGCTCACCGATGCGAGCTCGTTCAAGGGCTAAGGTTGGAAGACGATCCGGGCGTCGCGTTCGGGATTATTCCAGACGGACTCGACATCGCGCAGCGGGACGGTCTTCAGGCTGGCCTGAAACGGACTTTTCGCCGCTACCTCAAAGAATTCGCGGACTGCTTGAAAAATCTCGTCCATGGATGCACTGCCGAAGCCGCTACCCAGTATTTCCAGTCCTGAGCTGCGTAGTGTTGCCGCATTCAGCGTGATTGTTGGGGCGGCGCTGTTGCCAACCTGGATAAACCGGATGCGCGCCGGGAGGTGCTTCAATCCCTTCTGTGCGATGGCGGCGAGCACTGCCTCCGCCGGAGCGCCCCAGAGGTAGTCGAGGACAACATCGACGCCGTTCTCGGCGATTTCGTTGCGGAAGGCCGACACCAGCGCGTCGTGGTCCTGGGTGAGCGAGATGACTGCGTCGGCTCCCAGGGCTTTGAGTTCTTCCAGCGACTGCGGGTTGCGTCCGGCGGCGATGACGCGGCGGGCGCCCAGCCGTTTTGCGATCTGGACGGAGAGTTTTCCGGCAATTCCGGTTGCGCCGAGGATCAGGATGCTTTCTCCGGCGGCAAATTTCGCGCGGGCCTTGAGTGCTGCCCAGGAGGACATGCCGGGGTTCGCGATTCCGGCGGCGGTGGTTTCGTCGAGGCCGTCGGGGAGGGTGATGTACATTCCTTTTGTCGCGAGGGCTTTTTCGGCGAAGGTGCCGTAGGGAGGGCGGGCTGTTCCGAAGTAGATGCGGGTGCCGTCTTCGAGGCGTCCGGTGGCGTCGACGCCGGGGATGAAGGGCAGTTCGCCGGTGCTGCCGTAGTGGGTTCCGTTGGCGAGGGCGCGGACGATCGGGTGGAGTCCGGCGGCGGTGACGTTTACGATCAGTTTGCCTTCGGCTGGCTGCGGGTCGGCGAAGGTTGTGTACCTTGGCGGAGCGGAGAAAGAAGTGACGACGGCTGCGTTCACAGGTTTGCCTCCTGACGAGCCCGGGGTACCCCTCCCTCCCGGTCTTTTGTACGGAGATTGTTTATTTTTAGTGAGTTACAGCATTTACTCTGTACGGAGATCATTTGTTTGCAATCACTTAGGTGGTGAGGCCGTAAGTTATTGAAAGTAAGGAATCTCTATAAACCGTATTTTAGACTGCTAAGACTCGCGCCGGGTTTCGAAAAAAAACCTCCTATATCCAGAATAGCAATTTCGACGAAATAAAATGCCAATTTCCGGAAGTCTTTATTTCGTTTGGAATGTGTTGTTTAAGCCATTTTTTGGAGATCTGAGGGGCTTGACAGGGAAGAAAGCAGCTAAGACACGGTTAAACCGGGCGGCTTTTTTGTGTCGTTTACGCGAACTTAAGAGCAGATCTGTGGCAGAAATCGGGGGGTTAAGGGCAGTCTGTGAGCACCCTTCGGATTTGAGGATGCCCCCGATATTTGTGGTTGGTTGGAAGTGATCCCACATCTTTCAAGATGTGGGGAATCCCGGCTCTATGGGCAGGAGGGCTGGATTGCGCATCTGCTGACGTCCGCTTTACCGCCACTTCGAGATTGTTTTAAGTCGCAAAGAACCGGGCCCTGATCCTTCGAATAAAAGTCTTGTGATAATCTCCATGCAACTGCGAGGAAGCGAGACAGCGCGGCCCGCGATGCGAGATCAACGTCCGAAGCAGTCCAGCCATTTAATGGCGCGCAGCCTCCAGGCGCTCAGCGCTGGCGTGCTCTTTTTCCTGGGGATGCTGGCCGTCAGAACATTCTCGACTCCCCATGCCGTGAATGCGCTGGCAGATGTCTACTCGGCGCTTACTCCGGAGCCCAAAATCATCCTCAGCCCTCTAGGGCTCGACCTTAAGAAGCTCTTCGAGAGTTACCCTTTGGTGTTCGCCTTTCTCGCCGGACTATATCGGGGGTTCACGTTCGTTGAAGTCCTGGCATGGCTCGAACGAAAGCGGGTCCGGAACAACGTAATGGTCCCGATTCCCGGCCCGTATGGCTTCGATCCATTGAACCCGCCCATATTGGCAAACAAGATCGATGGCGAGGTCGTCCGAATCGTCGAAAGACCGCTTACGTGGAAGGGCCCTGAGCGCAACAGGGACCGTAAAGCAGCATGGGACGCCCTCAGCCGGCTTGTTTTTGACATGCCCGCAGGCGCTCGCAGACGGCGAGGCTTCCGGCTACTCCACAGGGAGTTCGAGGCGTTCCGGTGGACGATTGTTGTTGGGCGTTCCTCAGCCGGAAAGACGCGCCTCGCCATGGAGTTCCTGCGCAATATCTCGCGCTGGGAGGATTTGACTGGGCCTGAAAAGAAGCCGCTTCTGGCTCGCGCTCTCATTCGTTTCGGTGCCTGGCGCAGAAGAATATTGTGGTACTGCCCTGAGCGAGATGACCCATGGGACGCAGGATGGGCAACAGACGCGCAGAACAGTCAGCCCGAGGCGGGGCCGCCGTCACGCCGATTCCTTAACCACCTGGAAGAGTGGAAGCCACATCGTCCCAGCGTGCTGCTTGTGGATGATCAGCGCCACAATATTTTACAAGCCATCGTTCGAGAACTGTCGGCGCGAGCGCACGAATTCCGCTACCCGGTGCGCGTGATCGCCGTCAGCCAGACGCTGCCGGCCTGGGTCGAGATGCCGAAAGAGAAACACACAGCTTCGCGGTCCCAGCAGATCAAGGAGTCCCCGGATCCATACCCTCAGATCGTAATCCTGGGTCCTGGTTCCGGTTTCAGCCGGAAAGAGATCCTCGAAGTGGCCCACGAGGATTTCTACCCGCTGCGCGATTGGGAAGAGGACGAAGCCGGTAAACTGCATCTCGATGCCGTTGAAAACCTCACTGAAGGCAACCCGCTTCTCGTCGAACTTTCGCTTCACGCAATGGCGAACGGCAATCCGATTGAGCGCATGACTGTCGACGAACTTTTCGAACAACGGGCAGTCAGTATCCTCGAATCTCTAAGGCGGTTCGGGCTCCCACGGACGGCATTGCGCAAGCTCGCCTCAGCAGCACTGGCTGGACCGCAACGCCTCAGCCCCGAAGCGCATCACCGCTTCTGGAAAGGCTTTGAGGACGAAGACGAGATTCTCAGCCGCTGTTTCAACCTGGGTAAATCGGGCGGTGAGATGGATGGACAGCGCGTCATGAGCCTGCCTTGCGTACGGCCCAACCGGGTCGGGGACGCCTTTGTGCGGCTGGTGTTGCATGAATGCTGCGCGGAAGGTGACATGCCAAAGGCGCACCAGGAAGAAGTTGTTCAGGAGGCATGGGACCTCATTCCCTCAGGTGTCATGGGCGCAATCGAGCGAAACGGCGCACACATCGATGACCTTGGCTACTGGCTGCGCACTGTTCCTGTTCAGGATGAAAAGCGCGATCACGCCGCTCTGGCCCTCGCCTACGCTACAGCGGCTGCCCACACGCTCAAAGGACGCCCGGCGCCAACATACTCCACCATCGATACTCTTACTCTTGCCAAGCAGGAGTTCTCCACGGTGAGCGGGAGCAAGGCCCTGGATCTACTCCCCGCCATTTATGCATTACTCGATGTGGAGGGTGGCCTGGTGCGGCCCTATTTTCAGGCTGTCGAGTGCTGCTTCACGGCTGCTCTGGCCCGGATTCTTGACGATGAGAGAGTTGATCCCGGGACCAGCGAATGGGTGCGTATCGCAAAAATGTATGTTGAACAGCACGAAGCGAACTGGAATCGATCTCATATCTACTCGGAAATCTGGGACTCAATAGCTGAGACCGCGCTAAAATTTGCGCGACGGTTTGACTCCGTGTTGTCGAAGGCCCGGGCGGACGCCAGCCTGGCAATCTGGAGGGCGCGCGTCTGGAGAGTCGCCACGTTCTATGCGGGGACCCAACCTGATCGTGATCGGATGGAAGCAGCGCTGAAGCTAGTGGATGAAATCGCTGCAGAGGCAGCATCCAGCGCTGGAGTCCAATCCCCGGAAGCTGCCGAATACGCATTAGAGCGGGCCATCGCAAGACGTAACACGGCTCACTGGATAGGACAGAAGGCAGACGGTGAACGTACCGTCATCGAACTGGAAAGGGCCGTGGAGGAAATCGCGAAAGCCTTTAAAAACGGAGCGTCTTTTCAGCTCGAATTAGCTCGAATCAAG
>Ga0335073_10010374_pt1 | contig 13096 bp, 8 predicted proteins | sample Lox_Sample_22_FD_207093 | JGI IMG/M metagenome (GOLD analysis project Ga0335073, IMG submission 207093) | Soil microbial communities from Loxahatchee National Wildlife Refuge, Florida, United States - Lox_Sample_2.2 | ecosystem: Environmental > Terrestrial > Soil > Wetlands | place: USA: Florida...
GCAATGCGCATGGCAGGCTTGACGCCGCCAAAGACGGTCGGCTCAAAGAAAGTGCCGTGCGCGTAAGGGCCGCCGGCGAGCGCGAAGCCGCCGCAAAGGAGGTGCGCGCCCTCGGCCTTGGCAATTTCAACATAGCGGCGCGAGGTCTCGATCTGGCTGGCGTTCACCTGTGGGCCCACTTCGACAGACTCGTCCTGCCCATTGCCGACTTTGAGCTTCTTCGCGCGGGCCACGAACTTCTCAGTAAATTCGTGGGCAATTCCCTTTTGCAACAGAATGCGGCTGGTTGCGGTGCAGCGCTGGCCGGTGGTGCCGAATGCGCCCCACAGCGCGCCGTCGAGCGCAAGATCGAGATTGGCATCGTTGAGCACAATCTGCGCGTTCTTGCCGCCCATCTCAAGCGAGACCTGCTTGAAACCGGCAGCCGCGCGCTGCGCTACAAGCGATCCCACCTCGCTCGATCCCGTAAAGCTGACCGCGCGCACGTCGGGATGCTCGACCAGAGGCTGCCCGGCTGAAGGGCCCTCACCGCTGACGATGTTAACCACGCCCGGAGGCAGGCCTGCGTCCACCAGAGTCTGAACCAGGTTGTATGTGGAGAGAGGCGTGTCTTCGGCCGGTTTTATGACACAGGTATTGCCGGCAACCAGCGCGGGAAACAGCTTCCAACTCGGAATCGCCATGGGGAAGTTCCACGGCGTAATGAGCCCAACAACGCCGACCGGCATACGCACGCTCATGGCAAATTTGCTTTGCAGCTCCGACGGTGTGGTAACGCCGAATAATCTCCTGCCCTCGCCGGCCACATAGAAAGCCTCGTCAATTGCCTCCTGCACGTCGCCGCGTGTTTCAGCCAGCACCTTGCCCATCTCGCGCGTCATCTCTCGCGCGTATTTTTCCTTGCGGTCCTGCAGCAGCAGCCCGGTCTTCAGCAGAATCTCGGCGCGTTTGGGCGCGGGAACCAGCCGCCACGAGGCATAGGCCTTCTTCGCGGCGGCAACCGCTTCAGCCACATCTTCGGCCTGCGATGCCGGAAATTCGCCCACTACGTCGTTGTGGTCGGCGGGGTTCAGGTTCAGGATGGTCTTTCCGCTCGCGGCCGGCTTCCATTGACCGCCGATCAGATTCTGGTAGATAGGGTGTGGCATAATACCTCGCTCATGAAGGACATAGAGGTTATAGCACTTTTCACCGAATTGGCGGAGCAAGGCGGCATTTCCCAACCAGGGTGAGGATGTAACGCCGTCACGGCCGGATTCGACAGCCGAATTGACATAATTTCAGCCCGCGACGATGCATTTTGAGATGGCTTCGGGCTATTTTCTTACTCGACAGCGAGGCCACACGCAAAATAGGCTTTCCCCATCCAACCGGGTTTCGCTGCGGCGGCGCATTTCGAGGCTTTCGCGCCAATTTGGATTGTTGCCGAAACTTAGGTCTGAAGCGGTTGCCAGGGCTCTTTCACGGCCCCTTCATAACTCTTCGAGCGACCCGACAAGACCCCGACCTTTCAAGAAGAGGAGCCATCCCATGCGAGCACTTCCCTTGCATGCTGCTGTGTGCAGCAGTGCGCTGCTATGCATTTTTCTGTCTGCTACCACCGCCGCATTTGCGCAATCGGAACGCGTTGCGGCGCAAACGGCCAAACCTGTAATTACACTTGCGCCCAGCCCGCTGCCCGACCCGGCCCTCTATCCACCCAGGCCAGGTGACGCGTCATTCAAGAATGCGCCGGCAAACTACCACGTCTTTGCCCCGGTGCATGCCGGCCAGACAGCCGACGCCGAAACCGTGACGCTCAAATTTGATACGGCGACACAAATTACCGACATTGAGTCGACGAAAGACTTCGAGATTGACGCCGGATCGACATGCCAGACTGGCAACCGCTACTCCAAAGGTGACAGCTGCAATCTGCTGGTTCGCTTTACGCCTCAGGGCGCGGGACATCGCCTGGGCAAGCTGACCATCATGAACTCGGCGTCACCGGCGCCAATGACGCTGGGGTTGATTGGAAACGGATATGCCCCAGTTATCAGCTTCACGCCCCCGATTATCACCACCGTGCCCGGTACTTACCCTTCGAACAAGGGACTGCTGAGCGGGGCCTACAACATGACGGTAGACGGGGGCGATACAGTCTATATTGCAGACATCGGGAACACCTTGATCAGAGAGATCGATTCAAGTGGCAGTATCACCAATGTTAGCCCAGCCTTCGGAAGCGCCACTGCGGCATCTGTTGCGGCTGATACATTAGGCGATATATACGCAGCCAGCACATCCGCATCTGATAATTACTTCGTTGTCTATTTGCTCGGAGGCACGTCAACGTATTACCAGGCCGCTTACAATCCGGGCACATGCACTGAAAGTACTCCTTGCGGCTTGGAGTTAGTTGGCTTGGACAACCCGGCCAATTTAAGCATGGACCCGTACAACAATCTGTTCATGGAAGAAGCGACAAAAGGCGCTCTCGAGATGCCCGTGGGCGGGTTATTCGGCGAGGGCATTTTCCCAAACCCTGGTTTGTGGTATCTCGACGATGTATTCTCGTTTGACCCCCCACCCGCTTTCGCCGTTGATGCCAACGACAATCTATATACCTCCTACGCAAGCCCCTCAAACTACTGCGAGATTGTGGAGGAGTCTGTTTACAGCGCCGAATCAAGCGATCCTGAGTACAACACAGCGGCCGGCGCCGGCAAGTGCGGTTTCTCAGGCGACGGAGGCCAGGCCCGCAACGCCGAGATCAGTGATTCTATCGGTCAGATCACCTTCGACATTGCCGGCAATCTGTACTTCAGCGACACGAGCAATCAGCGGGTGCGGCGCATCGACGCAGCCACCGGAATTATCAACACCATCGCGGGTACCGGAACGGCCGGCTACAGCGGCGACGGAGTCCAGGCCATCAGCGCTGAACTGAATTCGCCTACCGGCGTTGCTGTCGACAGCCAGGGCCAGGTCTACATCATCAGCTCAGCTTCCTCGGGACAGGTGGTGCGAAAGCTCGGCCCCAACGGAGCGCTGAATTTCAGCACCGAGTTGAGGAACGTGCCCAGTACCGTGCACGTCGTAACGGTGGCCAACACCGGCAACGATCCGATGACGCTGACGCGTGCGTTCATCACCGGCACGAACGCCGGTGATTTCGCAATCGACCCAAACACCACAAGCTGCAACCTGGCAGCCGAGGCGACTTTGGCCGCTGGCCAAAGCTGCAAGTTGGGAGTCATCTTCACGCCGGCCGCCGCAGGAGCGCGCAGCGCGAGTCTTATCTTCCTCGACAACACAGTGACCGGCACAAACACCGTGCAACTGGCCGGGTCTGGGATTCTGCCCAGCCCCACATTCAAAATCACCGCGCCGGCCAGCAGCGCCACTGAAACTTCGGGAACAGCTTTCACATTCTCGGTAAGCGTAACCTCGTCAACAGGGACGCAGCCGACAGGCACGGTGAAGATGCTGTTGAACGGGACAGCCATCAGCGGCAGCCCGGCCACGCTTAATTCCTCGGGAGTGGCTTCGCTGAGCGTGACCTCAACGACGACGGGCACGAACACGCTCTCTGCTACATACAATGGCGACTCGAATTACGCGGCGGCGGGGCCGATCACCGAGAACATCACGGTAAATGCGCCGGCCGTAAAAACGGAGTCGAAGGTCACGATGAAGTCGTCGGCCAATCCGGCGGCGATATGCAAAACAATTACCTTCTCGGCCACGGTGACCGGAACCGGGGAAGAAAAACCTACCGGCACGGTGAAACTGATGAAGGGGGCGGACCTGCTGGGCGAGGCCACGTTGAGCAAGGGCGAGGCCAGGCTGACCGGCATCAAGCTTGCTGCCGGAACCAGCGAATTGACAGTGCATTATGGCGGCGACTTAACGCATAAAGCTTCCACCTCGGCGGCGTTCACACAGGTGGTCTCAGATGCCGGGTGTACCGCGGATGCCGGAACCGTAAAGCCGGGAATTGGCTCAGCATTTACAGCCAGGTGACGAAATCTCGAGCGGGGGCACCCCTGGGGCTCCCGCTCGAACCAACTTCGGAACTCCGGTGGCGCTCAAGCCGGTGGACGTTTGCCGGGATTGTAATGCACGCTGCAAGGTGAGGGCGAACCGCCGTACAATATAGAGTGAATCGTCCTCTTAACGGCCCCGCTGGGTCTCAAGTGGAAAGCCGGGCTTTTGCCTAAGTCAGGAAGTTCGTCCAAGAAATGTCATTAAACGGTTATCCCTCGCGCTCATCGCGGTCGCACGGCCTGCGCTCGCTGTTCAGCATGTTTTCGAGCGATCTGGCCATCGATCTCGGCACCGCCAACACGCTGGTCTACGCGGCCGGCAAGGGCATCGTCGTCAATGAGCCCTCCATTGTCGCCATCAATAAAAACACCGGTGAAGTTGAAGCCGTGGGCAAAGAGGCCAAGGAGATGCTGGGCCGCACGCCGGGCAACATCGTAGCCATCAAACCCATGAAGGACGGCGTGATTGCCGACTTCAAGGTCACCGAAAAGATGCTTAATTACTTTATCCAGAAGGCGCACAACCGCAAGATGCTGGTGCATCCGCGCATCGTGATCGGCGTACCCTCAGAGATTACGCAGGTTGAAAAACGCGCGGTTGAAGATTCGGCATACAGGGCCAAGGCCAGCGAAGTCTATCTCGTTGAGCAGGCCATGGTGGCGGCTATCGGAGCGGGCCTGCCCATTACCGAGCCCTCGGGCAACATGGTTGTGGACATCGGCGGCGGAACGACCGACATTGCAGTGATTTCGCTGAGCGGCATTGTTTACTCGCGCTCAGTGCGCATGGCCGGCAACCAGATGGACGAAGCCATTACCAACTACCTGAAGCGCAAATACAATCTGCTGATTGGCGAGCGCACCGCCGAGCAGATCAAGATCGAAATCGGATCGGCATATCCGCTTGAAAAACCGCTGACGCTCGAGATCAAGGGCCGCAACCTGATTGAAGGCGTGCCCAAGACGATTGTGATTGACGACAGCGAGATTCGCGAGGCGTTGGGCGAGTGCATTGCGGTAATCATGAACGCGATTCGCGTGGCGCTGGAACGCACGCCGCCTGAACTCTCGGCCGATATTTCTGACCGCGGCATCGTCCTGACCGGCGGAGGCGCATTGATCAAGAATCTCGACAAGCGCATTCGCGAAGAGACGGGATTGCCGGTTTCGGTTGCCGACGATCCGCTGGCCTCGGTAGTGCTTGGAACAGGAAAGATGCTGTCGGACTTCAGGCTGCTGCGGAAGATCAAGATCGATTGATGAAGCGGGGAACTGTGGTCAGTGGTCAGTGATCAGTGGTCAGTGCCTACAACGGGTTGCCGCTTGAGCACCATGTGCAGAATGAAGTAGCCGGCCGTGGCAGCGGCCAGATGTTTAAGTGTGTGGCCGCTCACGACGCGCAGCGCCGAAAAAATCTGCTTATCGTAGAACTCCAGAACTTTCGCGAGTACGTAAAATACCACAACCAGGGCGAGGTCTCTGCCCCGCGTGTATCGCGCCGGGAGAAACAGCGCTACCAGGATAGCCATTGCAGAATATGCCTGCACGGCCGCGTAGAATCGCAAATCTCCGGCTCCGTGTGTCTGGCTCCAGTTCCACTGCAGGACGCTTCCCAAGCCAATGCAAATGAGGATCGGCAATAAACAAAGGCCCAGCCTTACGCCGATTCTCTCCGCGATGACTGCGGCAACCATGCTCATGAAAGTAATCGTCATAGGCAGGCGATCCCATACCAGCGTCGCATTGTTTGGATTGAGGTGATACCAGGAAGAACCCAAAGCTGTCAGCAACAATCCCGCAAAGACGAAGAGATACGGCCATTGTTCGCGCGGGTCTATGAAATGTCCCGCCGGATTGAGGCGGCATTGCCTCAGAAAAGAAAGGCCCCAGATTCCAATGACGGCAAAGGGCAGGTTGGATGCGACATCGCCGAAATTGGGGATGCCAAGAAGGGGACGCCGATCAGCGAAGAGATGATACGAGAGCGGCTGAGGGATACGCGGCAGCGTGCAGCAGATTGCGGTGACAGCTACGGCGAGAAATACCAGTAATGCCAGACCCCATCTTCGAGAAATCAAGCGCTTACCTCTCAGAGGATTATCGATCTGGAAGAATACCAGACCCGGAAAGAAATCCATGCAGGAACAGCAGATTCAGTGCGCCAACCAAGAGCGCGGTCGCCGTTATACTGGTATTGCTCACGCATTCCGCGTAGATCTCTTTCAATTGCCTGAGTTCTGGCCATGGAATTCATCTCCCGCTATCGAAACCTGGTGGTGCTGCTGGTAGTGCTGGCGGCGCAGATTTTAGCGCTTGCCATGCAGGTGCGGCGATTTGGGAACGGGCAAAACACAACGGACGTGCGCGACGGATCGGGAGTGCGGCTCATCCGGCTATGGGCCGAGGCGGTTGTCTCGCCGGCTGAGCGAGCAATTCACGGCGCCGGCCGGGGTACGTTCTGGATCTGGAGCAATTACGCAGACTTGCGCCACGTGCGGCAGCAGAACCAGCAACTGCAGCAGACCATCGACCGGCTGCGCCTGGAACAGGCCGCACTGCTTGAAGACGCGAAACAGGGGCAGCGCCTGCAGGCCATGCTCAACTTCCAGCAGAAATACATCTACTCCACGTTGGCTGCGCAGGTCATCGGCTCGAGCGGCAGCGATCTTTCGCACGTTTTTTATATCGACAAAGGCGAGGACTACAAACTGAAGCCCGATATGGCAGTGATCACCGGTGACGGAATTGTGGGCAAGGTGCGCGACGTCTTTCCTCACACCGCACAGGTGTTGTCAGTCAACGACCAGAGCAGCGGCGCGGGCGTAATTCTGGCCACCACGCGCATTCGCGGCATTTTGCGCGGCGACACATCGGGCCGACTGATGGTGGTCGGCATCCTTTCCGATGAGCGCATCCAGCCGGGTGAACCGGTGCTCACGGCCGGAGGCGATCTGATATTTCCGCGCGGCCTTCCGGTGGGCACCGTCGATAAAGTGGTTCGCGATCCGCTGCACGATGGCTTTATTGACGTGATGGTGAAGCCGGCGGCGCATCTCGACCGGCTCGACGAAGTCATGGTGATCACCTCAACCCAGCCGCGCTTCAGCGATCAGGAGCAGAAGGATATCGACACGAGCCAGGCCGAAAAAGGCGCGGAAGCGCAGGCGATCCAAAATCAGATGAGAGATCAGCTAAAGGCTTCGCAGATCATGGCCGAGCACCTGCCAGGGTTAATCGACCCGAATCTGCCCCCGGACCAGCAACCGTTGAACGACACCAGCGACCCGACCCTGGCCAAGCAGCCTCCGCCGCCGCTTCATCCCGATCGCTTCACGCCGGGCAATGCGGTGACGCCCGCGGCAGAGACACCCGACTCCACCGGTTCAGGCGCAGCTGCAACAGACGATCGGCAGCAGAAGTCGTCCGCGCCTCAAAAGCCTCGCACCGCCGCGCCGAAACAGGCGAATCCGAATCCAGCGCAGACGGCGCCAAAAACTCCACCACAGGGGAATCGCTAATGCATTTCTCCTTCAGATGTGTTCCGAAGCCGCAGCAATTCAGTTGCGATTTCCTCAAGAAATCGCAACCTTCCGCATCGCCTGAAAGGGCAATACCTGAAGGAGAAATGCCTTAGACATGGCCCTGCTCGGCGTCGACGACCGGCGCGACCTGGAGATTCATCGATACCCGCTGCTGGTGTACGCACTGGTGCCGCTTACCGCGCTGGTGCTGCAGGCGTGGCTGCCGCGCGTGATGGGAAAGTATGCGTGGTTCGACCTGCCGCTGGTGGTCACGGTCTATTTTGCGCTGGGACGGCGGTCGCCGATTCAGGGCACGCTGATGGGCGCGGCAATGGGCCTGTTTGAGGATGCGCTCACATCCCACAAAATCGGCGTAAACGGCATTGCCAAAACAGTAGTCGGATTTATCGCCGCTTCGACGGGCGTTCGCATTGATGTTGAGAATCACGTGATGCGGGTGCTTCTCAACTTCGGACTGTCGCTGCTTTCGAGCGCCATCTATTTTGTCGTTTATCGAGGGATGCTGGGGCTGGATCTGAATTGGAACTGGTTTGCGCAGCTCTTTATTGCCATCGGCAATGCGGCTATTGCGGTTGTGCTGTTTCCATTCCTCGACCGGCTGCAAATAAGGGATTGAGGGCGGCAGGGGTCCCGGCAGCCCCTTCACTGATCTTTGCACTTTGAGCGCTCGTAGAGAGCCGCTACTCCGCACTCCGAGGTAAACATGCGCGTTGCGCTGTGCGCCACATCGGGCACAAACCACATGCGCTGATTCCAGCCGGCCGCATGACGCGCGTGCAGCCATGAGTAATACGCCTGTCCCCGCAAGAAACGGCTGGGGCCTTCAATTTCGCCGGCACAGCTCACATCGAGATCTTTCTCGTGCGGGTCGACATCCGCGGTGCCCAACAGATACGTCACGTCTTTTTTCGCGAATGCGTCCTCGAGCGCCGGCCAGCCAGCCGACGCGCTCTCTCTCACATACTCTTCATCCTCTTTGATCTCCTGCGGGCCGAACTTCCAGTGGTCGAAGTTATGGCAATCGCTGTGGGTCAGCGGCTCGAAGTGAAACGACGAGCCCGAGAACACTGGCCGGTCATCAGTGAAGTACATATACGAAGAAGGATTCGCGATAACATAGCGAATGCGAATTCCATCGCCGGCAATCTTTTCAGCGTGGCCCACGATTGCGTAGCGCTGCATCGCCTGCCCGCCGCCGGAGTGTCCGGCCAGCACAATCGTCTTCAGATTCGGAAAAATACTGTGGACTGCCAGGTGCGCCACGATGGCATCGATCACGGCGTAGGCATTGATTGGCGAGGGGCCTGCGGCGTCCACGCCCGCTTCCCATACGCCCTGACGCCAGCGCAGCACATTCGACTGCAAACCATGCGCCCGCGCGTCTTCCTCGTTGAGGAACTGGGGTGCGACGACGATTGTTGTGGCGGCCGCGTCGCCGCCAGCAAGATCGGCCGCTCGCAGCGCTGCGCGATAGTATCCTTCAACATCGCGGCCCTTGCCGTGGAAGATGACCACGGCGCGGCTTACGGCAGGCTGCGGCTTGCCCCAATCGAGTGAGATTTCAAACGGCATCATACCGCTGCCGGCGGGTGTTTTGAGTTCGAATGCATGGCTCGCCACCTGCTCGACCGAGGACTCTTTCTGTGCGAAGGAAATTGAAAGCGCAAGCAGGATCAGGAGTGAAAGGCATGCGGGCCGGAATATGGAGGGAGGCATGTTGGGACGATTTTACATTGGGTGCAGTGGGAAATCTGTAAGTGGTTGATGAGCGCGGGTGGCCTCATCCTAAACTCTGCAGCGCGTTTGGAATGAGGCACCGCTTAGTGGCCGCGTTTGATTTGTGGGGTGAGATTCGCGGTATTCTAGAAACAAGCGCATCAAAGGCGCACGATTCATGGTTTCGGGCATCAGCCGCGGCGAAAAACTCTCCAGTGTCAAGCTGACCGTCGTTCAGTACGGCATCTTATTGATGATGCTTGCGCTGGCCGCCGGCTTATGGCGTTTGCAGGTGCTGGGCGCGCAGAACTTCCGCCAGCTTGCCGAAGCCAACCGCATCCGCAAGGAGCCGATTCTGGCGCCGCGGGGCAAGCTCTTCGACCGCTATAACCGGCTCATTGTCGACAACTACCCTTCGGTAAGCTGCTTCCTCATCCGCGAGCAGAAGAAAGACATTGACGCCGACCTGCCGCTGATCGCCAAAGGACTCGACCTTGACCTCGACCAGTTAAAGGCCACCGTGCATCGCTACCGGCTGGCGCCCGGCTATCAACCGATTCCGATTAAAGACGACGTGACCGCCGACGAGCAGGCGTTCATTGAAGCACATCGCAACGAGCTGCCCGAGCTTGAAACCATCGACGTGGAGCGGAGGCTGTATCCGCGCGACGGATTCGCGGCCCACCTTATCGGGTATGTGGGTGAGGTGAGCGAAGACGATTTGAACAATCCGCGTTTCGCCTACTACGAACCGGGCGACGTGGTGGGCAAGGCGGGAATTGAAGAGACCTACGATGAACTGTTGCGCGGCACCGACGGCAGCCGCGACGTAATTGTGGACAGCCACGGCCGCGAGGTGGGTTACATCGGCATCCAGCACGCCATACCGGGCAAGGATCTGCGGCTGACCATCGACAACGACCTGCAGCGCGCGGCGGAGCTGGCGCTCGGAGGCCGAAACGGCGCGATTGTGGCCATGGACCCGCGCAATGGCGAAATTCTGGCCATGGTTTCGCGGCCCAGCTTCGATCCAAATGAGTTCGCGGTGAAGATCGATCGCAGCGCGTGGAACAAGCTGATTACCGATCCCGACCATCCGCTGATGAACAAGGCCATCCAGGCGCAGCTCGCGCCGGGCTCTACCTTCAAGATCATGATGTCGGTGGCCGGTTTGCAGGAAGGTGTCGCTCAGGACATGCACATTGTTTGCAATGGCGGATGGGGACCGTACGGATATTACCATCACTGCGACGAACACCACGGCGCGGTGGACATCCAAAACGCGATTCCCTACTCGTGCGACACGTTTTATTACATGCTGGGCGACAAGCTGGGCATCGATCGCATTGTTAAGTACGCGACTGCCTTTGGCTTCGGGCAGAAGACGGGCATCGATTTGCCCGGCGAGCAGGCGGGCCTGATGCCTTCGCCGCAGTGGCTGATCAGGAATTTCCACCATCGCTGGTACCCCGATGAAACGCTCGACGTGTCGATCGGGCAGGGAGCGGTTGAAGCAACGCCTATTCAGCTCGCGCGAATCATCGGCGGCATCGCGTCAGATGGACATCTGGTGCGGCCGCACAGCGTGTTCCCCGATGAGCTGCCTGACGAGTTCAAAAAGGCGCTGGTTGAGAGCTTTCCCGGTTCGGGCGACGCCTTTGTGCCCATGGACCCCGAAACCTGGATCACGGTCACTGACGGCATGTACAACGTGACCCAGCCCGGCGCTTTCCACACGGCAGGCGGAGAGCATCTGGATGGCATCGACTTTGCCGGCAAGACCGGCACCGCGCAGGTAATGAGCCATGAGGCATTGAGCGCAAGCGGAAAAGGGAGGAATACCAACCCGAATGTCTGGTTTGTGGGCATTACGCCAAGGCGGAATCCCGAGCTGGTGGTTGCGGTGCTGTGGCAGAACGGTGATCACAGCTGGTTTCCGGCGCGCATCGGCGCGAGAGTCGTGGAGGCATATGTCGATAAGCAGCGCAAGCTGGCCAACAACCTGCCTCCCGAAAAGGCTGAGGCTCCGGTTGAGATGAGCGGCGTGTGGTCGCAGCCCGGCAATGCACCCGGCAAACAAAAGATTGGTTCGGGGAGCTTTGTGGTGGCGAATGGGCAGGTGACTCCGGTAGAGCGGACGTCGGCAAAGCAGCCTAACGCGAATCAGCCGGCTGCCTCGCCCAGGCGACCCGCAGCCAAACAGGTGGCCGCGCCGGCCAGCTCCGGTGTGGCGCTTGCTGCGCCGCATAATCAACCGGATCAAGTCGCGAGAAAGCAGGAGTAAAGGTGCGGCGGATTCTGAGTTTTCGCGATTTCGACTGGCCGCTCCTGCTGCTGGTGCTCATCATGTGCGGAGTGTCGCTGCTCGAGGTCTACTCCACTACGGTTCACACGCGGTTCTCGAGCTTTGAATCGAAGCAGCTTATGTTCATCGGCGCCGGGCTGGTGGGTATGTTCATCCTGGCCAAGGTCGATTATCACCGTCTGCTAGATATTTCACCGTGGCTCTACGGCATCTTTGTGATCTCGCTGGTTGCGGTAAAGCTGGTGGGGCACAAAGCGCTGGGCGCGAGGCGCTGGATCGCCATCGGGCCAGTGCAGTTTCAGCCGTCGGAGTGGGTGAAGCTCGTACTGATTCTTGTGGTTGCGCGGTACTTTGCCAACCTCGGCGGGCGTAACCTGACGTGGCGCGAAATCTTCAAGGCGTTTGCTATGGTTGGAGTGCCGATGCTCCTGGTGCTCGTCCAGCCGGATCTGGGCACTACGCTCACATACGCTCCGATCCTGGTGGCGGGGCTTTTCCTGGGCGGCATCAATTTTAAGCAAGCATCGATTCTGACGGTCTGCGGACTGGCGCTCATTGCCGGAGTATGGTCGAGCGGAAAAATTTTAAAGGGCTACCAGAAGAATCGCCTGACCAGCTTTATCAACCCGCAAAATGACCCCAAGGGCGCCGGCTACCAGGTGCTGCAATCTGAAATTGCAGTGGGCGATGGGGGAATCTGGGGCAAAGGAACGCAGAAGGGCACGCAGACGCAGGGGTACTTTCTGCCCATTCCATATACCGACTTCATCTTTGCGGCTTTCAGCGAGGAACACGGGTTTGTGGGCGCGGTTTCTGTGCTGCTGCTATACTTTTTCATATTGATGCGTTTGATTCAAAACGCTCTGACAGCCGCTGACCTGCCCGGGTCTCTGATTATCATGGGAATCGTGGCTGTGTTGACTTTTCAGATCGCGGTCAACGTTGGCATGGTCATCGGGTTTATGCCCGTCACCGGAATCCCTTTACCCTTAATGAGTTATGGTGGGTCTTCGGTGCTGTTTGCGTTTCTGGCGCTGGGCGTGGCTATGAATGTCCGCATGCGCCGGTTCGTAAACTGAACGCCGCTATCCAATTTGGCCGCGGCGTTGGAAACAAGTTTGGCTCTTACCCCCGAGTCTAGCTGCCGGGCAAGTAAGAGAAACAGATTCGAGGTAATCAGCCGGCGGGTCCCGATGGACGAGCGCCCGGCAGGATTGGGTTCATGAGCAAGGAGAGACAGGAAGGCCTCTCGACCATCCGTTCGAATGCAGGACGTTCGATGGCATGCGCAGGTGCATTCGGAGTTGAACTCCGGAGTCGCACCGAAAGGCGCGGCCCGACGGAAGGTCAAGGTCAAACGGCCCGGCTGGATTTCACATCCGGCAGCGTCGGCCACAAATCTCTCAAATTGGATTGCCGTACGTTCAAGCTCGTTCGGCTTGGAGTTTTCCGGTTTCATCACGGTTCGCCGCCCTCCCCAGGCAGCTCCGTTGGAGAACCAGCAT
>Ga0335073_10010375_pt1 | contig 13096 bp, 12 predicted proteins | sample Lox_Sample_22_FD_207093 | JGI IMG/M metagenome (GOLD analysis project Ga0335073, IMG submission 207093) | Soil microbial communities from Loxahatchee National Wildlife Refuge, Florida, United States - Lox_Sample_2.2 | ecosystem: Environmental > Terrestrial > Soil > Wetlands | place: USA...
ACCCGACGTCGGCGCAGGCGGCAAGCAGCGCGATAGTGCTGCCAGGGCTCACGCTCCCGCCCAGGCCGGACAGGTCCACGAAGAAATGTGGCCACGCCAACGACTCGGACGTCCAGACGATCCGCCGGGTCTGCAGGTCGTAGCCCCACGCCTCGCCCAGTCCGTTCTCGTCCAGCCCGAGCGCCACCGCGTTGCTGACCCAGTACAAGCTCGCCGCTACCGAGATCGGAGCCTCGCTGGCCACCGTGTCGGTCGAGACGGCGATACCGAGGAGGCGATTGCCGCTCGCCAGGTAGACGTCACCCTGGCCGCCGTCGGCGAGCTCCAGATTCGCGCTGGTGCGGCGCCAGAGGCTCCTGCCGCCGGTAAGGCCGTTGTACGCGGTCACCGTGTCGGCACCAGAGAAGAGCACGAAGTTGCCGATGGCATCGCTGAGCGAGCCGAGAGAGGTCCCGGCCGCCACGTCCAGGTGCACGATCTTCTGTGCTCCGGTCCGCAGGTCGATCCGCCGCAGCGCAGTCGGTCCGGTCGCGCCAGGTGCGCCGCCGCGGTCGGTGACATAGATCGTCCCGCCAGACACGCGCCAGGCCTGTCCCGCCCCGCCGATGGCCCGGCTCCACCGCACCACGCCGGTCGCGTTGTCGTAAGCAGTGATCGCGCCCGTTCCGACGATGACAGTAGTGGCGTCGTTAGCCGCGACCGCTCCGCCGTAAGTGGCGGCCGGGTAGATCCGGATCTGCCGGCCGGTCGCGGCCGACAACATGACCTCGTAACGTGCCGCGCCCGTCAGGCTCTGCCCGGAGTCCCCCAGGGCCGGCTGTGCTGCATGCGACTGGGCCCCCTGCGACTGTGCCCCTGACCGGCCCCCAACCGACTGGCCCGGCGGCGGGGCCAGGCCGACCGCGATTACTCCGGGGAACGCGCGCACGCCGACGACAGCCGAGCCAGCCGGAGCGCCCGTCAGGGCCACCCGCCACAGCCGCTTCCCGGTCCGTTCGTCGTACCCGCTCACCGCCGAGCCTGCCCCGATGACCGCGAGGCCGCCGCCGGTCGCAGCGTAAGCGCCCACCTTGGCCGGAACGGTGCCCGACACGCCGGCCTCTGCAACCCAGAGCCCTGGCAGCGCGGCAGTCCACAGGGTCGAGCCTGCTGCGGTGCACCGGATACCGGTGCAGTGCTGCGGCGGTCCGCTGCTGGCCCGGCCCGGAATCACGGCGGCCCCGACCAGGACGACGGCAACAAACGCCCGCTTCGCCCAGGTAGCCGGCCCCCGTGCGACCCTCACGACTCCTGCCGGCCCTCCCTCTCGCACTTTGCCCACACCACCGTAACCGCACTTGGCCGGCCGCGTGTCCGCGCCTTGCCTGCCGGCCCCCCGGCCGTTTCAGTAGCGTGGAGGAGGCCACGCCCGGCCCCCGATCTGGAGGAATCGATGACTGAACGCGCTCCGCTTCCGCACGACATCCTGCCGAAGGTCCCGTCGTTCACCGTAGAAAGCGACGACGTGGCCGACGGCCAGCAGATGGGCGATACCCAGGTCTACAACAGTTTCGGCATGAGCGGCCAGAACATTTCCCCGTCCCTGCGCTGGCACGGCTTCCCGCCAGAGACCAAGGGATTCGCGGTCACTTGCTACGACCCGGACGCCCCGACCGGCTCGGGCTTCTGGCACTGGCTGGTGCTGGACATCCCGGCCTCGGTCACCGAATTGCCCGCCGGAGCGGGCGGCAGCGCCGGTGACCGGCTACCCGCCGGGGCCTTCTCGGTCCGCAATGACTACGGGACAAAGGACTTCGGGGGTGCCGCGCCGCCGCCCGGCGAGCCGCACCGCTACGTGTTCACCGTGTACGCCCTCAGCACTGACCATCTGGGCGTTGACTCCGACGTCTCCCCCGCGGTCGCAGGCTTCAACCTCACCTTCGCCACGATCGCCAAGGCGGTGATCGTGCCGGTCTACGGCCACGCCGGCTGATCAACAGCGCGCCGCTTCTCATTCATCATGCCGGGAACGGGCTCGAAGCCATCTCCGCAGCCAGCCACCCGTCGGCTGTCAGGTAGCGAGAGCCCGTTCCCGCCGTGCTGCTGTGCCGCGAGCGCTGGAGCGGCGCTCAGCGACGGCGAGAATGGTGCTATGCCGCCAAGTAACGCGATAACCCGGTCGGTGTTCGATTCGGCCGCCGACCAGTATGACGCGGCCAGACCCGCCTACCCGGATGCGCTGTTCGCCGAGCTCGCCGGCAAGACCGGACCGCTGACCGGGAAGGTCACGCTCGACTGCGGCGCCGGTACCGGCATCGCGAGCCGGCAGCTGGCCGAGCGCGGGGCCAGGGTTGTCTCGCTGGACATCGGCGAGCTGATGCTCGCGAAGGCCAAGGCACGCAACCCGCGATCGGCCTGTGTGCTAGCCGACGGCAACCGGATGCCCGCCCGCTCGGCAGCGGCCGACCTGGTGACGTTCGCCCAGTCCTGGCACTGGTTCGACCAGCGGCTGGCGGCTGCCCAGGTGGCCAGGGTCCTCAAGCCCGGCGGTCACTGGGCAGCCTGGTGGAACCGCGCGCACGCTGACGGCGAGGCCTGGTTCGACACCTACCAGCAGCTCATGGCGGAGTCCTGCGCGAGCTACCGGTGGATGCACCTGCGCGACGAGCAGATGGCGCCGGACTGGGCCGACGACGTCGTCACGGCGCAGGCCCGGATGGAACCGGCCGGCCATGTCGTGGTGCCCTGGACCCGGCGCCTTCCGGCCGGCCGCTGGCTCACTGACGAGCGCAGCAAGTCCTACGTCATCGAGCTTGCGCCAGCCGTCAGGGAATCGGTGCTGAGCCAGGTAGCGAGGATCGTCGCTGACCGGTTCCCGGACGGCCAGATGACCGTCAGCTATATCACCACGCTCGTGCTGGCCCGCAAGGCTGAGTAGAAGGTTCTCCGGCCCGAGCTCCGCAGAGCCGGCCTGGTCAGGCCGGGTTCAGGGCCGGGCTTGGCGGAATGGTGGCGACCCGCTCGCCGCACTGCGTCACGGTATAGCCGGGCAGGCTAGCCAGCTGGTCCAGCAGCCACGGCGACGTCAGCGCCCTGAAGAGCGCCTGCACCTCCCGCGACCCGGCCTGCGCAGCGGGGATCACCAGGTCGAACCGCTCCGCCGTCAGCGGTACGAAGGCCAGGCCGTAGGCCAGCGCGGCCGGCTCGCTCGCGATGCCGGCATCTGCGAGGCCGGCCGCGATCGCCGCGGCAACCTCGAGGTGCCCGGTCGCCAGCGTCCGGTAACCGGGCAGTTCCTGACCGTCGATGCCCTGCCTGGCCAGTTCCCGGTCCAGCACCCGGCGAGCTTCCGCCCCCGGCCCCCTGTTAACCAGGCGCAGCCCGGCAGCCGCGACGTCGGCGATGCCGGATACTCCGGCTGCCACGTCCGGCCGCAGCACCACGCCTTCTCGCCACGAGCAGAACCCGATGACCTCGCCGCCGCCGGGCAGGAGCTCACCGGCGGGGCCGGTGTTGTAGTCGCCGGTGCGGCCGCGCAGATGCGCGCCGGCCACGTGCACAAGGCCGTCCGCCGCAAGGCCGAGAGCTTCCTGACTCGGGCACGGCCACCAGGCGAACGAAACCGGCGGGTCCAGCAGGCTCAGCGGCAGCTCGATGAGGGGCAGCGCGGGGTCACACCCGGCCACGAGCAGCGTCGGCCGGGGCGGGCCCAGCGGAGCGACGTCACCGCCCATGGTCACCCGGCCGCCGGCCGGCGTGAATCCGGATCTGGTGACCGTTCCGCCCGACAACGGCAGCGCGACGAAGGAGTCGCCCACCGGGGCAAGCGAGACTCTGGCCCCGGCGCTACCGAGCGGCGCCAGCGGCCGGACCGGCACGACGGGCTCGGGGATAGCCGGCCCGAACAGGTCTTCCACAGTCATGCCTAGAGACCGGCTCAGCGCAACAGCGACCCGCAGCGACGGGTCGGAGACGCCCGCTTCGACGGCAGATACCGCCTGCCTGGACACCCCGGCCATGCCCGCCAGCTGCTGCTGAGAAAAGCCGCGTGCCTGGCGGGCCAGTCGCAGCCTGACCCCGGCGCGTGCCCCGCTACCTTCCGGCTGGCCGGTCACGACCCTGCTCCCCGGGTTACTGGCCCGTCGCGCACGGGCAGTCCGGCCATCGGGCCGGGGCGCCAGGGGACGGCCGACCCGTCGGGGCCGAAACACGGCGGGTCCAGCGCGGTGACCGTGAGGATTGCGCCCTCCGCGCCAGGCCGGTCCGCGAGCCGGGCCGTCACCACGGCGTTTTCCGCACACTGCAGGTCGACTTCGAACGCCGCGCCGGCCGGCCGGCTGGCGGCAATCGTGCCGGTCAGCACCAGTCCGCGGGCCGCATGGGCACCGGCCACTACCCGGTCCGGGTGAATGCCAGCCACCGTGCCCGGCAGGCCGCCGACCGGCGCGAACCCCAGATAACCGACGAGTTCAGCAACCCGCATGACGGCCGGCCGCAGCACGACCTCGTCCGGCGCGCCGATCTGCAGCACCGCGCCCCTGTCCAGAACGGCCAGCCGGTTCGCGAACGCCTGGGCGTCGGCTAGCTCATGTGCCACCAGCACGGCAGGCACGCCGCGCTCGGTCACCAGCCGGACCACCAGCGATGTCAGCGTCCGGCGCAGGACTGCGTCGAGGCCCGAGTAAGGCTCGTCGAGCAGCAGCACGTGGCAGTGCGCGAGCAGCAGCCTGCCAAGCGCGGCCCGGTGCTGCTGACCACCCGACAGCCGGGACGGCATCGAGTCGAGGAAGTCGCCGATGCCCAGGGCATCAGCCAGCCCGGCGAGTTCGGCGCCGCGCCGGCCGGTGGCGCGAGCGTAGGCCAGGTTGTCCCGGACCGACAGGTGCGGGAACAGGCCTGGATCCTGCCGCAACAGCCCCACCTGCCGCTGCCAGGCCGGCACCGCGACCTTCGGGGCCGCGGTCCGGGTTAGGGTCCGGCCGGCCAGCTCGATCAGCCCGCTGGCCGGCTGCACCAGTCCGGCGATCGTCTCGAGCAGCGTGGTCTTCCCGGCACCAGACGGTCCGAACAGGGCCAGCCGCTCGCCCGGCCCCACCTCGATCGCCGCGCGCACGGTGAAGTCCCGGCGGTCAACCTCGACGTCGGCCTTGAGCACGCGCGCTCCAGATATATGCGGCTAGCGGCAGCGGCAGTGCGACCACGAGCAATACCAGGGCATATGGCAGAGCTGAGGCCAGGCCGGTCTCCTGCAGCGTCGTGTAGATCTGCAGCGGCAGCCCGTAAGGATGGTAGGCGATGATGATGACGGCGCCGAAAGCTCCCATTGCCCGCGCCCACGCTACCGCCAGCGCCATCGACAGGCCAGGCGCGGCGAGCGGCAGCGTCACGCGCCGGAATACGCGGATCGGCCGGTCGCCAAGCAGCGCGGCCTGCTGCTCCAGCCGCGGGTTGACCGAACTGAACGCGGCCTGGGCGCCGACGACGTAATACGGCGCGGACTCGTAGACCTCGGCGATAACCAAAGCCAGGAAAGTGTTCGTCGCCGACCAGTTGAAGTGTGCTATCAGGTTCCCGAACGTGGTGTACGGGCCGACCATGAACACCAGCAAGAGCCCGATGACCAGCGGCGGGAGCAGCAGGCTACAGAGCACCCCTGCCTCCCAGACCCGCGGAAACGGCAGTGAGCCGTGCGCCAGCATCCAGGCCAGCGGGGTGCAGATCACGAACAGCACGACGAGCGTGACCGCGCCGGACTCAAGCGAGACGACCAGCGGGCTCAGCGCGCCCGGGTAGTCGAGCGAACTCACGATCGAGTGCCAGGACAGATGCGTGAGCAGGGTGATTACGGGACCGAGCAGTGCGATCCAGATCACCGCGCCGCCGATCACCGACACGGCGCCCGAGACCGACCGGGCGCCGCGCGGCAGAGCCGGCAGCCGACTAGGCCGGCCGGGCTGCCCCGGTGGCTCTACACCAGGGGCAGCGCCGGCCGCCGGCGCTGGGCTAGCCGCCCAGCTCACTACGTATCTGGGCCGGTATGTCGCTCGTCGGCCCGGTCGCCGCGAGCGTGAAGAGCTTGAATCCGCCCGCCTTGTAGAGGGCCAGGCCGGTCTTAGAGAGCGTGTACTTGACGAACGCGATCGCGGCCGGAGTTGGCTTGCCAATGATCGTGATGTCGATGACCTGCGGCGAGCCGGACTTCACCGTCGGGCTGCCGCCGGGTGGCGTCACCGTGACCGTCGCCGTCGCGTACTGGTCCTTCAGGGCGAAGTCGCCCAGGTTGATCGCCGACGGCAGCGGGATGTAGTCCAGGTGCAGCTCGATTGCCTGCGTGATGAACGCGCTGGAGGCGTCCAGCTGACCGGACTGCAGCGTCGAGTCGAGCGAGGACTCCGCGTAGATCTGCGACGATGTGGACGAGCCTGCCGGGCCGCCGAGGATCTTCGTGACGGTGTCCTTCGGCAGGTGATAGTAGGACTGCGCCAGTTCCAGCATGTAGATGAAGTCGCGGCCCTGCGGGTCGATCGCCGGGTCCGTGCGCCCGAGCTTGAAGCCTGGCGTCTCCATCAACGTGAACAGGTCCTTCAGCGGCTTGCTGCCGTCAGCGATCGCCTTGAACTCCGGCGCGTACTTGCTGTTCGGGTTGTAGGCAACGACCATCGACGTGCCAGCGTACTGGACGTACCACTTGGTGAATTTCGGGAACAGCGGCGTGATGTTGTCGCCGCCGACACTCTCGAAGACGTTGGGGTGAATCTCCCCGCTAGCGATGTCGGACTCAAGGTCACCAGACGAGGCGCCAAACCCGCTGAACTTGTAGCCGTCGGCCTTGGTGAATGCGGGACTGATCACCTTCTCGTTGAGGAACTGCAGCGATGACGCGTACGCCACGCTCACAGTTCCGGTGACCTTCGGCTTGGAGCCGGAGGTGCTGGGGGACGAGCTGCCGCAGCCAGCTGCGGCCAGCCCGAGACAGGCAATTGCGATGAGCGCACCGATTCGGGCGCCGCGCTGATAAGTGAGGGCCACCATCTGCCTGACGATAGCTATCACCGGTTGCGTCCCGCAAGAATCATGGACACGACTTGGATACGGTTTTGACCCCTGCCGCTCAGTCCGGGGAGAGCCGACCTTCAGCTAGTCTTCAGCTGCTTCCGCTTCGATAACAGTTGCGGTCGCACCCGACAGCGCGTCTTAGCATTGATGCGGCACCCTTCCAAGCCGCGGGACAAACCCCCCCCAACCCGAACGAGGCAGGCATGGGCAAGGCTGAGCGGATCCGGCGGATGAACGCTCGGGAGAAGATCGCGGCGCAGCAGGCGCTCGCCCGGCGGGCTGAAGCGCGCCGGCGCATGTTCCTGGCCAGCGGCAGTGTCCTCGGCGTGCTGGTGATCGTGGTCGTCTTGATCATCGTCAAGAGCGCTAGCAATACGCCTGCCGGAGCCTCATCGGGGCCTGGTGCGAGCACGGCGACAACCGCGTCGGTGATCAATGAAGCCACCTCGGTCCCGGCGACTACCCTGAATGCCGTGGGGAAGGGCACTGTGGACCCGCTGATCGCGACGAAGGGACAGCCCGCGCTGACCTCTGGCGGCAAGCCCGAGATCCTCTACGTCGGCGCGGAATACTGCCCCTTCTGTGCCGCCGAGCGCTGGGGCATGGTCGTGGCGCTAAGCCGGTTCGGGACCTTCTCCGGCCTGCACCTGATCCACTCCACGAGCAACGACATCTACTCCAACACCTCGACGTTCTCGTTCTACAAGTCGACCTATACCAGCAATTACGTGAAGTTCGACCCGGTCGAGTGGTACAGCGAGAAAGCTCTCAAGTCGGGCGGCTACGCCACACTGCAAGCGCCCAGCAAGGCGGAGAGCACGCTGATGGCGAAGTACGACGCGCCGCCCTACATCTCGTCGAGTGAAGCGGGCAGTTTCCCATTCGTCGACATCGGCAACCAGTACCTGGTCCTCGGTGCCCAGTACGCGCCCTCGGACCTCGGTACCACGCAGTCGATTGACCCGACGCACTACGGGCTGACCTGGTCGCAGATCGCCGGTGACCTCAAGAACCCGGCCAGCCCGGTCGCGCAGGACATCGACGGCGTCGCGAACTCGATCACCGCGGCGATCTGCAAGATCACCAATAACGCGCCTGCCGCCGTCTGCAACTCAGCGGCTGCCAAGGCCGGGGCGGGATCACTCTGATGGCCGGGCAGAAGCCGGGCGGCCGCCGTTCGTCCAGCACCAAGCAAGGTCCGGTCCGGCCCGGCTCCCCCACCGCGCGGCCTGCCACGGCAAGCAAGCGTCCGGCGGCGGGCAAGGCCGCCACGGCCGGCCCGGGCCGGCCGGATGCCGCCAGATCAGCAAGCGCGGCCGGGAACCGTGACGACAAATCACCGGCGACCGCCAACGGTGCAACCGCGGTGGCTGCCGGCACTAAGCCCGGTAGCGGGGCCAAGGCCAAGACGGCAGCCATTCCGGCCGCCGGACCGGCTAGGGTCCCGGCGCGCGGGCTCGGCGCTTTGCTCTCGCCGTTCAGGTCCATGGGCGCGCTGCCGCTGGTCACGTTCATCCTGTCGCTGTACGGCCTGGGCGCCTCGATCTACCTGACGATCGCGCACTACGACACCCACATCTCGCTGATCTGCTCGGACAAGGGCCTGATCAACTGCGAGGAGGTAACGACCAGTTCCCAGTCGATGGTGTTCGGCATCTTCCCGGTCGCAGTGCTCGGGCTGGCGTTCTACGTCTTCATGGTTGCGATCAACTCGCCGTGGGGCTGGCGGCTGAGTTTGCCAGCGGTCCGCTGGCTCCGGCTCGGCTCGGTGATCGCGGGCATGGGCTTCGTCCTGTACCTCATTTACGCCGAACTCGATCAGATCCACGCCATCTGCCTGTGGTGTACCAGCGTGCACGTGGCCACATTCCTGATCTTCGCGCTGCTGATCTTCCATGCCGCCTTCAGCTGGGAGACGCCCGCCGCGCGCGGCGACCGCCGCGTGCCCTGACCAGGGACCGGCCGGAGCACGAACCGGGCCTCGAGCCCCGGAATCGTCGTGTCATCATTGTGTGACAGCGCGTAACAGACGTGCCAGAGCCAAGGAACCGATCCTGAGCATGGGCAAGGCGGATCGCAACAGGAACCAGTCCGCACGGGCACGGATCGCCGCCCAGCAGGCAGCGCAGCGTAAGGCTGAGCAACGCCGCCGGATAATCCTGCTCGGCGGCATCACGGTTGTGCTGCTTGCGGTGATCGGCGTCATCATCGGCGTTGCGCTGAATTCGAGCAAGCCGAAGCAGGCCACGGCCACCACCGGCCCGCTCCCGGCCAGCGTCCAGTCGGACCTCAAGGTCCCTGCCAGCACACTGGCCAAGGTCGGCATCGGCAGCGCGCTGCCCTCAGCACTACGACCCGGCAGCGGCGCGGTGCTCACCTCCGGCGGGAAGCCGGAGATGCTCTACATCGGCGCGGAATGGTGCCCGTACTGCGCGGCCGAGCGGTGGGCGATGGCCGTCGCGCTGAACCGGTTCGGTTCGTTCTCCCCGCTGAAGGGCATCCACTCCTCGGCGACCGATGTGTACCCGAACACCGCGACGCTGACCTTCTACCAGGCCAAGTACACCAGCCAGTACGTGGTGTTCGACCCGGTCGAGAACGAGGACATCAACCACAACCTGCTGGAGAAGCCAACGCCGGCCCAACAGGCAATCTGGAACAAATACGACCCGAGCAACGGCTACCCGTTCATCAACTTCGGCAATCGCCTCATCGCGGGTACTACCTACGACCCCCAGGTACTGCACGGGCTGACCTGGAGCCAGATCGCGGCAGACCTGCATAACCCGTCCTCGCCGGTCGCTCAAGGGGTCGACGGATCGGCCAACTTGTTCACCGCCGCCATCTGCAAGCTGACCGGCAACGCCCCGGCCGACGTCTGCACGGCTGCGCCCGTGAGCACCCTGGAAGGCCAGATCTAGCAACCCGCCCGGGGCGCCGCGCGCCGGCCCGGAGCAGATGCCGGGTAAAACCCCGTTTCCCGCATGATTGAGGGTTTGACGTCGGGAAATGCGCGGTAGCCCGTTATTGTCACTTCGGGCGGAGGAGGCTTCCGTGACCACTGGCGCCAAGCTGCGGGGAGTCTCCGATTTAAGAGAGTTCTTCCGGACCAACCAGCGGCCGATCTACTTTGTCTCGCCGACGGCGTTCAACCTGCTCGGGATCGACCGGTGGGTGCGCGAGTTTCGCTACGTCTGTCATTACGACTCCTTCGACGGCGGCCATCCGAATGTCTTCGTCCCGGCCGACCGGCGGGCGCCGGAGTTCGAGTCGATCGAGGACATCTGTAACTACCTGCTCCGTCATCCCGAAGTGCGCAACCTGGTCCGATCCCGCGGGTCGGGCGGACTTGTCACGTTCGTCATGTTCGACGAAGAGACTGAGGCCCTCGCGGCCGAGATCGGGCTGCGGGTGGCGCATCCGCCGGCCACCCTGCGCCACCGGCTGGACTCCAAGATCACCACGACGCAGCTCGGCAATGCGGCGGGCGTGCCCAGCGTGCCGAACGTGCTGGGCCGCGCATCGAGCTACGCCGAGCTGATCGAGCTGGCGACGAATGCCGGGCTCGGCTCGGACCTCGTCGTGCAGCTGCCCTACGGGGACTCGGGGAAGACAACGTTCTTCATCGCCAACCAGGAAGCGTGGTCGAAAGCTGCGGCCAAGGAGCCGGTCACATCGCAGGAGCTGAAGGTGATGCGGCGGATCGACCACCGGGCCATCGCCGTCGAAGCCGTCCTCACCCGGCACGGCACGCTGGTCGGGCCGCTGATGAACGACATCACCGGGCATCCTGAACTCACCCCGTACCGTGGCGGCTGGGCGGGCAACGACTACCCGGCGACGCTGTCCGCCGAGCAGAAGCAGCGTGCCAGGGAGCTGACCCGTAAGCTCGGCGACCAGCTGGCCGGGCAAGGCTATCTCGGCTTCTTCGAGGTCGACTACCTGGTCGACACCACGTCCGGTGAGCTCTACCTGGGCGAGCTCAATCCGCGGATCAGCGGCATCAGCCCGATGACGAACGTGACCGCGGGTGCATATGCGGACATGCCGTTGTTCCTGTTCCACCTGCTCGAATACCTGGACCTCGATTACGACGTCGACATCGACGAGATCAACCAGCGGTGGTCGCGGGAAGCGGCCGTGGATGTGTGGAGCCAGCTCATCCTCAAGGAGACAGCGTCCGGAGTCGATCTGCTCACCCGCGCTCCCCGATCCGGGGTCTACACGATCGCGCCCGACGGGACGGCCGATTTCCGCCGCCAGGCGACCGACTGGCACGGGATCAGCGATGAGTCGGAGGCGTTCTTCCTGCGCATACTCGCGCCGGGCGATTTTCGTTATCGCGGTGCCGACCTCGGCGCGCTGGTAACCCGCGGGCGGTTGCAAGCCGACGACAACTCACTCGAACGGCGGTGCCAGCGATGGATCAACGGTATCCGCGGGCATTTTGCCGGGACCCCGGTGGTGCCGCTGCAGGCGCAGCCGGAGCCCCGGGAGTCGTTCAAGATGGCCTGACCGGAGCCTGACCGTGTGGCGGTCAGCCGCCGGTCAGAGGCTGGCTATTCGGGGCCGTGGCTGACCGCCTCGACATTGTTGCCGTCCGGGTCCCGGACGAAGGCTCCGAAGTAGTTCTCGTGATACTCCGGCCAGACGCGCGGCTCGTGCAGAACCTCGGCGCCGGCCGCTACCGCCGCCTCAAAGAACGCGCGCACCGCCAGCCGGTCGGATGCGATGAAGGCGAGGTGCGATTCGCGGAAGCCGTCGCCAGTCTGCTGCTGGCCGATCCAGAAGTCAGGGCGCGGCGGCACACCGTAGCCGATCGCCTCGCCGAAATCCATGATCCGCACGCCGCCGAGCGGTGCGAGGACTGCGTCGTAGAAGGCCGCGCTCGCGGCGACGTCGGCACACTGGATGGACACATGATCGAGCATGGTCTCTGCACCTTCGTGAGCTCTGCTGGTTCGTTGTCAGCTCTGGCCGGTCAGGAACGAGATGATCGCAGTGGTAAAGGCACCGGCAATCTCCCGCTGGAACGACCGGCTGGCAAGCAGGGCAGCATCCGTCGAGTTCGGCATGTTGCCGCATTCGACGAGTACCTTCGGCACTGTCGTCAGGTTGAGCCCGGCCAGGTCATTGCGGAAGACCACGCCGTCTTGCCCGTAATAGTCGCTCTGCGGCATGCTGCTGTATTTCAGCAGAGCATCCCGCACACTGGCGCCGAACCGGATCGAGTCCCGGATCACCTTGTCGTTCGGGCCATCGGCGACCGGCTCGAGTACGGTGAAGCCCCGGCCCCACGACGGGCCACCGTCGGCGTGAATATCGATTGCCACGTCGGCTCGGGCCGCGTTGATGATCTCTGCACGATGGTTCACGCACGGCCCGACGCCGTTGTTGGTCTTCCGGGTCATGACGACGGTCGCGCCGGCGGCGACCAGGTCGTCCCGCAGATGGCTGGCCACGTGGAAGTTGAACAGCGCCTCGGTGTACCCGCTGTCGGTCTGGGTGCCGGTGGTGTCGCAGGTTTCCTGCTCCCGGCCGTTCCAGATCAGCTGATTAATGAAGCCGGGATCGGCGAAGTTGCCGCCGTTGTGACCGGGGTCGATTCCGACGACCTTCCCGGCTAGCGGCAACGCCACCGAACTGGGGCTGGCGGACGAACTGATCGATGGGCTAGCCGGTTCGCTGCTCGGCGACTGGCTGCCGGGCACAGTGGCCTGCGCACTCTCCCCGGCCGTGGCTGGCCCGAGCTTCTGCGCGGCGGCGCACCCCGCGCAGGGCAAGGCCGCGAGGGCCAGCGTGATTGCTTCGCGCCGGTTGAGTCGCATTGTCCGACAGTAGCGCCGTCCGCCATCCTGCGGCAGCCGGTGCGGGGAACCTCAGGACTCCGACCAGGCCTCGCTATGCCGCCAGAGCTGTCCGGCGAGGTCCGGTGTTGCTACCGGGCTCGGGTCACGCTCGGCGCAGTTGTCGTAGAACCGGCCGCTGACCTCGGCCAGTTCCGGTGACGAGGCGCAGTACAGCGACGTCTGAGCGCCCTGGTCAGTGGTCAGCATGCGGC
>Ga0335073_10010376_pt1 | contig 13096 bp, 14 predicted proteins | sample Lox_Sample_22_FD_207093 | JGI IMG/M metagenome (GOLD analysis project Ga0335073, IMG submission 207093) | Soil microbial communities from Loxahatchee National Wildlife Refuge, Florida, United States - Lox_Sample_2.2 | ecosystem: Environmental > Terrestrial > Soil > Wetlands | place: USA...
CCCAGTCCAGCAGCGGCGGCGCGAGGATCAGCGCCGCGACCGGCAGGCGGAGCTTCGGGACCGCGACCGCCGCCGGGATGGCGACTGGCCACCAGGTCCGCGATAGCGCGCTGCCCAGCGGCCGTCCCGCCGCGAGGGTCCCGCCTCCGGCGAGCCGGATGGCGAGCGCCCACGCGGCGCCGGCGCCGGCGCCGCGTGGGCGCTTCTTGCTGTTATCAGCGGCGGGCAGCGGCCATCGTTCACCGGTCACCGGGGACAGGCGCCTGGCCAGCAGGGCGGTCGCGGTTCCGGTCAGCGTCACGGCGATGCCCGGCCGGCCGGACAGCGCGGCCGCCCATGCGCCGAGCGTCCACCACGAGGCGTACAGGGGGCGGACGACGCCGGGGTGGAGTTCCTCAAGTGCCGCGGCCGACGTGCCGTAATCGCGGCGGCGTCCGAACCAGGCACGGAACCTGACGCGGTGATCGTGTCCCATCACGGCCGCCGGCTCGTAGCGGGCCCGCCAGCCGGCGGCGGCCATTCGCCACACGAAGTCGACGTCCTCCCCGACGTACATGTCCTCGGCAAACCCGGCGCCCGCGGCCGCCGTGCGCACCACGAGCGCCGCCCCCGGCACGTAGGGGACCCGGGCCCCGGGCCGGACGATGCTCGGCCGGCTCCCCATGTCGAGCGTGGAACTCGCCCCTTCGTACCGGCCCAGCCAGGTCGTTCCTTCCTCATGCGGCACGATCCGCGGCGCGACCGCGCCGACGGCCTGATCGCCGAAATGCGGCAGCAGCCGGTCCAGCCACCCCGGCCGCGGCACGCAGTCGGAGTCGAGAAACGCCACCAGGGCCGTCGAGACGGCCGCCAGGCCGGAGTTCCGCGCCGCTCCGGGTCCCCCGTTCACCGCCCGGCGGACCACGCGCGCCCCATGCTCGGCGCAGATCGCCGCGATCCTGTCAGGATCGGCGGAGCAATCGTCCACGACAACCACGTGCGGCAAACCGCGCAGCCCGTCCAGGCACCGCCGCAGCTCTGCGTACCGATCCCGCACGGGAATCACGACCGTCACGTCAACCACGCCGGGCGACCCATCGGCCCTCGCGCAGGCGCCCCAGTCCGGGTGGGCGATCCCGGTATCAAGCAACCGCCGGGCAAGCTTCCGTGCCGCGAGGCTTTCGCTCACAGGCGCCCCGGCGAACCACCCCGTCACCGCACGAACCCCGGAAGCTCTCAGTCGCAACACCCGCACCGGCGACCCCCCGACGAGAACAGTGCCCCCTGCGACCAGTCGCGCCCCAGGATCCGCCCGCAACCGCAATCCAGCCGGCGCGAGCTCGTCGGCGCGCCCCTCGTTTCCATGATCACGGAAGATGTTGGTCGTCATCGCAGCCAAAAGTCTCCGTGATCATGCTCTGTAGGGCCACAGGATCCGCGGGCGGCGAGGCTGGGGTGGCTCTTTGGGCCTGAGGGAAGCGAGCGCCGCAACGAGAGGACCTACGCCGTGAAGCCCGCGAGGGGGTTTTCTTCGCAGTCCTTCGACGGCGGACGGCGGCGGCCGATGGTCACCGGGACCTTGCGGTGCGAGTGGTCCACGGAGGGCTTTGGCGCTGCAACAGAAACAGCCTCCAGCGCCGCCGAACCGTAGCCTTGCACGCACTCCGGGTCGGGGCCGTCGAGCGGCAGCCCGGTGAAGAACTTCGCCGCCATGCAGCCGCCCCGGCAGGAGTCATAGAACCCGCAGGACCGGCACGCTCCCCCGGTGTCGGGCGCGCGCAGCGAGGCGAACAGCGGCGAGGACTTCCACACCGTCTCGAACCCGCCCCCGTCCCGCACGTTCCCGGCGAGGAACTCCGAGTGGATGGCGAACGGGCAGGCGTACACGTCGCCCACCGGGTCGATGAGGCAGACGACCCGGCCGGCGCCGCACAGGTTGAGGCCCGGCAGCGCGGATCCGTACGCGGACAGGTGGAAGAACGAGTCGCCGGTCAGCACCTGCTCGCCGTGCGCGACGAGCCAGTCGTAGAGGAGCCGCTGCTGTTCGGGCAACGGGTGCAGGTCGTGCCACACGTCGGCGCCGCGGCCCGACGGGCGCAGCCGGGTCAGCCGCAGCTGCGCGCCGAACTGGTCGGCGATGGCCTTGAACTGGTCGAGCTGCGGGATGTTCTGCCTGGTCATGACCACCGACAGCTTGAAGCCCCTGAACCCCGCGCCGGCAAGGTGAGACATCGCCCGCATCGCGGTCGCGTGCGACCCTGGCCCGCGCACCGCGTCGTTCACGTCCGCCGTCGCGCCATCCAGCGAGACCTGCACGTCCACGTAGTCACTGGCCGCCAGCCGCGCGGCGGCCGCCGGATCGAGCTTCACGCCGTTGGTGGAGAACTTCACGCCGACGTGATGCGCGGTCGCGTAGTCGACGAGCTCCCAGAAGTCGGGCCGGACGGTCGGCTCACCGCCGCCGATGTTGACGTAGAAGACCTGCATCCGCTCCAGCGTGTCGATGACCGCCATGCACTCGGCCGTGGACAGCTCCCGCGGGTCGCGGCGGCCTGACGACGACAGGCAGTGCACGCAGGACAGGTTGCACGCGTAGGTGAGTTCCCAGGTCAGGCAGATCGGCGCGTCGAGGCCGAGCTGGAACAGGTCGGTGAGTTTCCCCGGAGCGGCGGAGGGCCCAGCGGGAGCCATGTCATGGGTGAGGGTCATGCAACGGTCCGTTCCGAGATCATCTGTGAATCGGCGAGGGTGGCCAGCGCGCGCGCGTACGCCGGGAGTTCCGCCTCGGAAACCCCGGCCGCCGCGCACGCCGCACGGGCGCTGGGATGGTCGGCCAGCGACCTGACCACCGTCAGCACCCGCTGATTCTTCAGGAAGGACAGCCGCCGGGTGCCGAAGTGGTAGAGCAGCGCGCCGAACGGTTCCGGGCGCATTGCCAGGGGCGGTCGATGTCGAAGCCGTCAGTAGACACCGCACATGCCGTCGATCGAGACCTCCTCGACCAGGAGCTCGTCGCTGCTGAGGGCGTCCGTCTCCTCGACCTGCTCGGGCTGCTCGGGCATGGGCACCTCCGGAGTAGTGGCACTAAGTGCCAGGAACGCGGTTAGCAGGAGAGTAACGGCACTAGGTGCCGGAATCAAGGCCGTCACGGGTACGATTGCCGCATGCCTCAGCGAGGATGGTGATAGCGGTGCCGCCACCGGCCGCGACTGCCGTGCGCGGCCAGCCCGGCCGGAAGCGGGTGACCTCGCGCGCCGAGCTCGAGCAGACGGCGTTCGGCCTGTTCGCGGAGCGCGGGTTCGAGCAGACCACGGTCGACGAAATCGCGGCGGCGGCTGGGATAGGGCGACGGACGTTCTTCCGTTACTTTCCGTCGAAGAACGATGTCCCGTGGGGCGCGTTCGAGACCGAGCTGGACCGGATGCGCGTCCGGCTGAAGGCCTGCCCGCCCGAGGTGCCGCTGATGGACGCGATCAGGCTCGCGCTCATCGACTTCAACCGCGTCGCGCCCGCGCAGGTGCCGCTGCACCGGCGGCGGATGGAGCTGATCTTGCGGGTGCCTACGCTGTTCGCGCACTCGACGCTGCGGTTCACCGCCTGGCGGCAGGTCGTCGCCGAGTTCGTCGCCGAACGCACCGGCAGCCGCCCCGACGACCTCGCGCCGCAGACGGTCGCGCACGCCGTGCTCGGCGTCGCGGTGGCCGCCTACGAGCACTGGCTCGAGGACGTTTCGGCCGACCTTGGGGCGCTCCTCGACGACGGGATGCGGCAGCTCGGCGCGGCGTTCGACGGCAGCCTCGGCTCCGGCGCCAGCTCCTGCTAGCCGTGGCTGGCTTCACCCTGGGCACCGCCCGCTGGCCGGAGGTCGAGGCAGGGCCGCGGCGGCTGCTCGTGGTGCCGCTCGGATCCCTCGAGCAGCACGGACCGCACCTGCCGATGGACACCGATACGCGGATCGCCTGCTTCGTCGCGTCGCGCGCTTGTGCCGGGCGGCCGGGCGTGGGGCTCGCGCCGCCGGTCGCGATCGGGGCGAGCGGCGAGCACGCGGACTTCCCCGGAACGTTGTCGATTGGCACTGCTGCCTTGTCGTTGGTGCTTGTCGAGCTCGGTCGGCACGCGAGCCTCCACTGGCCGGCGATGCTGCTGGTCAACGGGCATGGCGGGAACGGTCCAGCGATCACCGATGCGGTATCGCGGCTGCGAGAAGAGGGACGGGAGTGTCACGTGTGGCACGCGGGGTTGGGCGGCGGCGACGCCCACGCGGGGCGGACCGAGACGTCGATGATGCTGGCGCTCGCCCCGTCCGAGGTGCTTCTGGACCGCGCCGCGGCAGGCGATAACCGGCCGATCGCGGAGCTGCTGCCCGAACTGCGCGCGCATGGCGTCAGGAAGGTCAGCCCCAATGGCGTGCTCGGCGACCCGGCGGGCGCCTCCGCTGCTGACGGCGAGCTGCTGGTCGGCCTGCTGGTCGCCGGTCTGAGTGAAACCCTCGACAGCCTGCTCGCGGACGCGTGACGGCCAGCGATTTGTTCCTGTTCTCACCATGCCCAGGCGGGACCTGCAGGGCCGGGCTCCGAGCCGGAGCCCGCAGCACGGCTGACGTCGCGGGCTACAGCGGTGATGAACTCCCGTGACGCCTCCATGAGCTCCAGCCTGACCCGCTCGAAGTCGTCCGGGGCCAGGGCACCGGACGGGATCTGGCAGATTCCGGCCAGGCTCAGCGCGCTGTGCCCGCACGCCACGGCCCGGGCAAGGGTGATGCTGCCGCTCAGCTGGACCGTCAGCCCACCGTCCGGCTCGGCCGGCTCCCAGCGGAACGGCAGGATGAGCTGGTCCGCGGCGGGGGCAGTGACGCTCCCGAATGTCACCGCGACCAGCCTCGCTCCGCGGTGGTCGGACGATCCTCGCCGCCCGCGCCCGGCGGGATGCTCGTGGTACGCACTCGGCCGTCGCGGCAGGCTCATCATCCAGCTGGCCCCGGCCAGGCCGGCCAGCCCGTCACGCGCGGCATCCAGCCTCGCGTCCAGAACGATCCTCGCGCCCGCGATCATGTAGCCAGCGCACCATGACGGGCTACGACACGATAGGGGCTCAGGTCCTTGTCAGGCGCGGCCTTCCGGCTCGGCCGGCAAAAGCTAGGGCTGGGCGCGGGGCGGCAGCGGCACGTCCTGCCGGATGCGCCGTCCGCTGATCCGGGCCGGCACGATCCGCACGTACACGTCGCGGGCGCCAGCCGCCCATGGTTCGAGCTGCGTCGCGTCCTCAAGCTGCTGAATCTCGTGCTCGCTGGTGACCTTGTGCGCGTGCCCCTGCACCAGCACGCTCCAGCCTTCACGCCGCACCTCGTCGAGGCGGTCGGTCTCGAAGCAGACCGGCCCATTTCCGAACGCCGCCAGCAGCGTGTCCGGCGCGGTGCGGACGATGATGGTCTTCCCGGCGAAGGCGAAGTTGACCGGCAGGATCACCATCCAGCCGGCGGACGTGAACCCGACGCGGCCGACGCCTCCCGGTTCTAGCAGGCCGAGGCACTCGTCAGGGCTGAGTACGCGCAGGTCCTGCCCGGGACCCGTTGTCCTCGTAGTCATCTGCCTCACCTCCGGCATCGGAAGAACGCTCACCCCTCAGCATGGCCGGGAGTGCCGGCCGCCACCACGGCCTGAGGTCCCGCCCGGTAGTGCCATCCGGCCGCAGCTTCACCGGTGGCCGACGTGCCGCGGGCCCGGGTTAGCCGTCCATCGTCAGCCCGCCGGGCGCTGTCATCGGCACCGCGCGCACATGCGCTCACCTCTCGCGGCCAGTATCGTAACCGCATGAGCGGTGACCTCGCGGTCGTCACGGGTGCCGCGCGCGGCATTGGCGCGGCGACGGCGCGGCGGCTCGCGGGCGGCGGCTGGTCGCTGCTGCTCGTCGACGCGTGCGCGCCGCAGCCGCCGCTCGGCTACCCGATGCCGGCCCCGGCGGACCTCGACGCCGTGGCGCGGGACTGCCGGGACGCGGGCGCCCGGACCGTCGACACGCTCATCGCCGACGTCGGGGACGGCGCGGTCCGCGGCAAGATCACGGCCGCGCTCGGCGGGCGGGTGCCGCAAGCGGCCGTCGCGGTCGCCGGCGCCATCCACGGGCACAACGCCTGGAACACGCCGGACGACGCGTTCGACCTGATGCTTCGCGTGAACCTGTACGGCGTCAGGCACCTGGCGGACGCGTGCGTGCCGTCGATGGCAGCCGCCGGGACCGGCCGGTTCGTCGCGGTCTCCTCGGCCGCCGCGCTGCGCGCGATGCCGCAGCTCGCGGCGTATTCGGCCGCCAAGGCCGCCGCGCTGGCGTACGTGCGGGCGCTCGCGGCCGACCTGGCTGGCAGCGGGGTGACCGCCAACATCGTCTGCCCCGGCTCGACCCGCGGCCCGATGCTTGAGGCCAGCGCGGCCGTTTACCACCTGCCGGCCCAGGACACGTTCGCCGGCCAGGCGCTGCTGCGCCGCCTCCTCGAGCCGGACGAGGTGGCCGCCGCGATCGCCTGGCTCTGCTCGCCGGACGCGGGCGCTCTCACCGGCGCCGTCATTCCCGTCGACGGTGGTCTCTCCGCCTGAAATTATCCCGAACGGGCCCGTGGTGACTCCCGCCCGCCACTACTTGAAAATGTTGACCGCGCGGGCGATGACCAGTCCGAGGATGGCGAGCGACCCGATCGCCTGGACGGTCATGGCCAGCTTGCTCCAGCGGGCGAGCGGCATCACATCGGTCGGGCTGAACGCGGTGGCGTTCGTAAAGCCAAGGTAGAGGTAGTCGGGAAACTCCGGACGCCAGCCCGGCGGGGCAACGACCGGGTTGAGGTGCTCGGGAAACGCCAGCTGCGGGAACTCCGGCGGATGCCAGATGCGTGCCTCAGGACCGCCTCCGTCGAGCAGCCAGTAGAGGAAGGTGAAGGCGAGGATCGTGTACAGCCAGACCCCGGAGCCGACGCTCAGAAGCTCCCCGGCGGAGTTCGTCTCGGGACCGCCTTCCACCAGGTCGGTCACCAGCCGGACGGTGACGAACGCGGCTTCCGCGACCAGGATGAATACCAGGGCGCACGACAACCCGCGGACGATCGCCAGACGGCGATCGCCCGGGCGGCGCTCCGCGATGAAGATCGCCGCCAGCAACAGTGCCTCGATCACCGGAACTATCCAGCTCGGGCCGAGACTGAACCGGGAAGGCAACAGCAGCAGCAGGATCATCGCCACCACGAGGGCGGCCGCCAGCAGCCATCGTTTCTCGGCGCCTATCCCGGTCCGCACCACTTCGATCCTGGATGCGGGCCGGTGATGCGGGCTTTTCCGCAGGTGGGACCACCAGTCGCGGATGCTCGCCTCGGCCTGCGCGGTGGGGGGCGCGCGCCGCGCAACGGTGTCAGCCTCGGTAATCAGCGCGCGAGCGGCATCCAGGGTCTCGGCTATCTCCGCGTGGCTGCTGGCGGCCGGCACGGTGACGACAATCCACGCCCGGTCAGGCTGCGTCTCGGCTCGTACCGGCACAGCGGCGGCCCGGGCCAGCCTGTGATAGCAGCCGAGCCATTCACCGCTGACCTGCCCGGCCAGCGGTATCCGCGCCATCACGTGTTCATTGGCGCTCGTCAGTTCGATGTCGGCGCTGCGATCGATGTCCGTCATCGCTCGGCCGTCTTTCCCCGGGGCGGTATCTCAGCGCGGGTGAAGCGGAGATGGGCGGTTGTCCTTGCCTGGGTCGCCAGGCGCGAGCGTCCAGCACGTTCCCTCGCCGGGATCGTATTCCTCCCGCTCGAAGACGAACATGTTGTCGCCCAGGAGGATGAGCGAGTACGGGGCAGGACCCGTGCCCATGACATGACCATGGTTGTGGACGTCCCGGGGCGGGACCAGTGTCGCGACATCACCGCGGTGCATAACGCGCTCGTCCGCCAGGCTCAGCTCAGCCCGGTCGCCATGACGACTTACCACGTTCCAACGCTGGTGGGTCTCCGCTCCCCGGACGGGGGCGATCGCGACCCAGCATCCGTGGGAATGGGTGTAGGCCATGACGCCCTCGGGCCGGTGAACCAGGACCAGGCGGGGACCCCGCTCGGGCTTGACGAGCCAGTGCACGCCCATCGACTCGGGAGGCAGGCCGGCGATCAGCGGGGCGAAAAACTCGCCATCCGCGGCCAGCTGCACCAGCAGCCGTCCAATCGCGTCCATGTCGGGGACGCCCCCCGCACGCACCTCGTCGAGCTGGGCCGCGAAATGGCGCAGCGGGCTGGGCAGAGCGCCAGTGCCCACATTCTCGGTCATCAGTCCAGCATCGTCATCCCGTCGTCCGCATGGCTCACCTGCCACGGGTGGTTCGCCGATCGACGTCGCGGCGCCGCCGCGGGTCAGCCGACGGCGGCGGCCGGCGGGACGGGGGCGCGGCCGCTCAGGTTGACCACCACGTAGCGGGCGCCGGCCAGGTACACGCTGACGCCGCCGGGGTTGACGATGCTTGCCGGGAGGTAGCCGATGGTGTGCAGCGAGCCCGTGGGAAGCGAGATCGCGTCGAGCGCCAGGGACGGGCGGGACTGGTCGATGACGAGCAGCTGGCCGCCGTCCTGCCGCAGGCTCAGCACGTCGTCGGGCATTGGCACTAGCCACTGGCGGCCGCCGTCTGACAGGCGGTACGCCACCACGCCGGAGTGGCCGCTGGACCGGGTCACGCCGACCAGCAAGCCGCCGGACACCGCGACCTGGGGGCCGAAACCCCGGTAGGAGCTCGTGTCCAGGTCGCCGGCCGCGATCGCGGCGCTCGGGTGCCCGGTCGGGCCGAACGCCAGCACCTGCTCAGGCTGTCCAGGGGAAGAATCGGCCACCACGGCCGGATCGGCGGACAGGATCGCGAAATGGTAGCCGGGCGCCTGCCCCGGCACCGGGGTGCGCCAGAGCTGCTTGCCCGACGCGGGGTCGAGGTCGATCACGTCGAAGCTCCGGCCGCAGGCGGCCAGCACCACGACCGCCTGCTGCGCGCCCGCGAGCGTCTGGTCGCTGCAGCCGGGCGGCGTGAGCGCGGTCCAGCGCGGCGCGCCGGTCCGCTGGTCGTACCCGAGCACCGCGCCGGCGGTGACCGCCACGGCGGTGTCGCCGCCGACGGCCGCGAAACCGGTCCCCTGGTCGCCCTTCCAGCCGGCGGGCACCCGTTTTGACCACAGCTGCTGCCCGGTGCCGAGGTCGACGGCGAGGAGCTGATCGCACGCTCCCCCGGCGGTGCCGTAGCCGATGAGCCCCACCGTCGCGGTGAAGGTGCCCGCGCTGACCGCGCAGGCGACGTCCCCGCCGGGGACGGCCAGCGTCCACTGCGGCCGGCCGGTCGCGGCCTGGTAGCTGACGACCTGGTCCGCGCGCACCCGGATCAGCGAGCTGCCCGCGGTCCAGACGCCCTCGGTCGCCGGGCTCCCCGCGGCGTCGTACGGCGCCGTCCAGGCGACGCGCAGCCCGGCGGCGTGCAGCCCGCCGGACAGCGCCTGCGCGGCGAACACCCCGACGGCCAGCCCGACCGCCGCCACGCCAATGTTGAACTTCGGCCAGCGGACGACCGCCCAGATCAGGAACGGGATAGCGGCCAGCCCGGCCACGAACGAGACGATCAGCACCGGGACGACGCCATGGGGGCATACGGCCGACCCGCTGGCGCACGCGTTCCCTGACTGGCCTTCCACGGCGGACCAGCCGCGGATCTGGAGCATGATGGCCGCCCCGGCCAGGATCGCGAGCACGAGGACAACCACGACCTGCCGGGCCCTGAACTGGCCCGCACGGGTCGCGACGTTTGGCGTCACAACCGTAGGCTGCACCGGAGGATCGTAACAGCGCCGAGTGGTCGGAACGATGTATTCCCCGTCCCGCATCTCCCGTGGAGAAATTCCAGGTTCCTGGAAAGAGCCGTTTCCGGGCCGTGACTGAATCGCGGCAGTCCGAGGAGACCATATCCTGACTTAGAGTCATAACCCGCAGAAGGGGCGACTAACTGCCATGGTCCTCTTCATCATCGTGCTGCTGATCGTCGGGTTCTTTGTCGGCGCCATAGCGCGCCTGCTCATGCCCGGCCGCGACCCGATCGGCGTATTCGGCACCATCGTGCTGGGCATCGCCGGGTCCTTCGTTGGCGGGTTCCTGCAGAACCTGGTCGAGCACCACACGCTGTCGGTGCACAGCTTCCACGCCGTCGGCCTGATCGGCTCGGTCATCGGCGCCTGGGTGCTGCTGCTCCTGCTGCGCCTCACCGGCCTGGAAGGCCGTCGGCGCCGCCGCTACTGACGGCGAGCATCTCGCTGAAGCGGCGTGCGAACAGGTAGGCGTCACCCGGCCAGCGCGCGGACAGGTAGCGGCCGTCTTCCACGGTGAACGCCGGCGTGTCATCGGTCGCGGTGCCGCGCGCGGATAGCGTCAGCGGCCCCCGGACGAACTGGGCCCGCGGGTCGTCAAGGCTGGCCTTGACCTCATCCTCGACGTACGCCGGATAGGTCCGGTAGTAGCGGCCGAGCCGCCACCCGGTGGCGAGGTAAGCCGAGCGTTCCATGTACTTGGGCAGGCACGTTGTCCGGCACCCGGCCAGCACGCTGCGGCCGGTGGCGCGGTCACGGGTCCGCGCCAGCACGAGCACGCCGTGGCAGATGGCGCCGACCGGCCGACCCAGCTGCCAGAAACCGGCTACCTGGTCGCGCAGCACCGGTGAGCCGAGGTACTGCCGCATTCCCGGGGCATGGCCGCCGGGCAGCAGCAGCCCGTCGAAGCTCGCCGGGTCCAGCTCGGCCCACGCGAGCGTGGCGGAGAACTCAGGCGCCTGGGTCATCTCCTCGTACCGGCTCTTGGCGGCGGGGGCCGCGCCCAGCTGGCCGAACAGGACACCGGTCAGCAGCCGCGGGTCGGCGGCCGGGACCGTGCCCCGGCGTTCGGTGGCGAAGACGACCTGGTGCCCGGCATCGCGCAGGACCCGCCACGGCACCGCGACCTCCGTGACGTCGAAGTCCCGGTCGGGCAGCGGCATCAGAACGCGCACGCGGGCATCGTCTCACGACCGGGCGCGGAACGTCGCCGATGGTGCCGGCCGGCGCTCATGCGTGCACGATGGTTCCTGTGCCGGTGACGCTCGTGACCACCTGGGTCGGGTTGCCGGTGTACATGATCAGCCCGGTGCCCGGCACCGCCGCGTTCAGGCTGGACGCGGCAGTGACCTGGATGAGTCCCGCGCCGGTAAGGACCGCGTGCACGTCGCGGGCGTTCAGCTGGCTCAGCTGTGCCTGGCCGTCGCCGGTGAGGGTGACGTCGAGCCGGGTCGCGGTACCCGCCGCGGCCAGCTGACCACTGCCGGAGACGGTCACGGTCAGCCGCGGCACGCTGATCCCGGTGACGGAGACCTGCCCCGTGCCGCTGAGGGTCAGCCCGGTCAGCGACGGAACGCTGACGTCGACGCTCATCGAGGCGTGGCTGGTGAAGCTGCCGGTGTCCGCGATGACCAGGGTTCCGGCCGCCACGCGGGTCGTGACGTGGCTCATCAGGTTGGCGTCCGCATGAACGGTAACGGACCGCGGCGCGCCGACGACGACGGTGACTTGATTGCTGCCGGCCAGGTCGAGGCTGGTGAAGCTGGGCACGGCCCGCGTCTGGGTGGCCGCGACCCCCGAACCCTGAGTCCCGGAACCCGACGACGAGCCGCCGCCGCGGAGCGCCAGCGCCACCCCGATCGCGCCCAGGACCAGGACAGCGATCACGGCAACGATCAAGCTCGGCTGGAGGTGCTGCGCCGGGCGGCCGCTGCGTTGCGGGGCTGAGGTAATAGCCATGGCCATCCCTCCTCTTTCCCGTCCATCGTGCAGCGGTGACGACGCGCGGCGGCAGAGCCGAACGACCCGTAAGCCCGGGCTGACTGTCCTGGGCGGCCGCGGTTACTGCAGGTTCTGGGGGTTGCCCACCGGGTCGCCGACGTATTCGCGGGTAGCGACCAGGTTGTCGTGCGCCGGGTGCTTCGAGGCGGCGGGGCCGTCGGCGAAGGCGCGCAGGATGTTGGTCGTCACCTGGCGGACGAAGTCCGGGGTGCGGCCGCCGATGCCGTGCGGCTGGTCGCCGTAGATGGCCTCCACCCAGCGCATCGTGCCGCAGTTGTAGACGCCCGCGCCGCTGATGTGGGTGTAGTAGGCGGAATCCCCGTAGCTGGACGCGCCCTGGCAGGTGAGCGGCGAGTGGGACAGCACCTCGATGGGGCGCGGCACCGGGTAAGCGGGGTTGACCCGGTCGTACTCGACGCCCACCAGATGAGGGAAGCTCGTGCCCGACGACACCCCCGTGCCGGCGTACACCCAGCTCGACGGGCTGGAGACCACGAACGAGGCGTCGCACGGGTAGCCCTCGTAGATCGTGCCGATCAGCGAGGACTCCGGGTCGGAGTTCGGCGGCTCGCGCCAGTCGCTGGTGACCTCCGTCGGGTCCTTCCGGTACAGCGGGTCCGCGGTATACGAGGTCTTGTAGCAGACCACCTCGCGGGCGGCGCCGAGCGCGGAGGACCGCAGCCGGGTGCGGCGGAACATCGCATTGGCCCCCAGGAACGCCAGGTTCACCCCGGCGTTCCGCGCCGCCGTGACGTTCGCGCGCTCCTCCGGCGTCCAGTACTCGTCGTGGCCCAGCGAGAGCAGCGCGCTGGCGCCGTCCAGCAGGTGCGGGTCGGCGGCGATGTCCATGCTGGTCACGTAGGCCGGGTTCAGGCCCAGGTGCTCGGCGAGCTTGACGACGTTCCGCTCGTAGGTGAGGAAGTAGTCAGCGCCGTTGGAGTCGTACGGCCGGTCCAGGCTGACCACCAGCGACCGGTTCGAGTACGCGCCCGCCGCGTCCTTGTACAGGTCGTAGCCGCCCCACATGTTGTAGGCCTGCCAGGTCTGCACGCAGCTCTTGATCACGAGCTTGCCGGCCGTCGAGGCGGACCGCACGGTGATCGGCACGTATCGCTGCGCGCCGGAGTCGGCGTCGAGCCGGAGCAGGTACGCGCCGGCGGGCCAGTCGTCGGTGGGCACGTGCACCACCGGGTCCCAGTCGGTGACCACCGTGTTGGTCGGCTGCACGACGGCGGCGCTCTTCTGCCGCGCGCCGTGCACCGGCCC
>Ga0335073_10010378_pt1 | contig 13095 bp, 12 predicted proteins | sample Lox_Sample_22_FD_207093 | JGI IMG/M metagenome (GOLD analysis project Ga0335073, IMG submission 207093) | Soil microbial communities from Loxahatchee National Wildlife Refuge, Florida, United States - Lox_Sample_2.2 | ecosystem: Environmental > Terrestrial > Soil > Wetlands | place: USA...
CTTAGGTGGTGTGGAGCCGGTGGTGACCAACCCTCGCGACGAGCTTGCCGTCGCCGCCCCGACGTCATCAGCTCGGCGGGCCGCGAGGACTTCAGCGCGTTCGCGGCCTCCCGCTGGCCGGGTCTGGTCCGGCTGGCCTTCGGCCTGACCGGGGACCGGTGGCTGGCCGAGGACATGGCCCAGACCGCGCTGGCCCGGGCCTATGTGGCCTGGCGGCGGGTCAGCCGGGCCGACGACCCGGACGCGTACCTGCGCCGCATCCGTCCCGGCCCGTTGGCCCGCCAGGCATAGCCAGAGGCGGATTATCTGACTAAGGTCAGATAATGGATCGGAGCATGATCGAGCAGGTGCGCAGCTTCAATCGGACCGTCACGCAGCGGGTCGGCGCGCTGGACGACGCGTTCCTGTCGCGCGACCGGCCGCTCGGGCAGGCGCGCCTGCTGTGGGAGATCGGCCCGCAGGGCCGTGACGTCAGGCTGCTGCGGGCCCGGCTCGACCTGGACTCCGGTTACCTGAGCCGGCTGCTGCGGTCATTGCAGAACGATGACCTGATACTGGTCGGGCCGAGCGACGCCGATGGACGGGTGCGGACGGCCCGCCTGACCGAACGCGGCCGGGCCGAACACGCCGAGCTCGACAGGCTCTCCGACGACGCGGCCGCGGCCATCCTCGAACCGCTCAGCACCCGGCAGCGGGACCGGCTGATCGTGGCGATGGCCGAGGTCGAGCGGCTCCTGATCGCCTCGGCGGTCCAGATCGGGGTGTGCGATCCCAGGCACCCGGACGCCCGCCACGCCGTCCGGGCCTACCAGGCCGAGCTGTCGCAGCGCTTCGAGCAGGGCTTTGACCCGGCCCGGGGCATCTCCGCCAGCGACGACGAGGTGTCCCCGCCCGCGGGCCTGTTCCTGCTTGCCACCCTGCACGGCGAGCCGGTCGGATGCGGAGTCCTCAAGTTCCACCACGACGCGCCCGCGCATATCAAGCGGATGTGGGTCGCCGCGGCGGTCCGCGGGCTGGGCCTGGGCCGGCGGCTGCTGGCCGAACTGGAGGCGCAGGCCGCGGCGCACGGGGTTCGCACGGTCCAGCTGGAAACCCACCACGCCTTGGGCGAGGCGATCGGCCTGTACCGGACCGCTGGCTACCGCGAGGTCGCGGCGTTCAACGACGAGCCCTACGCCCATCACTGGTTCGAGAAAACGATCGGCGCCTTACCCCGAACCCGCCTCGCGGGCCGCTTCTTCGAGCCGGTTCCGGTAGCTCACCCACCAAGCCCGGTCCCCCGGCGCGAGGTTACCGTTATCGGCCCGCAGCCCGGTGGCCCCGTCGATGAGCTCCCGGACGATGTCGGCCTGTCCGGCGTGCCGGTCGGTCTCGGCGATCATGTGCACCAGGATCCGGTGCAGCGTGACCTCGCGCCGGCCCTCCTGCCACCACGGCACGTAGCCGATCGCGTCCAGCGCCAGCGCGCCGATCGTGGCGTCCGCGTGTGCCCAGGCCCGGTGGTACAGCCCGACGATGTCCTCGCGTGACTCCTCGGGAGTCGCCCACATGTCCGCGTTAGGCTCGGCGCCTTCCTCCAGCCACGACAGCGGCTCGTCGAAGGTCCGGCCGAAGACTTCGCCGAAATAGCCAAGCTCCATGCTGGCCAGGTGCTTGACCAGCCCGAGCAGGTTGGTGCCGGTGGGCACCAACGGGCGCCGGACGTCGTACTCCGGCAGCCCGTCGAGCTTCCACAGCACCACCTCCCGGGCCACCTGCAGGTAGCGGTGGAGGTCCGCCTTGGCGTCCAGGCCGGTCATGTCTGACTGTCCTGTCATCAGGCCAGCCGGGCCGGGAACCCGCCGGTCGCCACCGGTCCCCAGCGCACCGGCGTGACGCGCAGCAGCGACTTGCCCTGCCGCACCTCGGCCCGGCCGTCGACCTGAACCCAGGGGCCGCTGAAATCGTCGGACAGCACGACCACGCTGACCCGCTGGTTGCGGCGCGCGTTACGGGTCTTCGCGCGTTCGGGATAGGTGGCAATGACGATCCGGCCCTCGGCGAGGGCGCAGGTCACCGGCGATGCCTGTGGCTGCCCGTCGGCCCGGGCGGTGATGACGATGGCATGATGCCGGGGCCGGACGAAGTCGAGCAGCTCATCGAGGGTGACTGCGGTGTTCACCGCGATCTGGCGACTCACGGGACCCACGGTAGCAATGGTGGAGTCTTGACCGGGCGGGAGGAGGAAGCCGACGATGACGGTATGTCGGAGCTGCCACCGTGGGCACGTGACGCGCTCGCCGGGGTGTATGACCCTTGCTGCCAGGAGAAGGGTATCTCCGTCATCGACATGGGCCTGGTGCGCTCGGTCCAGGTCGAAGACGGGGTGGCCAAGGTCGAGTTGCTGCTGACCTCCGGCTGGTGCCCGTTCGCGGCGACCGTGCTCACCCAGGTCAAGGACCAGATCGTCAGCCAGCCGGGCATCACCGACGCTGACGTGGAAATCGTCTGGGACGAGGCCTGGACCACCGACCGCCTGTCCCCGCGCGCTCGGAGCATCCTGCGCTTCCTGCCGCCGCCCTCGGCCGTCCCGGACCGGGACGCCTACATCGCCGCCCACAGTCACCCAAAGGAGTAGCCGCCATGATCGACGATGCCTTCGTCTTCGACTGCGTGGCGCACGTCTTCAACTTCGACCCGAAGAACGCGTTCGGCCAGGCCGGCCTGCTGTTCGACAACCACCTGTACGCGTTCCACAACGCGCTTACCCCGGAAAGCGACCGGCACAAGCTGCCGCCCGAGGAGTTCCTGCGGGAGTGGACGCCCTCGGACATCCGCAAGATGGTCTTCGAGGAATCCGACACCGACATGCTGGTGGCGATGCCGCTGCCGCTGACCGACCTGTTCCGCGACGGCCTGTCCCCCTGGGAGGCCTGCGCCGACCTGGCCAGCCGCGACCCGGACCGAACGGTCTTCTGGGGCTCGGTGAACCCGCTCGAGGGCCGCAAGGCGCTGGACCTGATGGAGCGCCAGGTCGGGGAATTCGGCGCCCGCGCGTTCAAGTTCTACAACGTCCGCTATGACTACGGGAAGCCGTACCCGTGGCGGATGGACGACCCGAATATCGCGTTCCCGATCTTCGAGAAGGCGCAGGAACTCGGCGTCAACCTGATCGGCGTGCACAAGGGCGTCCCGCTCGGGCCGCAGCCGATCGAGCACACCCAGACCTGGGACATGGACGGCGCGGCGGCCAACTTCCCCGACATCAACTTCGTCATCTTCCATGTCGGGCTGCCGTTCCTCGACGAGACCTGCTGGCAGCTCATCCGGTACCCGAACCTGTACGCCTCGATCGCGGCCACGATCAACTTCGTGGTGCGGGCGCCCCGGATGTTCGCGGAGATCCTCGGCAAGCTGCTGTTCTGGTGCGGCGAGGACAAGATCATCTACGGCTCGGAGGCGCCGCTGTTCCATCCGCAGTGGGCGCTGCGCGCGTTCATGGACTTCCAGATCCCGGAGGACCTGTGCGCGGGATACGGCTACCCGCAGCTCACCGACCAGGCCAAGCGCAAGATCCTGGGCGAGAACCTGCTGCGCCTGCACGGCATCGACCTGGCCGAGGCGAAGGGCAGGGTCGGCACCACGAGCTAACGGGTAACGACCATTTACCCTGTATACGAAGCTAGTGCCACATTTAACCTGCTGCATCTTGACAAACGACGATTATTTTCACAATATCGTGTCAGTGCAGTATGCGGCTTTGTGATCATGAATGTGCGATCCGTAGTCACTTGCAGCACGCAACAGTTAAGAGAGCGACTGAAGCAGAGGGAATTACACGAACACTCAGCAGGTATGGGAGGGGCCTAGATATGAGTGGAATGGCATTAGAGATTACCGCGGTAATCGTCGTCAGGCTGGTGGTGCGCCGGCCGGCCGCGGTCGGGTCCGGGGCACCGGGCCATAGCTGACGATAGACATCGCGAGCACATTTACCCAGTTCAGGACCATGGCGTCAGCGGTGTCGTCCTCGATGCCCCCCAGACGCAGGCCAGCGGATGGCCTGCTACAGCGCCACGCGATAGGTATCAGGAATCCCGCATACAACCAGTAAACGCGACATGATCGAATGGCGTCCGCAGTCACGGTGAAATCCCAGCGGCCATGACTGTGAGGCATTTCTCCGGTGCGGACTTCATGGCCAGTCGCTTCGTGATTTGTATACAGGCGCGATCGGCCCGCACGGGACCCGGCCGCACTTTATGAGGTTTCAAGCACTTGAGGGGGATGTGGAGAGGTGGCGACGCACGCCTGGCCGTACGCGGTCAGTCGGGACGAGCGATCCGGTTACCAGGCCGTCGTGGTGCCGGAGTTCCTGGCCGACGCCGGACAGGCCTATGTGCTGGAATTCGCGAGCAAGGGGCAGGCAAGCCAGCCTGCCACTGTGATGGTGCGTGAGGTACGCGGCGCGGTCACCGAGCCGCTTTCGCTGGCCTACCGCGTGACGGAGGCCCGCGCCGATCTCGACGGACCCGACGGCCACGATACGGGCGGGGCGGGCCGCACCATGCGGGTCTTCGAGGGACTGGTGCTCCCGGTGCCCGCGGAACAGGTGGCATCGCTCGGCCTCACCGTGGGGGACCTCGACGCGGTCGCCGACATCACCGCCCCGGCCCTGGACAAGCTGCGGACGGCTGGGACGGACCTGGACGCCGAACCCTCGACCGCGATCAGCGTCGGTGACCTGGGCCAGGACGCCCAGCTCCTGGACCTGCAGATGGCCAAGCCATGGGTGGTGCCGGAGTCCAGGGACGCCCGTCCGCCCGAGCCCGCCAAGGCGGACTCCGGGCGACGCGGCCTGATCATCGCGGCCGTCATCGTCTGCACCCTGGCCGCGCTGCTGGCGTGGTACCTCATCCGGCTGCTGCCCCAGTCACCGGCGACCACCCAGGGCTCCGTCCGGCAGTGGTGCAGCGAGCTGCGCAGCGGTCAGGCCGACGATGTGTACCAGCAGTTTTCTGACCGCTACCAGGATTGGACCAGCCTGGCCGTCTTCGAGTCCCGCCTGCTCGGATCGGGTCGCTCCGCGATCTGCACGTCGACGGCGGCCGGAGCCCAGCGCGCATCGCTGTCCCTGCGGGCGACGGACGGCCAGGACCGGACCGTGGACCTGGACGTGCAGAACCAGGGCGGCCAGTGGCGGATAACCGCGATGACGGTCAGCTCCTAGCGGTCGCGGACTCGCCATCCTCGTCGTGCCCGCGAGCCCTCAGCAACCCCCGGCCTGCTCCCGTCATGTGCAGTCCGCTCCTGCCGAACGCTCAGCTGGTCTCGTCGTCGCGTAGGGCGGCGGGCAGGAGGTCGAGCGGGAAGTTCTGGTAGGCGACCGGGACCAGCCAGCGGCGGATGGCCGCCGTGCCGACGGAGGTGTAGGCCGGGACCGTGGTGGCCGGCCAGGGGCCGCCGTGGTGCTGGGCGGGGACCACGGCCACGCCGGTGGGCCAGCCGTTGAACACGATCCGGCCGGCCACGCGCTCCAGGACCGCGACCACGTAGCGGGCCAGATCCAGGTCCTCCGCAGACCCGGCGTCGGCGTGCACGGTGCCGACCAGGTTTCCGGCCAGGGCGGCGAGCACCGGCAGCAGGTCGGCAACGGACGGGTAGGTGATGACCAGCCCGGCCGGGCCGAACCGCTCGCGGGACAGCACCACGAGGTCGGCGGCGAACTCCTTCAGGCTGAGCTGGAACACCCGCGGCGTGGCCCCCCACGGTCCCGCGCCGGGCCGGCCGACGGCCAGCTCGGTAACGCCAGGATGATCCGCGGCCTCGGCCACCGCGTCCTCGTAACCGGCGAAGATCCGGCCGGACAGCATCGGCCCGCCCGCGCAGGCGCCGACCGCCTCGGCGATCGCGGACAGCAGCCCCACGTCCTCGGGGACGAAGAGCAGGCCGGGGTTGGTGCAGAACTGACCGGTGCCCAGGGTCAGCGACCCCACGTAGCCGGTGGCCACGTCGGCCGGCCGGGCGAACGCGGCTCCGGGCAGCACCACGGAGGGGTTGACCGAACCGAGCTCGCCGTAGAACGGGATCGGGACCGGCCGCTCCGCGCAGATCCGGGCCAGGGCCAGGCCGCCGGCCGTGGACCCGGTGAACCCGGCCGCCGCGATGTCCGGGTGCCGGAGCAGCCGCAGGCCGGCCTCCACCCCGTGGACCAGGCCGAACGTCCCGGCGGGTGCCCCCGCCGCGGCCAGGGCCGACGTGACTACCTCGGCGGTCACGTCGGAGGTGACCGGATGCGCCTCGTGCGCCTTGACCACGACCGGGCAGCCCGCGGCCAGCGCCGAGGCGGTGTCGCCGCCGGCCACCGAGAACGCGAACGGGAAGTTGGACGCGGCGAACACGGCCACCGGCCCGACCGGGCGGTTTATCCGCCGCAGGTCAGGGATGACCCCCTCGGCGCGGGTCACGACGGCGTCCACATATGTGCCGTCCCGCAGGACGCTCACGAACATCCGCAGCTGAGTGGTGGTGCGGGCCACCTCGCCGATGAGGCGCTCGCCGCCGAGCGCGGTCTCGGTATCGGCGATCGCGGCCAGCTCGCCGGCCCGGTCATCCAGCGCGTCGGCCACCACCGCCAGGGCCCGCGCCCGCTGGGCCAGCGCGGTCCCGGCACCCCAGGCGGGGGCCGCGGCCAGCGCCGCGGCCACGATCGCGTCCACCTGCGCGTCGGTCGTCTCGGCGACCGGCTCCCCCACGGGCTCTCCGGTCCGCGGGTCGAACCCCTGAATCATGCGGCCACCTTACTGTGTACATTACCGGGGATCGGGCTCCGGGTTGCGACCGCGCCTGGCGAGGAAGTCGAAGTCGCAGCCTTCGTTGGCTTGCGTGATGTGCTCGCTGAACAACGCGCCGTAGCCGCGCTCGAACTTCGGCGCCGGGGGATGCCATTGCTCGCGTCGTTGAGCCAGGCTCCGTTCTGACAAATTCAAAGAAAGCTCGCGGGCGCCGACGTCCAGCGTGATGAGGTCCCCGGTCTGGACCAGAGCCAGCGGCCCGCCGACGAACGACTCAGGGGCCACATGCAGCACGCAGGCCCCGTAGCTGGTGCCGCTCATCCGGGCGTCGGAGATCCGCACCATGTCACGGACGCCCTGGGCCAGCAGGTAGTCGGGGATGGGCAGCATGCCGTACTCGGGCATGCCGGGGCCTCCCTTGGGGCCGGCGTTGCGCAGGACCAGGACGGAGTCGGGCGTGATGTTCAGGGCCGGGTCGTTGATCCGTTCCTGCATCTGGTGGTAGTCGTCGAAGACGACCGCCGGGCCGGTGTGCTTGAGCAGGCGAGGTTCGGCCGCGATGTGCTTGATGACCGCGCCGTCGGGCGCGAGGTTCCCGCGCAGCACCGCGACGCCGGCTTCGGCGGCCAGCGCGGTGTCCGGGCTCCGGATGACGTCATCGTGGTAGACGGGTGCTTGCGTTATTTTTTCGCCGAACGGGCCGTCGTTCACCGTGGTCCGGTCCAGGTGCAGCGCCCCGGGCACCTTGGCCAGCTGGCCGAGCAGGGCGGGCAGCCCGCCGGCGTAGTAGAAGTCCTCCATCAGGTACTTCCCGCTCGGCCGGACGTTGGCCAGCCAGGGCACCCGGCGGGAGATGGCGTCGAAGTCGTCCAGGGTCAGCTCCACGCCGGCCCGGCCGGCCATCGCGATCAGGTGGATGAACGCGTTGGTGGAACCGCCGAGCGCGAGCACGGCGGCCACCGCGTCCTCAAACGCCTCGCGGGTCAGGATCTGGTCCGGGGTCAGGCCCTCCCAGGCCATGGCCACGATGCGGCGGCCGGTGGCGGCGGCCATCCGGTAGTGCGCGGAATCGACGGCGGGGATGGAGGCCATCCCGGTCAGGGTCATGCCCAGGGCCTCGGCGGCCGAGGTCATGGTCGAGGCGGTGCCCATCGTCATGCAGTGACCCGGGGAGCGGGCGATGCCGCACTCCAGGTCGGCCAGCTCGCAGTCGCCGATCAGCCCGGCCCGCGCGTCATCCCAGAACTTCCACACGTCGGTGCCGCTGCCCACCGGCTGGCCGCGGAAGTTGCCGCGCAGCATGGGGCCCGCGGTCAGGTAGATGGCCGGGATGTTGGCGCTGGCCGCACCCATGAGCAGGCCGGGCGTGGTCTTGTCGCAGCCGCCCATCAGGACCGCGCCGTCGGCCGGGTAGGAGCGCAGCAGTTCCTCGGTCTCCATGGCCAGCAGGTTCCGGTACATCATCGGGGTGGGCTTCTGGAACGTCTCGCTGAGGGTGGCGACCGGCATCTCGACCGGGAACCCGCCGCCCTCGAGCACGCCCCGCTTGACCTGCTCGGCCCGCTGGCGCAGGTGCATGTGGCAGGGGTTCAGCTCCGACCAGGTGTTGAGGATGAGGATGAGCGGCTTGCCCAGGTGCTCTTCCGGCTCGACGCCGAGCTGGCGCATTCTCGAGCGGTGGCCGAAGGCCCGCAGCCCGGAGGTCCGCTCGCCGCCGAACCAGCGGAAACTGCGCAGTTCCTCGGGCTGCTTCACTTCATGCCCCAGGAGGTGAGGATCCCGTCGATCTCCGCCTTGATGTGTTCGGGCAGCGGGCGGCTGGGCGGGCGGACGTCGGCCCGGCACAGGCCCAGCTGAGCCAGGGCCTCCTTGACCACGCTGACGTTGTCGGCGCTGCCGTCGGCCAGCCGGAGTTCCTCGAACCGGCGGGCTGCTTCCCAGGCCTGCATGGCGGCGGGGAAGTCGTTGTCGCGCAGGGCGTTGAGCATGGCCAGGGCCAGGGCCGGGCTGACGTTGGCCAGGCCCGAGGTGAAGCCGTGCGCGCCGACCGCCCAGAACGCGGGGGCGGTCAGCTCGGCCGCGCCGGCCAGCCAGGTCACCCGGTCCGGACCGGCGTCCCGGGCCACGGCAGCGAACTTGGTCGCGTCGCGGACGCCGTACTTGACGCCGATCACGTTCGAGCTGCGGTCCACGAGCTGCGCGATGTCGCGGCCGGCCCGGCGCTCGTCCCTGATGTACAGCACGACGCCGAGGTCGGGGACCGCGTCCGCGATGGCGGCGTGGTAGTCGATCCAGCCTTCGGCCGAGATGTACGGGTGTACCGGCTGGTGGATCATGATCATGCGGGCACCATGATCCCGGGCGTGCCGGGCCGACTCGACGGCGGCCGCGATGTCGTGGCCGACGCCGGCCAGGATCTCGGCGCCGTGTCCCCCGCCGCCACGGGCGGCCTTGGCCGCGGTCTCGAGCGCCTGCCGGGCCTCGGCCGGGCTGAGCGCGTAGAACTCGCCGGTGTTGCCGTTCGGGGTGATGACCGAGATGCCGCTGTCGATCAGCCTGCTGATCAGCGTTCCGTAGGTGTCCCAGTCGGGGTTCCCGTCGGCCTGGTAGGGCACGACGGGGACGACCACGGCCGTGGCGAGGGCGCGGCGCAGGGTGCTGGCCGCGACCGGGGTGAGGCTCATTAATGCTGCTCCTGATGTGGTGCTTACGGTGTCGCGGGGAAGTTGCGCTGGACGAAGGAGCTGATGTGAGCGGCGAGCAGTTGCGCGGCCCGGTGGGCGTCGCCGTCCCGGGCGGCGTTCAGTACGCTGCGGTGCTCGGCCGCCTCATGTTCCCAGCTCGGGATGTACCCGTTGAGCCCGGCCGCGAGGTCCTGCCGCCAGGCCGCCGCGCTGACCAGGGCGGTCTGGTCGCGCAGGTCATCCAGCATGCGGACCAGCAGCGGGTTGCCGCAGCCGGCGTACAGCTCGTGGTGGAAGTCGCGGTTGGCCAGGCTGCGCCCGGCCTGGTCGGCCGAGGCGTCGGCCCGGTCCAGGGCGTCGTGCGCGCGCTGCCAGTCGTGCTGCGCGATGACGGCACGGCCGAGGGCCTCGGGCTCCAGCAGCAGGCGCACGTCGTAGATGTGCCGGGCCTGCTCGCCGTCGAAGGTGCGGACAACGGCGCCCCGGTAGGGATGCATGGTGACCAGGCCCGCCCCGGCCAGGGTCTTGAGCGCCTCGCGGACCGGGGTCTTGGACACGCCGAGCACCGTGGCCAGGTCGGTCTCGACCAGGGGCCGCCCGGGCTTGAGCTCGCCGGCCAGGATCGCGTGCTTGATGGCCTCGAGCACGGCCACCGTCCGGGACGGCAGCGCGCCCGCGGCCCCGGTCAGGAACGCCGATCTCGGCGGAGAGCCTGAAATCATGTATCACATCTCATATATGACCGGGTTCCGACCCTACGCCGGGGCGGCGCGGGGTGTCAACCCGGCCGGGGGCGTTACAGTGGGGGTTAGCACGTGGTTGCGCCTAGGGTTCCGCTGGCCGTCCGCTCCTGCTGCGACGACAATCAGGGCGGCCGGGCCTGGACCGAGCGGCGCCGCGACCCGGGATCTATCGGCCTAGGCCCGGGGAACACCTGACGGGAGAGAAGCCCTGAGGGCTCCAGTTCAGCCTGCCTGAGGAGCCCCGTTTGGACCCGTCGACCACCCTCTCGCTCACCGTCACCCTCGCGGTGCTGGCCGCGGCCGTCACGCACGCGGTGTGGAATGCGATCGCGCACGGGATCAAGGACCAGACGCTCGCCTTCGCGCTGATCGGCGTGGGCGGCATCGCGGTATCGATCCCGCTCGTCATCGTGGCCGCCCTGCCCCGGTCGTCGAGCTGGCCGTACCTGCTGGCGTCGGTCGCGATTCACGTGTTCTACGTCCTGCTGCTCATGCAGTGCTACCGGCTGGGCGAGTTCGGCCAGGTCTACCCGCTGGCCCGCGGCATCTCCCCGCTGGTGGTGACGATCCTGGCCGCGGTGTTCGTGCACGAGCACCTGGCGTTCGTCCAGCTGGCCGGGGTGGTGGTCGTCTCGGCCGGGCTGGCCTTCCTGGTGTTCGCCGGCGGCCGACCGGCCCGGGGGGCGTTCCTGGCCGCGGTGGGGACCGGCCTGACCATCGCGGCGTACACGACGGTGGACGGCGTCGGCGTGCGGCTGTCCGCAAGCCCGGTCGGCTACATCGGCTGCCTGATGATCCTGCAGAGCCTGTGCGTGCCGCTGTTCGCGGCGGTCCGGCGGCGCGACGTGCTGCTGAAGCAGCCGCGGCGGATCCTGCTGTCCGGCCTGGCCGCCGGGGCGCTGAGCGTGCTCGCCTACGGGCTGGTGCTATGGGCGCAGACCCGGGGCGCGCTGGCGCCGATCGCCGCGCTGCGCGAGACCAGCGTGATCTTCGGCGCGATCATCGGCACGCTGGTGTTCCGCGAGCCGTTCGGCCGGACCCGGATCACGGCCACCGTCCTGGTCGTGGCCGGCATCGTGCTACTCAACGTGACCTAGGACACCTGGTCGCCCTGGGACGCCTGATCGCCGTGCAGGGCGTCCTGGAGTTCCTTCTCGTCCTCCTTGGACAGGGAGGTCTTCAGGACCGTGCCGCCGTACTTGCTCATCGCCTCGACGGCCTTGTCCGGTGTCACCTTCTCCAGCATCAGGAACAGCGCCGAGGTGCCCGGCTGGACCATGCCTCGCACCTGGTCCTGGAATTGCCGGTCGATGCTGGTCTTGGCGAACTTGCCCATCAGGGCGCCCAGCCCGGCCCCGATGGCCATGCCGAAGACCGGGATGAAGAACAGCAGGCCGAACAGGAATCCCCAGAACAGGCCCCAGCTCGCTCCCTTGGTCATCGGGTGATGGCTGGTCGTGACGTGGTAGCTGCCGTCCTTGTCCCGCGAGATCACCGCGATCGCGTCCGGCTGGATGATCAGTTCGGAGGCCAGCCGCCGGGCCTCGTCGGCTGCTTCGAACGCGGTGGTCTCATCCGGGTACCCGATAGCGATCAGATCAGCCATGACAGCCCCTTCTCTCGGCCTGGTCATTGTGGTCCCGGAGGCCGGGCGTCTGGATCACCCCTCCCGGATGATCCACGCCGGGCTCGCTGCGGGGCGGGTTCAGCCCAGCAGCTCGTCCGCGGCGGCGGCGAACACGGCGGTATGGGCGTCGGCGTCGGCCTCGGTGGTGGCCGGGCACATCAGCGCCATGTTGTGGAACGGCGTCATGAGGATGCCGCGGTTGATCATGTACAAGTGCAGGTACTCGTCGAGTTCGGTGTCGGCGGCGGCCTCGGACTGACCGCCGGTGCGCGGCGGCTCGGGGCAGAACCGGTACTCGGCCCGCGCGCCGAGCTGCACGATGGTCCACGGCAGGCGGCAGCGGTCCAGGACGGACCGCACTCCGGCGGTGAACCGGGTGGCCACCGCGATCATGCCGTCGAAGGCCTCGTCGGTCAGTACTTCCCCCAGGGTGGCCCGCATGGCGGCGGCCGACAGCGCGTTGCCGGCCAGCGTGCCGCCGACGCCGCCGGTGTCCTCGATGTCCGCCGCCGGGTCGGCGAGGATCTGCCGGGCCAACTCGGCGGTCAGGCCGTAGGCGCCGGCCGGGATGCCGCCCGCGATCGACTTGCCGATCGTCACCATGTCCGGCTCCAGGCCCCACGCGGCGGTGCACCCTCCGGGCCCGGCGCTGAACGTATGCGTTTCGTCGTTGATCAGCAGCGTGCCGTGCTGGCGGGTCAGGTCGCGGACGGTGTCCAGGTACCCGGCTTCGGGCAGGACGATGCCGATGTTGGTCAGCGCGGGCTCCATCAGGACGGCCGCGACGTCACCGTGCGACAGCTCACGCTCCAGCGCGGCGGGCTCGTTGAACTCCACCACCCTGGTCGTCTCGCGCGGGTCGACCGGCGCGCCCACGTTGCCTGGTCTTGACTGCGGGCCGGCCTGCGTGGCGACGATGAACGTCTCGTCCACGCTGCCGTGGTAGCAGTAGCTGAACACGGCGATCTTCGGCCGCCTGGTGAGCTGGCGGGCCAGCCGGATCGCCCACCGGTTGGCGTCGGTGGCGGTCAGCGTGAAGCTCCAGTGGGCCACCTTGAAGCGCCGGGTGAGCTCGGCCGCGACCCACGCCGCGTCCCGTGTCGGCAGCATGGTGGTGGCCCCGCCGAGCTCGGCGTACCGTTGCGACACGGCGGCCTGCACCGCCGCGGGCGAGTGCCCGGCCATCGCGCCGGTGTCGCCCAGGCAGAAGTCGATGAACTCGTGACCGTCGATGTCGGTGAGCCGGGCGCCCGAGGCCGTGGCGTGGT
>Ga0335073_10010379_pt1 | contig 13095 bp, 8 predicted proteins | sample Lox_Sample_22_FD_207093 | JGI IMG/M metagenome (GOLD analysis project Ga0335073, IMG submission 207093) | Soil microbial communities from Loxahatchee National Wildlife Refuge, Florida, United States - Lox_Sample_2.2 | ecosystem: Environmental > Terrestrial > Soil > Wetlands | place: USA: Florida...
GGGTCAGCTTGCGCGCCGTAGCCAAGTCGAAGAGGTCGGGCCATTGGCTGAAAGCGGCGTCATTCTGCTCGATATAGGTCTCGAGCGCATGCGCGGCGCGCGCGGCGTCCCGGAGCGGCGCGCGGGCGTGGGCCCGGCGAATGGCGAGCGCCAGCTTGTCGATGATCGCATGCGGCAGGCTGCCGTCCAGATCGGCGACGCGATCGAGCGTGGCGTTCTCGTCGAATCGCCGCATGTGAACGGCCCATTCGACAATCTCGCCGGCGCCTCGAAAGGCTAGCGTCCGCCCTTGCCGCGCAATCGGCAGCGCCGACAGATAAATTTGCGGCGCGAACGCGCGGTTGATGGCGATCTCCGCCTCGCAGGCCTCGCGGCGCTTCATGAGCGTCGAGAGATCCATGAACGGGAACTTGACCGCCCGCTTGACCTTATAGGCGTCGGGGCCGGCGAGAAAGACGACGGCATTGGCCGTGTCGACGCGCTTGACCGGCTCGCTCAGCCCATGCGTCTCGGGACGGCAGAGAAACCGGAACACCGCTTCCTGCGAACCGGAGCGAGTGTCATGGCTCCCGGAGCTCGTGGGTCCACTCATCACGGCCAGGCGTTAACGGATCGTACTGGGGATGTCTTTAGTATTTTCTCAGCAATGGCGAAGATTTTCGACGACGAAATGTTGGTGGAAACCCAACCTGTTGCAACGCCGGATTACGTACGTAACTCCGCAAACGCCGCCTATGCCGCTTCCACGAACCTGACAGATCGCAAAACCGATGTTCTGGATGGCGCGCGGGCGGCGGTCGAATCGATCGACTGGATTCGGTTTCTGCTCTTCGGGCTCTGGCTCGCCGCCGTCGGCGCGCTCGCTTGGCGTCATGTCATCTGGCGGGACGAAGCCCGCGCGCTGTCGTTCGCAATCCAGGGCCAGGATTGGATCGCCATGCTCCGCGGCTTGCACGGCGACGGACATCCCGCGCTCTGGTATCTTCTCCTGCGCGCGGCCTACGGGATCACGGGGCGCCCCGCGGCGCTTCCTCTGCTCGCGCTTGCGATCGCCGCCGCCGCCGCGTGGCTCATCGTCTGGCGCTCGCCTTTTCCGCGACCGCTGATTGCGCTCATCCTCGTCTCGCATTTTTTCATCTACGAGTTTTCGGTGATGGCGCGAAACTATGGGATCGGCATGCTGATCCTGTTCGCGTTGGCCGCCGCCTATCCGAGATGTCGAGGACGCGGCGTCACGCTGGGGGTTCTGCTGTTTGTGCTGGCGAACTGCAATGTCATCGCCACGATGCTGGCCGGTTCCTTCCTGCTCTTCTGGTTCGTCGAGGGCCTCGAAGAGACCGGCCCGCGCCGGTCCCCGGCGATGGCCAATTTCGCTCTGAATGCGGCGATCGCTGCTGCGGGCGCGGCGCTCTGCTTCGCGACCGTCTACCCAACCTTCAACGACGCCGCGGTGGCGGCGCATCCTTCAGGCATCGGGGCGCGGGACATCTTGGGCGCGATCGTCAATCCCGCGCCTGCCTTCGCACAATTGCTCGGACGGCAGGTCGCGCCGACCTATGTCGTCGTCCCCTGGACGCCCGTTCTCGTCGCCCTGGGCGGGCCGCTCATGATCGGCGCGACATTAGGGCTCATAGAACGCAAAGGGGCGCTTCTGGCGTGTCTGGCGTCGCTTGTCGGCCTCTCGGCGTTCTTCCGGCTCGTCTATCCTGGCGACTATCGCCACCAGGCGACTTGGCTCGCCTTCGTCATCGCGATGTATTGGATCTCATGGAAGCCAAACGGCCCCGCGCGTGAAAGAGCCGCGCCACACGCGAACGGACGCAGCTTCGCCCTCGTACGCGGAGTGGGTTTCGCGTGCTTCCTCGTTCTCGTCGGGGTTCAGGCCACGCTGGGCCTCGCCGACCTCGCCTTCGCCGCAATCGTCGGAACGCCAGAAAGCCGCTCACGCGATTTCGCCGAACTTGTATCGCGGCGGCCCGACCTCAAGGACGCGATCCTGATCGGCGACCCCGACTACATGCTCGAGCCCATACACTATTACCTGCCCAACCCGACATATTTCGTTCGCGAGCAGCGTTACGGCGAATATGTCCGGTTCACCCGCAAGGCCCGGCTGGACTTGACCCTCGGCGACATTCTCGACGAGGCTCGCGCCCTCCGCGCTTCCACCGGTCGGCCGGTCGCGATTCTGCTCGCATGGCGCCTCGGGCAAATGGACCCCGCCCGCGTCTACCGCGAAAGCTACGTCTGGACTTTTTCCGCCCCCGGCGATCAGATCGAGCGATTTCGGCAGGCGACGACGCTCGTGGCGCAATTCGCCAAAGCGACCAGCAAAGAGAGCTATGACGTCTACTTGCTGAAGTGAGGCGCCCCGTCGCGCCCTGACAGAGCGGCGGCTCTGTCGCAAAACTGTCGCAGCCATGGTCGAACATTTCGCCTGATCGCCGCCCTCTCGTCGCGGTCGGACGCCAACCAGGGGAAGCGAACAATGAGCGCGGATAGAAAAAGGAGCGCGAGCAAAAAAGGTCCGGTCACCGAGCTCCAGAAGCGCGTCAACACCGAGATCCAAGACAATCTCGACGAGGACATCGAGCTCGAACTCGAGGACGACCAGCTCGCCGACCTGCTGTCGGAGACGGAGCGTCTTGAGACGCAGGATACGCTGCCGCGGCGGCTCTATTTCAAGGAGCTGTTGCGCCTGCAGCGGGAGCTCATCAAGCTCCAGGACTGGGTCGTGGCCAAGAAGCTCAAGCTGGTCGTCATCTTCGAAGGACGGGACTCGGCGGGCAAGGGCGGCGCCGTCAAGCGGGTCACGCAGCGCCTCAACCCGCGCGTCGTCCGCACGGTCGCCTTGCCCGCGCCGACCGAGCGCGAGCGCGGCCAGTGGTACTTCCAGCGCTACGTTCCGCATCTGCCAACCGGCGGCGAGATCGTTCTGTTCGACCGCAGTTGGTACAACCGCGCCGGCGTCGAGAAGGTCATGGGCTTTTGCACCGATGAGGAATACGAGGCGTTCTTCGAATCCGCGCCGGAATTCGAGCGCCTCCTGGTGCGCTCAGGGATCGTGCTGGTCAAATACTGGTTCTCGATCACCGACGACGAGCAGCACCTGCGCTTCATGATGCGCATCAACGATCCGCTCAAGCAGTGGAAGCTCTCGCCGATGGACCTCGAATCGCGGCGCCGATGGGAGGCCTACACCAAGGCCAAGGAGATCATGTTCGAGCGCACGCATATCCCCGAGGCGCCATGGTGGGTGGTCGAGGCGGATGACAAGAAGCGCGCCCGGCTCAATTGCATCGCCCACCTCTTGACCCGCGTGCCTTACCAGGACGTGCCGCACGAGAAGCCGATCCTGCCCCCGCGCGCGCACAACCCCGAATACCACCGCATGCCAGTCCCGAAAGACATGTATGTGCCGGACCACTACGCCAATGTCGCGGCCGAGCACGCGGACGCGCACGGCGGCGAAGCTGCGGCAAGCGCGGCGAAATAACCGAGTATTGGCCAGCGCTTTTCAAACACCCGTGCTTGGCCGACTTCCCAGCGCCTTGCGTCTCCTCGCATACCCCGCCAGGCCGAGCCCCGCGAAGCCCATTGCCATCATCGCCCAGGTCGAGGGCTCGGGAACCGCCCCGCCGACAGCCAAATCGACGCCAAAGCCTCCTGCGTCACTCGCCATGAGATCGTAGCCGAAGACAAGGTCGACTTTCGGGCCTAGCCCTGAACCGAGATCGATAAGACGATCGTTGAAATACGCTTCCGCATCCGTAAGGCTGGTGAACGTCTTGTCAACGATCTCTCGTCCATCGGCCGTTACGGTGAACGCGATCGACTGAAACCCGAGGCCGCCCGCAAAGCCTGTCGGCTGATTGTCGATGAGCCCGAGCTTCAGGTCGCCGCCGTAGCCGAAATCGAACGTTGCGCCGGCTGAGTAAGTCAGGCTCTCGCCGCTTCCGTCGGACGCGTAATTCGCCCCCAGAATGGCGGCGCCGAAGACGACGTCGCGCGGCCCCAACAGCGCGTCGGCGACATTGCCCGCGCTTCCGATGAGCGATGTCGCGTACGTCTTGTCAGGGTTCCCAACGACCGAAGCGTAAGCGGTCTGGCCGGGGTTCGTGAAAGCCTCACCGGCCCCGCCGGCCTGAGCGATCGCGTTGGACGTTGCCGTGCTGCCGGTCGGAGCGGTCGCCGTCGACTGAACCTTGACGTTGGTGAAGATCGTCCCGGCGGTCGACTGCGCCGCGCCGCTCGAACCGGCCGCGGTCGATTGCGCCTGCGCGATCGCGCCATGATCGGTGGTCGCAGTCGAGCTTGCGTTCGCGGCGCCATTGGTTCCAGCGGGGCCATAGAAGGTGGCGCCCGCTACGCCGCCGGTCGCCATCGCCGAGGCGGTGGCGGCGCCGCCCCCGCGCGCGGTCGAATTGGCCGTCGCCGTCGCCTCGCCTCCGTTGCCTGTAGCAGAGAAGCCTCCGCCGCCATCTCCGCCGCTCGCGGTCGCCGTTGTCGTTGCCGCGCCGCCCCCGCGCGCGGTCGAATTGCTGATCGCCGTCGCAGCGCCTCCATTGCCCGGACCTGATGAGAAACCGCCTATCGGGGCGCCCACTCCGCCGCTTGCGGTCGCCGTTGTCGTCGCAACGCCCCTCAGCGCGTTGGAATCGGCGGTCGCGGCGGCGGCGCCGCCATTGCCGCCCGGTTCGCTACCGCTAGCGCCGAAGGCCGCCGCGTTGGCCATCGCCGGACCGTCATTCCAATTGATCGATTTGGCCGACGCCGTCGCGGCCCCGCCGTTCCCTCCGGGATAATCGCTTATGCCGGCCTGACCGCCAGTCGCTGTCGCGTTCGCCGAGGAGCCGATCGAGGAGACAGCGTCGGCCGACGCGCTCGCCGCGCCTCCCGCCCCGGCGGGGCCCTCCCCGCCGCCGCCCTCGCCGCCTGTGGCATTCGCCGATGCGCTGGCCGTGCCGCCGTTCGTCGCCGTCGCCCCGGCGTTCGCGGTCGCGGTTCCGCCGTCGCCTGGCAGGCAGCAGCCCGTGCTTGAGCCGACGCCGCCGCGAGCGGTCGCGGTCGAAGTGGCAACGCCGTCGAGGCCGCTTTCCGCTGCAGTGGAGGACGCCGTCCCGTTTCCGCCCGGCTGCTGCGCGGTAAAACTTCCAGACGTAAAGCCCGAGTCGCCGCCGCTCGCCGCGGCGGATGCACTGACGGCGCCGTCGGCAGTCGCGCTGGTTGCGCTCGTTATCGCGGTCGCGTCGCCGCCCTTACCCGGCGGCCCACCAGCGATACTGTCGCCGCCCGTCCCGCCGGTCGCGTTGGCGGTCAAGTTGTAGGCGATCGCCGACGACGGGTTGTCGCCGCTCAGCGTGCTGGATGCGTCGCCGCCGTTCCCCCCAGAGTTGCTCGCGCCCCCGGCGCCGCCGATCGCCGACTGCGTCAGATTGAGCGTCCCCGTGGTCGCCCCGCCAACCGCGCTGCTCGGCCCCCCGTTGGTCAGGAGGGTGACGCTCGCGCCGTTTCCCCCAAACCCACCGCCAGGATCTGTGCCCCCCGCGCCGCCGGTCGCCGTCGCTGAGACCGTGACTGCGCCGCCGGACGTCGAATATCCGGCGACGGCTGGCCCGGCCCCGCCGTTCGAGAAACCGGCGCCGCCACCGTTTCCGGTCGTGCCGCCGGGGAAGGGGTTTCCTCCTCCTCCAGCGCCCCCGGTCGCGCTCGCCGAGACCGTTACCGCGCCGCTAGCTGTCCCTTTCGCGCCAGCCACAGCAGCGCCGCCGGCGCCGCCGACGGTGAATTCGTCGCCAAACCCGCCGGCTCCGCCCAGCGCGGTCGCGGAAACCGTGGCTCGACTGACGCCCGAAACGTTCGCGATCGCACTAGCTCCGCCGCCGTTTCCGCCATTGCCGCCAACCCCAGTGCCGAAAGTCACGCCGCCGCCGGCGCCGCCCTCGGCGAAGGCGGTCGCCGAGCCGTTGCCTAAAGCGTCTGGCGTCGTTGTGGTGGCGATGGCGCTCGCCATGCCGCCCTTTCCGCCCGAGCCGTCATTGAAACCAGGGGCGCCAGCGCCTCCTGTCCCGCCGGCCCCGCCGAAAGCGTTGGCGGTGTTCGAGGAGTCTGTCGTTGAATTGGCGACCGCCGACGCGTCGCCGCCCGGGGAGCCATTTCCTCCATTCCCGGTGACGCTGCTTGCGCCGTTGGCGCCAGGCGCCCCTGAGATGGTGACAACTTCAGCGTGAAGCCCGGCGGCGCTTGCCGTCATTAGCGCCAGCGGCAAAGCCGTATTGGTCAGCAACCGACCGAAATGTCTGGACATCGCCCGCTCCCTCAGACGTCAATCTTCGCTATATGGCGCCCCCCGAAACTGTTTTTGACTTAATGCACGCGGTGCAGATTGAGTTCACCCGAATAGACTCAATTCTTGACGGCATTAGGACGCGCGCCGGCGGCCTTCAAATCTCAATCTCGCGCCCGATCTCCACCACGTGGTCGCACGGCAATTCGAGATAGTCGCTGATCCGCTCCGCGTTGCGGCCCATCGCCGCAAACAAAACTTCCTGCCACCGCGCCATGCCCTTGCCGTTCTCGCGCGGGATAATGGTTTCGTGGCCGACGTAATAGGTCACGTCGTCGAGGTCGATTTCCGCGCCCTTCGCCTTGCACTCGGCCAGAATCTCTGGAATGTCGGGATGCTCCATGAAGCCGCGCCGCGCTTCCGCCCGCCAGAACTTAGCGTCGACGCGCCGAACGTTCACCCGCTCCTCGCGATCGGTCCACGGCACGGAGAGGACAGTCAAGGTCAGCGCCAGCACGTGTTCATGCAGCGCCCGGTTGTGGAGCACGTGCCAGGCCAGAACCGGCGGAGTCTCGTCTTTGACGCGGGTGAAGAACACGGCAGTGCCGGGCACGCGCGCGACCTCGCCCGCATGCAGCTTTCCGAGAAGGGAAGAGAGCGGCGTCAACCCCGCTTCGACGCTGCGCTGGACCTCAACCGCGCCGCGGTGCCAGATCCACATCACGCAGTAAACGATCGCTGCCAGGACCAGAGGAACCCAGCCGCCCTGCATGACCTTCGTCAGGTTGGCGGCGAGAAACGCGCCGTCGATAATGAGGAACAGCCCCGCGACCGCGCCCGCCGTCCAGACCGACCAACCCCAGATCTCGCGCATGGCGATGAACAGGAGCACGCTCGTCATCAGCATGGTTGCCGACACCGCGATGCCGTAAGCCGCGGCAAGATTGTCGGACTTGCCGAAACCGATGGTGAGCCCCAGAGTCACGATCATGAGCAGCCAGTTCACCACGCCGATATAGATCTGGCCGTAGCCCTCCTCCGAAGTCTGGGTGATGGCCATGCGCGGCAGCCAGCCGAGCTGTATCGCCTGGCGGGTCATCGAATAGGCGCCGGTGATGATCGACTGGCTGGCGATGACGGTGGCGATCGTCGCTAGCCCGATCATCGGCGTCAGCAGCGGCGCGGGGCAGAGGCGGTAGAAGATGTTGCCCTCCGTCGGCGCGCCCGCGAGCACGATCGCGGCCTGGCCCGCGTAATTGAGGATGAGAGCCGGAAAAACGATGAGGCTCCATGCCCGTCGGATCGGCTTCGGCCCGAAATGGCCCATGTCGGCGTAGAGCGCCTCCGCCCCCGTGACGCAAAGAAACACCCCGCCCAGTACGAGAAACCCCTCGAAACCGCTCCTCGCCAGGTAATCGGCGCCATAAAGCGGATTGAGCGCCGCGACAACGGAAGGCCGCTCGATAACCCCATGGACGCCGAGCGCCGCTATGACGATGAACCAGATCAGCATGATCGGGCCGAACGCGCGCCCGATCGTCGCTGTCCCGAACGGCTGGACCGCGAACAGCGCAAGCAGGATCGCCGACGCCGCCGGCAGGACGTAGCTCTTCAGGCCGGGGGCGATCTGCTGCACCCCTTCGAGCGCCGACAGGACCGAAATCGCCGGCGTGATCGCGCCGTCGCCGTAAATGAGCGCCGCGCCGAACAATCCAGCGGCGACGATCAGCGGCCGCTGGTGGCGCTTGACGCCAAGCAGGGTCATGAGCGCGATGATGCCGCCCTCGCCGTCATTATCGATGCGCATGGCGACATTGACGTATTTGACCGTGGTGATGAGGAAGAGCGTCCACACGATCAGCGACAGCGCGCCCAGCGTCGCCGCCCTGTCCGGATGCGGCCCGGTGGTGTCGAGCACGGTCTTCAGCGTGTAGAGCGGGCTCGTGCCGATGTCGCCGAACACGACGCCGAGCGCCGCGACGCTCATCGCCCCCAATCGCCGGATCGATTGCGGCTCGGCGCCAGATGTTTCCGTCGACATCTCGCTCTCCCCCCGACCGTTGGGCGCTGGCGCCCCAGACGCCTCGATAAAGGGCCCGTGAAACAGCATGTTGACGTTGGGCTCTTTCGGCCCGGCGCAAGAGCCAAGCTTACCCATCGTCAACGTTAACGAATTTTGCGCGCCGCACTCCGCGCGAAACGATAAAATTCGACCGATTTTTTTTCGCGCCCGCCAAGCGGGCCACGCCGATAGTGTCCCCATCGAACCTGGTGGACAACCCATGCTCTCTCGGCTCTTTCGTTTCGTGGCTGCGGCGGCGATCTTCGGCTTCGCCTGGATCACCTTTGTCGAAGCCTCCGAGCAGAGCCTTCCCCGCGCCACGCGCACGCCGGTCGGGGGCGAAGCCTCGATTCCCTACGGCTGGGTCGACTTCTGCAATCGCCACAGCGAAGAGTGCACGCTCGGCAAGCTCAAGCCCATGGATGTGCGCCTGACGCGGCAGACGTGGAGAATCCTCAACGACATCAACAACAAGGTGAACAACGCGATCGAGCCGATCAGCAACCTCGACCATTGGGGAACGACGCTCGACCATTGGGACTATCCGGTCGACGGCAAGGGCGATTGCAAGATCTATGCGCTGTTCAAGCGCAAGCTGCTCGTCGAGCGCGGCTTTCCGCGCCAGGCGCTGCTGATGACGATCGTGCGCGACCTCAACGGCGAAGGCCATGCGGTGCTCACCGTCAAGACCGACCGCGGCGACTTCGTGCTCGACAATCTATCGGATGAAATCCGCCCGTGGAGCGCCACCGGCTATCAGTTCTACAAGCGCCAAGCCCAGGACGATCCGAATGTGTGGCTGAGCCTCGGCGGTGAAACCGGCGCCGAGCCGGGAGAAGCAGCATCGAATTGAGGCGGGATCGCCGATCAGGAAACCGAGCGTCGTAAGCGCGCGCGAACAGCGGACGGCGTTTCGCCGTACCGGCGGCGGAAGGCTCGGTTGAAATGCGAGAGATCGCCGAATCCAGCCTCGTAGGCGATCGCACTGATGGTCCGCTCCGCAAGGTGTTGACTGCTCAACATACGATGCGCGCGGGCCAAACGCTGGTCGAGCAGGAACTGGGAGAACGTGGTTCCGTCGCTCTCGAACAGCATCTGCACGTGGCGCGGGGTGACGCCGTGGCGCGCCGCGAGGCCGGCGAGCGACAGCTCGAGACGGTTCAAGTTGTTGAGGATCTCCGTTTTGATCGCGTGCAGACGCGCAGCGCGCGTGCCGCGGCCATTCGTAATCGCAGCGGCGTCGCGTGTCGCGCCGAGGGCAAGCGCAATGAGATCGTAGACATGATTGACCACGAGGCTACGCAATTCGGGGGCCGCTAGGCTCTGCTGGTCGTCGAAAAGGCGGACGTAACCGGTCAGCAGTTGCAGAGCTTCGCTGTTCTTCGGCACAGGCCGCATGAACGCCTCTTCGAGCCCCGGAACCAGCGGTGCCAACCTCCGACGTGACAGGGCGACCATAGAGCATCGGGACCTCAACACATCTATGCGCATGACGTCCGCAGCCGACATCAGCACACCGTCACCCGCGCTGGGCGAAAGCTCCTGGCCTAACTGTGACACCATGCCTCCGGCGGTTGTCGGCGTCACAAGGATGACGTCGTCACTGCCGTCCGCCAAAAATTCGCGCGTCCGCCGTATGGTGTGTGGCGAAACAGAAAACAAAGAGACAGTGAGTCCCGGCAAGGCCCGGGCGGTCACACTATAGTGGAGCGGCGCGCCTGGCGCCGGCTCGATGTCGCCCCGCGCGCTCAACCGGCCATGAACCTCGCGCATGATCGGCAGACGGTCGCGCTCCGGCAACTCGTCGGTTGAGAACCGCAGCACCCGAAGGTCGTCGGACTGTGGAGCCATCCGCCCCCCTCGGCCGAGCACGCCACAAGCGGCCCGCCCAGCGCGGCCTGCTGACGGGATCATTAATAGGCGCGCAAAACCCCCCGTTCAAGACATAGCCAATACAGCACACACAAACCGAAGAGCGCGTCTGTGATCACTGTCACACAACCCGCCACGCGTCCAACAGCTCATAGTTGCAGGCGGCTTCGGCTGAGCCATCGCCGGAAATAGCCGTTTGCACAAAATTCCCGCCAGAAATCGCGGCGGCGTTCGCTTTCGGCCTAAGCGTCGTTCGCCTTAGCCCAAGACCTGCCTGTGTGGTTGTGTCACCGTCGTGCGAGCGTTCGCGCCAATTTTCGCAAGGCCGAAGCGAAAACGGATTTGAAAGCACAGACTGAGGGCGACCGCGCTGAGTAAAGGGTGGCCGAAGGGGACGTAGAACAATCGCCGGAAGGCAGTCCCAATCCGGCCATGTCCACAAACGGGAGGGGCGCCGTGATCAATTTCAGCCGTCGTAGTTCTCTTGAGCCGCTGCTGCTTGCCACGGCCCTCGCGTTGGTTCGGCTGGCGGAGGGCGCCACGCCCGCCCTCGCCGGCAGCGTCGCCGTGACCGGCGCGACCGGGGCGGAGGGCTGCTATGGACCAGCCGGCGCGGGCGGCTCGGCCACCGCCACCACGACCACGCCGAGCGATCCGTCGAACACCGCCACCGCGACCGGCGGCATGGGCGGTTCGGGCTCCTTTAACCGGGGTTGTCTCCCGGGTCGTCCGAGCGGCCAGGCGGCGCCGCAAATGCGACCGCTACCACGTCGATCAACTCAGGGGCGACGACAGCCAAGGCCGCTTCCTTCGGCGGCGAAGGCGGCGAAGGCGGCTACGGCGAAGGCGGGAGCTTTCCAGGCACGGGCGGCAAAGGAGGGGCAGCCAATTCGAACGCAGCGGCGTCGAGCCTAACGGGCTCCGCGTCGGCTACGGCGAACGCCACCGGCGGGCACGGCGGGATCGGCAGAAGTTTTGGCACGCTCGGCGCCGACGCGGGCGGCGGCGCCGCCGCGGGCGCAGCCGCGGCAGGCATATCCCCGAGCGGCGCAGCCACTGCATCCACCAACGCCCGGAATACCGCCGGCGCGGCGTTCACGAGCGCTTCCGCCCCCGCCGGCTCATCCGCGATCGCTGTGACCAACGCAACCGTGAGCAGTGCAACCCTCGGTCTCGGATCCGCGCCGCTGGTCTCCATCGAGGCAGGCCAAGCCGTGTCCAACGCGATCCTGTCTTCGAAAGGTCAGATAATCGGCGCCGGCGCGATGTCTGCCGGCTATGGCGTATCCACGACCCTGGCGACCCGATCAGGCCAGACGGTGACGTACGAGACCACAGCGACGTTTGATTTCAGTACCCCCATCGGAGCACTGGACCTCACACCGCTCTCCGATAACTTCGCCGGCACCTCCGCCGGGATCGCCTTCGACAGTATGGAGCTGCTCGTTGTCACCCCGACCACGCAAATCGAGAAAACTTTCTCGAGCCTTACGGGAGCCAGCGGCGCCGAGACTTACTTTGCGGCGCATCCATCCATCGGCTTGGGCAATATAGCCAGGGACGAGTCTATCGAGATCGAATATTTCCTCGGCTACAAGTCCAGCACATCGGCTGTGCCCGGCGACGGTTTCGGTTTCACCTATCAGCTCGTCGACCCGCCGCCCAGCGCGGTCGTTCCCGAGCCGTCGACCTGGGCGATGACGCTCGTCGCTTCGCCGGCCTTGGATGGGTCGGTTACCGGGCTCGCACGAGAACCGCGAGGCGTCAGCAAGACATCACATGACGGGCGAAAACGGAAAGGCAGGCGCCGGAAGCAGCTCTGTTGTTGCCAGACCCGGCGCTCGGCGACCCAAGGTCTCCATTGGGAGGGGAGCAACATGAAAACCAAGACACTGACTTGGATAGCCGCGATGACCTTGTCGGCTGCGGTTCTGGCTCTGCCAGTCAGAGCGGTCGCGCAGGATCAACAGAAACCCCAGCTCAGGCCGGTTCACTATTCCGTGCGCATCCTGAGCACACTGGGAGGAACGATGGGCGTTGCCAACAGCGTCAACAACAAGGGCTGGGTAGCCGGCGCCGCCAACCTGCCTGGGGATACAACCGAGCACGCCGCTCTGTGGCGGAACGGAGTGACCACCGACCTCGGCACGCTGGGAGGGCCGGACAGCTTCGTGGGTTTGGTCAAGAACGTGAGGGGTGAGATCGCGGGTTTTGCGGAAACTTCCGCTAAAGATCCGCTAGGGGAAGCTTTTTGTCTTGGCGTCACGTTCTTTGGCTTCAACGACGGGGCTACCTGTCTCGGGTTTCTTTGGCAAGCTGGCGTGATGCCGGCGCTCCCCCCGCTGGCTGGCGGCAATAACTCCCAGGCCAATGACGTCAATAACAGAGGCCAAGTCGTGGGGCTTGCGGAGAATGGCGTCCGGGACGCAACCTGCGCGCCTCCCCAAGTGCTTCAGTTCCAAGCTGTCATTTGGGGGCCGAAAGAGGGCCAAATCCAGCAACTCCGTCCGCTCCCCGGCGACTCGGATGGATTTGGCAACGCGATTAATGACAACGGCGAGGCCACTGGCTGTTCGGGGATTCGCGCCAACGTCGGAAACGCCAGTTGCCTTCACGCTGTCGTCTGGAAAGACGGTTCGCCGACCAATATCGGCGGGTTGAAGGGGGCCCTCTTGAGCATTGGCCTGGACATCAACAACCGAGGTCAGGTGCTCGGTGAGTCGCTCCTGTCCGACAACGCCACCTATCATTCTTGGTTGTGGCAGAAGGGCGTTGTCACCGACCTCGGCACGCTTCCCGGGCGCCCTTTGACATTCCCCGGCGGCATTAACAACAAGGGGCAGATTGTGGGGCTGCGTGCGACGTAACCGACACG
>Ga0335073_10010380_pt1 | contig 13095 bp, 10 predicted proteins | sample Lox_Sample_22_FD_207093 | JGI IMG/M metagenome (GOLD analysis project Ga0335073, IMG submission 207093) | Soil microbial communities from Loxahatchee National Wildlife Refuge, Florida, United States - Lox_Sample_2.2 | ecosystem: Environmental > Terrestrial > Soil > Wetlands | place: USA...
CGAAGACCTCTACATCCAGCCTGTCGCGCAGCATCCCATCACGCGCGGCATCGGTCCCATGCATTTTAGCGATGAAGTGTATCATGGCATGTGGATCTCGCCGCGAGTGACTGTGTTGCTCAAGGCAGGCAATCCCCTGAGTGACGGTCCGGTCGCGTGGATCAGTCCCTACGATAAGGCTCGAGTCGTGTATATCCAACTCGGCCATGGCCGTTTCGCGCACGAAAACCCGGATTATCAGGAGCTGGTGCACCGCGCCATCCTGTGGTCCGCCGGCCGCCTGAACTGAGACGCCAGCGAGCGTCAGCAGACGGCACCGGCGGAGTATCATAAGACAGCGGCTGTTTCCCAAGGCAAGGACTCTAGCCGAAGGAGGCGGGCCGTGAGTGTTCGCACGCAAGGGACCCCTGAGGATTCGCATACGTCCGATTCGAAACCAACTCCTACGGTAGTAGGCATTGGGGCGTCGGCCGGGTGCCTGACGGTGCTGAAAAGGTTCTTCGACAACGTGCCGCCGGACAGCGACCTGGCCTTTGTCATAGTGGTGCACCTTTCGCCCGAGCACAAGAGCCATCTGGCGGACCTGCTGCAGCCGCACGTGCGGTTCCCGGTGCAGCAGGTCAACGATGTCACTCCGCTGGAGGCCAACAACGTCTACGTCATTCCGCCCAATGCTAATATCAGTGCAATCGACACGCATCTAAGGCTCTCGCAGCTCGAGGAGCAGCGCCGCGAGCGCGCGCCGATCGATCATTTCTTCCGTACGCTGGCCACCACGTACGACGGCCACGCTATCGGCGTGGTACTCACCGGTACGGGATCGGATGGAACGCTCGGCATAAAGGATATCAAGGCTAAGGGCGGACTGATTATCGTCCAGGATCCCAATGACGCCGAGTACGACGGGATGCCGCAGAGCGCCATCGCCACCGGTCTGGTGGACCGTATCCTGCCGGTGGCCGAGATTCCCGGGGCCATCCTGCGGTATGAGCGGACGCAGCCGCGCCTGCTGGTTCCGCAGGAGGGCGAAGAAGCCGACCAGCGGGAGCGCATCCTGGTGCAGAAGGTGTTCGCGCAACTGCGCGCACGCACCGACCGGGACTTCAGCCGCTACAAGGTGTCCACCATTCTGCGGCGGATTTCCCGCCGGATGCAGCTCAACTATCTGGAAGATTTACAGAGCTACCTGGAGAAGCTCCGCGAGCAGCCGGACGAGGTCAAGGCCCTGGCTGACGACCTATTGATCACGGTGACGAGTTTCTTCCGCGATGCGGAGGTATTCGAAGAACTGGGGCGACAGGTCATCCCGCGTCTGTTCGAGAACAGGACTTCCGAGGACTCCGTGCGGGTGTGGTCGGTGGGATGCGCAACAGGCGAGGAGGCTTATTCGCTGGCCATGCTGCTGGTGGAGGAAGCCTTGCGGCACGAGATGCCGCCGCAGATTCAAGTTTTCGCCTCAGACCTGCATAGGCGTTCGCTCGAAAAGGCGCGCGAAGGATTCTACCCCGGCGACATCGAAACTGACGTCAGCCCGGCCCGCTTGCGGCGATTTTTCCGCAAGGAGAACGGCGGGTACCGGATTCAGAAGGAGATCCGGGAGCTGGTGGTTTTTGCGCCGCATAACCTGCTGGGCGATCCGCCGTTTTCGCGCATCGATCTGATCAGTTGCCGGAATCTGTTGATCTATCTGCAACGCGACGTACAGCGCGATGTGATCGAGCTGTTTCACTATTCGCTCAACGCGGACGGCACACTCCTGCTGGGCTCGTCGGAGACCATCGAGGCGCTGGATCTGTTCCACGTCGAAGACAAGAAGTTGTGCCTGTTCCGCAAGCGCAACGTGCCGGTGCCCGAACCCCGCTTGCCGGTGTTTCCTTTGACGCGCATCCAGCTTTCGAGCGACGGTCACGACAAGGCCGAATATCATGCCGAGCCAGCGGCTTATGGCGCCCTGCATCAACGCATGGTGGAGCAATACGCGCCACCGAGCGTGCTCATCAGCCCGGACAACAAGCTGGTCCATCTTTCCGAACATGCCGGCCGCTACCTGGTGCATCCGGGAGGCGAACTCACTTCCAGCGTTTTCAAGCTGGTGCGCGAGGAGTTCCGCGTGGAGTTGCGCGCCATCATTCAGTCGGCCCGCGAAAAGAACGAGCCGCGCGAATCGCGGCCCATTCCCGTTCAGTTGAACGGGCATTACCGCCCGGTGGTTATGCATGTGCGGCCGGCGCTCGAAGCGGAGCGGCAAGGATTCGTGCTGCTGATTTTCGATGAGCGGGAGCCGCAGGATACGCGCGCGCTTGAAACCACCGCGGCGGCGCGGAGCGAAAGCGACAGCGCTTCCCTCAGAATTCAGGAACTCGAACTGGAAGGGGACGCGTCGCGCCAGCGGCTGCAGGCCATCATCGAGGAGTACGAAACCAGCCAGGAGGAGATGAAAGCCTCCAACGAGGAACTCCAGTCGACCAACGAGGAATTGCGCTCCACGATGGAGGAACTGGAGACTTCCAAGGAAGAGCTGCAGAGCATCAACGAAGAGCTGCAAACCGTCAATCAGGAAAACCGGCAGAGAGTGGAGGACCTGGCCCAGCTTTCGGCGGATCTCCAGAATCTGTTAGCAGCCACCGAGATCGCGACGCTTTTCCTCGACCGGGACTTTCGCATATTGCGCTTCAGCCCCAAGCTGGGGGAGTTATTCAACGTCCGGATCACCGACAGCGGGCGGCCGATTTCCGATTTGACGCACCGGCTGGGTTATCGCGACTTACGCAAGGATGCGGAAGGCGTGCTCGGCCGGCTGGTCCCCGTCGAGCGCGAGATTCAGGACGAGACCGGGCAGTGGTATCTCACCAGAGTGCTTCCCTATCGCAGCACGGATGACCGTATCGAAGGCGTGGTGATTACGTTCATCGATATCACGACGCGTAAGGACGCCGAGGAAGCCCTGCGCGCCAGCGAAGAACGGCTGCGGCGCATGGTCAATGTGGACGCGGTCGGCGTGCTCATCTTCGACGGCGAAGGGACCCTGATCGACAGCAACGACGCGTTCCTGAAGATGTGCGGATACACGCGCGAGGACGTGACCGCCCGGAAACTCACGTGGCGGAGTATGACGCCGCCCGAGTACGTTGCCTTCAGCGAGCAGCAATTGCAGACCCTGGCGCAGACGGGCCGCATCGGCCCCTATGAGAAAGAGTATCTGCACAAAGATGGCTCGCGGTCTTGGATGGTGCTGGCCGGGGCCAGCCTGGGCGATGGCACGGTGATCGAGTATTGTATCGATATCATGGACCGCAAACGCGCCGAGCACGAGTTGCGGCAAGCGGAGCTGTACGCCAAGGAGATCATCGACAGCCTGCATGAGCCCCTGCTGGTGCTCACCAACGGCCTGGAAATACGGTCCGCTAACCCCGCCTTTTACCATCATTTCGGCATGAAGCCGGAGGATACCACCGGCCGAGTGATTTACAGCCTGGGCGGCGGGCGGTGGGACGTTCCGGCTCTGCGCAAGTTACTCGAAGACGTCTTGCCGGAAAACAACGCGTTCGAAGACGTCGAAATCGAGTATGACTTCGACGGCATGGGGCGCCGCGTTATGCTGCTCACCGGCCGCCGGTTGGACGGACTGCAATTGATCCTGCTGGGAGTGCGTGACATCACGGAGAAGAAACCGGCCAAGCAGGCCGGGCGGCGGAGCGCGGGACACGGCGGCCGCCATCGTGAACGCGCCTGAATACGCCATCTTCACAATTTGACTTTCTCGCTGTTTTCGGCCATGCTAACTAAGAGCTATCGGTCCCAGTAGCTACCGGTGTAGATCGAGCTTCCCGATTGCGACGCTTGATCCAAGCGCTGAATTCCCGTAGATAACCAGTTGTGCGAGCCGGCACGTCCGCCCGGCGTTCTGCTACTCACAAAAACAAACAATTCGTCAATCCGGAGGAGGATACTGTGCACTTAGCGCGTATTACCCGAAAGTGGATTCTGGTTACAGGACTTGCGGCTGTTTCGGGGCGGCTTTGGCAGGACAGATTTCGCGCGAAAACGCGAGCGTTTTACGTTGCGCAGCCTGATGCGCAAGGTCCCGGGCGCGGCTCGCAAGGAGCTTGAACGCGCCAATGCCGCGGCCCGCAAAGGGGACGAAGAGGTACGCGTCCGGCATCTCCAGAAAGCGTTGTCGATCTATCCGGATTACATGGAGGCGCACAACGACCTGGGCGTGCACTACATCGAGCAGCACAACTATGCGCAGGCTGCCGCGGAGTTTGAGCAGGCCGTCAGACTCGATCCGCGAGCCGCGCGGCCGCAAATCAATTTGGCGATGGCCTACGTGATGCTCGGGCGCCGCGGGGATGCGGAGACAGCGGCCCGCCGGGCGATGGCGGACGATCCCGCATCGGAAAACGCGCGGAAGGCGCTGGCCGTGGTTTTGCAACAGTAGTTACGGGTTTGTAACATACTCGAAGCCCGCAGCCGGGATTCCGGATATAATTGGTGGACAGCGTTATGCGCGCCACAGTTATTCCTACGTTCCTGCTGCTGATTCCGCTTGGACTACTTACAGCAGCCGCCGATCGCGACTTCTCCGGGACATGGGTTCTCGACCAGCAACACAGCAAAATGGGGGGCTTGCCCATTCCACCTGGACCGTCGCTCAAAGTAAGCCGGCAGGGCGCCGTCGTACATTGTACGGAGTCCGGAGTTAGTTGGACCTTTCGCACCGACGGCACCGAGAGTAAGTATCAGATCCGCGACTCCGCAATGAGCAGCGCGGCCAAATGGGAAGGTTCGGCCCTGTTGATCAACACGCTGGTGAGCGGGCCGCGGCAGTATGTCATCGAGGACCGCTGGGAGCTGTCCACCGATCGGAAGCGGCTCACGATCACACGCACGATCCGGCGCGGCGCCGCCGAAGCCGAGGCAGCGCTGGTGTATCAGAACCAGGAGTTGTCGGAGACTCTGCGCGAGCCGGAGCCGCCTCCGTCCGCGCCCGCGGCACCGCCGGCGCAGTTTGTGGTGGCAGCCGGCACCAAGATCCCACTCTCGCTGATCAATAGCCTGGACACCAAGTACGCCGCCGCGGGTGATCGCGTGTATTTGGAGACGGCGTTTCCGGTGATCCAGGACGGGCGCATCCTGGTGCCGAAAGGCAGCTACGTGGCGGGCACCGTTACCGAAGTCAAGCGCGCCGGCCGTATCAAAGGCAAGGCGGAGTTGTTCGTGCGCTTCGATTCGCTGACACTGCCGAACGGGGTCACGCGCTACTTCCGCGCGCGCTTGGACAATGCCGGCGAAAACGATGTCGACCGTCAAGAGGGCAAGATTCTCGGCGATAGCAACAAGGGCGGCGACGCGCGCACCGTGGCGGAAGCCGCGGGGGCGGGCGCATCGGTGGGAGCGATTGCGGGAGGTATCGCAGGCCACGGCGCAATGGGCGCCGGTATCGGAGCGATCGGGGGCGCGGCAGCGGGATTGGTGGGCGTCCTGGTTTCGCGCGGCCCCGATTTGATTTTGCCCAGGGGCACGACGATTGAGATGGTGCTCGACCGGGAGCTGCATTATACGGCCGGCGAGGTGCCGCCGCGTTAGTTTCATCATCGTACCAGGCGGATGCAAATGCGCAAGCGTTGGATTTGTCTCATGGTCTGGTTGGCCACCGCGGCTGCCTGCGCGGGGGCCGCGCAGCCGCAATTCGCGGCGCTGAGCGGGGTAGTATTGAACGATGCCACCGGCACGCCGCTGCGGCGCGCCGTGGTCACCCTAAGTACGGTGGATCCGCCGCACCTCGAGGCGGTCACTTTCACCGAGTCCAACGGCGCGTTCGGGTTTATCGCCATTCCGCCGGGCAATTACCGTCTGCGGGCGGGGTTCGACGGATTTGAGAGGGCCTGGTTCGGGGCCAGGGATCCGCTTCGCCCGCCGGGGACGCTGAAGCTGGCCGCCGGCGATAATCGCTATGGCATCACCTTCCGCTTACTTCCTTTGGCGTCGATTTCGGGCACGGTGATGGATGCGGATGGCGACCCGGTTCAGAACGTACAGGTCCATCTGCTCAAGTCCACGTGGCGGCGGCTCAAACCCGCATATGTCAACCAGGGCAGCGCATACACCGATGATCGCGGCCAATACCGTCTCGACAAGGTCGTGCCTGGCGAGTATATCGTGATGGCCGCGCAGTCCAACGAGGTGATTGCCACTACGAGTGAGGTGGCCGTCGGTCAGCCCACGAACGAAAAGATATATGCGGAGCAGTTCTATCCGGACGCCAGCCGGCCGCTGGACGCCGCGCCGCTCCAAATAGGCGGCGGTGAGACCCGCGAGGGCATCGATTTCCACCTGACGCCACGCGCGATGGCCCGGCTGCACGGGACAATCGTACTACCGCACGAAGTGACGCGCTCCCATGGTGTGCGGATCACGGTCTATCCCCAGCAACTTCCAGAAGGAAGCAACCAGGTGAGCGCGATGACCGGGACCCGCGGCGGCGACGAGTTTGAGATCACGAACGTGATCGCTGGATCGTACGTGGTGGTGGCGGCCTTGAACAACGGGGATCGCGACTACAGCGCGATGGAGCGCATCGATCTGCCGCCGGGCGGTCTGGAATTGACCCTGCACATGGAACCCGACCCGGACGTCAGCGGCCGTGTGGATCTGGAAGGCGGCGAGCATCCCCAGGAAGGTTTTCGCGTGGCGCTGATTTCGGGAGGCGATCGGCCGGGATACCAGCGACATGATGCGGTGGTGAAGGCCGACGGCACATTTACGGTAAAGAACGTACCGCCAGGAATCTGGGACATTTCCGTGCAGCCGCTGCCGCCCGGAGGCTTTATCAAGTCCATGCGGCTGGGCGATCAGGACGTGCTTACCGAGGACATGACGATTCAATCGGACACGCACGATCCGCTGAACATCGTGGTCAGTGCGCGCGGCGGAGTGATCGCCGGTACGGTTACTGTGCCCAAGGGACTGGCGCGTTCGCCGCGCGCCTCTGTTTTGCTCGCGCCTGACGGGAAGTTTGCCAATGTATTGAGCTTCTACCGGCACGCCTTTGCCGACGATTCCGGGCATTTCCAGATGAAGGGCATCAGGCCGGGCCGCTATAAGCTTTATGCGTTCGAGGAACTGGATCCGGAGGCGTTCGAGGATCCGGGTTTTCTAAAGCCCTATGCGGAACGCGGACAAGCCTTCGACGTAGCCGAGGATTCGCACGTAAACCGCGAGACGGAATTGATTCCGGTGGCAAAGCAGGCGCCCGCGCGCTGAATTTATGTCACGCGTCTGGCTGATCTCGTTTTTCGTCGTGGCCGCCACGGCTCAGGTTCGGCGCGGTGGGCCGGTCCAACCGCCGACCGCCCCGGGAGACGCCGGCATCGAAGGCATCGTAGCGGACGCCACCACCCACGAGCCCATCAAGAAGGCTCAGGTGGCACTCAACGGTCCGGTCTTCCCGCGGCTGACAGCGGCCAGCGATGGAGCCGGTCACTTCGCCTTTCACGATCTGCCCGCGGGTACGTATTGGCTGAGCGCGACAAAGTCCGGTTACAACCAGTCGCAGCCGCTGCTGGGCGCTGAACCGGTGAGCCAGGTGGCCGTTGGCACGGGGGAACAGAAGAAGGGTGTCGAGATCGACCTGGTGCCCGGCGGCGTGATCAGCGGGACGGTTGTGAGCGAGGATGGTCTTCCAGTTTCGGGCTGCCAGATATCGGCGGCAGCCCCCGCCTACGACCAGCGGCAGCCGGAGTTGCGCACCGCCCAGATGGCCAACACGGGAGAAAAGGGCGAGTACCGTCTGCACAATCTCGCGCCTGGCCATTACTACGTTTTTGAGCACTGCCGCCAATTGCTGCCGGCGCCGCATCCGTTGCTGCCAATAGGCGACCCGCGCACGCCGCACGAAACCTATCTGCCGCAGTTCTACGGCGGCGGCCTCGATCCCGCGGCGGCCACGAAGCTGAATGTGACGGCGGGCTCCAGCCTGGAGAACGTCGATTTTCGAGTGGCGCGGACGGCCTCGTTCACCTTGAACGGCACCGTCACTGCCACCAACCCGGCCGCGCTGAGTGGATACGTAAATGTGCAGTTGATGCCTGCCAGTCCACTGATGCGGAACCTGATGATGACCGGAGCCAGTGTGGCGCCCGGTAGCCGCAAGTTTCAAATCCGTACAGTCACGCCTGGCTCATACCGGTTGGTCGCCTACGCCGAGCATGACGGCAGCATGTTCGCGGCGCAGCGGCTGATCGAAATCGGACTCGCGCAGCCCGATCCGGTTGAGCTTTCGCTCACCGGTGGCGTCGACCTTAAAGGCACCGTCCAATTTGAGACCAGCGACCAGCCATCGCCGCAAGCCGGCTCGATCTGGCTTACCCCCGTCGAAGCGCCTCTGTTCATTCCGCAGCCGCGTGCGGAGGTGGATGCCGACGGCAGTTTCACGCTGATCGGCGTGATGCCTGGCCACTGGCGGTTGAATGTGGGCCTGGCCGGTTATCCCAAATCCGCGACGCTTGGCGGCCAGCAGGTGTCACCGTACGATATCTCAATCGGCCCCGGTACGGCCGGTCCTCTACACGTCCTGATGACATCGAAAACGGCGGATCTGCGGTTGACGGTGGAAGGTGCGCCAGCCGACGCGCAGGTGTCCGTGTTGGTCTATCCGGAGGATGCGACCCTCCGCGGCGCCGGTCTGGATCGCGCCAGTATAGGCAACGCGACCGGACAAATCGGGTTCGGCGGCCTGCCGCCGGGCCGCTACCGCCTGCTCGCTACGGACTTGTCGAATCCATGGAGCCTCCTGCAACGCCAGGATCTGTTGGAGGCGTTGCTTAGCCGCACGACGGCCGTCGACGTGCCCGAAAGCGGGCAGATAAGCGCGACGGTACAGATGATCCCCCACGAGGAACTGGCCAAGATCGTAGCCGATAAACAGTGACTCGGGCGCCACGCTACAATCAGGGGTGTTTCCCATTACTCCTGCCGATGTACGGTCCGCGGCGGCGCGCATCCGGCCGTTAGCGAAGCGCACGCCGGTGCTCACTTCGCCGGATTTCGATGCCGCGGCTGGCGCGCGCGTCTATTTCAAATGCGAGAACCTGCAAACGGGCGGCGCGTTTAAGATCCGTGGCGCGTCGAATCTGATCCTGTCGATCCCGCCGGAGGACTTGCCGCGCGGGCTGGTGGCATTCTCGTCGGGTAATCATGCCATCGCCGTGGCCACCGCCGCCCGCTATGCGGACGCTGCCGCTACCATAGTGATGCCGGCCGACGCGCCGCGCTCGAAACTGGATGCCACGCGTGCCCAAGGCGCCCGTATCGTCTCGTACGATCGCCTTACGGAGAGCCGCGAATCGCTTGCCGCGCGCATCGTGGCTGAGACCGGCGCCGCGCTGGTGCCGCCGTTCGATCATCCGCTGATCATGGCGGGGCAGGGGACTGCCGCGCTCGAACTGCTCGAAGAGGTTCCGGATCTGGATGCGCTGATCGCGCCGGTCGGCGGCGGCGGCCTGCTGTCCGGTTCCTCGGTAATCGCGAAAGAGATGCGGCCTGCGATTCGCATCTTCGGCGTCGAGCCGGCCGATGGCAACGATACGTCCCTCTCGTTCGCAGGGAACGAACGGCGCACCATCCCAACGCCCAGGACGATCGCGGATGGACTGCGCGCGCCACAGCCGGGAGCGTTGACGTTTCCGGTGATTCGCCGGCTCGCGGAAGGAATCGTGCTGGTGAGTGACGACGAGATCCGCGCCGCCATCCGCTTCCTGCTCGGACATCTGAAAATCCTGGTAGAACCGAGCGGTGCGGTGGGCGCCGCGGCGTTGTTATGCGGTAAGCTGCCGCGTGGAATCGGCAGGTTCGGAGTGATCCTATCGGGCGGTAACATGGATCTCGACCACTTGGCCGCCTTGGCCGCTGGTGGCGGTTGACCGGGTCCCGTCGCCTAAGCTATCCTGTTTATTACGAATGGCGAATCATTTTTCAGCAATAAAGCGGGTGCGGCAGGACGAAAAGCGCACTGAGTATAACCGGCAGTACAAGTCGCGGCTGCGCCACCAGATTCGCGCCATACGGCGCGCCATCACGGCGAAGGATCCGAAGGCTGCCGCGGAGTTGTTGCCCGCCACTTTCTCCCTCATTGACCGTTCCGCCAAGACCGGGATCATCAAGAAGAATACCGCTGCGCGCTACAAATCAAAGCTGCAGCTTCGCGTGAAAGCTCTCGCCACGGCGTAGCGCAAACCGTTCAAGCCGTCAGCCTCAAAATAAACCGCTCCATCACCACGCGGTCGTCCGGGCGTGCGCTGCGCAGTCCCCTGTCCGCCTCGAAGATCAGGTCCATCGCGCGCTCCATTTGCGCCTTAGAGAACTTCGATACAGTCTGATAAACCTGCTCGGCGCGCGAGCCCCACATGGGCACGCCCATCTTGGCGAAATGTCCCTGAATCTGCTGCGGGCTGCGCAGGCCCGCCTCCTTGGCTACGAGCGCGCTGCGGAATTGTGTGGACAGAAACGCCAACGCCAGCGGCAAGTATTCGCCCTCGCGGAACAAGGTATCCAGGATTTCGAGCGAGCGGGCACGATCGCGGCGCCCCAACGTGCCGACCAGGGCGAAGATCGTGGTGGCGCGCGCGTCCGGCACCAGCAACGCTATATCGTCCTCCGTGATCGCCCGGCTGCCGGCGTAGAGCGCCATCTTTTCGATTTCCACCGCGAGGCGGGTCAGGTCGGCGGCCAAGGCCTCGACCAGCAATTCGACGATGGCCGGATCGATCGTGAGTCCCGCGCGCCTCGCCATGGCTACCGCCTCGCGGCGGGCTTCATCGGAACCGGCCCGCCGGAACTCGACTGGATCCGCGATGGCTGCATAGAATTTGCGCACGCGGTCCTGCTTCCTTTTATCCTCACCTTCGAAATCGAAGCGCGCGGCAATCAAGACCAGGGTCACGCCTGGTGTCGGATTCCGCAGATATGCCGCCAGCGGATCGGCGCTGCCCGTTCCGGATGCATCGTCCTCCGATTCCTCTTCGGTACGCGTGCGCGGCAGCGCCGCCTCCGCATTGGCCGCAAAGATCACGCGCTCGGAAGCGAAAAGGGAAAGCGCCCGCGCATCGTCGATCACTGCGGCGAGCGGTGTCTCCGCCAGATCGTATTCGCTGATCGCGCCTTCGCTTTCGCCGGCACCCAGTGCCGCCTTCACCAGTGCGGCGCGCGCGCGGAGGCGATGGTAACCTTCCGGGCCGAGAAACAAATATGCCGGCGCGAAATCGCGGCGATCCATGCGAGCGAGGAATTGCGCGGGCGTCATGTCGTCAGAAGTTTTCCAGGATGGAGGTGACGACATCGCGCGCCACGTCCCGGCTCATGCGTGCCATCCCCGCGCCGCTTTCATCGAAGTAAGCCTGCGGGTCGACGCTGATTTCATAGCGCTCGCGAACCTCAAACGTGGGCCGCTGAAAGAGCACCTTCTTCGTCGCGCGATCCGTCAGCGTGACCCTCAGGTAGGCGCTGCATTGCACCACGGTCGCGCGGCCGGAACTCTGATCGGCGATCACCGGGTAAGAGGTGAAATTCAAAACAGCGCCATCCAATACGGCGTCGGCGTTGTTGGGATCGGTAACGATCTTATAGTGCGTCCGCTCGATGAATTCGCGGGTGATCGCGGCGGGCAGTTCGCGCGCCAGGTTATATCGAATCGTGCGGTTGGCAAATGGCGTGATGGCAATCGTGTGGACCGTCTGCGGCATCACGTCCGATTTACCGGCCACCCGGTAGCCGCAACCCACGGCCGGGAGGACGCTCGCGGCGATCGCGATCCACGCCCCGCAAAGCAGCCGCTGTCTCATAAAAACTGGCTCCCTACCGCCACGGCGTTCTCCGCGGCCAGCCGCAAATTGTCCGCCACCAACCAGCACCAGCAAGCTTGCGGCGCGTTGCGGTCCAGCGTTACGGCGCCCACGGCTACGCCGCTCTGCCCCGCGATGCCGGCCGATGTGGGCGGCTCCACGTCGGCTCCGCGTACTTCGACGTGCGCGGATGCGAGTGCCGATTCGACCGGCTCGGTGCCGGGGTTCTCGGCGAACTCGATCCACAGCGACAGGCTGTAGCCGTGAAAGACGGGCGCCTGGATCAATCGCAATGAAGGCATAGGCGGCATCGCGCGTGCGTCGGGCGCACGGGAAAGAAGCGTGGCCAGATGCCGTTCGATACGCAACTCAGCCGATTCGAGCGGATAGAGCGCCTCCTCGCCATAGCGCGCCAGCATATTGAAGGTGAGCTGTTGATCGAAGACCTTCTTCGGCAGGCTCTTAAATGAGAGCAGGCTGACGGTCTGCTGCTGCAACTCCTCCACGCCGGGCGTACCCCGCTCGCTCGCGGGTTCGAAGATCTGGATCACGCTGCGTTTCACCGGATACTCGGCATTCAAACGCGTGAGAACCATGGCGATGGCAATCGCCGCCGGATGCGCGATCGAATGTACCGCATCCTCGGGCGCGCGGAATCCCGGCGGTTCGACGAATGGTGCGCGAATGCAGGAGCGTGGATGGTCCTCCGCCGCATGGGTCATGTCGATAATCGCCTGCCCCGCCGCTGCCAGGTCCAGAACGCGCCCGGTAGACTCGGCCGAGCCTGCCAGCAACACCACTCGCGCATCCCGCAGAACTTGCTCGTCGAGTCCCAGGATGAGCGCCGGCTCGCCGCCCTGCTCGGTGAGCACCCCCGCTGTTTCCGGTTCTTCGGCGATGAGTTTCAAATCGACCGGCAGGTGCTGGTCGGCGACCACGTCCCGCAACTCGCGGCCCAGGAGTGACTGGCTGCCGGCCAGCGCCCATCTTTGGTTGTTAGCCAATCTGGTGCTCCGGCGCGCTGGGTGGCGCGCTCAAACCGCGGTGCAGTACGCGGCGGCGGATAATACCACCGGCCCGGATCGCGATGCCGCTGCCCACGTAGGCGGCGGCCATCATGGGCAACACCAGGTGGCCGTAATTCCAAATAGCGTAAACGAGGCCGGACACCAGAATCACGATGAGGGGCGTATGCGGCTGCCGGAGGTGCAGTCCCTTGAAGCTGTAGTAACGCCACGTGCTGACCATCAGAAAT
>Ga0335073_10010382_pt1 | contig 13095 bp, 18 predicted proteins | sample Lox_Sample_22_FD_207093 | JGI IMG/M metagenome (GOLD analysis project Ga0335073, IMG submission 207093) | Soil microbial communities from Loxahatchee National Wildlife Refuge, Florida, United States - Lox_Sample_2.2 | ecosystem: Environmental > Terrestrial > Soil > Wetlands | place: USA...
CCCGACGTGGTTGATAGAATTTGTATTCCATCTTGAATATTTTCCAGCTTCTCAACTCGTATTCGCGTGCCGATAGTGACTTGTGACCAGCGTGTGGTGATAATAACTGACTCGTGGTCACAATCCGGAAGGAATCGTCGAATATCTACAGCGGCTGTATCTGTATTGCCAGGAAGTTTGGGATTATCGTAATTATCATAAATCATTAGCCACCGCGTGTTGCTCTAGACGCCGAGCCACAGTTTGGCAGCTTCTACCACCTTTTCCGGATTCCCATCGAGGTCTACACTAGCGAGCATACCAGCCGAAGGTTGACTTCTTAATATCTGTTTGGCGATGCTGAGGAATCTGAGCGTAAGGGAATCTCGGTCATTTGCATTTAGCCAGAATATTGCAGTGTATTTGGCCTTATTCTGCCTAGTGTATGCGATCGCAAGTTGGGTCTTTCCAATTCCACCGAGACCATGAAGAACCACCACTGAACGATGGTCTTGACCATAGAGAAACTTATGAATTTGTGCTAGCTCTTGTTGTCTTGCGACGAAATGCACCACTTCGGGAAGATTAGAGAGGCTGAAGCCAACGGCAAACTGCTCAGATCCAGGCGCTGCTTGAGTAAGCACTGCTTTACATCGCGCACCACTCATGCGGAGGGCAATAGGAACGGGAGTCACATACATTTGTCGTCAATCTCCTTCTGGAGCCGCTTCAGTGCCTTCTCTTCTCCCTCGCCGTAGACCAGCGGCATCGAGGCTTCGAAAATGCCTAGCAGCGAATACACTCGATCCTCTTCACGCTTAGTGTTCCGATTTGCTGCCCATGACATTCGCTCTTCGACACTGAAACTGGACAAGTGGTCTCCTCGTAAAGCCTTTTTCGCAATCCCGGTAACCTCATGGACGATCAACTCTAATGACGACTTGTCACCGAGCTTTGTGCCGTCAGATGTGAAGAATTCGACCACACCAGGTGCGATAAGCTCCTGAAGCGTCCAGCCCCGAGTGAACCATCTACTCTGCCTGAAAGCTGATTCACAGGTATGTATGGTTAGTTCATTCCTTTCGTCGATACTTAAAGAGACGTCTGAGAGATAAACATAGCACCGGGTAGCTTTCTTATACCAGCGAAACATAGAATTGATGGCCTCTGAAAGCTCTGGGTCATTTCTCTTATTAATACAACAAGTGTCCACCCAGAAGTATAGTAATCCATCAATATTAGCCTCTCTCTCACAGAAGAGTACCTTGCCGTAGCCAGCCTTGCTCTTGGCGGTTCCAGCTTCAAGGTCTTGAAAGCTAACCTCATTGCTATTATCAGTGTCTCAAGTGTGGGTATAACATCGCATAGGCAGGGAGGTTGTTGCTGTCAAACTCATGGAGGACGAGCTCGCCATCGGTATCGCGGGTCAACAGACGCATGGCGGTAGACTCGGAGGAGGCTTTCACCACGGGTGCCGGGGACGCTGTTTGTTATAGGCGGAAGAGAGTGTCCTCACAGCGACAGAGAAACGCATTATCGCCAAAAAGGGCCAAACTGCGCTATGAATCGTGCGTTCATGAGATGTTGATATATCTCGAAGGGGGCTGTGGATGCAGGGCAGAACAGATTCAGCGGAAGCTGGGCTCCCACGTGCTCCTTAAGTGCACTCTGCAGGATGACGTATTTCACTAAAGTACCGTAAGAGTCTTTCATCTCTACAGGTGCAAACTGCACTATCATTAGGAGCGCTTTTGTACCGCTTGTTGGCACGCAGCCAATATGAATACATCGTATTGCCATTGCCATACTCTAGCTGGTTTGTATTGTGCTGCGATGCTCGCGACTGAACTAGCCTGTGCATTGTCACTCCTCTCCATTCCTCACTTACGCGCTGCAAGAGACTGTAGACGAGTACATCGACATCTGGTGATACTCGAAGCCGTCCTACGTACCGTTGTCGACGTTCAGAAACCGCCTAAGCTCGCTTGGTAGTCGTACTCCACGTCCTTCGCCTATCCCTAGATTGACAACGTCAAATCTAGCTAAGCACACCAGGCGGAACTTCTTATCCTGTATGATATTGCCTCTGAACTGAGCAAGGAACGTAAGCAGTAGAATGGACCGCAGCTCTGCATACTCTCATTCGAGCATGTTCAGCATAATATCCACGTCGTCCGTATTCTCTTTTATATCGGTCACAGTTCACAATAGAAATTAAGGTATGTAAACGATATCCAAAAGCTGAGTAAAGCGAATTGATGATCATTCAAGTGCGGTCAAAGACCGGTGCCGAGTAGTACTCATCCATCAACTGCCTCCACTTCTCTCCCTCAGCACCAGGTCGCTCAGTAAGACGCCGCAGTTCGAGCCAAACGCCGATAGCCATGTAATCCCTCTTTGCACGTTTTTCGCTCCACCACATTTCCTGGAAGCGGCACATAAGGCCGAGCCAATACCCGAACAGCCACAACGCCTTCTCATTTCTATCATATAGCAGCTGGCGAAAGTCTTTGTGTACCTTCCCAAAGAACTGAAGGTTCTTAAAGACATTGGTGTGTATAGGTTTGACATGCCGTAGTTTTGCCAGCAGCACGGCTGGAGCGCGGAACTCATCGCCGGGTCGCATATTACCACAACCGGAACTGGCGTCATCCAGCTCAAAGAAGCCGATCCACTTCTCCGGTATCCCATCCAGCCCTGGGCCTGTTCGTGTGAAAATCAAGCTCTCCGTCTCAGAGCCAATGAAGATTTTGCTCAAATACGCCATTGTTTTATCGAGATGTGGTGCCATGCTCAGTACCAGAGGCTTGATGCCAACTTGCAGCGCCAGCCAGCCCAGTCGATCGGTGCGGGTGCTGAATACCCATGGCGTACTTGAGTCGAGGTTGTCTTCTTCGCTTCCTGCTGTACCACAATCTGGTAGTGCGAAGGCCAAAAGGTTCAACAATGCCGCACTGAGCATTAGAGCATTCACGCCGGACTGGCCTAGAATGTCTCGAGGCGTTTCTAGTGCATTTTGGTAGTACTCGAGGGCGAGGGATTGCTGGAAGTGCTCAGCGATTCGATGTTGCAGGATCCCGGGCGAGACATGACGAAGGTGGCATGCTGTGACGGCAAGAATGGTGTTGCGGACGAGAGGGTTAGATTTGAAGAGAGATGTAATCTCCTCGTTGCCGGGCATAGGAAATATGTCAGCCCAATGTCTCTGGAGGTGCTGGATAAGATGAATGCTGGGCGTGCCATTCTTTGCACTTGGCGACGAGAAAGGAATCACGGTGGTAGCACTCAGAACTGAGAAACTGCCAGCAGCACTCAATTCAATCGCCTGTTCCGGTAGACTCAGGCCTTTGCCGGAGTTGTTCTCATTGCCATACGAACATGACCTGCTATTTCTTTGACACCTCAGACAGATGGGTTTCGACTCATCGCACTACTTCGAGTCAATTCCATAAGAATAAAGGCTCACATGGAGCTCCGGTCATACCTTAACCCTCTTTGTTTTGCATGCCAGACAGCCTGAGGTCGTCTTTTTGTGAGACCTGCGCTTCTTGTACTCACGTAACTTGGAGTCGAATTCACTTAGCGAAAGGACCTGATATCCGGGCTGAGCGTGGTCTGGTCCACCCATTGTTGACAATTTCGGTCATTTTGACCAAAGAAGTAAACGAGATGATGAGGTTGAGGTTGTGGCTCTTAGAATACCCGCAGCACATGATGGCCGGAGGAGGTGAATCGATTCTGACCTTCTTCGTCCAGCCAATGACATCTCAGCTCGTTTTCCTGTTCTGGCTAAGATCTGTCGATCCCCTGCCTCCGATCGTATCGCCGCTGCTATCAGTCGTCGTCGCCGACTATTCCGACGAATTCCAGCTGAATAACTCCGGACAGTCTCACTCTCTGATTTGACAGAGAGGGTCAGGATTCGAGCTCCGCCGACGACATGGCGTAAGCGTGGAGAAACTATCGATCTGTTCTCATCCACCCAGATACACCTTGACGCACTACGGCGCTGCTAGGGTAACATAAACTTTGCTTTGAATATGGCCTCGACGTAGGGATAAAAATGTTCTCACTTGTGCTATCGGGCCTCTCAAACCTTTAAGTCCTTACTTCCGACCTCTTTGAACTATTAAATCCGCCGGAAGTGTAATTACATACCGAAACACTCGGAAAGTCTGCTACTTAAAGCGCCGGGAATCCCTCTACGCCCCCCTTTCTTACGTTCTTCTACACGTCTATTCTTTGACTACTCCCCCGCTGACTATACAAGAAGTGTACTGAAATAGAACATACCACAAGTTAGGCTTTCAAGGACGCTCTGTTGCCAATATGCCGTTACTCTTCGACTTCATCTACCGTCAATTCATCCACTATCCACCAGCTCCAACCGCATCATTTAAGGGCAGAACATGCGTTGTTACGGGTAGTAACGTGGGTTTAGGCCTAGACGCCTGTCGCTGGATGGTTCAGCTCGGAGCATCAAAAGTCATTATTGCCTGTCGAAATGTCGAAAAGGGAAAGGTTGCAGCAAAAGACATTCAAGAAACCACTTCCTGCTCAGCAGACAATCTTGATGTATGGCAACTCGACCTGAGCTCATACGCTTCTATCAAAGCCTTTGCAGATAAAGCCAAAGCCGAACTCCCACGTCTGGACGCTCTCTGCCTCAACGCCGGCATAGGAACTAGGACATTCCGAGAAGTTGATGGCGTCGAAGAGTCTATCAACACCAATGTCATTTCTCCTTTTTTACTTGGATTCCTTTTACTTCCGAAACTTCGCGAGACCGCCTCAAAGTACAAAACGCAAACTCATATGACCGTGACCGCATCGGAGCTCTACGAGTTTGCTGCCTTCAAAGAGTACCATGTACCCGAAGGTCAGATCTTTGCGACACTCAACAACAAGGAAACCGCCAACATGAATGACCGATACAACGTTACAAAGCTTCTGGAGGTTCTCATGGTAAGGCAAATGGCCACTATGTACCCTCTAGACTCCGACCACGTCATCATAAACAGTGTTGCTCCTGGGTAAGTTAAGCCATGAGTCCAGACGCATATTGTTAAAGCCTTGACTAACCGTTGTTGATTCTTCTAGCCTGTGCGCAAGTTCGCTCCATCGCGAATATGACTCTGCTTTCGTCCGTATCCTAATGAAAATACTGGCACGCCCCACCATGGTCGGCGCTCGTACAATCGCGTATGGTGCTAGCGCGGGACCCGAATCACACGGCGAATACCTTCCAGACTGCCGAATCACGAAACTCGGTGGACTTTGCAAGGGTAAAGAAGGAGTAGGGCTACAGAAGCGTGTGTGGGAAGAGCTGAAGGAGATTTTGGAGGCAATTCAGCCAGGGGTGACATCTTTGTCTTGATTTGGTTCAGTATGCAAGTAGCACTTGGTTTGAAGCGAGGACAAACTAATACATTATAGACAAAATACGTACCACTGTACAGAAATGTAATAATTAGATGGGCATGCTTCACAACTCCAGTAATGCGTTTTCAGCTCTCAAGAGCTCGACTCTTGAACATGAAATCCACCAATCCTGTTCGAATACGTTCCTGTTGGATCAAGCTGCAAGTTAATAGACCTCATCGTGTCCACATAATTCCAGCTCGCAAAAACATCCTGCGCGAAATTTGCGTCATTGACAAACAGCGGAAGATAAGTCTCAATAGACGCGTTGGTAGTCTGCGCCTGTGCTTCAGCAACATAGGTTGGTAAAGAAGCATTAATCGCGTTTGTGACTTCTGTTGATATATTATAAACGGTGTTAGCGTCGTTGGCCGAAGGCCAGACGTAGTTTTGCTCGATAATGAAGCGAGGGCCGTCATCTGCCGTAAGCCCATACGCGTTTCCACCGTTTGCTTGCGATGCCTTGCCAATCAGATTGGGGAGTGGTTGGAAAGCAATAGTTCCAATTGCTTCGTACTGGGATGACATGAATGGTTGAGTGATGCTGTGCCAAGTACTGATAATATCAGTCAGGAAGTCTGTACCAGCAATGCTTGGAAGCATAGGTAATGTCATTGATCGGAAAGACGCCTGGAGGTTAAGACTGTCTGCTTCATCGCCGTTGAAGTTGAGCTGGACCACCGTTAGAATGAGATTCAAACGTAAAATCATCAATTTCATACCAAATCAGCGTAATTGTCCCAAGTATAAGTCAGGTCCAAAAGCGGACTAATCTCATAGAGCCCGCCGTATCCAGCAGCATTAGGAGTTGGTCCATCGTAGAAGTAAAAGATCAAGAATCCGCTAATGAAACCGTCTATTTGTTCAGCATTGACGATAATTGCGGCTTTTGGGTCCTGCGGATTGGTGACATAGCTCTGTAGGCCTTCTAGAATCGAATCTTGGGAGCCTGTATCGTACACTCTAATTCCTCCCCATACCTTACCCATTGGATATGTTCTGAGCGTAAATTGCGTGATGATACCTAGCCATGGTAAGTATCGTGTGTATCAGCATCAATTAACCTCACTTACCGAATTGGTTGCTGCCGCCTTTCATGGCTGTGAATAGGTCGTTATTGCTCTCGGCACTGATATTCGCAATTGTCCCATTGGGTAGGACAGTCTCCAGTTCGACAAAACTCTGTATTTGGTGAGTACATTGGTTCATGCCGCTTTTATTAGGGTCCTCACATCGCATGCGAAGCCATATTGTGTGCTTAGGAATGATAGTCCTCCTCCGGTTAGATATCCACCGATGCCAACAGGAGCAATAAAACTGTTAGTAGATAAAAGGAAGGCTATACGGTGTGATGAAGCTTACCAAGACGTCCTCCAACGACAGTGACATTATATTGATCCAAAGTTGAGATCACATCTCCCCAATGGCCTCCGGGTTTCACATAGGCGACATTATTTGCTGCATCGTATGTTGTACCATTGAGGTGACTGAGTGCAATGATAACACCGCTGTTAATGGCCGAGTGTCCGGGGTTCGGATCATGACCGCCACTCTTGACTGTGAAAGGAACACTTTGATACTCAGGCTGACTAAGAAGCGTGATTGCAGTGGCAACTTCCTCAGCACTCACAGGTTGGACAATACAGTTTGGCGTATCTGATTTCAGGCCTTGGTTCCAGTAAAGATCCATCTCAGTGGTATAATCGGAATTGCCTGGGAAAAGGACTCTCCCTGGAATTGTTGAATTCAACGCTGAGCATGCCGAAGTGATATTGGACTGTCTTTTTGGCAAAGATCTTCTTAGTACATCTTCTGCTTGCTTTGGCATTGGAATGAATGCAGAAATTGGATTGGTAACGAGAAGTAACAGAGACAGAAACGAGAGGTAAGCCATGATGCTTCAGTACAGCTGTGCACAGTTTGCAAGCGCTGTCGATAAACAGTACCCAAAACGATGCTTAAATATTAAATTTGACGATTTTGAACTTTGGAATTGCGATCCGTATTGTCCTTGGAGCATCCCAGTTCGTCTTTAAACTGTCGATGTCATGTCAAAGGCCTAGTATCGCCGAGGCACAGGCCTACACTGTAGTTCTGCTTCTAGTCTTGTAGCTATATCCACTAATGGAATATCAGAGCTAGACCCGTGTAGATGAAAGAAACGCTGCACATGATGCCCGTAGGAACGGTTGAAGTCCAGGATAGATGCAAGGTACCGTCTGGGTAACTAGAGTAGGGCAACTCGCCGAAGCAAATGTGTCCGGGTTCCGAGGGTCATCCATTTGGCCGATGAATTGCTGAGGTTTGATTCGGCCCTGTGTAAACCGTGCCTATCGCTCGGAAGATGTTTGAAACGTCCATGCCCTGCAGCTAAACACAATCGTTGATATCGGAAGTATAAGACTTTGCATAAAACAACACTAGGTGTGCATAAACTGGCCCAATACAACTTAATTCAGCTTCTGAAATTGTTGATATTGCAGAATTTGATAGATTTGCTTTGCAAGTTTCACATGACTGACACCGAGTATCAAACAAAGATGTACGAACTATTGGTTGAATGGTCGTTTCGCCGCAAAAGTAAAAGGGAAGCGGTAACGACAACATTTTATCCCAAGGTACACTGCTCCAAAAGACAGTGACCTAATAAAAGCCTTTAATTGAGAAAGCATATCGACAGATACGAGAGAATAGATGAACTCTGAACACCAAGGTTCGCGCGGGGGTGGAACGCGGATACACTTCGAATTTCCACAGCGCTGAACCCTTAATCACACGATCAGTTTTGGTCTATAGCATGCGTCCGGAAGCCGGGAAGATCGTTTCGAAACGTCTTTGAAGGCAATGTTCGAGTCATGCCCAGGGGAAGACGTAGGGTAGCTGCGATGGAGTAAGCGCAGGCATGTGACACTTGGGACCTCTTGCGTAAAAGACACCAAAATTAAAAACACAAGTTTATGGAGGCTTAGAATAGATAATATGATAAGAAGTAGTGACGAACTTCAAAGAAAGCTGTACGAAAGAAAGCTCGAAGCCGGTTTTGCTGGTCTCAAAGGTAGACCCAGGTGCAAGCAGGTTGTCGGTACCCCAGAGTTTTACTCCAGAGTACCCACCAGCACTCGCACATGAACGAGCGCAAACCGCAGCATGCAGACGCAGAATGATGTCTGAGCGTCCACTTTTGCATAAAGAGGCCAGTTGAACGTCAAAGAAATTAGAGAAGCGGGCGATCGTCAGGGTTGGCTCGCATTCGGAACGAAGCAATGTAGGTAGTGATTGGCGTTGAAGCTTCTTTGGCGATGAAGCATCAGGACTTTGCGTCATTTGCGGACGATGAAAAAAGGGGTGAAGAACACAAGACTAAGATACAGTGATCGACCAGTACGTCCAGACTTCTCGCTTAGAAATGATATTCATCGAACGTTTCGCCCCTGTCTTGGACAGATCCGAATTCAAGACGAGCCAGCAGCAGACCAAGTGCGGCTCCGAGGACCTTTCCTATCATGGATATTTGTGGATTGACAGACGATGTAGACTACTGTCTACTCTGCGGAATGGATTGGAGAATGACGACAGCAGCAGAATGGGGGAAATAGCCATGGAAACATTACGAAGCAGAGTGACCTTTGTTTCTCGTAATGCACTTCCCCAGATTCGCTCGCTTCGGGCCGAGATCGGATGCTGAAAGTTGCTTCGAACGTCGTACTTGCGAGAGGCTAACTAGACAACCCAAAAAGTTGCTTCGTATGTGCCCTCTCAATGGCACCAAAAATGCATTTCCCCGCATTGAGAGTAGGTGGAAAACGTATTCCACAGGTAAATTTGGAACCTGCATACGATGGAAGCCCCAAATTACTGACTCTGCACAGCTCTCGAGGTCCAACCGATTCGTACTTCGTAACCTCCAGGGAAGGCAGCTGGCTACAGCGCAAGATTCCTCATGGCCGCCGTCCAAAGAAGTTGTAGCCGCAAGAACGCCACCATATCACAAACTTCTGCACAACCTGAAAAGGGTGCGTCATGTCCTAGGATCCCATCGACCTTTGACACTCGCCGAAAAAATCCTCTACTCCCACCTCGAAAATGCCGAAGAATCGTTGCTCACAGGAACCTCTAATGGCACCGACATTCGTGGAAAGGCCAATCTCAAGCTCAAACCGGATAGAGTGGCAATGCAGGATGCCTCAGCACAAATGGCGTTGCTTCAGTTCATGTCTTGTGGCCTACCATCGACGGCAGTCCCAGCCAGTATACACTGTGATCATATGATCGTGGGAGAAAAAGGAGCAGACGTAGATCTACCAGCTAGTATCCAAGGAAACAAAGAGGTTTTTGACTTCCTCGAATCTGCAGGCAAGAAGTATGGCATTGAGTTTTGGCCTCCAGGAGCTGGAATTATACACCAGACCGTCCTTGAGAACTACTCGGCTCCAGGTCTCATGATGTTGGGAACAGATAGCCATACACCTAATGCTGGAGGTTTAGGAGCTATTGCCATTGGTGTTGGAGGAGCAGATGCCGTGGATGCTCTTGTTGATGCACCGTGGGAGCTTAAGGCACCTAAAATATTAGGAGTTAGGTTAGAAGGTCAACTCAGCGGTTGGACATCTCCAAAAGACGTGATACTAGCGCTTGCTGGACAATTGACTGTCAGGGTATGTATTGCTTGAAGTCATTGGTATCGCATGTGCTCACTTTCGCTCAGGGAGGTACTGGCTACATAATCGAATATTCAGGGGCCGGTGTTGATTCATTGAGCTGTACTGGTATGGCGACGATCTGTAACATGGGAGCAGAAGTCGGTGCAACCACCTCCATCTTCCCTTTCTCTCCTGGCCACATACCATACCTTCAGGCCACTCATCGAGGCTCCATTGCTTCCAAGGCGGCGGAACTTGCGTCGGCGCCAGAAGAGCACAACTACTTACGTCCCGATTCGAAAGCTGAATATGACCAACTAATCACTCTCAACCTCTCAGAGCTCGAACCTCATATCAACGGACCCTTTACTCCTGACCTCAGTACACCCATCTCTAAGTTTCCTGCGCTCGTCGAAAAGAATCAATGGCCGACTACTTTTTCGTCTGGTCTTATTGGCAGCTGCACTAACAGCTCGTATGCTGACATGACACGCGCTGAAGACTTGGTTAAGCAAGCATCATCTGCAGGACTAAGACCCAAAGCAGAATTTTTCATCACTCCAGGCTCGGAGCAAATTCGAGCTACTTTAGACCGAGACCAAACGCTGTCGACTTTCGAATCTGCTGGTGGAATTGTCCTGGCAAATGCTTGTGGACCTTGCATCGGGCAATGGAAGCGCACCGATGGTGTGCAAAAAGGCGAAACCAACGCAATCTTTAGCAGCTACAACCGCAATTTCCCAGCGCGAAATGACGGAAACCGTGAGACGATGAACTTTTTGGCCTCTCCCGAACTGGTCACAGCCCTCTCATATGCCGGCAGCACAACCTTTAACCCACTCACCGACTCCATTCCGACACCCTCAGGCGAATCTTTCCGCTTCCAGCCTCCGAAAGGCCAGGACCTCCCATCAGAGGGCTTCGCTGCCGGCAATCCAGAATTCCAGCCAACAGCAGGCATCCCAGACCCATCCGTAACCGTAGCCATCGACCCACAGTCAACACGACTTGCTGTGCTCGAGCCATTCGCGCCCTTCCCACCGCACGAACTGCGCGGGCTGCGCGTGCTGCTGCGCGTGAAAGGGCAATGCACGACGGACACGATCTCGGCAGCCGGCCCGTGGCTGAAGTACAAAGGGCACCTGGCGAACATCAGCCGCAACACGCTGATCGGGGCGGCGAACGCGGACACGGGCGCGACGAACGCCGCGCTCGACGTCGACGGCTCCACCTTCTCCATCCCGGACCTCGCCGCACGCTGGAAGGCCGCCGGCGTAGAGTGGCTCGTCGTCGCGGAGCACAACTACGGCGAGGGCTCCGCCCGCGAGCACGCGGCGCTGCAACCGCGCTTCCTTGGCTGCCGCGTCGTGCTGGCCAAGAGCTTCGCTCGCATCCACGAGACTAACTTGAAGAAGCAGGGCGTTGTGCCGCTTACGTTTGTGGACGAGGCCGACTATGATAGGGTGCGTGGTTGCGATGACGTGCGGTCCGAGGGCCTGCTCGATGTCCTCAGGAGTGGAGGCAAGGGTGAGGTGGTGCTTGTGTTCGAGCGAGGTGGCAAGGAGGTTGCTCGGGTCGCTACGAAGCATACGCTCAGCGAGGATCAGTGTGGGTTTGTGTTGGCGGGAAGTGCGCTGAACCTGCTTGCGAGGAGGAGTAAGGAGATGAGGGAAGAGGTCACGAGGGAGAACGAGTTGACGGACTGATATAGAGTAAAGGCAAAATGAAGTTGATTCAGTGACCGGGTATCTGGTTGTTTGCAAGACGCCTGAAATGATCTGGCCCGCCTAAGCCATGCTATTACCCCGAATGAATGCTCCAACGCCGTGATAATGCATTAGACATTAGCCAATTCACCGCAGCTCACTCCTCCATACCATCTCCACCATCGTCATCTCCCATTACGTCTTCGACCTCAACGCTCGCACTACCCTCACCCCTAGCACTCGCACTCCTCCCCTTCCGTCTCTTCCCAACCCTCCCCATAGCCCTTCTCTGCCTCTCCCACCCCTCAATCTCCTCCTTGCTCGCGAGAGCCTCCCGATTATCAACCTCGAAGACGGCGCGCTGGCGCTTAAGCCTTTTCTCCTCAGCAACGAGCCAATTGGCGCGCCACAGCTTGCCCTCGTCGCGGCGCAGCGCCCACTGAAAGTCCTCCTGCTTGACCTTCTGGCGGCCCGACCGCGCCGAGTGGCCCGCCGCCTCGTGGCACACCTCGATGATGTAGTCGGTGATCATGCCGTCCAGCACCGCGACCGTCGCCGCCAGCGACGGCGACGCGTCGCCGAACGCCGCCAGCAGCGGCGCCAGGTCCGACGCCGAGAATTGCGGGCCTTTGGGCCGCGGCCGTGTGCGCGGCTCCATGCGCGCGCGGCTTAGGAGCGGTGCTGATTTGATGGGCGTGTGTCTGCCTGGTCGACAGAGGTGTTGCTTGTTTCGGAGTCGTACTCGTCGCAGTCGTCTGTCTCGTAGACGTAGCCGTTCGTTGTAGGTGGTGGCTCGTCGGGCGCGAGCTGGAGGACGGTCGGTAGTGGTACTAGTTCACGAGGTCTCCAAGTAGGATCAAGTGACCGTCCTCCCGTGCAAATTTCAAGATGCGCTCTCTGCACGTCTGGGTCTAGGAGAATGATATCGTGGCAGGCAGGATTTGGACAGATGGTCCAGTTATTTCCGCGGACCCAAATTATTTCTCCTAGAGGGTTTGAGGTCCTTGGACCGTTGGGAAGGATGCCGTTGGGGACGGAATAGTGGGATCTCGTAGAGTAACGTGGTGGAGTACGCCACTCTGGAGGCAGTAGAGGGTTCCTGTCGGAGCTGTCCGATGATCCAGCACCGCTTGTGGGAGAGCTATCAGCTACTGTGTTCAAGTGTGAGTGGGAAGTGGTGTTTACAGTTAGAGCACCGCTGGTAGATGCAGCTGGATCAACCTGACCCGGAAAGTTCTCACTGTGAGATTCAGCTGAGATAGGCGAGGAAAGTTGTGGCAGGGATGGTGAGTCTTGATTCCCGTTTGCAGCGGCGCTCGTGGTTTCCACAGACGCATATACGGGTGGTG
>Ga0335073_10010383_pt1 | contig 13092 bp, 8 predicted proteins | sample Lox_Sample_22_FD_207093 | JGI IMG/M metagenome (GOLD analysis project Ga0335073, IMG submission 207093) | Soil microbial communities from Loxahatchee National Wildlife Refuge, Florida, United States - Lox_Sample_2.2 | ecosystem: Environmental > Terrestrial > Soil > Wetlands | place: USA: Florida...
AGCACGCGCCCGCCGATCTGCTGCTCCCGCAGTTCAGCGGCGGCTTCCGCCTCGGCGCTATCGGTGTCGAAACCCTCCAGGATCAGCCGGTCCACCGCGGAGCGGTAATGCTGAAACAGCATTTCGACAACCCGCGGCACCAGCAGCAATTCGGTAGGCCGCGCCAGCGCCCAGTCATCGAACAGCGTCGAAAGATCCGACTCCGCAACGAAATAGCTGGTGCCGCCGGACAAAAAGGACATCACTATCGGCATGCGTCCGGCGATGTGGTTCAACGGCATGAAGTTGACGTTGAAGACCGGATTTTCCGGCTCCGCGACAGGTGCCGTGAACAGGTTGACCAGCGTCCGCTCGGTGAACATCGCGCCCTTGGGCGCCCCGGTACTGCCGGAGGTATACATAATCATCGCCAGTCGCTGATCGGTGCCGTCGGTGTAGATCGGCTCGGGTGGCAGCTGCCGGCCACGCGCGATGAGTTCGTCCAGGGTGCTGACGACGACGTCCATACCGGCGTCGTGCAGGCGCCCGCGGGCGCGCTCGAGGTTTGCGCGGTGTTCGTCGATCCGCGGCTGATAGTCGAACACCACCAGATGGCGCAACGAAGTGCTCTGCAAAGCTGATTCGACGGCCAGGTCCAGGTACTCGGCGCCAGCGGCCAGAAGCCGGGGCTCGGTCTCCTCGATGATCGGACCCAGCACCGATGCGGGGGCACTGTGTTGCAGGGGTACCGACACCAGCCCGAGGTAGTTACACACCAGGTCGATCGTCAGGTAGTCGAGACCGGCGAATCCGACTGTCGCGACGAAATCGCCTGGATTCAGCGGAGACGTCTCGTCGTGGCGCCATGCTGCGGCGACCGTGCGCACTCGCGTCCACAGCTCGCCGTAACTGATGGTGTCGAAGCCGGGCAGCAGCCGCTCGATGGTGCGGCCGCTGGCCGTGTCGACCGCCATCTCGCGTGCGCGCTGCCCGACCGCGGGCCGCTCTGCGTATCCATCGGCGAGGGTCTGCAGGATTTGGGTCAGCCGAAGCCCAGGCCGACGCACTGCGTCAACCACACTGGGGATCGGTCTCGCGGTCCGGAACTGCGGGTCCGAGGAGTAGAGGTCCTCGATATGTGAATTGCCGACTGCCCCGCGTACGTCAATGGTCATCGCCGTCCCCTTGCCTGGCTTTACAACTAGAAGGGGTAACAGCTGCCGACCGGCGTTTGATCCTCTACCTACGCTGTGAGCGCTCTCACAGCGGCGCTCACTGCTCGGCGTCGTCCTCGCTCTGGGGCGCGACCAATCCGATCGTTCTGTCCAACCACTTCGGCGCCAGCACCGAAACCGCGGTGGCACCCCCGGTGGCGCCCAACACACCCATCCATGCCACCGGTCCCAGCGGTGTGCACCCGAAAAACTGGCTGATGACCGGGGTTTGGATGATGCCCACCAACACGCCCGCGCTGCCCACCGCGGTCGCCAGCACAAGCGGGCTGTGGCTGCGGGTGATCAGCGTCTGCGCCAGCTGCGTCGTCACCAACGCGGTCAATCCCATTGTCGACGTGCGGCGTTCGGTGCCCGGCGTCCAGCGCCCGATGGCCCATGCCGCCGTGGCGCCGGCGGCCGTGACGGCGCCGCGGTTGATGATCTGGCGCATCAGCGGGGCGTCGAGCGAGGGCGTGGGCGCGGTCAGCACTTCGCGCTGGTATGCGCGACGGGCCTCCCGTGCCTCTTCCTCGGTTTCGAACTCGTCGTCGTCGGGCTCGTCGAATTGTGAGGTGACGGCGACCGCCAGCGCGGGGAACATGTCGGTCAGCAGGTTGACCAACAACAGTTGACGCGTTCCGACCGGCGCCCGCCCGGTGCCCAGCGCCGTCCCGATGATGGTGAAGAGCACTTCGCCGACGTTCCCGCCGACCAGGATCGTCACTGCGTCACGGACGCCCGACCACATGCTGCGGCCCTCGACCAACGCGTCGAGCAGCACGCCCAGATCGTCGTCGGTCAACACGATGTCGGCGGCACCGCGGGCGGCCGAGGAACCGCGACCGCTCACCCCGATGCCCACGTCGGCCATCCGGATGGCGGCGGCGTCGTTGGCGCCGTCACCGACCATCGCCGTCACGCGCCCGCAGCGCTGCAGCGCGGCCACGATCTGTACCTTCTGCTCGGGGCTGACCCGGGCGAAAACCTGGACATTGGCAACGAGTTTGGCGGACGCGTCCTCGTCGAGTCCGACGAGTTCGGCTCCGGTCACCACGCGCACATCCGACGGCAGTCCCAACTGGCGCGCGATGGCGCGGGCGGTGACCGGGTGGTCGCCGGTGATCAGCACGACGTTGCGGTCGGCCTCCACCAGCGCCTCGATCAGCGGTCGCGAGGAGGGGCGTGCGGTGTCCGCCAATCCGACGTAGCCGATCAGCTCCAGGTCGTGAGCGGCGGCGTCGACGGCGTCGGCATCGGTGTCGTCGTCATCTGCCGTGTCGTGGTCCCAGGAGCGCTCGGCCACCGCGAGCACGCGCAGGCCCTGCTCGGCGAGGTTGTGCACCAACGCTTCTGCGTGCGCACTGTCGGCATCGGGGTCGGCGAACCGGCACCGTGGCAGGATCTGCTCGGGGGCGCCCTTCAGCATCAGCACCGGCCCCTTACCGTTGCCGCCGATGACGCCGATCGCGGCGGCGTAGCCGCGACTGGACTCGAACGGCACCTCGGCGATCAGCTTCCAGGCCGAAGCACCGTTCTTCCTGGCCTCCCCGGCCAGCGAACTCGCCGCGGTGAGGATCGCCTCGTCGGTGGCGTGGGCGTGGCCCTGCCCGTCGTGTGGCTGCGTCGACGCCCGCGCGGCGTCGCGCACCACCGACGCCGACTGCGGATCGGCGATGTCGGGGAACGGATCGCCGGGCTCGGCGGTGGCCGGCACGGCGCACACGACGCGCAGCCGGTTCTCGGTCAGGGTGCCCGTCTTGTCGAAGCACACGGTGTCGACGCGGCCCAGGGCTTCGATGGTCCGCGGGGCGCGCACCAGCGCACCCCGCGCCGTCAGGCGCTGGGCGGCGGAGAGCAGGGTCGCCACCAGTGGCAAGCCCTCCGGAACGGCGGCCACCGCGATCGCGACGCCGTCGGCAACCGCCTGGCGCAGCGGCGCGCGGTGCAGCAACGCCAGCCCGGACACCGCGGCGCCACCGCTCAACGTCAGCGGAAGGACCTTACTGGTCAGCTCGCGCAGCCGGGCCTGCACGCCGGCCGCCGTCTCAACGTCGGCCACCGCCGAGATCGCCCGTTGCGCGGCGGTGCCGACCCCGGTGGCGACCACGATCGCGCGGGCCCGTCCCGCGACGATCGTGCTGCCCTCGAACAGCATGCTCGCGCGTTCGGGATCGTTGACCGCGACGGGTTCCACCTGCTTGTCCACCGGCAGCGACTCGCCGGTGAGCAACGACTCGTCGACCTCGAGGTCGTCGGCGACCAGGATCCGGGCATCCGCCGGCACCACTTCGGGCGCGGCGAGGTCGATGACATCGCCGGGCTTCAGCGACTTCGCCGATACCGTGGCCGTGCGGGTGGCGTGCTGAGCCGCCTCCAGGCGCCGCCGCGTCGTCGCGACTGCCGGCACTATGACGCGGCGCACCAGCTGATCCTGCTCGGCGAACAACTCGGCGGCCGCTGCTTCGGCCCGCAACCGTTGCGCCCCACCGGTTATCGCGTTGACCATCATCACACCGGCGACCAGAAGCGCGTCGACGTTGCTGCCGACGATCGCCGACGCGGCCGCCCCGACGGCCAGGATGGGGGTCAGCGGATCCGCGAGCTCGTGGCGGGTGGCGGCCGCCAACTTCACCAGGTTGCTGGCGGGCTTACGCATCGGCGCGAGCGCCGGTGTGTAGGACAGGTCGTCGAGTCGACGCCGCCAGTCCGAGGTGCCGCGCTCCACCGCCAGCTGTCGTGTCCCGCCGGTGAGGCGGGAGTAGACGATCTCCGGGTCCAGCGCATGCCACGCGGTCAGCGGTTGCGGCGTCGGATCAGCCAGCCGCACCACCTTGCCGGCCGAGTAGACGCCGGTGAGCAATGCGGTCGCCGCGGCTGCATTGACCGGATTGAACCAGCGCCGCAACGTAAGTGGGTTAGCGCCAGTGGTGGCCGGCTCGCCGGTAACCAATAACAGACCGGCCAACGTGGTGCCACCCTGGGCGAGGCGCACTGAGGATTCACTGGCCCCGCGGGCCACCGGCAGCGCCGACAGGATCCGCACCGCGGCGGCCAGATCGGTACCGGTGATGATGTCCGCACTCCACGGGGTGGCCGCGCGCGGATCGTCAAGCGCGACACCGACATCGGCGATGGCGAGCGCGGCCAGCGTGTCGGTCGAGGCGAAGTCGCGGTGCAGGGCGGTGATCAGCAACACCGGTCCGCGATCCACCCGCAGATCGCGCACCAACGTCAGCAGCGGCGTGCCGGGTGGATGCGTTGCCCCGACACTGGCGGCAAGATCCTCGGTGCCGGCAACGTGACGCAAAACCACCCGCGCACCGGTGCGGTTCGCGGTCTGCAGCAGCGGGATTGCGAAGGGGTCGACCTCCCACCCGACGTCGACGGCGCCCACGCATTCGCCATCGACGACCAGGTCCGCATGCTCGAGGCCCTGGGCGGGCGTTGCCGACGGCCCTTGCTGCGGAACCCATCTCAGGCGCGCACCGGTCGCCGGGAGCTCATCCGGGTCGGGCTCGGGCGCCTCCTCGCCGTGCAGCAGCGCGTCGGCCACCTCGTAGACGCGGTCGTCGTCCCAGCCGGGCGCATCTCCGCGGGCGAGCAGCACGGCGCGGTGATCACCGCGCAGCGCGGCGCCGTCGATGACGACCACCTGAACCCGATCGAGTCTGCGCAGCGCGCCCGGGTCGAGCACCAGGAGCCCGGCGTCGGCGAGCCCGCGGCCCAGCACCGCGGCGAACGCCTGCCGGCCCATGTGCGCGGCCCTGGGCACCCCAGCCTCGATCGCGCCGGCCGCATCTTCGGTGCCGCCGCCAGCCACCAACGCACTCACCGCCGCGATCAACGAACCATTGGCCGCCGAATCGACGTAACTTTCGACGGGGCCTTTCATCGACCCCTTTTCGGTGTCGAGCGCGGAGTCGATGGATCCGCCGACCACGACGTGCGAAGCCTCACCGGCCGCGGCGGCCGCCCAGCTGTGCCGCGCCGCCTGCGAAGTCGACCCGGCCGACGAGATGACCGGGACCACCGGTGCCTGCGGCCGGTTCGGCGAGGCGAGTTGAGGCTCGCGGTCTCGCCACACCCGCCGGTGCGCCGTCGCCTCGGAGAGCTGCAGGCTGCGTTGGGTGAAATCGAGCAGCGGGGTGCCGACCGCCTGGGTCAGCCCGTTGGCCGCCGCCGTGGCCGCGGCGAGCGCAATGTCGGTGCCGACACGACCCAGTCGCGACTCCAGCAGCGACACCATCCGCGGTTGGTGATTGATGAGAGCGGCCGCCGCCCGGGTGGTTTTCGGTGCGGCGGGCAGCTGGCTCACCCAGCCGGTGACGGCGGCGGTGATCGCGACTGCGTCCATCGCTGCAGCGGTGAGCGGCACCAGAATCGCCAACGGGTTGCCGGGGTCGGCGAACGGCGCGGTCTTCGGTCCTCCAGTCGCTCCCGCCGTTGTCAGGTCGTCAGCCACGGCGCCGACGACGTCGCGCACCTCGTCGAGCACGGCTTGGATGTCTCTGGGGTCCTCTACGTCCTCCTCGATTTCGAACACCAGCCGCCCGAGTGAGCGCTCAACGTGGGCCTCGGCCACGCCCGGGATCCGGCGAACCGGCTCCTCGACGACAGCCGCGTGCTCGTCCCAGCGCGGGAACGGCAGCAGCGGATCCAGATCTAAATGCACCCGGTTGCCGCTCTGCCAGCGCACCGGCGGCTCGACCGGGTTGGCGGACCCGGAATAATTGCCCAGCACCCGGCCCGTTGATTGCGTGACGGACTGCACCACCGGGCCGGCCAGCATCTGCATCGTGCCGGCCGCACCGGCCGCGGCGTTCACGACGCCACCGGCCAAGCTGCCTACGAAGCCGGGCACGCCCGGGATCTTCATTCCGTCACCTTCCAAGTACGAATACGCCGCTAATCCTGATGGCGTCGTTGCCACATGTCTACCGACATGCGCAGGGATCTGCAGGACGTGACTGATCTCGCAGGCTTACCGCGTCGGCGGCAAACCAAACGCGGCAAACAGCGCCGGATCGAGAAAGACGGTCAGCGCGGCGACACTCATGCCGCCGTCGGTGCGGCCAACAGTCAGGACATGTATCGAATGGGCCCGCATGACGCCGTCGTCGGTGCGCCGGTATTCGGCGACGGCGGGTTGCCCGTTGGCGGCCGTCGGGAGCAGCGCCACATCGCCCCGCGTGGTGAACGCGCGCGCGACCAGGAAGCGCACCACCGTGTCGCGGCCGGTGAACCAGATAGGCAGCGGCGGCATTTCGAGTTTGACGTCGGATTGCAGTAGCGCGGTCAGGGCGGCCATGTCCGCGTTCTCAAACGCCGCGCAGTAGCGGTCGAGCAGGTCGCGTCGTTGCGCGTCATCCGGCTCGACCGCGTTGTCCTCGTCGGGGGAGACCTCGGCGAGATGCGCGCGCGCCCGCTGCAGCGTGCTGTTGACCGCGGCGGGTGTGGTCTCCAGCAGCTCAGCAACCTCGGCGGCGCTGAATTGCACGACATCGCGCAAGATCAACACGGCCCGCTGGCGCACCGGCAGTTCCTGCAGGGCAGTCATCACGGCCAGCCGCACGCTGTGCCGCACCGTCACGGCGTCTTCCGGGGTCTGGAACAACGCGTCGGGGATCGGCTCGAGCCAGTCATGTGCGCCACTGCCGTCGCCGAGGCTGGTGTCCGGGTCGACCGCGGCGTCGCCCAGTCCGGCCGGCAGCACCCGGCGCGCGCGGTTTTCCAGCGCCCGCAGGCAAGCGGTGGTGGCGATCCGGTACAGCCACGTCCGCAACGCCGCGCGCTCTTCGAACGCCTCATACCCGCGCCAGGCCCGCAGGTATGCCTCCTGGACCGTGTCCTCGGCGTCATGCACCGAACCGAGCATGCGGTAGCAGTGCGCGATCAGCTCGGCGCGAAAAGGCGCCGCTGCCTCCATGAAACGCTCCTGAGCCGGCACGGTCAGCTCCTTCCCACATTCATATAGATACGCCCGGCGGCCCGAACTCATCGGTTGACGTGGGCAGCGATGAATAGTGGCGGCCCGCCGTATCTCGATTAGTGGACACCCATCCACATCACTCGAAAGCGAGAACGACCATGACATCCTCCATCGGCTCCATCGGATCAACAGCTATCGTCACCGGCGCCGGCCGCGGATTCGGCCGCGCCATCGCCACGGCGCTGTCGGCCACGGGCGCCCACGTCGTTGGCGTCGCGCGCGACGCCTCCGCGCTGAACGAACTGCGCGACGAGTTGGGTGACACGTTTACACCGGTGGCCGCCGACGCCGCCGACCCGGCGATCGCCGGCCGGTTGCTCGACGAGTATTCGCCGCGCACGCTGGTGCTGTGCGCCGGGGCGGCTCCGCGGATGGCCCCGTTGCACGAGCAGACCTGGGAGAGCTTCAGCCAGAACTGGAACATGGACGTCGCGCAGGCTTTTCACTGGACCCGCTACGCACTGCGGCGCCCGCTGGCGCCGGGCAGCACGGTGATCGCGATGTCCAGTGGCGCCGCCGTCAAGGGGTCGCCATTGTCCGGTGGCTACGCCGGGGCCAAGGCGACGGTCAGGTTCATCACCGGTTATGCCGCCGCCGAGTCGCAGCGGGCCGGGCTGGGCATCGACTTCGTCTCGGTGTTGCCGCAGCTGACCCCGGCCACCGAGCTGGGCGCCAAGGCGGTCGCGGCCTACGCCGAGCGGCAGGGCGTCGACGTCGAGACATTCCTGGCCTCGTCGGGACCCGCGTTGAGCGCGGAACAAGTCGGCAAGTCGGTACTGCAGATCGCCGACGGTGATCACGGCGAACATCTCGCGTATCTGCTGACAGCCTCGGGATTGGTCGCTCTGGACTGAAACAACAAGGAGGACAACGCAAATGGATATACCCGCGATCGTGTCAGCACCGGACTGGGAGGCCGCGCGCCAGCGGCTGCTCGTGACGGAGAAGGAGGTGATGCGCGCACACGACGCGCTGGCGGCCATGCGCCGGCGGATGCCGTGGGTCGTCGTCGACAAGGGGTACCAGTTCGAGGGGCCCGACGGCACGCTGAACCTGCTGGATCTGTTCGACGGCCGGCGCCAGCTGGTGGTCTACCGCGCCTTCTTCGAGCCGGGCGTGCACGGCTGGCCGGACCACGCGTGCCCGGGCTGTTCGATGATCGCCGACCACATCGGCAATCTGGCCCATCTCAACGCCCGCGACACCACGCTGGTGTTTGCCTCACCCGCGCCGCAGACCGACATCGCGCGACTCAAGGCGCGGATGGGCTGGCAAATGCCGTGGTACTCGATCACCGACGGCTTCGACGTCGACTTCGGGGTGGACGAATGGCACGGCACCAATGCGTTCATTCACGACGGGTCACGCGTGTTCCGCACCTATTTCATCAACAATCGAGGCGATGAGGTGCTGGGCAACACCTGGAGCTTCCTGGACCTGACGGCGCTTGGGCGGCAAGAGGATTGGGAGGACTCACCGCAGGGCTACCCGCAGTCCAAGCCGTACGAGTGGTGGGCTTGGCACGACGCCTATCCGGAGCATGTGCCGTCGCGGTGGTTCGGCGAGCCCGACCCCGACGACCCCAACGACCAACGTCCGCCGCGCAGTTAAGAAATAGTCGTATCTACTGTCCGTTTTCCAATATCCAGATAGGTCGACTGCTACGGTTCGCTGCCATGCCGGTACTGGGTGAGCGCGCGATAGTTCTCGGGGCGAGCATGGGCGGGCTGCTTGCTGCCCGGGTGCTCGCCGACTTCTTCGGAACCGTCACGGTGATCGAGCGGGACGAGCTGCCCGACGATCCGGTCACCAGGCGCGGGGTGCCGCAGGGCAGACACCCGCACGCGCTGCTGGCGTGCGGTGCGCGCACCCTCGAAGAGTTTTTCCCTGGGTTGCTCGACGAGCTGGTCGCCGCGGGAGCACCGGTCGTCAACGGCGATCTGTCCAGGGTGTACATGTCCTACAACGGCCACGAGGTATTTCGGTCCGGAATGGTAACCGGAGATCCCGCGGCGTTGGCGCTGTACATGCCGAGCCGAGCCCTGCTGGAACGCCATGTCCGGGGCCGTCTGCAGGCATTGAACAACGTGACGATTCACGACAATCATGATGTCTCCGAATACATCTCGAACGCGAACCACAGTCGCGTCATCGGAGTTCGGGTGACGAACGGCGGGGGAGACGCGCCCAAGGAGTTGGCGGCCGACCTGGTCGTCGACGCGATGGGCCGCGGCGCTCACACCCCTGCTTTTCTGGAGAACCTCGGATATGGCCGGCCGGTCGAGGATCGCGTCACCATGCATACGGTCTACGTCAGCCAGCGGCTGCAGATCCCGCCCGGGGCTGTGACGGAGGTGATGTCCCTCGTCAGTCCCGCTCCGGGTCGGCCGACAGGTTTATTTCTCGCCGTCAACGAGAATGACACCGGCCTTTTCACGGTCTTCGGGATGGTCGGGCACGAACCGCCGCGCGACTTTGCCGGCATGCTGTCCTTCGCCGAGGATTTCGCTCCGCCCCGCCTAATCGACGGGGTGCGCGCGTGTGAACCGCTCGGGCCGGTAATGCAGCACCGCATGCCGTGCAGTCAATGGCGCCGGTACGACAAGATGCGGCGGTTGCCCGACGGCCTGCTGGCGGCCGGCGACGCCATTTGTAGTTTCAATCCGATCTACGGGCAGGGCATGACGGTGGCAGCGATGGATGCGCTGGCGCTGCGGAACTCGCTGCGGGGCGGCGCTGCCGACCTGCCCCGCCGATACTTTCGCGCCGCGGCCAAGGCAATCGGGGTGGCCTGGCAAACCGGGGCCACGTCCGACCTGGCCTTCCCGCAAGTGGAAGGACGACGGACGCCGTCGATGCGCGCAACGAATCGTCTCGTGGATCTGGTGCTGACCGCCTGTGAATCCGACGCCGCGGTCACCACCCAGTTCTTCCGAGTCACCGGGCTGCTCGACACACCACCGCACCTGCTTCAACCCGCGTTCCTCTACCGCGTCGCCAAGATCAATCTGCAACGCAGACAACGCAATTCGCAGGCCCAACAGGCCGCCACCATTGGACCTCGGTCATGACTGTCGTTCTGGTGCACGGCAATCCGGAGACCGACGCGATTTGGGGCCCGCTGGTAGACGCGCTGGGGCGCGACGACGTCGTGCGACTGTCGCCGCCGGGGTTCGGCGCCCCGCTGGACGACGGGTTCGCGGCGACCTACCTCGGCTACCGGGACTGGCTGGAAGAACAGCTGGAGGCGATCGACGGGCCAATCGACTTGGTCGGGCACGACTGGGGCGGCGGCCACGTGGTGAACGTGGTGATGCACCGGCCGGAGCTGGTGCGCAGCTGGGCCAGCGACGTCGTGGGCTTGTTCGACCCCGAGTACGTGTGGCACGACCTCGCACAGGTCTGGCAGACGCCCGGCGACGGGGAGCAACTCGTCGGCACCATGGTGGGCGGCACGATCGAGAGCCGTGCGGAACAGCTGACGCCGCTTGGCATCCCGATGGACATCGCTACCGAGATTGCTGCGGCTCAAGGCCCGGAGATGGGCCGGGCGATCCTGTCGCTATACCGCTCGGCGGCCCAGCCCGCGATCGCTGAGGCGGGCCGCGCGCTGGAGAACGCCGCCGCCCGGCCCGGCCTGTCCCTCCTTGCCACCGAGGACCACTTCGTCGGCTCCGACGAACTGCGCCGTCGGGCCGCGGATCGCGCCGGAGCCCGCACCGAGGTGCTCGACGGGCTGGGACATTGGTGGATGCTGCAGGACCCGGCGCGTGGCGCCGCGGCACTCACGAGGTTCTGGGACGCGATCGGCTAGTCCGGTAGTGGGTCGGCGTCCCAGGTGCCCGGAATCATCGGCGTGCGGGGGCCGCCGCCGAACGCGTCGTCGGCGAGCGTGGTCAGTCCCGCGGCGCGTCCGGTCTTAGTGGCGGTTCCGGCGAAGCCTTGTGGGCCGGCCCCGGTGGTCGAGGCGGCGACCGCGCCAACCAGTTCGCTTGAATCTTCCAAGTCTTCCAAATCCAGGTATTCGTAACCGCGCCCGAGCATTTGCGCCTTCGCCCGCCGGCGCCGCTGCGTCTTTTCCTTTTCTACGGGGGTCGCCGCTGCCGCTGGGGCCGCCGCACTTTCGGTTTCGGGCGCCTTCTTTCGGACCCTGCCGGATGCCGCCGCGCCCGCTGCCGCGGTCAGGTCGCCCATCAGATAGGCGAAGTTCTCCATCCCGGCCGGCATCGTCGCGTTCATCGGCATGGTCATGCCCGGGCCGCCCAGTGTCGGTGGCGTAAGCGACGGCGGTGGCGCGGCCGGCGCCGGGGCTGGAACGGTGGCTTCCACAGGCGCCGGCGTCGACGACGAGGCGGGCGTCGGGCGCTCGGAGGTAGCGCTAAGACTGGCGGCGTGATGGGCGGCGCAACCGGTGGTGCCGGGGGCAGGGCGGACAGACCCGCTAAGCCCGCGAGGCCGATCGGCGCCAGCGCGCTGGTGGCCAACGTCACCAACGGCGCGGTGATCAGGGGCACGAAAACCGTGCGGAACACAGCGGTCTGCTCGAGCAGTGTCTTCAGCAACGCGATGGTGTCGGTGATGATCGTGCCGACGGCCTCGACGGTGGTGAACAGGATGGTGAAACCGATGGTCGCGGGATTGCCTGAAGCGAACGCCGCCGTCAGGTCGAGCCCGATATAGAGGAAGGTCTGCGACAGATACGCGACATACGAACCGATGTCCATCGGATAGCCCAGGGCGAACGCAATGTTGTACGGGCTCAAGAAGATCAGCGGGTTACCGACGATGGGCAGGTACGGATCGAACCCGGAGAACATCGCCGCGAAGAAGGGGTTGTTGTACAGCGCGTTGCTCAGCGGGCTTAAGACGTTGTTCCAGTAGTTGACGAATCCGATCCTCGTCAGCCAGGCCATGACTTGGTTCTCCGTGTCCGAGGGCAGCGGGAAGATTTTGTAGAACGCATCGATCAGCTTGTGCACGACGTAGTCGATTTCGTTGACCGTGATCGGGATCGTGTTGAGGCCGAAGAAATTCGTCGCCAACAGCACCGGGTGGGTGGCGTGGTTGGCGGCCAGCTCGACCAGCGTCGGCATCGTAGCCAGGGCGCTGGTGTAGGCGGTAGCCGCGGTTTCCTGCCGCACGGCCGTCGCCGCGCTGTCGGCCGCGGCTTGGATCAGCCAGGCAAGGTACGGGGCGTGGCCGGCTACGTATGCCGCCGCGCTCGGGCCTTCCCACGCCCCGGCCTGCACATCGGCCAGCAGCACGGTCAACTCCTCGGCGGTCTCGGTATAGACGGTGCTCAACGAGGTCCACGTCGCGGCCGAGGCCAGCAACGCACCGGGTCCCGGTCCGCTGCTCAGCAGCGTTGAATGCACCTCTGGTGGCGACGCCATCCAGATGGGGGCGGTCACCGCGGACTAGCAAAATGGACAGGGCGAAATTGGGGCGCCATGACAGGCCAGCTCTCTCCAGGGTGCTCCGCCCCGGGCTAGCAGCATGCGATGACGCGAGTCTCCTGGCTCTCGGATCGCTGCTCGCCTCGCCTTCCGGCCCTAAAAACTAGCCAGGCCGTGGCTTTGTGAGGGTCGCTCCCCGATGACAGTGGCGGGACCGCGCCGGATTCACACCGGCTTCCTGCATCATCATCGCCTTACGCTGGACATTGTCGCACTCCGACTGCCAGCAATTGGGAGAATCGTGCAAACCGAGAACCCCCCGGTCGTCGAGACCGAAGACGGCGGACGCGAGCAGTGCTGGTCGCTGCCCCTCGACGAGCAAAGCCTGCTGAGCCTGATTCACGTCTGCTTCGACGAATACTGGGACGAAATCTGGTTCGGCACGCTCATCGAGGGCGCTGCCTGGGAGGTGGCGGCGCCCAACCCTCCGACGCGGATCTCGATGTACGACGGG
>Ga0335073_10010389_pt1 | contig 13089 bp, 10 predicted proteins | sample Lox_Sample_22_FD_207093 | JGI IMG/M metagenome (GOLD analysis project Ga0335073, IMG submission 207093) | Soil microbial communities from Loxahatchee National Wildlife Refuge, Florida, United States - Lox_Sample_2.2 | ecosystem: Environmental > Terrestrial > Soil > Wetlands | place: USA...
AGGCCGAAGCCTGGTTCGTCGCTCCACTTGCATGTGTTAGGCACGCCGCCAGCGTTCGTCCTGAGCCAGGATCAAACTCTCCGTGAAGAACTGCTGAACAGGCCGCCATGAGCGACCTGCTTCACAAAGAGTCGTCAAGGTCCAATCCGCCGGAGCGGACACGCCACCTAGCGCGGTGGCTGGACCCCGGGCCTGTCCCTGGAGGGATCAGACCCACGCGTCCTCACGAGGGGACCCATGTACACCACGGGTCCCGGGACGCATGACGGGGTTTCAATCTGGCACCGTCGCCAACCGCTGGCCCACGAGGGGCCGGCCGATGCGACGGCGTCGAACCTGGACACACTCCTCGACCGAGGGGTCGGTCGAAGGGTGCGCATGCTGTTGAGTTTTCAAAGACCGTCGCACCTCTCGGGGAGGGGATTCCTTCCCATGGCGCATCCAGAACCGTTCCGATTCCGGAGCGGACCGGTGAGTATAGCGCCCGTACCGCCAAGCTGGGAGGTCTCGCGGCGCCGACTTCATTTTGCCACCACTCGGCCCCGAGCGGCGTCCCGGGGTGCTCCCCCCGGAGGCGGGGGAGTCGCGGAGGGGTCCCCGGCAGGCACTGCGACGCTCGAGAGGACGCCGACCTACGAGAGCACCTGGACCGTCACGGTCCGCTGGCGGGGACGATCGTCGAAGTCGATCAGCACCACCTGCTGCCACGTACCGAGCGTCAGCCGCCCCTCGACGACGGGGATCGCCTCCGAGGGGCCGATGACCGCGGCGCGCAGGTGGGCGTGGGCGTTGGTGTCGTGGTTGCGGCGGTTGTGCTCGTACTCGCCGGCGGACGGGATCAGCCGATCGAGCAGCGCCTGTAGGTCGCGGACGCCACCGGGCTCGTACTCCATCGTGGTGATGGCGACGGTCGAGCCGGTGGCGAACACGGTCACGACGCCGCGATCGACCCCGGACGTGGAAAGCACGCTCTCGACGCCGGGAGTGATGTCGACGATGTGGCCGTGGCCCGGCGTCTCGAGCCGCAGCAGACCGCCCTGGACGGTCACGAGTCGGCGCCAGGTACGACCTGGACGCGCGCGAACCGGCGCTTGCCGAGCTGGAGAACCTTGCCGTCGACCGCCTCCGCCGGCAGGTCGAGGACGCCCGGGCCGACCGGCTCGCCGTCGAGCTTGACCCCGCCCTGGGCGAGGGCGCGCCGCGCCTCGGAGCTGGAGATACCGAACGCCTCGGCGAGCAGGGCGGGCAGGTGGACGTCGCCTCGTTCGGAGGGCCACACGACGGTCGGCATGTCCTCGGGGGCGCGCCGCTCGATGTGAACCCGGTCGAACTCGGCTTCGGCCGCCTCGGCGGCCGCCTCACCGTGGAAGCGCGCCACCAGCGCACGGGCCAGGGCGCGCTTGGCGTCGCGCGGGCCGAGGTCGGGCGGCGGCACTGAGTCGAGGAGCAGCTCGTACCACGGGGGAAGCGAGGAGTCCGGGATGCTGAGCGTCTTGCCGTACATCTCGCCGGGCGAATCGGTCACCCCGATGTAGTTGCCGTACGACTTCGACATCTTCTGCTCGCCGTCGGTCCCGGTCAGCAGCGGCAGCGTGAGGATCACCTGCTCGGGGACGTCGTAGGCCCGCTGGATGTCACGCCCGAGCAGCAGGTTGAACTTCTGATCGGTGCCACCCAGCTCAACATCGGCGCGGATCGCCACGGAGTCGTAGCCCTGAAGCAGCGGATACAGCAGCTCGAGCAGCGAGATCGGCTCGTGGGCGGCGAAGCGTTTGGCGAAGTCGTCGCGCTCAAGCAACTGCGCGACGGTCGGGATGCGAGCCAGGCGGAACAACTCCTCCATCGACATGTCCAGCCACTCGCCGTTGAACCGGACCTCGAGGCGCTCGGGGTCGAGGACCTTGAGCGCCTGCTGCCTGAACGTCTTCGCGTTGGCGTCGATCTCGGCTGAGGAGAGCACCGGCCGGGTTGAGGACCGTCCGCTCGGATCCCCGACCCTGGCCGTGTAGTCGCCGATGATTAGCACCACGATATGGCCGAGATCCTGGAACTCGCGAAGCTTCTGAAGCACGACGGTGAAGCCGAGGTGGATGTCGGGCGCTGTGGGGTCGATGCCGAGCTTCACGCGGAGCGGCCGACCGAGCTCCAGCTTCCGCTCGAGCTCGCCGTCGGGCAGGCAATCGACGGCGTTCCGGGCGAGCCACGCGGCCTGTTCCCGCGGGCCCGCGCCGGCCGGCGGAGGCGCCATGAGCAGCTCCGTCGGGGCCTCGGAATCCATCCAGGGCAATGCTAGACTCTCGCCGCCGACGGGACCCACTCGCCGCCACGTCCCGCTGGATGCCGTAGCGGCTGGTCTTGTCGCTGCGGGTCGCCATAGGATCTCAGCGACCGCATGATCGACGACGTCGAAACTCGTACCCGCGGCGATCAGCCGCAAGCGCCTCCGCCGCTCAACGCCCCTGGAAACGGAGCCCGCCCACCCGACGGCGGTGGCGACGATCGGCGACCCCGGGGGCCACGCGTCCCGTGGCGGTGGCGCCGACGCCTGCGCAAGGCCGGAAAACCGCGCATCAAGAAGCTTCGGTTGCTGCTGATCGTGATCGGCCTCGGCATCCTCGCCGCGGTCTCGACCGTATTCGGGATGCTGATGTCGGTCGCCTCCGATATCCCCCAGATCGAGAACGTCACGCAGTACAGCTCGAAGGACAACTCTTACCTGTACGACGACAAGGGGCGGCCGATCGGGATCTTCGCCGCCCCTGACCCGGAGGTGGTCGACACCTTCGACCAGATCGCGAAGCCGATGCGCCAGGCGATCGTGGCCGTCGAGGACAAGCGCTTCTGGTCCGACCCCGGGATCGACCTCCGCTCGCTGGCGCGGGCGCTCGCAGCGGATGTGACCGGTGGTGCGACCCAGGGCGCCTCGACGATCACGGAGCAATTCGTCAAGGGCGCGCTCTCGGAGGAGGACAACCGTACGGTCCTCGAGAAGCTTCGCGAGGCGGCGCTCGCCTTCCAGCTGACGCACCGATGGACGCCCACGCAGATTCTGACCGAGTACCTGAACTCGTCTTATTTCGGGAATGGGGCGTACGGCGTCGAGTCGGCGGCGCGGGTGTACTTCGGCAAGCAGCTCGGCTATGACCCCGAAGCGCCGGGCGACGGCAACACGAAGGCATGCGGCGATAGCACCGCGCAGGTCAAGCTTCAAAGCTGCGCATCCCGACTGCACTATTGGCAGGCGGCGATGCTGGCCGGGCTCGTGGCGAGCCCAAGCGCGTTCGACCCCACCGTGAACCCGGCAGCCGCGAAGGCCCGCCGCGACTTGGTGCTCCAGGACATGCTCCAGCAGCACGACATCTATCGCTGGCAATACGAGGTCGGGAAAAACGAGCCGCTGCCGACATCGACCGACGTCGAGCAGTCGGTCGAGCCGAACGCCGCCCCCTACTTCACGAGCTGGCTGCGGCCGCAGATCCTCGCTGCGGTCGGCCGCGGTCTGCCGGCAAAGGTCGCCGAGTACCGCGCGTACTACGGGGGTCTCAAGATCCGCACGACCCTCGACCTGAAGATGCAGGAGGCGGCGGACCAGGCCGTCTCGGAGGACTTGCCCTCGGGCCCCGGCTGGCCCACGGCGTCGCTGGTCGCGATCGACAACAAGACCGGTCAGGTGCGGGCGATGGTCGGCGGTCCAATCGTCAACGGCGAGGAGGACTACAACCAGTACCCGTTCAACCTTGCGACCGAGGCCGAGCGCCAGCCCGGCTCCGCGTTCAAGCCGTTCACGTTGGCGATCGCGCTCGAGCACGGCTACGGCCCCGACTCGGTGTTTCTGTCAGCGCCCCTCAACATCGTCGTGCCGAACAGCGGCGGTAAGGAGATCTTCCACGTAATCAACTTCGGCAACGAGTACTCGGGCGACACGACGCTGCAGTCGGCGACCGATTTCTCCGACAACTCGGTGTTCGAGCGACTCGGCTGGTACGCCTTGGGCGGGACGAAGGGGACGACCGAGATCGCGAAGCTCGCCACCGCCGCGGGCATCACGACGCCCGTCTCGACCAACCCCGCGATGATCCTCGGCGGCCTGAAGGTCGGGGTCTCGCCGCTCGACATGGCGCACGCATACGAGACGTTCGCGACCGGCGGCAACCGCGTGTACGACCCGGTACTCGGCTCCGCGGACGATGGTCCTACGGGGATCGAGTCGATCCAAGGGTCGCACGTGAATCTCGTCGATCACCCCAAGTATCAGCGAGTGATGCCGGCGGCGGTCGCGACGGAGGTTCACAACATGCTCGAGGGCGTGGTATCGACCGGGACCGGGACGGAGGCGGCCATACCGGGCGTCGACGTGGTCGGAAAGACCGGCACCACGACGAATTACGGCGACGCCTGGTTCGTCGGCTGGACGCCGCAGCTGACGGTGGCGGTGTGGGTCGGCTTCCCCAACAAGCTCATCCCGATGACCACGCTTTACAACGGCGCGCCGGTCGAGGGCGGCACGTACCCGGCGATCATCTGGCGCAACTTCATGGAACAGGCGCTGCAGATCCTCGCCAGCGAGAACCCGCACGAGAAGCTCACGACCTCGACCACGCCCGACACGACCAGCGCCCCCTCCGCCCCCTCGAGCGGATCGGGTGCCACCGCCACATCGACGAGCGCCACGACCCCGAACGGTGCAGCGACCGGTGGGAACGCAGCGGGCGGGGCGGCACCGGGGGCCGGCGGCACGCAGGGCGGCGCCAACGGGGGTAGCGGCGCAGGAGGTGGCACCCAGGGCGGCGCCAACACCGGTGCCGGCGGCGCGGGCGGCACGGCCGGGGGAACGGGCGCGGGCACCGGTGCGGGCGGCGCCGGCGGCGGTAACACAGGTGCGGGCGGCACCGGCGGCGGTGGCGGAGGAACCGGCGGAGCAACCGGGGGCTCGGGCGGCGCTGGAATCGGTGGGGGACAGTGAGTCCGACTAGCGCTGGAATCGGAGGGCGTCAGTGAGTCCGACGAGCGCAGTAACCGAGCACCGGGTGCAGACGCCGGACGGCCGCGTCCTCCAGGTGCTCGAGCGCGGAGTCCCCGACGGCCCCTCGGTGCTCGTCCACAACGGCACCCCGAATTCGCGGCTGATGTTCGACGCCGAGGTCGAAGCAGCCGAGCGGCAGGGCATTCGCATCATCTCTTACGACCGTCCCGGTTACGGAGGGTCCAGCCGCCACGCCGGGCGCACGGTTGGCGACTGCGCAGATGACGTCCGCGCGATCGCGGCCGCACTTGGGATCGATCGGCTCGCGGTGTGGGGAATCTCCGGAGGCGGTCCCCACGCGATCGCGTCCGCCGCCCTCCTCCCCGATCTGGTTCCGGCGGTCGGCGTGATCGCCTCGACCGCGCCCTGGGGAGCCGAAGGGCTCGACTACTTCGCGGATATGGGCGAGATGAACGTGGAGGACATCAAGCTCCAGCTCGAGGATCCGACCGCAGCGCGCGCCAAGTGCGAACAGGATCGACTCGAGATGCTCGCTCTGGATCCGGACCAGCTCCTCGAGTACATGAAGACCCTGCTCACGCCCGCCGATGCCGAAGTGCTGACCGGGCGTTTCGCCGAATGGATGGTTGAGTCATTTCAATCGGGATTGGCCCCGAGCTCAGACGGCTGGTGGGATGACGGCGTCGCCTTGATGGATCCGTGGGGCTTCGAGTTCGACTCGATCCGAACGCCGGTCCTGCTCCGTCATGGGCGTCAGGACCGGTTCGTGCCCTACGGACACGGGGAATGGCTCGCGGGCCACATTCCCGGTGTGCAGGCGGAGCTCACCGAGGACGACGGACACCTGACGCAGGTGATGCGTCACATCGAGCACGTCCACGAGTGGCTGCTCGAGCGGCTGTAGGCATGGATTCCGCGGGCCGCACCGACGAGGCCTTCGGCCTCGCGGCCCACTGCTAGGCCGCCACAACCCGCACGCGCCGCGAAACGAAGCGGTTGCCGGTGGCGGAGAAACGCCAGGGCAATTCAACCGCCTTGGTGATCCCGATCCGCCGGTCGACCGAGATGGGCACGTCCCGCCACGCCCGCGGCCTACGCGAGAAGACGATCGGCCCGGCGGTCAGATCGGTGCCGTTCAGATCGAGGCCGATGTCGAGGGCCTGGGTGAGCTTGCCGGGTCCCGAGCACAGATCCTCGGGACGATCGAGGCCGCGCCGCTCGCGCATCAGTTCGATCCCCTCCACGGGTTCGAGCGCGCGGATCAGCACCGCGGCCCCTACTCCGGCAGGCTCGCACACCGCGTTCAGACAGGCGTGGATCCCGTAGGAGCGGTAGAGGTAGGCCTTGCCGGGCGGTCCGAACACGACGCGCGTCCGCTTGCGCAGTCCGATATAGGAGTGCGAGGCCGGCTCGCTCTGGTGGTAGGCCTCGGTCTCGACGATCACGCCCGCGGATCCTTCGTGCGAGATGACGCAACCGACGAGGTCCCGGGCCACATCGAGCACGGGCCGGTTGTAGAAGGCGATTCTCACCGCAGCGCGGCCCGCGCGCGCTCGAGCTGCTCGCGCACGCGCGCCAGGCTGGTGCCGCCCTGCGAGACCTTCGTCTCAAGCCAGGCGCCGTCGCTCAGCAGCGCGTAGAACTCGTCGTCGAGGAGCGGGGAATGCCGGGCCAGCTCCTCCGCGCTCAGGTCCGACAGGGCCTTGTCCTGCTCGATCGCGCTGCGCACGAGGCCGGCGACGACGCCGTGAGCCTCGCGGAACGGCACCCCCCGGCGGACCAGGAGGTCGGCCACATCGGTCGCGGCGAGCATCTCGTCGGCGGCCGCGCCGGCCAGGTTCTCGGCGCTGAAGCGGATCGAGGCGAGCATTCCGTCGGCGGCGTCGAGGCACAGCTCGATCGTGTCGGCGGCATCGAACAGGTGCTCCTTGTCCTCCTGCATGTCCTTGTTGTAGGTCAGCGGCAGCCCGTGGAGCACGCCATGCAGAGCGACGAGGTGCCCGGACACGCGCGGGGCCTTGGCGCGCAGCAACTCGGCGGCGTCCGGGTTCTTCTTCTGGGGCATGATCGATGAGCCCGAGGCCCAGGCGTCGGCGACCTCGCAGAAGCCAAACTCCTCGCTCGACCACAGGACGATCTCGCCCCCCAGGCGGGACAGATGCGTGGCGCAGGCAGCGGCTGCGGCCAGGTAGTCGAGCACGAAGTCGCGGTTGGAGACGGCGTCGATCGAGTTCTCGGCCACGGAGGAGAACCCGAGCTCGCGCGCGACGAGCTCACGATCGGTGTCGAAGTTGACGCCGGCGAGCGCGCCCGCCCCCAGCGGCAGCGCGCAGGTGGACGACACGGCAGCAGCGAATCGATCCCGGTCGCGGATCAGCATCCAGGCATAGGCGAGCAGGTGGTGGCTCAGGTAGACCGGTTGAGCGCGCTGCAGGTGCGTGTATCCCGGCATCGGCCAGTCGAGATGGCGCTCGGCCACCGTCACCAGCGTGCCCGCCAGCCGCTCGGCCTGCTCGACCGCCCGAGAGGCATGCGCGCGCACGAACATCGCCACGTCGGTCGCCACCTGGTCGTTGCGCGAGCGGGCGGTGTGGAGCTTGCCTCCGACCCGGCCCGCCAGCTCGGTCACCCGGCGCTCGATCGCCATGTGGATGTCCTCGTCGCCCTCGGCGAACGGGAACTCGCCGTCGGCGAGCTCGCGCTCCACCTGATCGAGCGCGGCGTGAAGCTGGTTGCGCTCCTCAACGTTGATGATCCCGGTGGCGGCGAGCATGCTCGCGTGCGCGCGCGACTGTTGAACGTCGTACGGCCCGAGCCGCCAATCAAATGACAGCGAGTCGTTGAGCGCGCGGAAGGCGGCGTGCTGCGGCTCGGCGAAGCGCGACATGGAGGCGATTATCGCTGTAGGACGTGGCGTAGCGACTCGGCCACCCGCTCTACCTCCCTGTCGCTCATCGCGGGGAAGAACGGAATCGCGATCGAGCGCGCCGCGACGTCCTCGCATATCGGGAACTCGCCCTCCCGATGTCCGAACTGCTCGCGGTAGTAGCTCATCAGGTGGATGGCGGGGAAGTACGGCTTGCTCGCGATCCCGAGCTCCTGCAACGCCCGGACCACCCCGTCCCGATCGACGCCGTGCGGGAGCTGGATGACGTAGACAAACCAGCCGCGACGAACCCTGTCGCCGTCAGCACACGGCAGTTCCAACCCCTCAATTCCGCCGAGCGCTTCGCGGTACAGCGCGGCCACGCGTGCCCGGCCCGCGAGCATCTCGTCCAAATGTTCGAGCTGCGCGAGGCCGAGCGCACAGGCCAGATCCGACAGGCGGTAGTTGAAGCCGAGACGATCGTGGTCGAGCCAGTCCATGTTCGGGGCGCGCCCCTGGTTTCGCTCGGAGTCGATTCGTTCCTTGAACCCCGCGTCGGCCATGGTCACCATGCCGCCCTCGCCGGTCGTCAGCTGCTTGTTGGCGTAGAAGGCGAACACGGCGGGATGGCCCCGGCTCCCGACCGGGATGCCGTCGGCGTCGACCGCGCCGAGCGCTTCGCAGGCGTCCTCCACGATCGGGAGCCCGAGCCGCTCGAAGGCCGCCAGGTCGGCGGGATAACCGAACACGTGGACCGGAAGTAGCGCCGCGGTGCGGTCGGTGATCGCCGCGGCCGCGGCCTCCGGATCGAGGTTCAGAGTGACGGGGTCGATGTCCGCGAACACCGGCCGAGCCCGTTCGAACACGGCGACGTTGGCACTGGCCACGAACGAGAACGGCGTGGTCACGACCTCGTCGCCATCGCCTACTCCGACGCCCCGAAGCGCCAGGTGCAGCCCGGCGGTGCCGCTCGAGACTGCGCTGGCATGTGCGGCGCCGACGAACTCGGCGAAGGCAGACTCGAACTGACCGAGCAGAGGGCCGAGCGACAGGCGGCCCGAGCGGAGCACTTCGAGCACGCGCTGCTCCTCGCGTTCGCCGATCACCGGCCGGGCGAGCGGGATGGCGTCTGCGGTGGCGGGTGCGGCGCCCCGGGCGGTCGCGGTTTCGCGGGGCGTCACGAGCGCTGCGTCGACGCGGCCTGCTCGCCCGCGCTCCGGCGCGAGGAGACGCGCATGCCGTACTCGAGCGAGTCGACGAGCGCCTCCCAGGAGGCCTCGATCACATTTTCGGACACGCCGATCGACCCCCACACCTCCTCGCCGTCGGAGGCGTCGAGGAGGACGCGCGTGATCGCGTCGGTCCCCTTGGCCTCGTCGAGGATCCGGACCTTGAAGTTGACGAGGTCGATGTCGCGCAGGTGGGGATGGATCTCGACCAGCGCATCTCGCAGCGCCCGGTCCAGTGCGTTCACCGGACCGTTCCCCTCGGCGGTGCGGACATAGCGCTCGCCGTCGGGGCCGGGCGGGGTCCAAATTTTGATCGTCGCCTCGGTCTCCACCCGGCCATCGGCGCGCTTCTCGACGATCACGCGCCACGATTCGAGGACGAACAACGCCTCGTACTCGCCGGTCTCCTTGCGGATCAGCAGCTCGAACGATCCGTCCGCGGCCTCGAAGTGGTAGCCGCGGTGCTCGAGCTCCTTGACCCGCTCGGTCAATTGGGCCGCCTGTTCTTCGCCGAGCGAGATTCCCGCATCCCGCGCACGGGCATGGACGGTCCCGCGGCCGGACAGCTCCGAAATGAGGAGCTCGCGCCGGTTGCCGACGATGTCCGGATCGACGTGCTCGAACGTGGCCGGATCGACGTTGACCCCAGCCACGTGCATCCCCCCCTTGTGGGCGAACGCGTTGCGCCCGACGTAGGGCTGGTCCGGGTCCGGGGTGAAGTTGAGCAGCTCGTCGAAGAAGTGAGCCGTCTGGGTGAGCGAAGCCAGCTGCTCGTCGGTCACGCACTCATAGCCGAGCTTGAGCTGGAGATTGGGGATGATCGTGACCAGGTTGGCGTTCCCGCACCGCTCTCCGTACCCGTTCATCGTGCCCTGCACATGAGCCGCGCCCTGCTCGACCGCGGCGAGCGTGCACGCCACGCCGCAGCCGGCGTCGTCATGGCAGTGAATCCCGATGCGAACGCCGGAAGACTCGAGGCCGGCCACGACCGTGCCCACCGTCGCGGCGATGTCGTGCGGCAGGGTGCCGCCATTGGTGTCACAGCAGGTGACGGTGTCCGCGCCGGCCTCGGCTGCCGCGAGGATGCAGCGCAGGGCGTAGTGCGGGTCGTCGGCAAACCCGTCGAAGAAGTGCTCGGCGTCGTAGATCACACGCTTGCCACGCGCGACGAGGAACGCGACCGACTCCGAGATCATCCGCAGGTTCTCCTCGCGGTCGACCTTGACCACCTTCTCCAGGTGCAGGCCCCAGGTCTTGCCGACGATCGTGCACACCGGAGCCCCCGAGTCGGCCAGCACGCGAAGGCCCGGATCGGCGTCGGCGCGACTGCCGCGCCGACGCGTCATTCCGAACGCCGCGATCTGGGCATGGCCGAACGACTCCCCCATGAGCAGCTCGAACAGCTCGATCTCCTTGGGGTTGGAGTTCGGGAACCCGGCCTCGATCAGGTCGATGCCGAGCTCGTCGAGGCGGTGCGCCACCCGCAGCTTCTCCTGCGCGGACAGCGACATACCCTCCCCCTGCATGCCGTCGCGGAGGGTGGTGTCGTAGAGCTCGATGTGAGTCATATGAGTTAGTCGGCGGCGCCTAGCGGTGTCAACTGATTGGTATCGCCACTGCCATGGCGGCGGCGCCTTAGGCGGTCCTAGAAGGCACCGCGACCATGTCCAGCCACTCGGCGTAACGGGGGTCGCGGCCGTGGAGCGCATCGTCGAACAGCCGCTGGAGCTCACCCGTGATCTCACCCGGCCCGCCGGTCCCGATCGCGTGGTCGTCGACCTCGCTCACCGGGCAGAGCTCGGCGGCGGTGCCGGTCATAAACACCTCGTCGGCGAGGTACAGCTCGGCCCGGGCCAGGTCACGCTCGACGACCTCGAGCCCGAGGTCCCGGGCGATCTGGATGATCGACTTGCGGTTGATCCCATCGAGGATCCCGGCCGTCTGTGGCGGCGTGTAGATGACTCCCTCGCGAACGATGTAGATGTTCTCGCCCGAGCCCTCGCAGACGAACCCATGGGAGTCGAGCAGGATCGCCTCCTGATAGCCGGCCTTCGTTGCCTCGATCTTGGCCAGCACGCTGTTGAGGTACTGGCCGCTCGCCTTGGCGTGCGGGATCAGCGCGTCGTGCGGAATCCGGCGCCAGCTCGCCACCTTGGCCCGCACTCCCTTGAGCTTGCCCTCTTCGCCCAGGTACGCACCCCAGGGCCATACCGCGATCGACACCTCGACCGGCGCGTCGAGTGGATACAGCCCCATCTGGCCGTAGCCGCGGAACGCGATCGGGCGGATGTAGCACTCGCGCAGCTCGTTGGCCGCGATCAGCTCGTGGGTGGCCTGGCGCAGCTCCTCGAGCGTGTACGGGATCGGCATGTAGTAGAGCTCGGCCGACTTGAACAGGCGGTCGAGGTGGTCGTGATGGCGAAAGATGGCCGTCCCGTTCGGGGTCTCGTAGGCCCGGATCCCTTCGAATACCCCGGTTCCGTAGTGCAGCCCGTGCGTCAGTACGTGGACCTTTGCGTCCTCCCAGGCAACCATTTCTCCGTTGTGCCAGATGAGGTCCGCTTGTTCCACGACTAACTCCTTATAGGTGTTTGAGGACTTCCTGGGTGGCCTCTTTTGTGTTCGCCATGCCCCCCAGGTCGGGCGTGCGCAGCCCCTCGGCCAACGCGCGCTCGACCGCCGATTCTACCGCCGCGGCCTGGGGCTCCATCCCGAATCCGTGGCGGAGCATCAGCGCCGCGGAAAGGATCATGGCCAGCGGGTTGGCGGCTCCCGTACCGGCGATGTCGGGGGCGGAGCCGTGGACCGGCTCGAAAACTCCAGGACCTTCATCCCCGAGCGAGGCACTCGGAAGCATGCCGATCGAGCCGGTGAGCATGGCCGCCTCGTCGCTGAGGATGTCGCCGAACATGTTTTCGGTGAGGATCACCTCGAAGTGCCGCGGCGCCGAGATCAGCTGCATCGCGGCGTTGTCGACGAGCAGGTGCTCGAGCTCGATATTCGGGAACTCGCTCGAGTGGACCTCGCGAACCACCTCACGCCACAGCCGGCTGGTCTCGAGCACGTTGGCCTTATCGACGCTGGTGACACGGGACTTCGCAGCTCTGAACGCGACCCGTGCGATCCGCTCGATCTCCGCGCGCGTGTACACGCAGTCGTCGGACGCGCGGTCGGCCGTCCGGGTCTTCTCGCCGAAATAGATCCCGCCGGTGAGCTCGCGCACCACGGTCAGGTTGGTGCGATCGATCAGCTCACGCTTGAGCGGGCTGGCCTCGTAGAGAGCGGGAATCGGCTTGACCGGCCGCAGGTTGGCGAACAGTCCGAGGCCCTTGCGCAACCCGAGCAGGCCCTGCTCCGGGCGCGGCTTCGAAGGATCGGTGGTATCCCACTTGGGGCCGCCGATCGCGGCCAGCAGCACGGCATCCGCCTTTCGGCAGGCCTCGAGCGTCTCGTCGGTGAGGGCGGTGCCGTGGGCGTCGATCGCGGCGCCACCGAACACGCGCTCGTCATATTCGAGGCCGGCACCGACGGCGTCCAGGACCTCGACCGCCGGCCCGATGATCTCGGGACCGATGCCGTCTCCGGGCAACAGGACTACACGCGGCGCCATGACCCGCGGGAAGCTAGCCGATCGGCGTGTACTCCAGCGCCCCGGAGTCGAGCCGTGCTGACGCCGCCCCGGAGTCATCCATGCGGCGAACGCTCGGGATCAGCAGGGGGACGAACGTGACCACTGCGCCCAGCACGCCGGCCCCGATCATCGTCGTGCGCACCCCGACGGCGGCGCTCACCGGCCCGGTCAGGGCATAGGACAGCGGCAGCAGGCCGATCGAGATGAGCCAATCGAGACTCGAGACCCGTCCCAGCAGCGAGGCAGGCACGTGGCGTTGCTTGGCCGTCGCCCACGCGATCGTTCCCGCGGTCTCCAGCGTGTTGAACAGGACGCTCGCGACCATCAGGCCGGCCAGGCCGCCGGCGAGCCCGTATCCGGCCACCGCCAGCGTCGCCAC
>Ga0335073_10010390_pt1 | contig 13088 bp, 8 predicted proteins | sample Lox_Sample_22_FD_207093 | JGI IMG/M metagenome (GOLD analysis project Ga0335073, IMG submission 207093) | Soil microbial communities from Loxahatchee National Wildlife Refuge, Florida, United States - Lox_Sample_2.2 | ecosystem: Environmental > Terrestrial > Soil > Wetlands | place: USA: Florida...
TTTTCTGCTGCAGCGTGATCCGGAGGCGCTCGACATTCTGGCTTCGGTCTTGGAGCCGGTTGATTTCCATGAGCGATCGAAATTGCAGCACACCAATGGCTGGACTGGCCTGGACAGGTTGGTGGATGCAGTGGTTCCGGATCCGCCATCAAGGCAGCAGTTCGCCGGCGAGGTGGATGCCATTGCAGGCCGCGTGACGCTGCCTCCGGCTGCAGATCCAAAGAAAGCTGTGGATGTCAGTGGCGACGTGCCTCAGGGTGCGGCCCCTTCTCCAGAAGTAGCCTATCGCCGGTTGCGGGAGCGGTTTCTCTCCTGGCAATCGGCGCAGACGCATTTAATGGAGGAGGTGCAGCGCACGCCAAGGCTTAGCGACACCAGCGCCCGCGCCCAGCAGCTAGGTGAGCTGGCGAGTGTGGGGTTGTCGGCGCTGGCTTATCTGCAAAGCCACACTGCGCCTCCTGCGGGCTGGCAGACGCAGCAGATTGCCATCATCGATGCGGCATCCGAACCGGCCGCTCTGGTCCGTTTCACGGTGCTCTACTCCATGCGCAAGCTGGTTCTGGCAGCGGCGCAAGAGGGCACTGCGCCGTAGCCGGCTGGCCAGCCAGGCGATTGGAGTATTTGAAAAGTCGAGTGTGTTCCTCGAATCTCGAAGCAATCTGGCCTTCGTATCGGGATTATTTGTGCGGGCAAGCTCAGTGCCGCAAGTCAAATTGGCTCCCCTAATGAACAAATTCTTTTGGAAATGAGAGAACAGCAGGTCCCTCGGCTTCGTTTCCACGGCACGTTTCCACGGCACGCTCCAGGGCTTGCTCCACGGCTTGCCGGGACAGGCGGGACAGGTCGCTTCGGTCGGGACGACGATCCTGATGCTAATGTTCATTCCTCCCTTAACTTGCCGTAAGGCAAGTCAGAGCTCAGGATGGCAAGGTTCCATTGGGCATCGCGACTGGCGATGCCGCCCGATGGAATGGCTCATTGTACTTGTGTAGCCTTGTCGCCAAGAAAGGTCACCGTAACCTTCCGGTCGCCAGCGGTATAGGTAACCGTCCGGTTGCCATAATCGGTTGAGTCCGATTGGGCTACCTGGCCGACCGACATCATGGTCTGCAGCTCGCTCATGCCAGGAATCACCTGGTGCTGGTCGATGGCTTGCCAGATATTCGCCGGCCAGTAGGAATAGAGCTTATGCGGATCGTCGTAGTAGAGGAGATCGTCCATGCGGAATTCCTCATTGCCATCGTCCACCTCGCCCATGGGCACGGCGTACTCCGCCTGGTCGCCCGGCTTGCGAAAGACGAGGAAGATGTTCTTCGAGCCGCGAGGAATTCTGCTCACCCAATTGGCCGGCGTGGCGACTTCCACCACGTCCTGGATTTGTAGTTCCTGGTTGCTGGGCAGGGGGCCCAGTTTTTGATTGAATGCCGGGGCGCCGCCGCGGTAGGGATAGTATTCGAGTTGATAGCCGGCCTGCATCCATACCGTTTGACCCTTCAGCTGCTGCCTGGCAGACTTGAGGCTTTCGATATAGAGCTTGCGCGGGTGAACCAGATCGTCCTGCGTGATCTTCCGCTCCGGCGGTTGCTGCGTTACGGCGACAGGCTCATGACGTTCCTTGTAGATCGACCAGATGCGCCACGCGGCAAAGAGCAACATCGGCAAGGTCAACAGTGCTGCGACTTTCCAGGGCTTCATCTGCCCTCCTGTCTGGTGCCTTTGCGAACGTCGTGTTGACGGTTTCCACAGAATTAGGATAACCAAAGTTGTCTACGATCGGTGAAGCGGTAAGCCCATGTGCCACGCGCGGCAGGGTAGGATTTGACTGAGAAAGGATTCCATCTTTGAAGCTGATTGGTTTGAGGCCCCTCCTGGTTTTGCCGCTCTTTGTAGCCTTTGTCAGCCATGCTTCTGCGCAAGGCTCGCCGCAGCGCGTCCTCATCGACACCGATCCCGGCACGGATGATGCCATGGCCATCCTTCTGGCCCTGAATTCTCCGGACCTCAAGGTGGAGGCGTTCACGGTTGTGCCCGGCAACGTCGAGGCTCCGCAGGGACTGGAGAATGCGCTCAAGATTGTCTCCCTTGCGGGACGGTGTGACATTCCTGTTGCCGGGGGAGCACAGCATCCGCTGAATCAAAAGCTCATTACCGCACAGTACTGGCATGGGAAGAATGGCTTGGCCAACGTGGAGCTGCCGCCCTCGAAATGCAAGGCCGACGCACGCTTCGGTCCGGACCTCATCATCCAGTTGATCCATCAGTATCCGCATCAGATCACCTTGATTCCAGTTGGGCCGCTCACCAATATTGCGCTGGCGGTCTCCAAGGATCCGTCGATTGTTCCCCTGGTAAAGAACATCGTCATCATGGGCGGCTCGATTACCGGAGGGAATGTCGATGGGGCCGCCGAAGCCAACATCTACAATGACCCGGAAGCGGCGCAGATCGTCTTCAACGCCGGGTGGATGGTGACCATGGTCGGCTCCGATGTAGGGGAGCGGACGTTGATCACACGCAAAGACCTGACCACGCTCCAGTCAACCCATGGGCCGGAGAACGATTTCGTCTCTCGCATTGTCGAGTTCTATATCACACGCAGCGAGAAGAGCGGCTATAGCGGGGCCGCGATGTATGACCCGCTGGCGGTGGCGACAGCGATGGACCCCACCTTCTGCACACTGAAGGAGATGCACGTCGATGTGGAAACGAAAGGTGAATTCACACGAGGTGAGACGGTGGCCAACCGCATGGGATATGACGAGGACAATGTGCTGCATGGCGATCACTACGAAATCGACGGTCTGATCAAACTCAAGCCGAACGCGCGCGTTTGCGTGGCTTCGGACCGCGACCGTTTCATCCAGACGTTTATCAGCCGCGTTCAAGGGAAATAGCGCTATGATCAGCAGCCTCCGGGACGATGCGCGATTCGCGTTTCGCCAGCTTGGAAAGTCGCCTGGCTTCGCTATCACTGCGATCCTGACACTGGCCATCGGGGTCGGCGCGAATCTGGCCATCTTCCAGCTGCTCTACGGAGTACTGCTTGCACCCCTGCCAGTGAATCAGCCGGCACAGCTTTTCTCTCTGCACGCGGTGGCATCACCGTTCGATCAACAGTATTTCGTTTCCTTTGCTGCCTACCGGCGCTTGCGAGAGGCCACAGGAGCCAAGGCACCGGTGTTTGCGCGCTCTGGCTTCGGCATCGGAGTGCTGCAGGAGCCGGATGGCGCCAGCAGCCGCATCGACTTTCAAATGGTCTCCGACAATTTCTTCGGCGTGCTGGGACTTCAGCCCTCCGCCGGGAGATTTTTTCTGGAAGGCGATGATCAGCAGGTACAGGGAGAGTGGCCGGTCATACTGCGGGAAGGCTTTTACAAAGAACATTTCGGCGGCAGTCCTGCGACGATTGGACAACACGCGACATTAAACGGAATTCCAATCGTGGTGGTGGGCGTGGCGCCCAAAGGTTTCGGCGGAGTTGTTCCCGGACAGGCGCCCGACGTTTGGCTTCCGCTTGCGGCGCAGGCTACCGGTCAATTCGGAGTCTGGTTCGATTCGCTGGGGCCGGGCCACGATGTTCACCTGGGCCAACCCTGGCATCAGCAAGCCAGCATTTTCTGGCTGTGGGTACTGACCCGGACACCACAGGGAAGTAGTGGCGCGCTGACGGCCCAGTGGACGCAAGCGCTGGCCCCGGATGTGGCGATGATGGCTGCGGCCGCGAAGGATCCGGCGGATCGCAGCCGTATTTCGGCGTCACAGGTAAAGCTTGTTTCCGCCGAGCATGGAGAAGGTTTTCTGGCAAAGGACTACGGTTTGCCTCTGAAGATTCTGATGGGGATGGCGGTGGCGATTCTCCTCGTTGGCTGTCTGAACCTGGCGAATTTGCAGATGGCGCGCTTGCTGGATCGCGAGATAGAGATCGCCACGCGTATCGCCTTAGGAGCGAGCAGAGCCCGAGTGCTTCGCCAGGTGATGATGGAGGCCTTTGTGCTGGCGGTGATCGGTGGTTCGCTTGCTTTGGTCACCGGGCGGGTTGCGAGTTCGCTGCTCTTGCACTGGGCATCCGGCCGGGAACGCACGATTGCCATCGACCCGCAAATCGGGCATGTCGCCATGTTGCTCGGGTTTGCGTTGGTGTTTTGCGCACTTCTGGGCTTTGCTATGTTGCCTGCATGGCAGATGACGCGCAAGCATGTCGCCGTCATCGGAGGCGGTTCCGGCAGTCGCCTGAGCCAGAATAAGGCTGCGCGTAGGTGGTCGGATCTAATGCTGGCCGGCCAGGTCAGTTTCTCGCTTCTGCTGGTTTGTGGCGCTGCGCTTTTCGGTCAGACTCTGCGCAATCTCAGCAGCGTGGATGCCGGCATGGACCGCGATCATTTGCTCTCAGTCCATGTGGATATGCGCCGCACGGGCTTTGCCAAGCAGCAGACGAACTTGGCGGCGTTCTACGATCAGGTGGTCGAGCGGCTGAAGGCGCTGCCCATGGTCCGGGATGCTGAGGTGCATATGTGCGACATTCCCAATTGTGGTTGGAATACAGCGGTGCATGTTTTTGGAAATCCAGATCTGCCCGAGGGACAGTTGCACGGCGAAGAAGACCATGTGGGAGCGGGATATTTCCGGACGCTGGGTATTCCCATTTTGCTGGGCCGTGATTTTGCCGGAACAGACATTGAGGGGTCGCAACCGGTCGCCATTCTCAGCCGTTCCTACGCGCGGAAGCTATTCGGGAATGAGAATCCTTTGGGCCACTGGATTGGCTACACCGGGCCGCCGGCAGATCATCAGTTCCTCGTTGTGGGTGAGGCCGCCGACGCGCGTGTCGATGGCTTGCAAGCCGAGGCGCCTCCAATGGTTTACTTTCCCATCGCTCAAAGTCCACAGCCGATACAGTCGATCGAAGTGAGGGTACGTGGCCCGTGGCAACCAGTGCCTGCAGAGATTCGCGAGGCCCTGCATGAGATTGCTCCCGCGCTGCCCGTGACGGAGATTGTTCCGCTTAACCTGGAGTTCCGGGAAGGTCTGTCCCGAGAAATGCTTCTGGCCCGGCTTACCAGCATCTTCGGCGCGCTTGCGCTGGCGCTGGCCGCGCTTGGATTTTACGGACTGCTCTCATTCCGCGTGGCCCGAAGAACCTTCGAGATCGGGGTGCGCATGGCGCTGGGCGCGACGCGTTCACATGTGCGCACATTGTTTCTTGCACAGACTCTGAAAATCCTGGTGGCCGGGCTCATCCCTGGCGCGGCGCTTGCAGCGGCCGCCGCTTACCTGGCACGCAAGGTTCTCTACGGCGGTGGAACCATGGATGCATGGGCCCTGGCTTTCGCAGTCCTGGTGCTCGGGGCAGCCGGGGTGCTGGCTACGCTTCTTCCCGCCCACCGGGCGGCGTCGGTTGAGCCTACGCGTGCGCTGCGTAGCGAGTAAACGCTACTCGATCCGCAGGGCCTTGACTGGATCAATGGAGGCTGCGCGCCTTGCGGGGATCAAGCCTGCGATGCATGCGGCCAACCCGAGGATCACAATCGCCGCACCCAGAACGCGCGCATCGGCGTGGTTGATGTCGTAGAGCTGGGACTTCACGAAGCGCACGCATGCGAGCGCCACGGGCACGCCGATCAGCAGCCCCAGCGCCGCTTGCAGGATGGCGCTCCGCATGACCATGGCGATCACACCTCCGCGATCGGCTCCGAGGGCCATGCGGATTCCAATCTCAGGAGTGCGGCGAGCCACATTGTAGGCAGTCACCCCGTAGAGGCCGATTGCCGCCAGCAGGAGGGCAAGCCCGCCAAACAACATGGTGAGCCGTGAAATCAGCCGGTCCTGATTAAAGGTTTCGGCAATTTGCTGGTCGAAGGTTTGAAATTTACCTATGGTCAGACTGGGATCGATGGCGGCAAGAGTGGTACGGGCCAGCTTTTCCATGTCGTTCATGGGTCTTGCTGTTTCGAGCACGATCGCGCCTGCGTAGAGCGAGGTATCGTCCTCGATCGGCGTTTTGTCTCCTCCGCGCTGCATGATGGGAATGAAGAACATGCTGCGGTCCTTCTCGTGCACGCTTTGGTAGGTTGTATCTTCGACCACGCCCACTATTTCGTAAGCACCCGGAGAATCCGGTCCGGGCACTCCCATGTGGTGCCCCAGGGGATTTTCCTTGCCAAAGAACTGTTTCGCGAAGGACTGGTTGACGACGGCGACCGATGGGCTGGTGGCCGTATCCTGAGGTGTAATTCCACGGCCCAGCACGACACGTGTTCCCACGGAATCGAAGTATTCCGCATTGGCTTTTACAAAGGAAGCGCTGAGGTTCCGGTTGGGCTGCCCTTGGATTTGAATGCTCATGCCCCAATTGTCGTCTTCCATCGGGGTGTAAGAGGCCAGGCCGACTTTTTCGACTCCGGGCAGTGCATGAAAGCGCTGCTCGATGCTGCGATAAAGTCCTTCCACCTGGGTTGTGGCGTAGCCCGCGGACCGGGGATCGAAGTGGAGGATGTAGCGGTTTCGCGCATTCAGGTGCAGGTTGGTCCCCTCAAGCTTGCTGAGGCTCTGGGCAAAGAGTCCGGCGCCCACGAGCAGGACAAGCGACACGGCAGCCTGCAGTACAACGAGCGCACGTTGCAGCGAGGAGCTTCCTGCGGACTTGGTTCTGGTGCCGCTCCTGAGAGCTTCCACCGGCTGCGTCTGGATGGTGAGCCATGCCGGCGCCACTCCGAAGAGAACACCTGTCACCAATGAAAGGGCGAGGGCAAACCCGACGACTCCCAGCGACGGGCTGGCTTCGATAGGCACGTTCTGTGCTCCGGGGAAGGCCATGACGAGCAGCATGTGGGTACCCGCGTAGGTCACGGCGAGTCCTGCAAAACCGCCGAGTGCGGCCAACAGAATGCTCTCCGTGAGCAACTGCCGAACCAGCCTGGTGCGCGCCGCGCCCAACGCAGTGCGCAGCGACATTTCGGCGCGGCGTCCCATTCCCCGGACCAGAAGCAGATTGGCGATGTTGGCGCAGGCAATCAGCAAAACGAGGCCGGCACACCACATGAGCAGCCGCAACTGGGAGCCATATTGCTCCTGCATACTTTGGATCCCTGCTCCCCCGGGCGTGAGCACTACGTGCGCTTTTGCCAGCAGAGTTTTCCCGTGCTCCGAAGAGAAGCCTTTATTGGTGGCGAAGGCCTGGCGCAATTGAGCGCTGATCTTTTCCTGGAGGGGAGCCATGGCAACGCCAGGCTTCAAGCGCCCAATGATGTAGAGCCAGAACGCATCCGGGTTGTGGACATAGGGCGAACTCGAGAGCACAGGCTTGGTTTCGATGGGGAGATAGAAGTCCGGTGGTGTACTGGAGATCCGGTCCCCGTAGAATCCTTTCGGGGCGATGCCGACGACAGTGACGGGCTTGGTATTGACCCAGAATGTGCCGCCTACGACCGAAGGATCGGCGTTGTAGCGAGTCTGCCAGACGTCATAGCTCATGACGGCGGTCAGGGGGGCGCCCTGGACGTCGTCGCCGTCCGTCAGCAGGCGTCCTGCTCCTGGCCTGAGGCCAAAGGTACGGAAGTAGTTGCCGGAGACGAACTCGCCGGTCACGGAACGTGCCTCCTGGCCCTCGCGCCTCACGACAATCGGGTCGTAGACGAAACCGGTCTGCATCGCGGCCAGATCCTCGAACTCAGGCAGGTTTTTCTTCAGTTGGTGATAGGTGTCGGTCGAGAAGACGGAATAGTCGCCATTCTCGAACACTCCGACCGTGATGCAGCAGTTGTTGTTGTCGCCCAAGCGCACCAGGTTCTGCGGACTGGCCACCGGCAGGTTTGCCAGCAGTAGCGAATTCACCAGGGTGAAGATGGCGGCATTGGCGCCGATGCCCAGCGCCAGCGTCAAAAGCACCGTGATGGTAAAGCCTGGCGTCTTCCTTAGCTGGCGCAGTCCATAGTGCAGGTCCTGTAGCAGTGTTCTCATTCACTGGTATCTCCGTTTGGCGGCGTGACCTCTGGAATGGCACGCCATTTGCCAAACGTCGCTGCTTCAGCCTCCAACATTCTCAGTCACTTGCCGTGTCCCAGAAGCTGTCCCGCTGTCCATTCACGGTGCCTGCTGTCCGGAAGAGGACACGGCGGGGCCGGCTGTTGCATCCAGGGCAATCGCCCTGGATGGGTTTACCTTTTCGGGTATGCCGTGAAGATGTAGTCCTTTGAGGCCGCCAGCGTGTGGCATGCGGCACCGCATTTGGCGTCGTGCCCTTGCGGCGGTTTGCTGGCCATCGTCGCTGGGGAGAAGGTAGCGGACGCCGCATCATAATCGAACATCCCGTATCCCCAACCGTGAGTATCTGCGAATCGCTTGCTGTCTTTCACGATAAATTCGACTTCCACCAGATCGCCCGGCACCGTATCCGGTGTGCTCGCGGAAAACGGGGGATCCGTTATCGTCTTCGGTCTCCACTCAATCTTTGCAATCTTGGAGCCTTCGGGAAAAGGCTTGCCGTTGCCGGGAACGCCTTCCTTGTACGCGTTGATCATCACCGGATTCGCAAGAATGAGCCGGATTACGTGGGCGGCATCGGTCTGGCTGGGGCCGACTGCCTGCCAATCTTCGTAGCCTTTGAACTCGGAAAAGGCAAGGCCGCCGGGTATGCTCAGAGTGTACTTGTCTTGCTTGTCCTGCGCGGAGCTGGCTCTGTCGCCCACAGTGGCGAGCGCCAGCGCAAGGACCACCATCAACAGGGGTAGAGTCCTCTTCATGGTTCTTTCCTTTCACTTGATGTCTGTATTGTTGTCAGGGCCGGCCGGGAGGTGCAGGACCTCAGGGCCTGCGATGCCTTGGGTGTTTGGGTTACGCTGAAATAGATCCCGGTTCCTATCCTTTTGGACCGCTGCAAAACGAAGGAATTTTTCCGGTTCGGCCAGCCGGCAGGCCGTTTGCTGGCCAATGGGATACTACAGTGGTGATCTCGCCTATTCCATGAAGAGAATCTCTGCTTGTTCCAATTTGGCTAGGTCCGTGGGGACGCTGGTGTTTTCGTTTGTCTTTTCCATCTGCCTGGCGCCCCATTGCCTTGCGCAGAGCAGGGCTTTCCCTCCAGCTAGCCCAGCAGAGCGGGCCCGCTGGGCTGCGGAAGCCAAACATGTCACCATCGTCCGCGATGACTGGGGAATCGCCCACGTCTCCGGGGAGACGGATGCGGATGCGGTTTTTGGCATGATCTATGCCCAGGCCGAGGACGACTTCAACCGGGTGGAAACCAATTACCTCAACGCCATGGGACGCCTCGCGGAGGCAGAAGGGGAGAGCAAGGTCTACCAGGATCTGCGCATGAAACTGTTCATCGATCCTGAAGATTTGAGGAAGGAGTACGCCGAGAGCCCGGAATGGCTGCGGAAACTGATGGATGCCTTTGCCGACGGGCTCAACTTCTACCTTGCGCAGCATCCCGCAGTGAAGCCGCGGGTGATCCGTCACTTCGAACCATGGATGGCGCTGTCGTTCACGGAAGGCAGCATCGGCGGCGACATCGAACGCGTCGACCTCAAGCAACTGCAGGCTTTTTATTCGAGACCCCGGAGGGCAGTTTCGGCACTGCGGTCTGACGAGGATGAAGTGCCGGTCTCGCAGCCGGATTTGGAGCCGGGAGGTTCCAATGGAATCGCGATTGCGCCCTCCAATACCATGGACCATCATTCATTGTTACTGATCAATCCGCACACTTCTTTCTTCTTCCGATCCGAATTGCAGATGACCAGCAAGGAAGGGCTGGATGCGTACGGCGCAGTGACGTGGGGACAGTTTTTCATCTACCAGGGATTCAATTCCCGCGTGGGCTGGATGCACACCTCGAGCGGCGTGGACGCGGTGGACGAATATCTGGAAACCGTGCAGGGCGCAGACGGCCATTACCGTTACAAATACGGCGGCGAAGAGCGGCCGGTTACAGAGAAGCAGATTGTTGTTCCTTATGCGACACAGCACGGCATGGCGGAGAAGAAATTCACCGTGTACTACACGCATCATGGTCCGGTGATTCGCGAGCAGGATGGCAAATGGGTGACGATCCGCCTGATGCAGGAGCATGGGAAGGCTCTGATGCAGTCTTACCTGCGAACAAAGGCGACGAATTACCAGGAATATCTGAAGACGATGGAGCTGGAAGCGAATTCGTCCAACAATACCGTCTATGCGGATGCCGACGGGAACATCGCGTACTTCCAGGGCAATTTCATTCCCCGCCGGGACACGCACTTCGATTTCACCAAGCCGGTAGATGGCAGTAATCCGGCGACGGACTGGCAAGGTCTCCTGACCGTTGCTGAATCACCTCATCTGCTGGACCCAAAGAGCGGCTACCTCTTCAATGTGAACGATTCGCCGTGGAATGGCGCTGGGGAAAGCAGCCTGCGGCGGCAGGATTATCCGGTGTACGTCGAGACCGGCGGGGAATCGGCTCGTGGGCTGCACGCGATGCGTCTCTTGCAAGGCCGCAAAGACTTCACCCTCGATGGCCTGGTGACAGCGGCATATGACAGCTATCTGCCATGGTTTATCAAACCTATCTCCGCGCTCATCAGCGCGTGGTACAAGCTTCCGCCGAGTTCTCCAATGAAGGCCGCGCTTGCCCTTCAGATCGCCACGCTGCAAAAGTGGGACCTGCGCTGGGGAGTAGATTCCGTCGCCACGACGCTGGCGATCTACTGGGGGCAGGAGATCGCAAAAATGGCCAAGGTCCCGGAACATCAGGAAGAATTCTCCGCGCCGGTACTGCCGGGCGATCAAGCTTTGCAGGCCCTGGCTACCGCTTCCGCCAAGCTGACCGCGCAGTTTGGGACCTGGCAAAAGCCGTGGGGCGAGATCAACCGCTTCCAGCGGCTCAGCGACAGTATCGAGCCACATCACGACGATGCCAAGCCAAGCCTGCCCGTGGGCTTTACGGCATCGACCTGGGGCTCACTGGCTGCATTCGGAGCCAAGCCATATCCCGGCACGAAGAAGTGGTACGGGTATAAAGGAAACAGCTTTGTGGCCGTCGTGGAGTTTGGAGATAAGGTACGCGCCCGGGCAGTGACGGCGGGAGGCGAGAGCGGGAATCCGAGGTCCAGGCACTTCAACGATCAGGCAGAGCGATACTGCACGGGGAATCTGCGCGAAGTATATTTCTATCCCTATCAATTACAGGGGCACACGGAGCGGACTTACCATCCGGGAGGATTGTGAGATGCTCCTGCCCAGGATGTCGATGATTGCTCCAGCGAATTACAATTTGTTTAAGAGCCGGCTTTGGACAACCCATAAGCGGGCAATGAGTCTATAGAAGATGTGGCTTCTGGATTGACACAGGTCTGTCCCAAGCAGCACCTGGCAGACGTTTCCCAATGTCTACAGCGATAATCCAACCTGAGATTCCTGTACTCCGCCGTCCGGAACAGTCGCTTATCTTCATCGTCGAAGATGAGCCAGAAATCGCATCCCTCATCGCTCATGCGCTGACGAAAGTTGGATTTGCAACCAAGGTGTTTCACGATGGCCGTTCTGTAATGGAAGCGCTGCCCAGGCAGTTGCCGGCCCTTATCTTGCTGGACCAGATGCTCCCCGATGTGGCAGGCCTGGAGATTCTGCGGTGCATGGGACAGGAAGAGGGGCTTCGACACATCAAACGGATTGTTGTATCAGCCCGGAACTCCGAATCAGAGAAAGTACAGGCACTGGATCTCGGCGCCGACGATTACATCACCAAACCGTTCAGTCCTCGCGAGCTTGTGGCCAGGGTTCGCGCTGTTTTGCGTAGCGGACAGAAGGAAATCACGCATCGTGTGCTACAGGCCGGTAATTTGCTCGCAGATCTTGATTCGAGACGGCTCATGATCGATGGACAGGAAACCGAGTGCTCTACGACTGAATTTGACTTGCTGACTTTTTTCATGCGTCACTCAGGGCAGACGCTGAGCCGGCGCCATCTGCTGGAACAGTTGTGGTCAGCCAACTGGCAAAGCGTAGATTCCCGCGTGGTGGATGTCTATGTGCACAGGCTAAGGCGGAAAATCGAGACCGATGCTCCTGACACAACCCGCCTGGTTACGCGCAGGGGCGGAGGCTATTGTTTGATCGTTGCGGATTCGTCATCGGTCTCCATTTCAGGATGACGCCCCGGCTGCCATGGGTGGTCTTTGCTTCTGATACACCAGATAAAAACCGGCAGGCACCAGGAAGACAGTAAGCACCACGGAAACCACAAGACCGCCTACCAGCGAGCGAGCCAACGGCGCGTAGGCTTCACTGCCCTCACCGAGTTTGAGCGCCATTGGCAGCAGCCCGATGATGGTTGCCAGCGAGGTCATGAGGATAGGACGCAGCCGCACGCGGCAGGATTCAACAACGGCCTCTGCCACACCGATTCCTTCATTCCGCAGGTGATGCGCGAACTCAACGATGAGAATGCTATTCGACATGGCAATTCCGGCCAGCATGATCACGCCCATCAACGACATGACGTTCATCGTCGTACCGGTGACGACCAGGGTAATGAGAACTCCGATGATACCTGGCGGGAGCGCCAGCAGAATAATCAGTGGATCCACGAAGGAACGGAACTGCGCCACCAGGATCAGGTAGAGGAGGATTACGGAAAGAAGCAGTCCGATGCTGAAACTCCGAAATGACGCGTGCATTGCTTCGGCACTTCCATGGACCGTTACGGTTACGTTATCCGGAATGTGCAAGGGTTCCAGCACATTTTGCACCTCGCTGTCAGCGGCTCCGAGATCTTCGGAAGCCGGTCTTACGTAGATATCGAGCTTGCGGCGGATCTGGTAATGGTCCACCTCGGTGGGGGCGCGCATGGGTGCAATGTCCGCAACCATGCCGAGGCGCGTAGGCTGGGTGATTCCACTAGCGTGCAAGGGAATGGACTCAAGATCCTGGACATTCCGTATTTGCGACTCCGGATACTGGACGGTCAGGAAATAATTGTTTCCATTCTTGTTGTCGATCCAGAGGTTGGGAGCGATCATCTGGTTCGACGTCAGGGAGGTAATTACGTTGTCAAGGACTTCTCTTTCGCTCAAGCCCAGTTTGGCGGCGTGGAGCCGATTGACATTGATGCG
>Ga0335073_10010391_pt1 | contig 13086 bp, 14 predicted proteins | sample Lox_Sample_22_FD_207093 | JGI IMG/M metagenome (GOLD analysis project Ga0335073, IMG submission 207093) | Soil microbial communities from Loxahatchee National Wildlife Refuge, Florida, United States - Lox_Sample_2.2 | ecosystem: Environmental > Terrestrial > Soil > Wetlands | place: USA...
ATACGCTGACAGGCCGGATTTGGGAGGACAGCATGAACCAGGACACCCATCCCGAAGAGCTGCCGGCCGAGGTCCTGGACGACGTGGCCAGCGTGGTCGGGGCAGAGATCACTCTTGTCAGTCGCCTGCCCGGAGGTGACCATGTGGGCGCCATGCGCGTCCAGTTGGCCGGAAGGGCAGATGCAGTGCTCAAAGCAGTGCCCCGGGCACACCCCCATCACCTGGACGAGACGTTGCGAGCCCAAAGAGTGGTCGAGCACATGCGCAGGCGCGGCTATCCCACCCCGGCCTGGCTCGGAGTGGGGGCCACAGCCACTCATGTATGGCACCTGATGGACTTCGTTGACGCCGCTCCCGCGCCAGAGCTGACCCCATCCATCGTTGAGCGGCTGATGGAGATCATCGAACTCCAGGCCGGCCAGGCCTCCGAGCCCTACGACCACTGGTCGTACGCCTGGCGGGTCGCCACCGGTCAGGAATCGGCTGTCGCCGGGCTGGATTTCAGCGAGACGCCCGAGCAGTCGCGTCTCCGCCAGTCCGTGGCCAGGCTGTCGGGGTATTCCTCCGTGGTGTCGGCCCTGGTCGAGCGCCTGCGGCTCGTGTGTGCCGACGTCCCGCCACCACCAGAGGCACCGGACATGGTCCATGCCGATCTCAACCCGGGCAATGTCCTGGTCCGTGACGGAGCGGTGGTGGCGGTCGTGGATATCGGGAACGCAGGCAGCGGCACGCGGGCGACTGATCTCACCACCCTCCAGTGGCACACCTTCACCGATCCGCTGGACGGTGCCCGAAAGCGGCTGTGGACGAGAATCCTCGTCGTGGCCGGCTGGGAGGCGGCGGCGGTGCTCGCAGCGACACAGATCCTCCTGCAGCTCGAGTGGCCCATCCGTCTCGGGCGCCACGATGCCGTTGCGGGGGTGGTCAAGCGCGGCCATCACGCCCTCGACGAGCTGAACGCGCTTCGCTAACTGTCGACGGTCTGCTACGGCAACGCGCTTTCATGAATATGACGCCATCAGCAAATACAACGCCTGGCCAGCTCGTTGCGTTCCCGTGACGTGCTGTGAGATTTCTCATTCACCTCACGCTTTTCATTAAAAGCGGCGAGCTCTCATACTGAGCGTCCGGCAGCTGCGGCGATGTGAGGGGTGCAAGCATGCCTGGCGAAGGCCATTCACATTCTCGCGATTCCATTTTGCCTGGCGGTTATCCTGAGGCCGAGCGCCTTGACCTTGTCGAGGTAATGCACGGCCACCCGGTCGCTGATCCGTACCGGTGGCTGGAGGATCCCGCCGACCCGCGGGCCCAGCAGTGGAGCGCGCAGCAGGAGGACTTGTTCTCCTGGTGGCAGGCGCGCTGGCTCGGCCACGGGGAGCGGGAGCGGCTGCGAGACAGTCTTGCCGCGCTCGCGAACGCCGGCGCTCTCTCGGCCCCGGTCTGGCGCGGCGAACGCCAGTTCTTCACCCGGCGCGGGCCGGGCGAGGACCACGCGGTGCTGCTGACGGCCGGCCCGGACGGCGCCGAGCGCGTGCTGATCGATCCGTCGGCCCTCGACCGGTCCGGCCAGACGACGCTCGACGGGTGGTTTCCGTCCCGGGGGGCGACCTGGTGGCGTACCTCGTCTCCGCGGGCGGCAGCGAGGAGCCCGTGCTTCAGGTCATGGACGTAACGACCGGCGAGACGGTCGACGGGCCTATCGACCGAGCGTCCCATTCGGTGGTGGCCTGGCTGCCGGGAGGCGCGGCGTTCTACTACCGCCGCAAGCCGGCGCCCGGCGAGGGCGGTGCCGGCCCGCGCGTATACCTGCACCGGGTCGGCACCAGCCCAGACCATGATGCGCTGATCTTCGGCGTCGGCCTGGGACGGGTGGCTTATCCGGTTCCGGCGGTGTCCTACGACGGCCGGTGGCTGCAGATAGAGGTGGACCGAGGTCCACTGCACACCGACCTCTACGTGGCTGACCTGGCCGAGGGGACGATCGAGGCACCGCGGCTGGCCGCGCGGTTCGCAGCGGTGCCGGCGGTTTCCTGACCGCATCAGCCGGTCGGGACGGGCGGCTGTACGTGCTGACAAGCGCAGACGCGCCGAACCGGCGGCTGTGCGTGGCAGCTCCGGACCAGCCAGACCCCATGCGCTGGCACACGCTGCTGCCCGAGGATCCGCAGGCGGTCCTGGCCAGCATCGCGATCCTCGATGGGCCGCAGCTGGAGCGGCCGCTGCTGCTCGCCCTGCGCTCCCGGCACGCCGTGAGCGAGCTGGCACTGCACGACCTGGCAACGGGCGAACTGCTCGGCGCGGTGCCTGCCCCCGGTCTCGGCACGGTGACGGAACTCAGCGAGCAGGCCTGACGCCAATTCGGTATGTTTATGAAAGCTTGCGGGATGCTTCTCATTCAAGGGACGCGGTCATGGCCGAAGACGAGCAGGCACTGCCAGGCATCGACGTCAGCCGGCCCAACATGGCGCGCATGTACGACTACGCGCTCGGCGGCAAGGACAACTTCGCCTCCGACCGGGAGGCCGTGCAGAACCTGTTCCGGTTAGCCCCGGAGAACGCGTACGTTCCCAAGGCCAACCGGCAGTTCCTCGGCACGGCGGTGCGCTTCGCGGCGGAGCAGGGCATCAGGCAGTTCCTTGACCTCGGCGCCGGGCTGCCCAGCCAGGGCAGCACGCACGAAGTGGCCCGGGAGGTGCAGCCCAACGCGCACGTCGTCTACGTCGACTCCGACCCCGTCGTGCTCACCCATGCCCGGGCGCTGCTGGTCGGCAATGACGCCGGCCTCGCGGTCATCGGCGAGGACATCCGGGATACCGGGCTGGTCCTCGAGCACCCCCAGACACGGCGGCTGATCGACTTCTCCCAGCCCGCGGCCGTCTTGTTCGTGGCCGTCCTGCACGGGATCCCAGACGACGGCGACCCGGCCGGGATCGTCGCCCAGTACGTGTCGCGGCTGGCGCCGGGCAGCTACGTGATCTTGTCTCATCTCACCCGCGAGGGGCATCCCGCCGGCATCGTCGCGAAGAAAGAAGAGGTCTTCGCGAAGTCCGCCACGCCGATGAAGTACCGCAGCCGCGACGAGATCCTGCGGCTCTTCGCCGGGCTCGACCTGGTCGAGCCCGGGCTGACGACCGTGACGCGCTGGCGGCAACAGCCCCTGGACGCGCAGTTCGATGCCGCCGGCAGCTGGACCCTGGCCGGCGTGGGCCGCAAGAACTAAGGCCGGGCTTCCTCACCCATCAGCGCGCGAAGTGTGTTCTCCAGCTCGGCCCGCTGGATGAACAGGTCGTGCTCGGCATGGGCGCCGGGAAGGAGCTGCGGGCTCTTGAAGTAGAACGACAGCCACCCCTGCACGCCCGCCAGGCCCGCCCGCTGGGCCAGGTCCGCGAAGAGCACCAGATCGAATACCAGGGGCGCCGCCAGGATCGAGTCACGGCACAGGAAGTCGACCTTGATCTGCATCGGGTAGCCGAGCCAGCCGAAGATGTCGATGTTGTCCCAGCTCTCCTTGCTGTCACCCGCGGGGCGGGTAGTAGCTGATCCGCACCCTGTGGTGGACGTCGCCGTAGAGCTGGGGATAAAGGCCCGGCTGCAGCATGTGCCCGAGCACGCCCAGCTTGGCCTGCTCCTTGGTGCGGGAGCTGTCGGGGTCGTCCAGCACCTCACCATCGCGGTTGCCGAGGATGTTGGTCGAGTACCAGCCCCGCAGCCCCAGCATGCGGGCCTTCAGCATCGGCGCCAGCACGGTCTTGACAAGGGTCTGCCCTGACTTGAAGTCCTTGCCGGCGATGGGCACGCCGGCCACGCCGGCGAGCTCCGCCATCGCTGGCACGTCGATGGTGAGACTGGGCGCCCCGTTGATGAACGGCAGGCCCTCCCTGAGAGCCGCGTACGCGTAGAGCATCGACGGCGGGATGCTCGCGTCGTTCGCGTCGATCGCGGCTTCGAGCGCGCCGGCGTCCTGGTGGGCCGGGCCCGGCTCGAGAAAGATCTCGGTGGATGCGCAGCAGATCACCACCAGCCGGTCGCAGGAGTGCGCTGCCCGGAATTCCCGGATGTCCTTGCGCAGTGCCTCGGCAAGGTCCCGCTTGCTCCCGCCGGGCTTGACATTGGGGCCGTCGAGCCGCCGCACGTAGTTCTGGTCGAAGGCGGCCGGCATGGGCTCGATCCCCTTCAGCTCCCCCGCGATCGGCTCGATATGGGTGAGCCGGTCGAGCACACCGCACCTCACCGCGGCGTCGTAGGCCGTGTCCGCGACCGGATCCCAGGCGCCGAAGACCAGCTGGTCTATGCCGGCCAGGGGCACGACGTCGCGGACGAGCGGCGCCCGGTCCTCACCCCGGTTGCCGAGGCGAATGGTGCTCATCTGAGAGAGCAAGCCGACGGGCTCGATGTGGTGCCTGGATGTCTCCACGGACGGCCGCGCCGTCAGCGTTTCCCGACGGCTCCCCTGCCTCTAGGCCGGCGGGGCCAGGCGGTAGATCGCGCCCGCGGTGTCGTCGCTGACGTACAGCGCGCCATCCGGCCCGGGCACCGCGTCCACCGGGCGGCCCCAGTAGCTGCCGTCGGGGTTCTCGAACCCGCTGACCATGGTGACGGCCGGCTCCAGCGTGCCCTTCGCGGCGTTCCAGGCCAGCCACAGCACGGCGGGCGCCCGCGGCGGCTGGCGGTCCCACGAGCCATGCCCGGCGATCACGGCGCCGGCCGACCAGGGTGCCGGGATCCTGCTGCCCTCCAGGAAGGTCATGCCCAGCGGCGCGGTGTGCGCAGGGAGCCCGACCTCGATCAGCGCCAGCGCCGCGCAGTCCATCCTGGTCCCGCCCGGGTTCGTGACCGCATCGGGAACCAGCGGCACGCTGGCGAGCGATCCCGGCGGGTGATTGCGGTCCTGGTCCGGGTTGCAGTACGGCCAGCCCAGATCGCGCCCCGCGGTGACCGGAACCACCTCGTCGGGCGGGTGGTTGTTCACGTAGGCCTGGATGACCCGGCCGAACGCGTCGCTGTCGGAGCCGTAGGGGCCGTGGAACGGGTACGGGATGTTGTCCCGCTCGTTCACCGCCGTCCATACGGTGCCGTTCGGCGCGACCGCGAGGCCCTCGCCGTTGCGGACTCCCCGCTCCACCACCCGCAGGTCCGTCCCGCTGGGGCTGACAGCCATGATCACCGCACGCTGCGGCGACATCGTCCGGTCGCCGGGGTTCGCGTTCGACGAGCTGCCCACGTTGAAGTAGACGGTGCCGTCCGCGGCGACCGTCACGTCCTTGGCGCTGTGCACGTCGTCGCCACTGGGGTCGAGATCGGGCAGCCTCGCGGCGATCACCGTGCGGGCGCCGGCGATCCCGCCGCTCCCCCACGGATACCGGTCGATCTGGTCCGACTCCGCGACGTACAGCACCCACCTGCCGCTGCGCCGGGCGAACGCCATGCCCTGCGGGCTGGTCAGCCCGGTGAGCAGGGTCCTGACGGTCGCGGTGCCCGCCGCGTCCGGCCGCAGCTCCACGATCTTGCCGTCCCCAGGCGCGCTCACGAGGAGATCTCCCTCGGGCGTCCAGGCCTCCATGCGGGCGCCCGGCACCCGCGCCCACACCCGGGCCGTCCAGCCGGCCGGGACCGTCAGCCTGTGCGTCGCGGACAGCGCCCCGCCCCGCTGCGGAGCCGGAACGATGAGCGGCGTGCTGGACCGGCCGGCCGGCGCCTGGGCCGGGGGCGAGCCGGCCGGCGCCCCCGACGACGCTGACGCCGGCGACGACCCCGCGGCCGTGGCCTGTCCTCGTCCGGAGGACCCGGAACTGGAGCACGCCGCGACCGCGGCGACGATCGCCGCCACGAGGAGCGCCATCACGAAGCCGCGCCGCGGCACCGTCATGGGCTCACCCACCTCACTGGAGGTCAGGCACCACACTAGCGGCGGTGGATCAATGGCAGGCGGCGCGGACGGGGACGCTCTCGAAGCCGCGCAGCACGAGCAGCTGGCGGCGGGCCGGCGTCCCGGCCAGCTCCAGCCCGGGGTACCGGCGGGTGAGCTCCTCGACGGCGATGCGGCCCTCGAGCCGGGCCAGAGACGCGCCGAGGCAGTGATGGATCCCGAGCGAGAACGCGAGGTGCCGCGAGGCGTTCGGCCGGCCGATCCTGAGCCGGTCGGGCTGCTCGAACACGCCGGGATCCCGGTTGGCACCGCCGATGGTGACGATGACCGACTCGCCCTTCGGGATCACCGTGCCGCCCACGTCCACATCCTCGGTCGCGGTCCGTGAGGTCATCTGGACCGGGCTGTCGTAGCGCAGCAGTTCCTCGACGGCCGCGGGGACCAGTGACGGGTCCTCCCCCAGCCGCTGCCAGTCCGTGCGCTCGCCCAGCAGGGCCACGGTGCCGTTGCCGATCAGGTTGACGGTCGTCTCGAAGCCGGCGACGAGCAGCAGCAGCGCGGTGCTGACGAGCTCGCCCGGGCTGAGGCGGTCGCCCTCCTCCTCGGCGGCCACGAGGGCGGAGAGCAGGCTGCCGTCGGGATCGGCGCGGCGCTTGTCCACCAGATCGCGCAGGTACGCGGTCAGGGCCAGCTCCGATGAGCGCGTCTGGCTCTCGGCGGCGGACTGCGGGTCCAGGGTGGCGGCGACGTCATGACCCCAGACGCGGAAGCTGGCCTGGTCCTCCGCCGGGACCCCGAGAAGGTGGCAGATCACCGCGATCGGCAGCGGGAAAGCCAGCGCGTCGATGAGGTCGAAGCCCTTCGCAGCGTCGGCCTCATCGAGGAGGCGCCCGGTGAGGTCGCTGATCCATGGTTCCAGGTCGGCTATCGCCTTCCGCGTGAACGCGCTGGACACGAGGCGGCGGATGCGCGTGTGGTCGGGCGGGTCCATCGTGAGCAGGTCGGCGGCGGGAAGCCCGGCGCGCGGGTCGCCGTCCGGGTAGGCCGGCGGCCGGTACCCCGGCTGGTGCACCGGCGAGGAGCTGAACCGGGGATCGCGCAGGATGCTCGCGGCCGTGCCGTGATTCGCCGTCGCCCAGATTCCGAGCGAGCTGCGGTCAAGGCCGCGGCGGCGCAGATCGGCGTAGAGCGGGTACGGGTCGGCCTTGGCCGCTGGCCGCAGCAGCCGGGCGACGGGATCCCCGCGCCACTGGTAGAAACGCACCGCCGCTGGCTCCACGACGCGGTGCATCAGCTGCTCCCGAAGGCTCATACCCGCCCTCCCCTGGCGAGCGTCACACACAGGCTTAACGGCCGATTCATATACTGACGGTATCTAGATTCTGATGGAATATCAACTGTGGCAGGATGATGAAATGGCGAGGGTGACGAGAGAGACGTCGAAGGCGAGAACGCGGGAGCGGCTGCTGGCCGAGGCACAGCGGCTGTTCCGGGAGCGCGGCTACGCGGCGACCTCGCTGGAGCAGATCGCCGACGCGGCCGACGTGACCAAGGGCGCGATCTACGGGCACTTTTCCAGCAAGGAAGACCTCCTGCTCAGCGCCATCGAGGCCACGCCGACGCGGGACTACGGAGCCGTGCTGAACGACGCGTCACGGCCGCTGCGCGAGCGGCTCGCGGAGTTCGGCGCCGCCATGGCCGTTGACGAGGAAACCACGGACCGGGCCGGGCTCGCGGTGAGCCTGGAGTTCGTTGCGGCCCTGCTGCGCAGCCCCGCAGCGCTGCGGCGTTACAGCGACGGCCTCGAGCGGCGGCTCGCGGAGCTGGCCGCGGACGACGACGAGGAGCCGCTCCCCGGGGCCACCACCGTTCAGGCCTGGGCCATCGGCCACGCGCTGCTCATCGGGCTGCAGATCTACCAGTTCATCGCCCCGGAGATCGTCACGCCCGCGGCATTCGCGCGCGCCTGCGAGCTGCTCGCTGGCCTCTACCCCGAGCCCTGAGCACTCCGGCGGCGCGGGCAGTTCCACGGCGGTGTCGGATCGGGCCGGTCGTGTTCGTGGAAGTGGTGAAGCCGCCCACCGGAGGTGGCGCGAGAAGAGGGAGCAGCACCATGAGCACCACCTTCACCGTCGACTTCTTCAGCAGCCTCGACGGCTACGGCATGGCCAGAGGCTGGCCCGGGTACTGGGGCAAGGAGGGCCCCGAGGTCCGTGCGGACCGGGTGCGCACCTTCGCGCAGGACCAGGTGCTCGTCTTCGGCGCGACGACGTTCCGGCTGTTCCGCAAGCTCGTGACCGAGTACGACGAGCCCTACTACGACAGCCTGAACGAGCTGCCGAAGATCGTGTTCTCCAGCACGCTCGAAGATCCGCTCGGGTGGCAGAACTCGACGGTTCTCAGTGAGGATGCCGTGACGGCGATCGGGCGGCTGAAGCGCACCACCGACGTCCCGATGCGCTCGCACGGCAGTATCTCGCTGAACCGCGCCCTGCTCGCCGCCGGCCTCGTCGACCGGCTCGAAGTCCTCATGTTCCCCGCCATCTCCGGCCGCGCCGGGCAGGCGGCGCTCTTCCACGACGGGGCTGAGTTCGACCTGGAGCTCATCGAGTCGACGGTGCTCGACGGCCGGACGCAGAAGCTCGTGTACACCCCGCACCTGCACGGCGAGATCCCCCAAGGCGCCGGACCGAAGCTCCGAAACGCCGGCTAGATGCGGCGAGGCAGGACCGCGGCCGGCATACCACACAGTCTTGACGCCACAGGAGATGATCTTCAGATGCAGTACCTGATGTCCGTGATCCACGACCAGGCTGAGCTTGCCACCCTGGACGAGCACGCTGCGATCGACGTGTTCAACGACCGGCTCCGGACCGGGGGCCACTGGGTCTTCGCCGGCGGCCTCGCGTTTCCCGAGGCGGCGACCGTCATCGACAACCGGGGCGAGGAGGCGCTGGTCACCGACGGGCCCTTCGTGGAGTCCAAGGAGTACCTCGCCGGCTTCTGGGTCATCGAGGCTCCCGACCTCGACGTGGCGCTCAGGCTGGCCGCCGCGGCGTCCAAAGCCTGCAACCGGAAGATCGAGGTGCGGCCGTTCCGGTGAACAGGGCCGCCGTCAGCGAGGCGGTCACCCGGGCCCACCACGAGGAGTGGGCCCGGGTGGTCGCGGCCCTGGCCAGGCGTTTCGGTGACCTCGACATCGCCGAGGAAGCGGCTGCCGAGGCGTTCGCGACCGCCGTCGAGCGGTGGCCGGCCGACGGCGTGCCCCCCAGTCCCGGGGCCTGGCTGACCATCACCGCGAGCCGCAAGGCCATCGACCGGCTCCGGCGCGAGAACAAGCGCGACGACAAGCACAAGGAGGCTCAGATGCTGCACGGCAACAGCCCACCCGAGCCTCCCGGCGCCATCGGCGACGACCGGCTCCGGCTGATCTTCACCTGCTGTCACCCGGCGCTGGCGGTGGAAGCCCGCCTGGCGCTGACGCTGCGCATGGTCGGCGGTCTGACCGTGCCCGAAATCGCCCGCGCCTTCCTGGTGAGCGAGAGTGCCATGGGGCAGCGGATCACCCGCGCGAAGGCCAAGATCAAGGCGGCTCGCGTCCCGTATCGGGTGCCGTCCGCCGACGATCTCCCGGCCCGTGTCGCTGGCGTACTGACCGTGCTGTTTCTCGTGTTCAATGAGGGCTACCTGGCGACGGGCCCGGGCACCGATCCGGTGCGTCACGACCTGACCGCCGAGGCGATACGGCTCACTCGCCTGGTCCGTGCCCTCCTGCCGGAGGACGGTGAGGTGGCCGGGCTGCTGGCGCTGATGCTGCTCATCGAGGCCCGCCGGCCCGCCCGGGTCTCGGCCAGCGGCGAGCTGGTCGCCCTCGACGAGCAGGACCGCGCGGCCTGGGACGCGGCGCTGGTCGCCGAGGGTCACCGACTGGTGCGCGAGCGCCTGGCCGCTGCCGCCGCCGGGGCGGCGCCGGGCCGCTACCAGATCCTCGCGGCGATCAACGCCGTGCACACCTCCGCCCGCGACATGCGCGACACCGACTGGTCACAGGTCCTCGCCCTCTACGACCAGCTCGTCCGCCTCGACCCCTCGCCGGTGATCGCCCTCAACCGGGCCATCGCCCTCGCCGAGGTCGACGGCCCGGAGGTGGCACTGGCGGCCATCGACCGCCTTGCGGACACGCTGGCCGGCTATCACCCCTACCACGCCACCCGCGCCGACCTGCTGCGCCGGCTGGGCCGCCGTCAGCAGTCGCGTGCGGCGTACGGCAAAGCCATCGAGCTGGCGGGCAACACCGCCGAGACCGCCTACCTGACCCGCCGCCGCGACCAGCTGGGGTAGCCGGGATCAGCGCGGCAGGAAGTCGAGCAGGAGCGCGTTCACCTCGGCGGGTGCTTCCAGCTGCATCCAGTGGCCGGGGCCGTCCAGGCGCTCGTAGCGCCACGGGCCGGCCACACTGCGGGCGGAGTCGGTCATCTGGACCTCGGTGAGGGCCCCGTCCCCGGTGCTCCAGATGCCCATCGTGGGCGCCTGGACCGGCGGGAACTGCAGCGGCGGCTCGACCCACGATTCGGGCGGGAGGTTGGCCCGGTACCAGTTCAGGCCCGGTGTGAGCGAGCCGCTCGCCTCCAGGTCGGCGATCACCTGGTCGGCGTCGGGATGACGGGCCCAGGCCCGGAAGTTGGCCCACCCGTCGTCGGACAGCCAGCGCTCGGCGACGCCCTGGAACTGGAACAGCAGCATGTACCAGGACTTCTCACGCTGCTGCATGGTGCGGCGGAAGGTGGCCGGGTGCCCGACCGACATCACGGCGAGGTGGTCGACGCTGGCCGGCGCGAAGGCCGCGAGCACCCAGCCCAGCGCGGCGCCCCAGTCGTGGCCCACCACGTGAGCCTGACCGATCTCCAGGTCGCCCATGACCGCCTGAACGTCACCGGCCAGCAGCAGGAGCGAGTACGCCTCGACGTCGGCGGGCTTGCCCGAGCGCCCGTAGCCGCGCAGGTCGGGCACGATGACCTGGAAGCCCGCCGCGGCCAGCGCGGGCACCTGGTGGCGCCACAGCCGGCCGGAGTCCGGGAACCCGTGCAGCAGGATGACCGGGCGCCCCTCCCCCGTGACCTCGTATTCGATGCCTGTCCCGCCGGACTCGACCCGCCGCGCCGTGCTGCCGGGCCCGCTCACGACACACCGGCCAGCGCCACGAGCTGCGCGCGGTCCGGGCCCAGAGCCGGCTGCTCCCGCCAGCCCGATCCGAGCCGCAGGGCCCTCGCGCGCAGGTCGGGGTCGGCGAGAGCCTGTCCGGGCAGGCGCAGCACGAGCCGGATGTCCAGGTTCGCCCGCAGGCAGTCCGGATCCTGGCCGCCGGCGGCCTCCAGCGCCCGCCCCAGCTCGTACTCGGGGTCGGGCGGGTCGTAGGTCTCGCCGCGGATGGCGGCCGCGATCTCGCCGAGCTGGTGCCGGTCCTCCGCGTTGGTGATGCGGTACCACGGCTCCACGTCCCGGGCGGTGGCCGCGTGGAACTCGCGGGCAAACCCCGCCGGGTCGTCCAGGCCGGCCGCCCGCAGCTGGTCCCGCAGCGTGACGGCGTGCACCATGCCGATTGACGTGCCACGCCCGTGGGTCGGATTCGTGCACGCCCAGGAGTCGGCGACCGGCACCGCGCCGGTGGCGACCGGTGTGCCGTCGACGACGAAGCCGCGGTAGCGGTCTTCCAGGCGGGCCAGCACGTGGACGCCGTCGTCGATCGGGGTGCCGTCGAGCCAGTGCGCGACCAGCGGGAGGGCGCGCGCCGTGGCCTCCCAGCGCTCCGGATCGCGCAGCGGCTGCAGCGCCTTGTCCTTCGCCGAGGCCGCCAGCACCACGGACCAGGTCCCGTTGTCCGCGGGCAGGGTGAGCGAGACAACCGTGCCCCAGGGGATCTGGGGTGGCCCCATCATGGGCGGCGTCGATCCGTCCGCCGACCGGAAGTGGCGCCCGTAGTACACCATGCCCGTGTCCTCGAGCTCCTCGGTGGGACGGCGGGCGCCGATCGCGGCGAGCCAGTCCGGCAGGCCCGACCGCCGCCCGCTCATGTCCACCACCAGGTCGGCCGGGATGGATTCACCGGACCTGGTCTGCACGCCGGTCACGTGGGGCACGCCGGGCAGCGCAGCAGGCCCGCTGGTCAGGCCGGTGACGGCCGTGCCGCGGCGAACCTCCACCCCCGTGGCCGCCTCGGCCGCCGCGGCGACCACTGCTTCCATGAACGGCCGCCTGCCGGTCAGCCACTCATAGGCCTCGTCGCCGTCCCGCCAGCCGCCGGACAGCTCCGGCGGCAGGACGTCGCGGATGATGTTCAGCCGCAGAGCGCCGGCGGCCTCCAGGTCCTTCGCCACCTCGGGCAGCTCAGCCTGCATGATCGCCCGGAACCCGCCGAGGAACGCGTGCGGCAGCCGGAACTGATTCAGCCCCGGGCGCTGCCAGTGCTCCCACGCGTCGGCCGGGTCATCCGGCGGCGGCGCCGGATCCCGCTCCAGCACGATGACCTCATGGCCGTCGCCCGCCAGAAGCATGGCGGCGCCCAGCGCCACCACCCCGGCTCCTATGATCACGACCCTCGCCATGAAAGGCACCCCCCTCTCGGCACAACACGCGCTTCTCCCCTGCTGACGCCAGAGTCCCATACGGCAGGCCGCCAGAACATCCGCGAGCGATGAGAGTTCGGCAGAGCGGACAGGGTGTGCGTATCACGAACGCTTAGTTTTCGCTATTGAAATTGATGCGGCGCATGACGTCTCATTTACCGCAGACCCAGCCTTGAGGCCGATTACGGGAGGTTTCATGCGTGCTCTGCGGCCGCTGGCCTATGCCCGCAGGAATGGACGCCCCAGCGCACGGTCCGCCGCCATTGTCGCGGCGGCCGCGGCGTTAGCCCTTGCGGCGGGCTTGCTGGCGCTGGGCCAGCGGCCCGCGCACGGCGGGGCCACGACCGTTTCCGACGTCCTGCGGGTCGGCAACGTCGTGTCGAGGCGCACGGCGCTCGCGGTCAGCCCGGCGGGTGTCCCCGGCCGGGCCGTCCGGACGCCTCAGTACCCCTGCAGCCAGCTGGCCAGCAAGGACTTCAGTCAGGTGCGCGGGGCGCCGACCACGATCCTGTCGGCGACGCTGGTCTCCCCGTCGGCCACGAACGGCGTGACGTTCCCCTACTGCGACGTGTCGGGCATCGTGGCCCCGCAGGTTCA
>Ga0335073_10010393_pt1 | contig 13084 bp, 13 predicted proteins | sample Lox_Sample_22_FD_207093 | JGI IMG/M metagenome (GOLD analysis project Ga0335073, IMG submission 207093) | Soil microbial communities from Loxahatchee National Wildlife Refuge, Florida, United States - Lox_Sample_2.2 | ecosystem: Environmental > Terrestrial > Soil > Wetlands | place: USA...
CCCGACCTTCGCGACCCCTTCCTCGACCTTTTCGCGCGTCTGGCCGAAGATCGCTTCAATTTGGTCGTGGTCGGTCGCTTCAGCCGCGGCAAGACCTCCCTCATGAATGCCATGCTCGAGACGGAGCGCCTACCAACCGGCATCGTGCCACTCACTTCCGTAATCACCACGGTCAGCTATGGCAGCAGGGAGCGCGCCTTCATCGAACACGAGGGCTGGGCGCTCGACCAGGAGATTCCACTGGATGCGCTGCCAGAGTTCGTGACGCAACAGGGCAATCCCGGAAACCGCCGCGGCGTAGCCGTAGCACGAGTCGAGTTGCCGGCCGAACTCCTCCGTCGCGGCTTCCATTTCGTAGACACGCCGGGTCTCGGCTCTTCGATCGTCGAGAACACCCGTACGACCGAGCGGTTTCTTCCCGAGGCCGACGCCTTTATGCTCGTCACCAGCTACGACAGCCCGCTTTCAGAAGAAGAGCTGCGGGTGCTCCAGGACGCGGCAATCTCGGCCAGTCGGCTCTTTCTGGTGATCAATAAGCACGACCTCGTGTCCCCTGGAGAACGTAACCAGGTGCTCGGCCATGTGCGCGACCAAGCGCGGCGCGTCTTCGGTGAGCCGCTGCCGCGTATCTTTTCCGTATCGGCGCGTGACGCTATGGAAGCAACGGCATTGCGCGATCACGAGCGCTTCTTGGCAAGCGGCATCGGCGACCTCAGAGAGGAGCTCGCCCGCTTCCTGCTAAGCGAAAAGCAGGCGGAATTCCTGCTGCGCATGTGCGAGCGCGTTGCCGACGCGCTGCGAGAGGTAGCGCATCCGGATAAGGAAGACGAGCGACTCCGCTCCTTGCATCAGGAGATCACGCGACAGCGGCCGAATACGGCGCCCCTCACTCCGGTGGCCGATCTGGGCGCGACGGACGTTATGCCGAAATTTGCTTCCTGCGGGATTTGCGCGCAGCTCGAGCGTGGGATCTACAAGTACTTATGTGGATACCAATACGATATCATTGTGCACCGAGATCTACAGGCCAAATTCATCGTAGGCGGTGGCTTGTGTCCATTTCACACCTGGCAATACGAGGCGCTTGCCACCTCGCGCGGCACATGCATCGGTTTCTCGGGCCTGCTCGAGCAACTTGCTGCTCGCCTTCGAGAGGCGGCTGCGGCATCCCCTGCCGACGCCTGCCCGGTCGAGATTGAGAAGCTAAGGCCAACCGCGCAGAGTTGCGATCTCTGCCGCATCCGCGCCGATCTCGAGCGTACAGCCGTCGCGGCAATGGCGCGATCCTTCATCGCCGGGGATACTCAAGCGAAGGCTCGGTTTACGGGACTATGCCTCGACCACCTGCGGCTACTGCTAGTGGCGATCGGGCCAGGCGAGGACGCGAAGACGCTGCTTATCGCCGAGGCCAGGCTGATGGAACGCGTCTCGGAGGACATGCGGCGGTACGCGCTTAAGCACGACGGCGTGCGCCGCGATCTTGCCAGCGAAGAGGAGCTCAGCGCCGCGAAGAGAGCGCTGATCCTGCTCGCCGGCCATCGAAACGTGAATGGGCTATGGAAACTACAGTGATTGTCCGAGGCGGCGCCACAATCTCCGATGTGCCTTCGGGGCGTACCAGAATGGGGGCTTAGCTTGACCACCGCGAAAATCATGCTCCTTCGACACGCCGAGAAACCTGATGCGAACGGGACACGGGGTGTCGCCATGACCGGATCGGAAGATCGCCGGAGTCTGACGGTCCGCGGCTGGCAGCGAGCGGGCGCCCTCATCGCGCTCTTTGGGCCGGGACTGCAACCGCATACGAACCCTCTCCTGGCGACACCGACCACGATCTTCGCATCCCGGCCGACGACGAACAGTGTTCGTTCCTTCCATACCTTAGAGCCGCTGGCGCAGAGACTGTCGATCGACATCGACCTGAATTACGGAGATTCGGAAGAGGCTGCTTTGGCCGCTCGCGTCATCGCGGGGAACGGGATTGTCCTGATCTCATGGAAGCATGACGGACTGCCGAAGCTCGGCAACGCGATCGTCGGAAACGCGACTACCTGCCCGCAACTATGGCCCAAGGATCGGTTCGATCTCGTTTGGGTGTTCGATCGGCCGATCGGCGGAGCAGCATGGAGATTTGCCCAAGTACCGCAATTGCTGCTTACAGGGGACCGAGCGGAGCCGATCGCATGATCGCGCTGACGCTTCGTCACGGCGGCTGGTTCAGAGCGATAGGCTTCCGCCAGAAGGCGATCCCTCATTTTGCTGACGAGCATCTCGCGCGGGGAAACTCCGACGCAGCACTCATTTTTGATCTCGGCCCGAGTGCCGCAGGGGAGCGAGCTTTACCTCCTGATCGGGCAGCCAACCAAAATCCCCCGCAGTTGATGTCAATCCTAGCGCCATGGAGCAGAGCGCCATGTTCGTCATTCATTACGTTGCGAACCGTGAAAGCAATCAGCCGGTGTTCAAAGAGACATCAGGCGCGACGAGAATCGCCGACGCCATTGCGCGCGGACGCCAAGTTGTCCGGGATGCGAGCATTGCCTTTCCTCATCCTGAGCCAGGACGTCCCAATCCTATCGGCTTCCTGATCTTCGATGACACGGGCTCGACGCTTTTTCACCGCGAATACATGGATTGACGTTATGCCCAAAGGGCCACGAGCCGAGAAGCGCCTCGCCGACGCGACCGCCAACGCCGTCAAGGTCATGCGAGTTGCGACGGGCGACGAATAGCAGAGCGAGCCGGAGCGCGAAAGCGCCGACGCTGGGTGATATGCTGGTTGGATGAAACAACAAGAGTCATCATCGGAGCAGTCATCCTTGCAGCGGTTGTCGGCTACCCGTCGCGGTCAACGAGTTGACGCAGATAGGCCTCGATTAGTTGGGGGGCGGGAGTGCCCTGTTCTCGGTTCTCCGCCGGATGGTGAAACGAGCGTGGACGGCGGTTGGATCAATTGCGGCATCGACCGACGCGCTGCTGGGCACCAGCGGGCAACACCGCGCCGTTTGCGGCAGCGCGTCAGCGATGAGCCGGTCAGCGCTACCGCCGAGATCAGCAAGACGATTGACCGCGTCAGCGAGATCGCCACGGCCGTGGTCCCAGACGCTCCCACCAAGCCTCAAGTCTAAGCGAGATCCATTAGCGATCTTACAGCAGGGCGTGACAAACCAATAATGATGGGTGGCAGGATCGGATGCGTAGCTTCATGGTCGCTATCGTGATCTCGCCGTTGGGAGCGGTTGTCCTGAACTCGCTTCGGGAGCCTGTTGCCGTGGCGTTCTCGACCGGGGCCGGGCGCCTCTGACCGCATTTTCATGATCGGCATGTCGGCAGCCTGGCTTCTGAGGGTTGCCGCGCATCACCGGCCGAAAGCGAATTTCCATAGCCGGCGGGCATTGCCAGCCGGCGGGGGACGGATGGAACCACCCTCATGCGGTTTTACCTCGCCCGCATTTGAACTAACGGCGGTCGCCGCCTCGGACGTTTCGGAACTCCCGTAATGGAGCACTTGAGCCCTTTCAAACGTGATGAGTCCACCCTGCATCATCCCATCCAGGACCGGAAGAAACCCATTGATCTTTTCTTCGCTGTCGACGATTTCGATAACCACCGGCAAATCCTCGGAGAGGCGTAGAATTTTCGCCGTGTGCAGTCGGCTCGAATGCCCATAGCCCAGCGGTCCTCGAAGAACCGTTGCGCCCGCAAGATGCATTTCTCGGGCCCTCAGCACGATTGCCTCGAAAAGCGGCTGGTGACCGTAGCGTGCATCTTCGCCGATGAAGATCCGCAAGAGCAGCGCCTCCTTTGGGACCCTCATGATCCGCTCCTCCCTTCCCTCGCTATGCGAGGCGCACCGTTGTCAAGAAAAAGCGGGTCCCTTTGTCCCGCCGTTCTCGCGTCCTCAATGCTTTTGTCCCGAGCCCACACGATCTCGGCCGCGGCAGTGCCGCGTGATGAGTTTTGATCTGATCCTGTCGCCTTGGCGCGCTCGCACGGCATAAAAAACCCGCCTCCCGGCGGGCTCTTCCGACGAATCGCACCCACCGCATCGCCTGTCGCGGTAGGAGTCATCAGCCCTCTCGGGCAGTTTCGGGGGACTCCATCCCCTGCTGATAGCAACTACACTATCGGAGGCTTTGTTTCGGTTCAACGCCTACTTTAGGCTCGAAGTTTGCTCTTAGACTTGTCAGGAGTACTTGCACGCCCTGCGCCGGACCGCCGATTACCGCGACGAGAGGATCGCATCAGCAACCTCTACGAACCCGCTGCCGCCTGGCCCACTCGTCACCCAGCTTGGCAAGCAGGTTAGTTGATTTAACCATGCGCTGATGGTCGAGACCGCCACCGCATGGGGAAAGAATTTGAACATCGGCTCGTCATTGAGCGAATCACCGACGTAGATGACATGGCCACGCTCGAGATCCATATCGACCGAAAAGACCTCGGTCATCATTACCTTCGCCATCGCCAGCTTGTCGAAGTCTCCATGCCAACCTAGGACCCAGAGCGAGTTGATCGTCACGCTGGCGCCGGCGTCCCGCCATGCTGCGACGACGCGTTCCACGGCACGACTTCGGTCGGCGCCCTTCGCTGATGTGGATATGGCCCAGCTCGTTTGACGGTAGGGCTGGTCGGCGGCCGTTTGGACATTTGGTATCGCGGCCGCAATCGCCTCCGCCGTCAATCGCAACCGAGCCATGCTGCGCGCACGTTCCGGTCGTGGAAGCCAGAACCGAATATCGATGTCATCGCCGCCACAACGAAGATAGACCCCGCCGTTTTCTCCAATGACGCCGCCGACCGGCCACATCCTGACCATGACGTCGCACCAGCCGCATGGCGCGGCGGTAACGGGGACCACAACGATCCCCGCATCTCGCAACCGTTCTAAGGCGAGGTACGTCGCGGCGGATAGGCTGCCTCGATACGTGAGCGTGTCATCGACATCGGTGAGGACATACCGAATGGCGCGGGCCGCGGAAGCAGGAAATTGCGACAGTGGCTTCATGGACCAGCGACCTCACCGATCCTAATGCGAGCTAGCTCCATATCCGTCGGCCCCCTCTCCGGATCGGCACCCTCAAGCGGCTGAAAATCGAATTGACCGCCAGCGCCGCAAGGATCCCGATCCCAAAACCGGCCACAACGTCGCTGAAGAAGTGAGCGCCAACCACGGTTCGGCTTGCACCAACCAGGAAGGCAAGCGCGGCGAATGTTGGCCAATAGATCGGCATCATGACCGAGCACGCCATCGCCAAGGCGGCCGCGACGGCAGCGTGCAGCGACGGAAAGGAGCCGGAAACGGGGCAACCTCGCCCGCCCACCAGGAAAGAGTACGCGCCCGTCTGGATATACGAGTCAGGTGCCGATCGGCAAAGCACGAGTTGCAAAGCAATCGCGCACAAGATGGCGCTGGCGGTGGACAGCAGAACGAAGAGGGCTTGGTTTGCTTCCAACCTCTTTCGCGGGGTGAGCTCGAACTGCGCATAGCACATCGTCGCTGAGACGATCCAGAGGGCCGGGGTCCCGAGAGCCCCCAGCACGGCTGCCACGCCCATTACTGGTGCTGGCACGTCCGCCAAGGACCTGGCGAGCCAACGATCGATGAACAGTACGCCAATAATGCAGAGGCTGATGGTAGCCAGTAAGGCGCCGGGCATCGCTGCACGCCTCATCCGCGAAGGACGGTTCACCATCGCGTCCGCCCCGCGGGCGGCCACGATAGTGTTCGCCGGCTCACCCAGCTTCCTCGAAAGAACCGAAGTCGCAATTGCGAAGCACCGGCGTGCGGTGCGCCGCCCCCAAGCCTGTCCTCGCTGTATGGGGTGCATCGCGTCGGGCTTATGCCGAGGTGACATGGCTAACTCCGCGCGCCCGCTGGCGAACCGCCGGGGAGCGGCGGCATGCGAATGGCGCACTCCTACCGTCGATCTCCGGTAGGAGTCATCAGCCTGTCTAGGCGGTTCTGGGGGACCCCATCCCCTCGGGCTCTGAAACCATAGTACGACGACCGGTGCTGATCAACGGCGGTGCGAGCTGGACCGGCCCAGCTCGCCTCACCAGACCCACCTGACGCCGTTGAGACCGGCAGCGAGGGCGTGTCCGATCCACACGGCGGCTAGGCAAAGCGTAAGCGACAAGCAAATGTTGGCTGCCGCGCTCAGCCACTCACCTCCATTCACCAGATTGAGGGTCTGAAGGCTAAACGACGAAAAAGTGGTGTAGCCTCCGCAGATGCCGACCATCACGAATTGTCGCACAGTCGAATTCACCAGGATGCGGCCATCCGGCCCCGTGAGCGTCGCGAAGAAGCCGATAACGAATGAACCGACAATGTTGATTATGAGCGTACCCCAGGGAAATGTTTCGCCAAACAGACGTGCGGCGACGCCCGAGCACCAATAGCGCGCCATGCCGCCCAGTGCGCTGCCCACGCTGATCCAAAAGTATATCGCCGTCGCCCCGACGCTGATGGAAAGTGCTCGTGGCGTCTGGGCTTCGTAATTGAAAAACTGCTGAACGAAGAGCTTCGACACTGCCAGCAGCAGAGCTGCCAGCGCAGCCCCGCCGAACAGAAGCTTTCTCGCTGTTGGCAGCGTTAGACCGGTTGAAGGCTTCTCCACAGACATTCGAAAGGGCCGTCTCGCTCGTCGATTCGAACAGCGGAGCTTACTTTGCACGGCCATGCTCCGACGACACCGACGCGCGCCGCAATACGGCGAATGACGTAGGCGCCCATCGGCGAAACTGATGCCCATGTGGAAGCACGCGAGTCGATGAGCATCACGGCGCGCTGACGAGCAACTTATTGGAATCGTCCAATGATGCCTTTGGTCGAAGTCGGCAAGGCCGGCGGACCAACCCTGCGCTCAATCCGCAGCTGTTCCCCACAATTGAATCGACATCAGTTTGTTGAAAAGCTCCCAGAATTCTGGTACGTAACTGCTTGGGAATGGAGTCTCCCGCAATCGCCCGGCCGGCTGATGACTCCTACTGCTGTGGCCATCGCAGTAGGAGGTTGTCCTGATGCCGGGCTTTTCTTTGCATGCACAACGCATCGTAGATGCCGGCCGCCCTTGACGACGGAGGACCGGCGATGTCGCGCTTACTCGAGGCATTCGTCCTTGGTGCCAAGGATATCTTCGCCGACGGATTGCTGCGGCTTCTCCTCATCGGCGTGATCCTAGCGGCATTTGCATTCGAGTTTATCTTTGATGATACCCAGCTCGCTCTTGGAGTCCTCTCCATCGGCGGCTTAACTGCGTTCATCGAAAGCAGGGAACTTCGCAACAGGCGGAAACGAGCACTGCAAGAGGCCAATTCGCACAGGAACAATCCGGAGCAACCATGACAGCGGGAAGCGACACGAGCCTAGGACCGTCAACAGTTTCTGGTAGCCTCCTTTCGCGCGAACGAATCATCGCCGGTCCGCGGTTCAACCGATGGCTGGTTCCGCCTGCTGCACTGGCAATCCACCTCTGCATTGGCATGGCCTACGGCTTTTCGGTGTTCTGGCTGCCCATGACGAGGCTGGTGCCGAATGCCGATGCAAAGGCCTGCGCGATACAGAGCTTTGGCGCCGAGCTCGTCACGACAACGTGCAATTGGACCGTACCTTCCGTCACCCACATCTTCGAGATTTTCATCGCTGTGCTCGGCATTTCTGCCGCGATATGGGGCGGCTGGCTGGAGCATGCCGGCCCACGTAAGGCGGGCTTCATCTCCGCGTTATGCTGGGGCGGCGGCTTAATCTTGCTCGGCATCGTCGTTACGCTCCATCAGCTCTGGCTTATTTATCTCGTAGCCGTCATCTGCGGGATCGGCCAAGGCCTCGGCTACATCACCCCCGTATCGACGCTCATCAAGTGGTTCCCCGACCGCCGCGGCATGGCAACCGGCTTCGCCATCTTGGGCTATGGCGGCGGGGCGATGATCGGCGCGCCGCTCGCGGTGTGGTTCATGGGGCATTTCGCCGCCAACGGGATTCCTGGTGTGACGCCAGCCTTAATCGGGCTCGGTATCATCTACTTCATCTTCATGAGTGCTGGAGCGTTCGGATTTCGCGTATCCCCCGCCGGTTGGCGACCTGTCGGATGGACGCCCTCGGCGGCCGATCAGCGCAGAGGAATGATCACGCAGAATCACGTCCATCTTGATAGGTCGATCAAGACGCCACAATTCTGGCTCATATGGGGTGTGCTCTGTCTGAACGTCACCGCCGGAATTGGCGTGATCTCGATGGCAAGCCCGATGCTTCAGGACGTGTTCGGCGCGAAGCTGCTTGGTGTGGACAACGCCGCATCGATTACGACCGCGCAGCGAGGAGCCATTGTCGCGGCCGCTGCCGGCTTAGTGGGGTTGATCAGCCTTTTCAACGCACTTGGCCGCATTTTCTGGGCCTCGCTTTCGGACAAAATCGGTCGCAAGAACATGTATTACGCGATCTTCGTTCTCGGCATCATCCTCTATTGCCTGCTGCCGACGTGGGGCCATCTCGGCCTTCCGACCCTGTTCGTGCTCTCGATCTGCGTGATCCTGAGCATGTATGGTGGTGGATTTTCGACGGTGCCGGCCTATCTCGCCGACATTTTTGGACCGCAGATGGTGGGAGCGATCCACGGGCGATTGATCACCGCCTGGTCGGTCGCTGGCGTTGTCGGCCCTGCCTTGATCGCAGGGCTGCGCCAATTCGAGATTGATCACGGTGTCGCACACAACCTTGTGTACGATATCACTTTGTACATCATGGCCGTTCTGCTGTTCTGCGGTCTAGTGTGTAACTTCTTCGTCAAGCCAGTGCACAGCAAGCACCACATGACGGACGACGAGCTTGCACGCGAACGCGCCCTCCTGCGCGAAGATCGGGTCACTGCCGGCGCGGAGATCGCCGCGAGGGGCAGTTTCGGCGTCGGGGGAGTGTTGGCTTGGCTCGCCGTCGGAGTTCCATTCTTCATCGGCCTCTCCATCGCGCTTGAGAAGGCGGCCGCATTGTTCTAGCTGCGTACCGATGCGGCTGCGCTAGAGCATGATCTCGCTTGGTTGAATCGAAGGGCACCCGTTCCACAGCTTGGCCCAAGGCGCGGAGCAGCTGAGCTCCGCCCGCCGGCATCTCGAACTCCAGCCGATGGGGACGGAGTACCAGACGGAGACCGTCAGTTCGACAGTACAGATGTGCTGGCTTCCATGCCGATCGAGGACCAGCTATAGTCTTCTTGAAGGGGAAGGGATCCCCCAAAACCGCCCACCGGCTGATGATCCCTGCCACGGTTGACGTGGTGGGGTCCGGCCAGATCCACCACTGTGGTGGGCGACCCATAGCTCACCGTCCGCTGTTTGGCCGTTTGCAACGCGACGTTCGCGATAGTGATGTCGCGTCATTGCGCCGGGGTGCTGACTATGCTCGAAACGTCTTGGCACGGATATCCTCAAGCCATTGCCACGGACCCGTCCTTTGCTCCGCTTGCTCAAATGCCAAGCGTTGATTGCGGCGCTAAATCTTATTCGAAGGCGCCCACCCCTAACGCGCACAGCAAAGCAACTGAGCGCCGCCTCCCTCTCTCATCGCGTGTCGCCGGTCGATGTCTTCGCCAGCCCATGCCCGGCTCCGAGGCTTTGATAGCAAAACGTCGACCACGCGAAGACCATCGTAACGCAGAAAACGCATTCGCGACGGAGTGCACCCGGCTGCCAGGTCGGTGGAGGACATGATGTTGAACGTGCTTCTGGTCGAGCCTGATGATGAAAGCTGTTTAATGCTCTGGCAAAGCATCGTACAAGCGGGCGGTTGCGTGACGATCACAGATTCCGCCGCATGTGCGCGCGAGGCGCTCCGCGACAATTCCCACCTTAGTCTGCTCATCACGAACGCATTTCTGCCCGATGGACGAGGATCCGAAGTGGCCCAAGAAGCCGCGACGCTTGGCACGCCCTCCCTGATCGTGAGAAACGGCGAAGACATTGTCGAGATTTCCAATGAACATGGCGTTGTCTTCCACGGAACGGACATCGAAGCCATGGGCTTCGTAAAAGAAGTTCTGCGCCGCGGCCTATCGCTGTGGCGCCGGCAGGCAAGTTCAGAAACCGAGAAAAAATTCGATGCCACGCCGATTGTTGACAATTGATGGCGGGGGCGCCACGGCCGCCTCCCCGCCGGCGTTCCTCGCGCGAATCGAGGATCAACTGCGACGCCCGATCGGCGAATGGTTCGATCTGATCGCCGGCACATCCGCGGGCGGTATTGCCAGGCTCGGCCTCGGTCATACTACGCTACAGGATCAGGCCCATCGGAGAGAACATGACAAACGACGACCGAGAGGGCAACGCGTTCGAGTCTTCAACATTTCGCAGCATTCTCTTTCCCCCAGGGCTCGAGGAATTGCGCTCCGAACGTGCTGTCGAGCCAGCCTGCTTTGTTGATCTGAACTTAGATCAGGCCATCGATGCAGTCGTGACCAAGCGGAATGAAGAGGTTCTGCGGCCGCTCTTTTACTCCCCTTATAGGAATGAAGAGATCGTACGATATCGGCAAGCCTGCTTCGCCGACCTCGACCGACCCGACATTTTCAAGATCTTTCCTGTCTTCTGCGAGGCGATGCGCATGGTCCGAGCGAACCTCGACTATGCCGAGAAACTCTCTTCCCAATGCCACCGGCACATGGTGATTCTGCGTGCCGCTCGACTTTATTGCGTCGCCGTCGCATCTCTCCTGCACGACCTGCGATCCCTCGCCCCCCGATCCGCAGGGTTCAAGGCTTTACAGACCTACCTGACCGGCTATACCGGCTCTGACGCCTTCACACAGCTTGCGGGGGAAACGCGCGACCTCCGCCAAGCGCTGTCCGCAATCAGCTACGGCATGGTGTTCCGGGGAGACAAGATCACAGTTCGCAAGTACGCGTCGGAACCCGACTACACAGCGAAGATCCTCGCGCGTTTCGCGAAGTTCAGAGAGACGACCATCCAGCCCTCCGTTCTACGGAAGCCGAAGGACGATTTTTCGCTCAACCATATCGAAGAAGGCATTCTAGAGTTCGTAGGCCGGCTATTCCCCGACCCATTCCGACGCCTTGCCGATTACGTTGCGCGGCACTCCGACTTCATCGATGACGTGGTGGCGAGATTCGATCGCGAGATCGACTTCTTCGTCGCTTATCTGCAATTCATTGAACCGCTCAAGAACAGCGGCTTGCCGTTCTGCTACCCAGACGTATCCGCTTCTTCCCAGGAAATAAGGGTCTCCGAAAGCTTTGACCTGGCGCTGGCTGCAAAGCGCGTCCAGGAGAAAGCTACCGTCGTCTGCAACGATTTTCATCTCACGGGACCGGAGCGCCTGCTCGTCGTCTCGGGTCCGAACCAGGGCGGCAAAACCACCTTCGCCCGAATGTTTGGTCAATTGCACTTTCTGGCCGGTCTAGGCTGCCCCGTGCCGGGAAAGGATGCAACTTTATTTCTCCCCGACCACCTGTTCACGCATTTCGAACGTGAGGAGGACGTCACCAATTTGCGCGGCAAGCTCGAGGATGACCTCGTCCGGCTTCACCAGACCTGCCAAGCCATGACGTCCAATAGCGTCATTGTCCTCAATGAGATTTTCAATTCGACAAGCCTCGACGATCAAGTCCTTCTCAGCACGAGGATTCTCCACCAAATCCTAGCCGCCGATGCCGTCGGCGTGTGCGTGACATTCGTCGACGCGCTGTCCACCCTCAGTGAAAAGACCGTGAGCATGGTGAGCACCGTAGACCCAGACGATCCGGCGCGTCGAACCTTCGAGATCATACGCAAGCGGGCCGATGGTCTCGCCTATGCGCTCTCACTCGCGCAAAAACATGGTGTTACCTACCAGCAGCTCCGCACACGGGTTCGCCCATGAAGACGTTACTGATGCATCCCGATCGGGACTTCGATGCGTCTCAACCCTCGCCAAAAGAGCCGATCCCGTTCGCCCAAGATCTCGAACTCGACGTGCTCCTCAGCGCGGCGGCCGCGGACGATCGGTATCTCTACGAGGTCATGTCATCCGCATGTTTCAGCGCATGGACAAATGACGTCGCAACGATTCATTATCGCCAAGACGTCCTCAAGGACTGCCTCGCCAATCCTTCGATCGTAAGGCAATTCTATGCAATCGCCATCGAGCCCTTCGGCCGCGACCGTGGTTGGAGTTTCAGCCTCTATGGACGCGACGCATCCTCGATGGTGGTAAGCGGGGTACGAACGCTGCAGAGCTGCCTCGACATTCTCGCTCGGCTTCGCAATACCTGCTCGGCGAATGCAGGCAGATTTGCTTCGCAGGGGTTTCGCCAATTCTTCCATACACTTGAGCGGGACCTCGACGACGACTATTTACGCGCCGCGAGAGCCGATTTGAACAATTTAACATTTCGCAACGGCCTGCTTCTCAGCGCCCAAGTCGGCGACGGAGGCAAGGGTGCCGGGACAATGCTACGCAAGCCTCAGCCCCGCGATCTAAGTTGGATGCGACGAGCGTTCACGCCGGGCGCCCGGAGTTTCACGCTACAGCTGCATCCCCGCGACGAGGCAGGCGCACAGGCCTTCGGCGAGCTTCAGAACAGAGGGCTCAGCCTCATCTCCGACGCAGTTTATCAATCGGCGGAGCACGTCCTCCACTTTCTGAAGGCATTGCGGGTTGAACTCGCCTTCTACCTTGGCTGCATCAACCTCAAGGAGCAACTCGATCGGGTCGGCGAGTCGATCGCCTTTCCCGACATCCCTCAAGATGAGGCGCGATTCCGCTGCCGTAACCTTCGGGACGTCTGCCTGGCTTTGACGATAGGGCGACCCGTGGTCGGGAACGACGTTGACGCGGAGAGCAAGCCGCTGGTGATTATCACTGGCGCCAACCGCGGCGGCAAGTCGACCTTCCTGCGCAGCGTCGGCCTCGCCCAGCTGATGTTGCAATGCGGGCTATTCGTGACCGCTGACGCCTTCGCATCATCGCTTCGTACCGGCCTGTTCACGCATTACAAGCGCGAGGAGGACCGGAACATGCGAAGCGGCAAGTTCGATGAAGAGCTCGTTCGAATGAGCACAATCGCGGATCACATTCATCGACGATCATTAG
>Ga0335073_10010394_pt1 | contig 13084 bp, 9 predicted proteins | sample Lox_Sample_22_FD_207093 | JGI IMG/M metagenome (GOLD analysis project Ga0335073, IMG submission 207093) | Soil microbial communities from Loxahatchee National Wildlife Refuge, Florida, United States - Lox_Sample_2.2 | ecosystem: Environmental > Terrestrial > Soil > Wetlands | place: USA: Florida...
GCACGGTGCTGAACGACGCGATGTACCAGTCGTCGCCGCCGTCGCGGAACCCCTTGCCGGCGACCGCGGTGACCCGGCTGGCTGAGTCCGCGGCCTCCTGCGCGGCCCACGGCGGCAGGACGGACCTGTTGAGACCGGGTGGCGCGCTCGGGTCGCGCAGGCGCTTCAGCTGCGTCCAGTAGGTGCCCCACTGGGCCTCGTCCCCGCCGCACGCGGTGACGATGGCGAGCAGCACGGGCCGCGAGGGCAGCCTGCGGCCGCTCATGGCCTCATGCATGGTGGCGACGGAGAACGACGTTCTCTTGGCCAGCACCTCATAGGTAAGGCCGGAGCGGTCGCGCAGGTCGCGGAGCCAGAAGGCGAACTCGCGGAGCGGCGTGCCGTCCCGGTCGAGTGGCTCCTGCGGGCGTCCCATGCGTCCAGTTTTTCACAGATTTTCGGTGGTGCGGTCCTGGCCTGTGTGTTCGCCAGCTCCTATTTTTCGGTTCTACGAGTTTTAGTGATGAACATTCCAGCTGGCTTGCTCCCCGCGGTATTTGTCCGCCATAACTTGACCCATACCGCCTGGCGGCGCGCGATGCGCGGCCAGGCGGGCGCGGCCAGGGGGGGCGCGGCCAGGGGGCTTTCCCGCATTTATCTCGCTATCTCGCTGTGCTGATCTTTGTCAGTTGCCGTTCGTATTAGGTAATCGTTCGCATCGATGATGAGGAGGTTCCGGAAATGCCGGAACTGGAAGCCGATGTGCTGGACGGGCAAGGTGACGCCGGGCCGGCCGCCGCTGACCTGAGCGCGGCGGAGCCCCCGGCGGCGCAGGCCGGGGAGCCGGGCGAGGAGGCGGGGGAAGAGGCCGAGGCGCAGGCCCTGGCGGAGATCGCCGCGGGCGTCCGCCGGCTCGCGACGTCGGCGGAGCAGTACCACGAGCGCGCCAGGCAGCGCGAGGGCGTCATCGATTACCTGCGCGACGAGGTTGACCTGCTGCGCCGTGGTGAGCGGCGGAGCCTGCTGCGGCCGCTGCTGACCGCGCTGAGCCGCCTGCACGCGGACCTGCTCGTGCAGTCAAGGACCCTGCCCGCGGAATTTGACGCGCAGAAAGCAAGCGCGCTGCTTGAGTCATTCGCCGAGACCGTGGAGTGCGTACTCGCGGACGCCGGCATCACCCTCCACACGCCCGAGGCCGGCGATCCCTTCGACCCGCGCAGCCACCGGAAGGTCAAGAGCGAGCCGACCACCGACCGCGGACTTGACGGCCTGGTCGCCTCCGTTCGTAAGGCCGGCTACCTGGACATCGAGGCGGACAGCCTGCTTTCGCCCGCGGAAGTCATCCTCTACAAGACCAGCAAGGACGAGCAGTGAGCGAACAGCAGGGCATCTACGGCATTGACCTCGGCACCACCTACTCGGTGGTGTCCTACATCGATGAGACGGGCCGCCCGGCCGTCGTCCGCAACACCGAGGGCGAGGACACCACGCCGTCCGTCGTCTACTTCGAGAGCGCGGACAGCATCGTGGTGGGCAAGACCGCCAAGGCATCGGCGGGCTCCTACCCGGACGAGGTCGTCGCCCTGATCAAGCGGGAGATGGGCAACAAGGAGTACAGCCGGACCTTCTACGGGCGGGAGTTCTCGCCGTCCAGCATCTCGGCCCTCATCCTCGGGGCGCTGGCGGAGAGCGCGCAGGAGGAGACGAACCGCCCGGTCCGCCAGGTCGTCATCACCGTCCCCGCCTACTTCGGACTGCTGGAGAAGGACGCCACGAAGAAGGCCGGGGAGATCGCGGGCCTGGAAGTCATCGGTATCGTGCCTGAGCCGGTGGCGGCGGCCTTGTCCTACGGGGTCACCGGCAGCGCGGCGGGTACCACGTTCGTGGTCTACGACCTCGGCGGCGGGACCTTCGACGCCACCTTGATCAAGATGACAGACACCTCCGTGGAGGTGCTCGCGGTCGACGGTAACCACAAGCTCGGCGGCGCGGACTGGGACCGCAGGCTGTTCGACTACTTCAAGAGCCAGATCATCGAGCAGACCGGCGACGACTCGATCGAGGACGACGAGGGCAGCCTGCAAGAGCTGCGCCTGCTGGCGGAAGAGACCAAGAAGGCGCTGACCAAGGCGGAGAGCCGGAAGGTCAACTACCGGTACGGCGGCCTGGCCACGACCATCGCCGTGAGCCGTGACCAGCTCAAGGAGATGACCTCCGACCTGCTGGAGGAGACCATCAGGATCACCAACAGGATGCTGGACGACGCGGACGCGCGTTACCCCGGCGTGCGCGCCAAGATCAGCGAGTTCCTGCTGGTCGGCGGGTCGAGCAGGATGCCGGCGGTGGGCGAGCGGGTTGGCAAGGAGTACCCGTGGACGCCCAAGATCGCCGACCCCGACCTCGCCGTGGCGAAGGGCGCGGCCCTGTACGCGGCCGGGCAGACGGTCCGTATCGTCGACGCCGACGCGGCGGGCGACCCGTCAGGCCCGGACGGCAGGCGCCCGGCTGGCTCGCTGCCCTCCGGCCCGGTGAGCGACGCCGCCATCGCCGCGGTCGCCGCTGACACCGGCTTGTCCGCGGACGTGGTGGAGGAACTCGCCGGCAAGACGATCGTCAACGTGCTGCCCAAGGCCGTCGGCATCAGGCTGGTGGACACCGAGCTGCCCAACTGGCAGAACCTGCCTGATGAGGTGGCGTGCTACGTCGAGCACCTCATCCCCGCGCAGACGCAGCTGCCGCACCGGGCCCCCGACTTCGTGGCGGGCACCTCGGTGCCCAACCAGCAGAAGATCGAGATGTGGATATGGGAGCAGGACGGCGAGGTTCCCGACCGGGCGCTCGCGGCGAACCACCCCGTCTCCGATCCCGGCTACATCGAAGGCCTGGGCGCCCTGCGGCTGCCTGCCGGGTCCGACATCAACGTCGTCTTCGACGTGGACGGCGAGGGCACGGTCAACCTGCACGCGGTGGAGCCGCGCAGCGGCAAGGAACTGCGGTTGTCGGTCAAGATCGCCATCATGTCCGACGAGCGGGTGGCCGAGGAGAAGGCCATCGTCGCCGCCCTGCGCAAGAGCATGTAGGCGAGGCCGCGCATGCCGTTTGACGAGCCGACGTACAAGGAGTTCCTCACCGCGCACCGGAAGGCGCGGACCAACCCCGAGGACCTGCCAGAGCGGTACGCGATCAAGCTCCCGGCGTCCGACGCCGAGATCAAGGCCCAGGTGGACGCCGTCCGCGCGTACTGGAACAAGATCAGCCTTGGTTCCTCCGGCATCTCGACGATCGCCAAGTGGTGCAGGGACATGGACGACGAGCTGCGCAAGCAGCCCGGCGTCGAGCTGGAGTCCGCCCGCTGGTGGCAGCAGGCCAAGCAGGCCAATGAGCAGCTGACGGAAGACGCGGTCAGGGAGCTGGTCGGCCGCCTCAGGCAGGCGTACGGCACCCTGGGCGTGGTCACCGCCGCCGCACTGACGAACGCGGGCAAGCTGGTGAGCCTGTCCGCCGGCGAGGCCGCCGATGCCGCCAAGCGGGCCGGCCTCACCGTGATCGACGAGACGATGACGCTGCCTGACGCACCGGACATCCCGCCGGTCGTATTCGACGGGCTGGCCAGGGACCTGGCCAACTGCCAGGTCCCGACCATCCCCGAGCTGCTACACCCGGGGTCTGGGACCTTCAAGATCGTCAAGCGGTACGAGTGCGTAAGGAATCCCGCCCGGCGCCTTGACCTGGCCGCGATCGACCAGCAGATCACCGAGGCGGGCAAGAACAAGAACGCCACCAACAACACCAGGCAGGACGCGCTGCGCAAGCTGCGCGACGCGCAGACGCGCGGCATCAGCCTGGACCGCGTCACCCTGTACCACCTGATGTCGCTGGTGGAGGGTACGCCCGCCGTCATGGCCAAGGGGGAGCTCGAACGACGCGGTGTGGACGCGACGGACGCGGCCGCGATCGCGGCCCTGCTTGAGGGCCGGCAGAAGGCGGCGCGCCAGAGCGGCGCGGAGAAGGTGCACGGCCTGCTGGAGAGCGGGGAGCTCCGCGAGGCCGCGAGCCTGGCGAGCAGCCTGTCAGGCGATGAGGCCAGGGAGGTACTGCAGCTCGTCGCGGCACGGCAGCAGGAGCTGACGGACCTGCTCGGCCGGGCCGAGGCGGCACTGCGCGTACCGGACGAGGCACTCGCCGGCCAGCTGCTGCGCGACGCCGCACGGATCAGCCGGGAGGACGCGGAGCCGAGGCTCGCCCAGGTTCCGCCGACGCCGGCCGGGCGGCTGCGGGCCACGGGCGATGAGGAGCAGGTCCGGCTGTTCTGGGAGCGCGGCCCCGGGCATGACGCGAGCACCGTCTACGTGGTCGCCAGGACGGCGGGCCGCCCGCCCGCCGCGCCAGGCGACGGCACCCTGGTGCACCGGGGTCAGGGAACCGAGTGCGCGGACCCGGGCGCCCCGGTCGCGACCGAGGTTCAGTACGGTGTCTTCGCCCTGGCCGACGGGCGCCCGGCGTCCCGCGTCGTCACCACGGTGGTGACGGCGCTGCCCACGGTGCGGGAGCTGAAGGCCGATACCGGCATCGGCCGGGTCACCCTGTCCTGGCAGGCCGCCGCGCAAGCCGAGGTGCGGGTCACCAGGTCCGCGCCAGGCGCGGCCCCGGTCCACGTGCCGGTGACAGGGAACGGCGTCCGGCTGACGCTGCCAGAAGGCGTCCCACAGCGCTTCGAGGTCACCGCCGTCTACCGCGGACCCGGCGGCGCGGAGCTGGCCTCGCACCCACGGCAGGTCACCGTGACGCCGCGCGGTGAGGCGAAGCCGATCAGGACGCTCAGGGTAACGACCAGCCAGGGGATCGGCCACCGGGTCCGGATCAGGGCGACCTGGAGCAGGATCGATAACTCCGAGGTCAGCCTGGTCCGTACCAGCGTGCCGCTGCCGTGGGCCGAGGGCGCGACGATCACCGGCGAGCAGGCTGACCGCGCGGGCGAGGTGATGACCGGCCATGTCGAGACGGACGGCACCGCGTGCAGCATGGAGTTCGAGCTAACCGGCGGCATCCACTACCTGACCGCGCTCTCGGCGGGTGGCGCGGGGACGGTGGTCGGCAAGACCCAGCTGGTCGCCGCCATCACCCCGGTGTCCGAGCTGACCGCCACGCCCTTCACGGACTACGCGACCGTGTCCTGGGCCTGGCCGGACGGCATCGAGCTCGCCGAGGTGTCCTGGCAGATCGGCGACGACGACCAGACCGCGGGCCATGCCAGGCTGAGCCGCGCGGACTACCGGGTGAAAGGCGGCGCCCGCGTCCCGCTCGGCGCGCAGCCCTGCGTGGTCGAGGTGCGTGCCCTGGTGAACGTCGACGGCCGGGTCCGGCCGTCGGCGCCGGCCGTGATCACGGTCAGCCGGGTGCTGAAGGTCGCCATCAGGTACCGGATATCCGGCGCGCCGTTCAGCCGGGCCAAGAAGGTGACGTTCACGGCGGACGAGCCCTGCGCTGGTGCCCAGGTCCGGATGATCGCCGTGAGCTCGCCGGTCATGCCGACACGGCCGGGAGACGGCGCCGTCGTCCTCGATACCACCCTGAACCTCGCGCCGGGCGCCGCGACCGAGCACCGGGTCGAGATCCCGAAGCTCAAGAAGCCCTACTGGGTGCGCTGCTTCCTCGTCAGCGGTCCCGGCAGGCTCGTCGATCCGCCCATCACCGAACTGAAGGAGGGCTAACCAGTGGCCACCGTGACGGCCTGCCCGTTCTGCTTCGAGAAAATTGACTCCTCCAACCTCGGCTTCCTGTGCTCCGGTCAGGGCAACGTCAAGTGCACGAAGGACAAGGACCAGAAGCGGATCGACCTGACAGGCAACCCCGCACCGTCGTACAAGTACCTGCCACCGGAGAAGAAGCCAAGGGGCTTCACCCGGTGCGACGAATGCGGCGGCGAGACCAGGCGGCGGGCCTGCCCGATGTGCCACACCGCGCTTCCCGTTGACTTCGTGGGCACCAAGACGCCGATGCTCGGCATGGTCGGGTCGAAGGGCAGCGGCAAGACCGTGCTGATGACGGTCCTTGTCCAGCAGTTGCGCACGGTCATCGGGCGGCGCTTCGACGCCGACATCTCGATCGCCACCGACAACCCCGACGGCATGCAGAGCATCGGCGCGTACATGAATGGCAGGGAACGGGCGCTGTACAGCGAGGGCCGGCTGCCCGACGGCACCTTCACCCTGGCACAGCGCGGCTTCGCGACACCGATCGTGCTCCGCTGGCGGGCGAAGAAGTCCACGATGCTGGCGTTCCTCGACAGCGCGGGCGAGGACTTCAACGACGAGGAGACGACGCAGAGCCTGCGCTACCTCAACGCCTGTGAGTACCTGATCGTCGCACTCGACCCCTTCTCGCTGCCGGGCGCGCGCGCCCTGATCAACCTGCCGAAGGAGGCGCACCAGTTCGAGGAGAGCGATGACGACCTTTCCATTTACGCGCTGCGCCGCCTCACCAGCCGGCTGCGCACCGAGTTCGGGATCACCGGCAACACGAAGAAGAAGATCCCCATCCACGTCGCCATCGTGTTCACCAAGATCGACGCGTTCTTCTCCCTGCTGGAGGAGGGCAACCCGATCATGTCGGGCAGTCCCGCCACCGCCATGCCCGGTTACAGCGAGACCGACGGCCTGGCCGTGCACGAGCACATGAAGGCGCTGATCGGCGAGTGGGGGGCGGCCGAGATCGAGACGCTGATGGCCAGGAACTACGACAGCTACCGGTACTTCGGCGTGTCCGCGCTCGGCGCCCAGCCTGACTACGGCCGCGCGCAGGTGGCCGTCGGCGGGGTGCGGCCGCACCGCGTGGACGACCCGGTGCTGTGGCTGATGTCCAAGGCGGGAACCGTGAAGTCGGTGAAGTCCGCATGACGGGAGACACGTTCGGCCGGCTGCTCTACACCGATTGCCGTCCAGGCGCCGGGCGGGGATCGGGCGGCGGGTTCCAGGTCCAGGCCCAGTCGCGCGACGTGGACGCGCAGCAGGCGTCCGCGGCGGTCAGCTGGCTGCTGTACGAGGCGCAGCCCGCCTGGATCACCGAGCGCCGCCCTGTCGAGGAGTTCCCGCCCGGCTTCGCGCACGCCAGCGCGGACGGCTACGGCACCGCTCAGGGCCAGTACCTCGGGAAGGAGGCCGTCGGCGGGCGGCAGGGCAACCACCTCACCGACTGCCTGCTGACCCGCGACCCCGCGCGGTACGGCTCAACCCGGCCGGCGCAGCTGTGGCGGTCACCGCTGTGGCGGGCCAAGACGTGGGATACCACCGAGTGCCCGCCCTTCGACGGCGACCTGGAGCCTGGGCCGCTGGTCCTTGAGGAGATCGCCGACTGGGTACGGGCCGACTCGCGGCGCGGTCCGGTGCTCGCCCGGCTGCTCAGCCTGCTGGAGGACCCCGATGGCCAGCGCGTCGCCATCGTGTCCGCCGACGCCGACGAGGCGATGCGCTGGATCGCCGCCGCGACACTGCTGCTTCCGCAGCGCCGTGCACTGCAACTGGCCTTCAAGGTCTTCAGCGCCGCGCCGCTGCGCGCCAGGCAGCGAGTGGTGGCGGCGCCGCCAGAGCTCAACCCGGACCTGCGGCCCGGCCGGGACACCGGAATGTTCGTCGTGGACGCCGCCCCGTGCACCAGCGACGAGGCCGCGGTGACCGAGCGGGCCGCGTTCCTGGCCGGCAAGCTGGCCGGTGACGAGGACCCGTACGACGTCGTGGACGCCGCCGACCTGGCCGATGAGCTATGCGGGTCCGCCTGGCCGCAGGACATCGGGGCGCTGCACGCCGCCTGGCTGCTGACCGTGCCTGGCGCCACGGTCCCCGATCCTGCGGCGGTGTTCCGCTGGCTCCAGGCGGCGGGCCCAGGCCCGCTGCGCGGCCACGGCCCGGTGCTCGCGGTCGCGCTGCTGGCCGCCGACGCCTCGGCGGAGGTGCTGCGCTGGCTGGACGGCCGGGTCGCCGCCGGGGAACTGGAGTTTGACAGGAACGCCATCAGGACACGGCTACTCGCCGCTGAGATCGCGGGGATCCTGGCGAGGCAGCCCGCACCGCGCGGTGCGCTGCCTGACGTGAACCTCAGCGACCAGGCGCGGCGGGACGCGGAGAGCGCACTGACGTCCGCGCTGCTGCGCGGCTCCGACCGCGATCTCGACCTCGCGGAGGTCGATCAGCTGCTGCGGCTCGCCCACCGGCACAGGGTCAGCCTGGAACCGCTGTCGCCCCCGGTCCGCGACGTGCTGCACCGGTTCGCTGTCGACTGGATCGACAGCGGCGAGCTTTGGGATCCGGCCGGGCGGGCGCTGGCCGACACGGTACTCGACTCCGCCTACGCCGAGTTGCGTACCCGGTTCGGCCGTGACCGGTCATCGGCGGCCATGCGGGCCGCACAGGACCGGCTGGCGCCCTACTTCGACGGTCACGCGGACCTCACCGATGACCTCTACTGCTACCTGCAGGCGGCGAAGCTCGCCGGCCTGCCAGAGCGGGAGCGGAACCAGCGGTTCAACGAGCTGTTCGCGGCCATCGTGAAGCTGCCACGCGGCGCGGCCGAGCCCGCCGCGCTGAACGTACAGCAGGCACTGCTCGACCGGGACGCCATCGATCCCGTGATCGCGATCGCGATCCTGAGCAGCGCGCTGGGCGAGTCGGCCGTCAATCCCGAGGTCCACCGGTTCGCGACCCGCTGGCTGAGCGACCACGTGAAGAGGCCGGACGCGCGGCTGCTGCGGGTACTGGAAAGCCTGGACAAGCTCAACAAGGTTCCAGACTCACCCGCCCGGCTGGCCGAGCTCGCCACGGCCAGCAGGAAGGTCAGCCAGTTCCTCGCCACGGCGCGGGCCGGGGCGGTCACGGACCAGCGGGTCATCGCCGCGGCGGTCAAGACGATCGGGGCGGCCACCCACGAGGTGGTGGCCATCAGGGCGGCGGAGATCCTGGACGCCTTCATCGCCAGCCCGGACCTGGCGGGCGCGGTGTACGCCGCGCTGCCCAAGGGCGACAAGGTCGCCAGGGAGCTGGCCAGGCAGCTCAAGCAGCGGGCAGGCACGCTTGACGCGTTCGCTGACCAGGTCACCTGGGCGGTACTGATCGCCCGCGTACTCGGCCAGCCGAACTTCCCAGAACACCGCTTCTACGACCTCTTCGATCCGCTGGAGATCATCTACGGCTCCGTCAGCTCCGGCCGTGGCGGCGCGCGGAACGCGGAGAAATGGAACGCCGAGGTGTTCGGCCGCCTGGAGACCGAGGCGCAGCGCGGTGAGTGGGACCGGTGCATGGGACACCTGAGCAGGAAGATGCGGAACTGGCTATGAGCTTCATCCTTTACAACGCGTACCCGCTCGCCGCGCAACTGGGGCTGATCTTCGGCATCGTCCAATTCGGCTGGGCGCTGTGGGTGTTCAAGGCGGGCATCCCGCTGTTCACCCCGCAGGAGTACTACGAGGTGCAGGCCAAGGCGAGCCCGCCTGGCCCCGACGGCATCGGTCCCGACCGTGCCTGGCCGCTCTACGCCGTCAGGCAGGCGTCCATCGACAGGGCCGCGGTGCGGAGGAACCTCAAGCGGCTGGTCAAGAAGCTCTGGTCCTGGCCGTCCGACACGTTCTTCCGCGGCAAGCACGGCCCCCGCTGGGCGTGGTGGATCTTCCTGTTCCCTGTCGTGGTCTGCGTGCTCCTCTTCATCAGCGCGTCCTTCCTGACCTCGTGGTTCTGCTACTGGGTCTACTGGGCGGTCATCTTCGCGCTCCAGTTCACTGACCGGACGCTCATCGCGTCGATCCGGCTGCGGATGCGGCGCTACGAGGACCGGCGGCGGGCCACCAGGCACACCGACGCCGCGTGCATGGACTGCATGCACGTGACGCCGTGGCCGGCCTACGTCTGCCCCACCTGCCACATCAAGCATCACGATGTCATGCCCGGCACGCTGGGGACGCTCACCAGGCACTGCGAGTGCGGCACCTCGTTCCCGACGCTCCCGTCCCGCACCGCCTGGCACCTGCAGGCCGTCTGCAAGCGCTGCGGCAAGGCGCTGCCGCAGGGCGCGGGCGCGGTGCCTGACATCCGGATCCCCGTCTTCGGTGACATGTTCGCTGGCAAGACCAGGTTCCTCTTCGCCTCGCTGAACAGCCTGCTCATCGACACGCAGGCGGCGGGCATCCGGCACGAGTTCCTCGACGAGCGGTCACGGGACGAGGCGAAAAGGAACCTGGCGATCATCCGCGACGGCGGGGACACGGTCAAGACCGACGTGAACCACGCGGCCGCCATCAGCCTGCGGCTGCGTGACAAGAAGGACGCGGACCTCATTCACCTGTTCGACGCGTCAGGAGAGCAGTACAGCGACGCGGGGCAGTATGACGACCTGCGGTTCCTTGAGGACGGGCAGGCGCTGGTCTACGTGCTTGACCCGTTCTCCGTCGACGAGATCAGGGAGCGGGTGGCCACGGGCAGCCACGAGGTACTCGCGGCGGCGCGCTCCGCCGAGCACAGCGCGGAGATCGCCTACGGGGAGGTGGTGAACCGGCTGCGCGGTGCGGGCGTGCCGCTCCACGGCCAGCGCCTCGCGGTCGTCGTCTCCAAGGTCGACCTGCTGCGCAAGGCGGGACTTGCCGTTCCCACCCGGTCGCCGGACATCGAGGCCTGGCTGCGGGAGGCGGGGCTGCACAACCTCGTTCGGGCCGCCAGCCGGGAGTTCCGCGACGTCACTTACTTCGCCGTCGCGTCACAGGACGTGACTACCAGCCGGGTGGACGACCCCGGCGCACCGCTGCGCTGGCTGCTGGCCGTGCACGGCGTCAAGATTCCCGGCAGCGACGCGGCGCTGGCCGCCAGCCGTCCGGCCAAGGTCCTCGTGGAGGCACAGGCATGAGCACCCCCAGCTTCATCGTCAAGTACCGGGCCGTCACCGTCGCCATCGCGGTGCTCATCATCCTCCTGGCCGTGCTCGGCGACCTGGGCGTCGGCCCGCTCGCGCCGCTGCTCGGGCCGGCCGGTCCCAAGATCAACATCTGACCGGGGGAGCGACCGATGGGCTTGATGGACCGGATCAACCAGGCCAAGTGCGCGACCGGCATGCACGCGGGCGACTGGCAGTGGATGGCGGAAGGGGCCTGCGGGCAGAGCAGGACCTGCACCCGGTGCGGGAATGTCGGCACGCGGGAGAACCACCACGTGACCCCGTGGGCCTTCGCCGCCGACCCAGCCAATCCGTGCCTCATGGAGCGGCACTGCGACCGGTGCCTGGGCGGCGAGACGAAAGTACAGCACGCACTGGAGTTCAAGTACCAGTCGGACCTGCGCGTCGACAAGCCGGACGCGTACTCGCGGTACCAGCGCGACTGCCTCCGCTGCGGACGGGTCGACAAGTCGATGATCTAACGCCTTTTGAAAACCGAACACAGAGGAGTCCCGATGATTTACGAGGGTGTCTGCCCGTTTTGCTTCCATGAGATAAAGATCGCTTACAAGCTGTGGTACCAGTGCCTCGGGCGCGGTAACGGAACCTGCACGAAATGGATTGACCCGGTTCGGGTCCAGCTGACGAAGTCGATGGCGGAGACCTACCCCGCGTTCGCGCCGCCGCAGAAGTCGTACGATCACCCGACCAATTGCCCGGCATGCGGCGGCAAGACCGGGGTGCGCGCCTGCCCGGATTGCCATACCCCGCTGCCGTCGGGCTTCGGCGAGTCGAAGTCCCCGCTGTTCGGCATCGTCGGCACGAAGGGCGCGGGGAAGACCACGCTGATGACCGTGCTTGTCAGGCAGCTGCGCGACAGCGTCGGCAAGCGGTTCGACTCGAGCATCTTGCTGGCCAACGACAACCCCGACGGGCAGGGCAGCCTGAGCGAGTACCAGGCGAACAGGGAATTCCCGCTCTACGAGCGCGGGCAGCTGCCGGTGCCGACCAGCGCGCTCGGCACCTCTACCCGCCAGCACGCGGTCCCCGTGCAGTTCCGGTGGCAGCAGGGGGCAGGACGGAAGATCAAGTCCAGCATGTTCTCGGTGATCGACACCGCGGGCGAGGACCTGAACAACTTCATGTCCGTCGCGTCGCTGCCGTACCTGCCGGTCGCCAACGGGCTCATCATCCTGCTCGACCCGTTCACCCTGCCGAGCGCGCGGGCCACGCTGAACCTGACGCGGGCGGCGATCAGCGTGGGCGACGACATTCCCATCCACGTGCTCGGCAACCTCACCGACATGCTGCGGACCGAGCGCGGCGTGTCGAGCAGGAAGCGGATCGGGCTCCCGGTCGCGGTGGTGTTCACCAAGATGGACGCGTTCTTCCGCATGCTGGACCCGTCCAGCCCGCTGATGCGGACCGCACCGCCGGTGCCCGCGTACACCGAGGCCGACGGGCGGGCGGTCCACGAGCACATGCTGGCCATGCTGCACGAGTGGAGCGCACAGGACATCGACGCGCACATGCGGCTGAACTTCTCCGACTTCCGCTATTTCGGCGTGTCCGCGCTCGGCGCCGAGCCCGACTACGAGCAGTCGCGCGTCGCGCCCGGCGGGATCCGGCCGCACCGCGTCGAGGACCCGGTGCTCTGGCTGCTGTCCAAGTCCGGCAAGGTCAAGGCGTCATGAGTAGCGGTCGCCGCCCGCCGCCCGCGGATCAGTAGGAGTGGATCAGTAGGAGTAACGAAGGGGGTGATACCGGCACCGTGACCGACGCACCGCTTGGCGGAGAGTCAGTGGATCCGCTGCTGCGCGCGGTAGCGGACCACTGGGACGACATCCTGCGCCGCGCCGACGAGCGGCAGGCGGCGCGGCTGCGCGCGCTCATCGACGGAACGGCCGAGCCCGACCCGGTCACGGCCAGGGCGCTGCTCGGCGACGAGCTGCTCGACCTGCTGCCTGGCGACCACCCGGTCAGCCGGGTCATGCAGACCGCCACCATGTACGGCACGGCGACGCCGGACACCGGAGCCCGGCTGGCGCAGGCCATGCGGTGGCTCAGGACACAGCTCGACGAGTTGGACGAGTTGGACGAGTTCGACCGCCAGGTGCGGGAGCGGCTGCTGAGCCTGCCGTGGCTGAGCGCGGACGAGGTGCGCCGCAACCAGGCCGATCCCGGTGACGACGGGCTG
>Ga0335073_10010397_pt1 | contig 13083 bp, 12 predicted proteins | sample Lox_Sample_22_FD_207093 | JGI IMG/M metagenome (GOLD analysis project Ga0335073, IMG submission 207093) | Soil microbial communities from Loxahatchee National Wildlife Refuge, Florida, United States - Lox_Sample_2.2 | ecosystem: Environmental > Terrestrial > Soil > Wetlands | place: USA...
CGTAGGTACGGTTGTGCGTCGGCCCCAGCATCACCTCGTTCATCACCACGTGCCGCGGCAGGCAGGCGATGTAGCGGATCAGGTCGCCGCAATCCTCTGACTGCACCATGCGCGCCCGCGCCTCCGGCCCGACCGGATTGGGGCGCTGGTCCAGGATCGGTGTCGCCACCTCGCCCGGCAGGAACACGGTGGAGCGGATACCGTTGACACACTCCTCCATGTTGATGGTGTGGCTCATCGCCACCACGCCGTGCTTCGCGGTGCCATAGATCGGGCCGGAGAAGCCGCCGATGAACCGCCCCGCCATCGATGCAGTGTGGATCATCACCCCATCCTGCTGTGCCCGCATGAACGGCAGCGCCACGGTGACGCAATACAGCGCCGCCATGACATTGCCTTTCATCAGCGTATCGATTCCGTCCGGCGTCAGCTTGTCCCAGTGCCGGTCCACGATGTTCACGCCGGCATTGTTCACCAGGATGTCGAGCCGGCCGAGTTGCTCGCGAATAAAGTCGCCCACCTGCTGCGCCTGCGCTGGCACGGTCAGGTCGGCCGGCTGCACGTGCGCTTCGGCGCCGCTGTTGCCCAGCCGGCGCGCCACGTCCTCCAGCGGCTCGCGGCGACGGCCGGTCAGCACCAGCGTGGCGCCCTCCTCGGCCAGCGCGAAGGCAGCCGCCTCGCCGATGCCGCTGCCTGCCCCTGTCACCCAGGCGACCTTACCGGCGAGCTTCGGCATGTGGCGTTCCTCCCGTTCGATGGCCGGCGGCATTCAATGGAGGAACCGGGCCGGGAGCAACCCCCGCATTGCCCGATGCGGGCGGGCGCACTACCTATCTCAGCCTGAGGAGGACCACGACATGAAGGCAATCCTGGACGGCCATCAGATCGCCAGCAGCGACGACATCGTCGAGGCCGGCGGCTATCATTATTTCCCGACCGAATCGGTGCGCATGGACTGGTTGCAGAAGACCGAAAAGACGGACCATGACCTGGAATGCCCGCACGGCGTGCAATTCTACGACGTGGTGATCGATGGCGTGCGGCATCCGCGCAACGCGTGGTCCTATGAGGCGCCGCAACCGAAAATGGCGCAGGTCGCCAACCGATTCGGCTTCTGGGAGGATGTGCAGGTCGGCTAGCGCACGACCGCATACGCCTGCCTGAAACCCGACGCGCTGGCCCGGCGGCGTGGCGCGCGGCCGAGCGTGAAAAAAATTTGCGCGCGCCCGCTTTCCAAACCGGGCGGCAGCGGTCACAGTGCGCGCCGGGAACGTCTCATCGGAAACCAATGGACCTGTCTTTCAACCTGCTGGGCAATGCCATCATGTCCGGCATATTGCTCGGCGGCTTTTACGCTGCCGTATCGATTGGCGTTTCGATCTCCTTCGGTATGCTGGACATCGTCAATATCGCGCAACCTGCCTTCATCTTGCTCGGTTCCTACGTCGCGTTCATCGCCAACACCTCGTGGGGAATCGACCCGATCCTTGCCAGCGTCGTGGCAATGCCGCTGTTTTATTTGCTGGGAACCGGCATTTACACGATTTACGAAGTGTCATTCGAACGCCGCGGCGACACTTCCCTGCGCGGGCTCTCGTTCTTCTTCGGCCTGTTGTTCATCACCGAAGTGACGCTGATCCTGGTGTTCGGCGTCGACTACCGGCTGGTCGAAGCCCCCTATATCGGCCCCAGCTTCTTCCTGGGGGAGATCGAGTTCCCACTGCGCCTGCTGGTACCGTGCCTGGTGGCGCTGGTGATGGTGGCTGTGCTGCAGCTCTTCCTGTCGCGCAGCTTCCTCGGCCGCGCGGTGCAGGCGGTGGCGCAGGATCCGCAGGCGCTGCGGCTGATGGCGGCGAACCCGGGCCGAATCAAACGCATTGCGTTTGGCCTGTCGATCGCCACCGCCTCGGTTGCCGGCGCCGTACTGATCATCATCCAGCCGGTCGAGCCTTCGGTCGGACGCGACTATATCGGCCGCATCTTCGCCATCGTCGTGCTGGGCGGCCTGGGCAGCATCAACGGCACATTGCTCGCCGCCATCTTGCTCGGTGTCGCCGAGAACCTGACCGCGACGTTCTACGGCCCGTCCTGGGCGCCGGCGGTCTCGTTCGGCGTTCTATTGCTCACCCTCGCGATCCGCCCCAGCGGCTTGTTCGGACGCGCCTGATGCGCAACACGACGTTTACCGCCTTGCTGGTGGTGGCCGCCGCGATCGTGTTCGCGGCCATGCTATGGGTCCACAACGGCTACGTGTTCTTCGCCGGCTATGTCGTGCTGCAATACATCGTGCTGGCGACCGCCTGGAACATTCTGGGCGGCTATACCGGCTACGTGAATTTCGGCGTCGCCGCCTTCTTCGCCTGCGGCGCCTACAGCACCGTGGTGCTACACAAACTCTGGGCGCCGCCGCTGATCGTGATGATCCTGGTCGGTGGCCTGGTCTCCGGCATTATCGGCCTGGGTACCGGCTACCTCACCCTGCGCCTTCGCGGCACGTTCTTCGGCATCGCCACGCTGGCGCTGGCGGTGGTAGCGCAGACGCTGGTCACCAACTGGGATTTCGTCGGCGGATCGCGCGGCGCCTATATCATCCGGCCAGAGCATGCACGCTATCTGCCGTTGGACTACATTCAGTACCTCTGCCTTTGGATGCTGATCCTGTCGGTCGTCGCGCTGTCCACCGCGCGCGCCATCGAGCATTCCCGTCTCGGCGTCGGCTTTGCGACGATCCGCGACGACGAACTGGCCGCGGAAGCCTCCGGGGTGCCGACGCTGCGCCTGAAGCTGATCGCCACCGTGCTGTCCGGCGCCTTCATGGGCATGGCGGGCGCACCGCTGCCCTACTACGTGACCTATCTTGATCCATCCTCCGGATTCAGCCTGAGCTACGCGGTGAACACCATCGCCATGCCGCTGATCGGCGGCACATCGAGTTGGGTCGGGCCGCTGATCGGCGCGGTGTTGCTGGGCACATTGCAGCAGGTCGCGACCGTCACGATCTCCTCCGCACTGTCGCTGTTGATTGTCGGGCTGATGCTGGTCGGCTTCGTGGTCGCCGCGCCGAACGGCATCATCGGCTGGTTCGCGCCCGCCACGCGAACCCGCATGCGCCGTCTGCGAGGCGCGCGATGAGCGAGGCGCCGCTGCTGGAAGTCAACGGCGTCGGCAAGCGGTTCGGCGGCTTCATTGCGCTGGCCGATATCGAGCTCGCCGTCGCGCCAGGCGAGCGTGTCGGGCTGGTAGGACCGAACGGATCGGGCAAGAGCACGCTGGTGAACTGCATCTGCGGCACGCTGCGCAATGAGGCCGGCAGTGTGCGCTTTGCCGGCCACAGACTGGAGGGGCTATCGGCGCACGAACGCACACGGCTGGGCCTGGCGCGCAGCTTCCAGTTGCCGCGCCCGTTCGCCACGATGACGCTGGCGGAGAACCTGCGCGTGCCGATCCTCTATGCGGTGAATGTGCGCAGCGGCCATGCGATGACCGACATCGAAGGCCGCTGCGACGAGCTGCTGCGGATGTTCGGGCTGCACGAGAAGGCGCATCGCCTGCCGCGCGACCTGACTCAGATCGAGATGCGCAAGCTGGAGCTGGCGCGCGCCATGGCCGCCGAGCCGCGGCTGCTGATTTCCGACGAGGCGATGGCGGGGCTGTCGCACGGCGAGGTGGATGACATTCTGGAATTGTTGCTTAAGCTAAATGAGCAGGGCGTCACGATCATCATGATCGAACATATCATGCGCGCCGTGCTGGCGTTTTCGCAGCGGCTGGTGGTGCTGGTGGCCGGCCGCAAGATTGCCGACGGCGATCCGCAGGCTGTGGTGCGCGAGCCCGATGTCGTGCAGGCCTACCTTGGCAGCTAGTCTCGACATCTCCGGCCTGGACGCCGGCTATGGCGCCGTGCGCGTGCTGCATGACGTATCGCTGCGGGTCGGCGAAGGCGAGACGGTGGCGTTGCTGGGCACCAACGGCAACGGCAAATCGACGCTGATCCGCTGCGTGCTGGGCATGGTGCGGCCGAGCGCGGGGCAGATCACGCTGACGGTCGATGGCGCGCGGCATGAGCTGGTTGGGAAATCGACCGAGGATATCGTCGATCTGGGTGTTGGCGTTGTACCGGAGGGGCGGCGCCTGTTCCCGCGCCTGACGGTGACCGAGAATCTGCTGATGGGCGCGTTCCGCCGCGCCGCGCGGGCCCAGATCGCACGGAATTTGGAGTTCTGCTACGAGGCTTTCCCTCGGCTGGCGGAACGGCGGCGGCAGTTGGCCGGCTCGATGAGCGGCGGTGAGCAACAGATGCTGGCGCTGGGCCGCGCGCTGATGACGGCACCGAAGATGCTGCTGGTGGATGAGCCGTCGGTGGGGCTGGCGCCACTGCTGGTGATGCGAACGATCGACAAGATCAAGGAGCTGAAGGACAGCTACCAACTGACGGTTTTGATGGCAGAGCAGAATTTTACGCAAGCGATACGGATCGCCGATCGGGGGTATGTGATCGTGCACGGACGGATCGAGTTCGAAGGCAGGTCGGCCGAGGAGCTGAATAACAACGAGCTGATCCGTCAGTTTTATTTGGGCGCGTAGAGCCGAACCCCCACCCCGTCATCGCCGGAAACCAAAAGCAGCTCCCCTCCGCTTGCGGGAGGGGGCCAGGGGAGGCGGCGGTCATCGCGGCGTTGCGCTGCTTCGCCTCCCCCTAAGCCCCTCCCGCAACGGGAGGCGGCGGCTGTTGTGCGTGCCGGCTCTCATCCTGACACCCGCGGGGCCAAGCCCCGTCACACCCGCGGGGCCAAGCCCCGTCACACCCGCGGGGCCAAGCCCCGTCACACCCGCGGGGCCAAGCCCCGTCAGGACGCGTAGCGGCTATTCCGCGGCCCGCTTCACCTGAGCGCCGCCCGCCGCATCGAGCGCTTGCGTGAGATCGGCAAGAATATCGTCGATATGCTCGATGCCGATCGACAGTCGCACATAGCCCGGCGTTACGCCTGTCGCCTCCTGCTCCGCTGGCGAAAGCTGCGAGTGCGTGGTGCTGGCGGGATGAATCGCCAGGCTGCGCGCATCGCCGATATTCGCAACATGATAGAACATCTTTAGCGCGTCGATGAAGCGGCGCCCCGCCTCCATGCCGCCGGCCAGTTCGCATCCGACCAGGCCGCCTTGGCCGTGCGGCATGTATTTGGCAGTGCGGTCCGCCCCGATCCCCTTATGGAAGGCCGGATGAATGACCCGCGTCACGTCCTTGCGCTCCGCCAGGAACTGCGCCACCGCCAGCGTGTTCTTGCTATGCTCGCGCATGCGCAGCGGCAGCGTCTCCAGGCCTTGCAGGAACAAGAACGCGTTCATCGGGGCCATCGCGGCGCCGAGGTCGCGCAGCAGAACGACGCGCATGCGCAGGATGTAGGCGATGGGTCCGAGCGGCTTCGCGGCCTGCGCCCAGACCGCGCCGTGGTAGCTCGGATCAGGCGTGTTCAGCAGTGGCTGGCGTGCGGGATGCGCCTCCCAGTCGAAATTGCCGCCGTCCACCACGATGCCGCCGATCGAGGTGCCGTGGCCGCCGATATACTTGGTGGTGGAGTACATCACCACCGCGGCGCCATGTTCGAACGGCTTCACCAGGACCGGCGCGGCGGTGTTGTCCATGATCAGCGGTATGCCGAACGTGCGGCCGATCGCGGCGACCTCCGCGATCGGGAATGCGATCAGCTTCGGGTTCGGCAGCGTTTCCGCATAATAGGCGCGGGTCCGGTTGTCGGTGGCGCGGGCGAACGCCTCGGGATCGGCAGGATCGACGAAGCGGGTCTCCACCCCGAGGTCCTTCAGGGTGTTGTTGAACAAATTCCAGGTGCCGCCGTAGAGGTCGGTGGAACTGACGATGTTGTCGCCGGCGCGCGCCAGATTCAACACGGTGAAGGCGGATGCCGCCTGCCCCGAAGCCAGTGCCAGCGCCGCGGCGCCACCCTCCAGCGCGGCGACGCGTTGCTCCAGCGCATCCTGCGTGGGGTTCATGATGCGGGTGTAGATATTACCCAGCTCGCGCAGGCCGAACAGGTTGGCGGCGTTTTCGGTGCTGTCGAATTGATAGGAGGTGGTCTGATAGATTGGCACCGCTACGGCATGGGTGGCGGGATCGCGGCGCCAGCCGGCATGGAGCGACAGCGTTTCGGGATGCTTGGACATGGGCCTCTATCTCCCCGATAAGTTGGCTGCACTATAGAAGGCAGGCGTTGCCATGTCATTGGCCGACTGCGGTCGTAGCGCCCTGGCAACGGCAGGCGCGTGCCACGAAGGGGCACCGCTGGCAAGCGTTTCGTGCACCGTTCCGTTTGACATTCCGCCGCCCGGCTGTCAGGGAGCTACTGGACAGTAGCGGAGCCTGACGTGAACGACGCGCTTGCGCCGGAGACGGCGCGGACCTTGCCCTCGATCGAGGCGGTGGAGCAAGGTCTGCGTTCGGCCGGTTATATTCCCAGCAGACAGATCGCGACGGCAGTTTATCTCGCCCATCATTTGCAGAAGCCGATGTTGGTGGAAGGGCCGGCGGGTGTGGGCAAGACCGAGCTGGCACGCTCGGTGGCCGCCTGGCTACGGCTGCCGCTGATCCGCATGCAGTGCTACGAGGGTCTGGACGAAGCAAAAGCGCTGTATGAGTGGAAATATGGCAAGCAACTTCTCTACACGCAGATTCTGAAAGACAAAATTGGCTCGGTGATCGGCGATGCCGATGGGCTGGCCGAAGCGTTGAACAAGCTGCACGACTTCGGCGACATTTTCTTCTCGGAGAACTTCCTGGAGCCGAGGCCATTGCTGCGCGCGCTGCAACAGCCGGGCGGCGCGGTGCTGCTGGTCGATGAGGTGGACAAATCAGACCAGGAGTTCGAGGCGTTCCTGCTGGAGATCCTGTCCGACTATCAGGTGACGATCCCGGAGATCGGCACGGTTACCGCGATCACGCCACCGATCGTGCTGCTGACCTCCAACAGCACGCGCGATCTGGGGGATGCGCTGAAACGGCGCTGCCTGCATCTGCATATCGGCTTCCCGGACGAGAAGCTGGAGGCACAGATCATCGCCTCGCGGGTGCCGGGGATCGAGGCGCGGCTGCTGCGGCAGTTGGTGAGCTTCGTGCAGCAATTGCGCACGCTGGATCTGAAGAAGCTGCCGTCGGTCAGCGAGACCATCGATTGGGCGAAGGTGCTGGTCTTGCTCCACGCGCCGATGCTGGAGGTGGACCTGGTGCGCGACACATTGAACGTCTTGCTGAAGTTCGAAGCGGACATCGAGATCGCGGGAAAGCAACTGGCCACGCTGACGCATAAGGCACGCGCCGATAGTGGCGTGATCGCGTAAGTGGCCGCACGCAACACCACCCCCGCCGTCATGGCCGGGCTTGACCCTGTCATCCGCGCACGACTTGCGGTGCGTAGATGGCCGGGTCGAGCCCGGCCATGACGGGCGGTGGCGACAGTCACCTCGAACACGATGACCTCCCCTGCTCCTGCCGCTTCCGAACCTCTGCGCCGGTTCCTGCAAGTGGCGCGCGGCGCCGGACTGCGGGTATCCGCCGCGGAGGGCATCGACGCGGCGCGCGCGGTTGACGTGGTGGGATTCAGCGACCGCACTGTGCTGAAGGATACGTTGTCCCTTGTCCTGGCGAAGACGCCGGAAGAGAAGGGATTGTTCGAGGAGTGCTTCGAACTCTATTTCAGGCGGGATGAGTTCGCATCACCGGACGCGGTGGAACCGCCGCTGCCCGAACCGATGTCAGCGCCCGACCCCGCCATGGGCGGCGATGGCGTGGGCGGACAAGGCGGCGCCGCGCTGGGTCAGACGCTGCTGGATGACGACCGCGCGGCGCTCGCCGCGGCGATGGAGCAAGCGGCGCGCGATGCGGGATTGGAGAATATCAGGTTCTTTACGCAGAAGAATCTGTATGCACGGCGCATCCTCGACCGCATGGGTTTGCGCGCGGTGGAACGCGAGATCGACGGCTTGCGCGCGAGCGGGAACGACCAGGCGATGGTCCGCGCGGACCGGCTCGAAGCGCGGCTCGAGATGCTGCGCGATGCGCTGCGCGATTTCGTCGAGCGCCACCTGGTGTTGTTCGCGCGCGGCGAGACCGAGGCGTTTCGTGAGGAGTTGTTGAGGAACGCGCGGCTGTCCAACCTGGAACGGCGCGACCTGGAACGGATGCGCGTGCTGGTGCGCGCGATGGCGAAGAAGCTGGCGGCGCGGTATGCCAAGACGCGGCGCCGGCGGCTGCGCGGGCAGTTGGACGTCCGGCGCACGTTGCGGCGGAACATGGGCTGGGGCGGCGTGCCGTTCATCACCGTGTGGAAGCAGAAGCGGATCGAGAAGCCGCGCGTGATGGTGCTGTGCGACGTTTCCGGCTCCGTGGCGCCGATGGCGCAGTTCCTGCTGATGTTCCTCTATGCCGTGCATGAGGCGTTGTCGGACATCAGGTCGTTCGCGTTCGCCGGGTCGTTGATCGAAGTGAGCGACGTGCTGGAGAAGCACGAGATCGAGGCGGCGATCGATGAGATCATGAAGACGATCGGTTACGGATCGTCGAATTACGGGAACTCGCTGGCGGATTTCGAGGATGGCTGGGGCCCGCTGGTCACCAACAAGACGACGATCATCGTTCTCGGCGACGCCCGTGGCAATCGCACCGATCCGCGCACCGAGATCATGGCACGGCTGTCGCAGCGGGCGAAGCGGATCATCTGGCTGAACCCGGAATACCGCTCGGCGTGGGGGACCGGTGACTCCGACATGTATCGCTACGCGGCGTTCTGCAACGTGGTCACGGTGTGCAACACGCTGCGGCATCTGGAGCGGGTGGTGACCGACCTGCTGGAACAAGCGGCGTAGCCGCCCACACCCGGCGTCATTGCGGCTCCGGCGTCGCTGCGCGGCCGCTGCGGTGTCATTTCGATGTCACGTTATTTGGCTGCCACGTTATTTGGCTGCCACGTCGTTTCGGTGCCACCTCGTTTCGATGACACGTCGTTTCGGCACCACGATTCGTTTGTTGCAGCTGCAGTGCCATTGCGCGGAGCCGACGCGACGGAGCAATCTCGTCGATAGGCAGGAGACCCATGATCGGGAGTGCTGCGTCGCTACGCTCCTTGCAATGCCGGTCGCGCAGCGATGAAACGTTGCGCCGGACGCTACGCCGGCACCGGCCGCGCGCGCTGATTGTACAGCAATCTCGCCCGCCGCTCCTGCTCTTCCGGCGGCAGCTTCGACGTGTCTTCGGAGAGATTCGCACCAACGGCCATGCCGCGCTGCACGCCGGGACGCGCGCCCATCTCCTCGAACCAGCGCTTGAAGTATTTGAATTCCTCGATGTCCTGGCCTTGAGCTTTCCAGTTCACCGTCCATGGATAGCTGATCATGTCAGCGATGGTGTATTCCTCGCCCGCCAGGTATTTGCTTTCGTACAGCCGGTTATTCAGCACGCCATACAGCCGGTTCACTTCATCGGTGAAGCGGCGCACGGCATATGACTGATCGCCCTGCTTGTCGCCGAGCCGGCGGAAATGCCCGCACTCACCCGATTTCGGACCCTGGTTCGCCATCTGCCAGATCAGCCATTCGGTGACGGCGTATCGCTTCCGCGTCTCCTGCGGCAGGAATCGGCCCTCCTTTTCCGCGACGTACAACATGATGGCACCGGATTCAAATATTGCCAGCGGCTCGCCGCCATCCTTCGGGCTGAGATCCACCAGCACGGGCATGCGGTGGTTGGGGTTCATCTTGAGGAACTCAGGCGTGAACTGGTCGCCGCGGCCGATATTGCAGGGAATAACGTTGTAGGGCACGCCGAGCTCTTCCAGCAGGATCGAGACCTTCTTGCCATTGGGAGTCGGCCAGTAGTGCAGATCATACATCGGGACGCTCCTTGTCGTTGAGCAGGATCAGGGTTGAGCAGGATCAGGGTTGCGCGGGATCAGGGTTGCGCAGGATCAGGGTTGGTGATGCAGGTCAGGCTTCGGCGCGCATTTCGGCGAACACTTCCTTGGCGGTGATCAGGGCCTCCCGCACGAGTGGGGCGCCGACGTAGCCGAGCAGGTGCAGCATCGATTCCACGAGCTCGTCCTCAGTCCACCCCTGGTTGCGCGCGAAGCGGACGTGCAGTTTCAGTTCCGGCGTGCGACCAGTCGCGGTATCAGAGATGATGCAGATCAGAGCCCGCGTCTTGAGATCGAGACCCGGGCGCGTCCACAGTGTGCCGAAGATGGTTTCCTGCGTGACTTCGGCAAACTTCTCCATGATCGGGTCGGTGTAGAGATTCTTGTCGAGCTTCTCGGCATACGCTTCGCCCATCAGCTTGCGACGCATTGCGCGACCTTTGGCGCGCAGGGGACTATCAGCCATCATCTGCTTCCTTATGTTCGGATTTGATGCACGGCGATGCGCGCCGCCTTATGTCATTGCGAGGACCGCGTGCGAAGCGTTGCGGGACGCAGCAGTGACATAATGGGGCGGCACATGTCAGCCGCGATTCACAACTCCACCACAACATACTGTTGGTCCACGCTGATCGGTACCGTTTCTGCCTTGAACGGGCCTTTTGCCAATTCCTCGCCTGGGACCACTTCGACGGGGTAGGTGCGGGCCTTGACGCTTTCCGGATGACACCACGACTGGCCGGTCTTGATGTCGAACTCCCAGCCGTGCCAGGGGCAGCGCAGCATTTCGCCGTGCCGGGTCAGGCGATATTCGCCGGGCCGATCGGCGGTGAAACGGCCCAGGATCGGGCCGATACACAACGGCGCGCCCTCGTGGGGACAGCGATTGATCAGGGCATGGAACTCGCCATGCACGTTGTAGACGCCGATCTCGCGGCCCGACACCGACACGATCTTGCATGTGCCAGGGGCAATTTCATCGGTGGTGGCGACGACGTGGCGAGGCATCAGAGGCCGGTGCCGTATGTGGCAAAGCACGAAAATTTGGCCGCGGATGCACGCGGATACACGCGGATGGGTGCGGCGGCTTTCATGCCGGATCGCGCGCCTGAGCGGATTCTTTCAATGCGAGCCGTGCATGGACGTCCGGCACGGAACCATCCGCGTGTATCTGCGTGCATCTGCGGCCAGAACTTCCTTGCTTATGCCAAACCGTAGAACGCCAGCGCGTTCTCCCGGAACACCATGCGCTTCTCTTTCTCCGGCAACGGCACCTTGAAGGCGTAGCGCGGATCGTCCTGGTCCCAGTGCGGATAGTCGGTCGAGAACATGATGCGGTCCCAGCCGATCCATTCGCAGGTCGCCAGCAGGTCTTCCGGCCGCTCCGGTTCCTCGATCGGCTGCGTGGTGACCCAGATATTCGAACGGATGTATTCCGACGGCAGCCGCTTCAGATGCGGCACCTCATCGCGCAGACGACGGTAGTGCTTGTCCAGCCGCCATGCCAAAGACGGCAGCCACGCGAAGCCGCCCTCCACCAGCGCGACACGCAGATTGGGAATATGCTCGAACACGCCTTCCAGCACCAGCGACGTGACCAGCGCTTCCTTGCTCTGCGGATAGGACGGGTGCTCTTCGTGATAGAACGACGGCCAGCCGCCGCCGGTGGATGGATGCCCGGACGTGCCGCCGAGATGCAGGGCGATGGAGAAGCCGTTGGCGGCGCAGGCTTCCAGCACCGGCCAGTAGCGGCGACGCCCCAGCGGCTCCAGCCCCCGCGGCGGGATCATCACGTGGGTGAAGCGACGATCGCCGGCGCGCTTCTCGATCTCCTTGATCGCGGCCTCGGTGTATTCCAGCGGGATCTGCACGCCGGCGCGCAAGCGAGGCTCGCGGTCGCACCACACCTGCGCTTCCCACTCATTCGCCGCGCACGCCATCGCCGCGCCGAACTCGACATTGCGCTCGTCGGACGCACGCCCCAGCAGCGGCATCATCAGCCCGTACGAGACATTGAACGCATCCAGCAATTGCTCGCGCATCAGCTCGAGGTCGGAACCGGGATGCGTGCCGTCCTTTGGATACGAGTCGATCCGCATGCCGGTGAACGGCGACATGCGCGGATAGTTCGGCGCATTGGAGAACGGCGAGCGCGACCGCGACCCAATCTCCTGCCGGTGCTTGCGCCAGCGCTCGGACAGGAACTGGTCCAGGTCGGCGGGCGACTTGGTGTAGGGATGCACGTCGCAATCCACGATGCCCAACTGGACCTGGTTCGGTGTCTGGTTGGCGGTGTCGGGACGGCGATCCGTAACGGCTACGTTCATTCGGATGGCTCCTGTGCAGGCTGCGGTCTTCAGTGACCAGTGTTCAGTCTAGAATAGGTCTTCAGTGCATTATCGACCAGGATCTTCCGCAGCAGATGGTCCGGCAGGCCATCCGGCACCGCGTCAGTGCCGTCATAGTGCCAGTGCGGATAGTCGGTCGAGAACAACAGCATCTCGTCGGAACCGATTTCCTCGATGATGCGCTGCAATTGGTCGGCGCGGGGCGGTGCATCGAAGGGCTGGATGGTCAGGCGGACATGCTCGCGCGCATAGTCGGCGGGGGATTTCTCCAACCACGGCACTTCGGCGCGCACGCCGCGCCAGGTCTTGTTGGCGCGCCACATCCAGCCCGGCAGCCAGGTCACGCCGGACTCCATCAGCACCACCTTCAGGCGCGGAAACTCGACAAACACGCCCTCGGCGATCAGACTGTTCATTACTCCTGCGAAACCAGTGGACCAGGAGACGTAGTCTTCAAGATAATACGAGGGCCAGCCGAGATTGGTCGGCGGATGGCGATAGCTGGAACCCGCGTGAATGCCGATCGGCAGGTCCAATTGCTCGGCCACGCGATACAGCGGCCAGTGGATGCGGCGACCCAGCGGCAACTCGCCCAATTCCCACACCAGCACCTGCACAAACCGCTGATCCGCGGCGACGCGTTCCACTTCGCGTGCCGCCAGCTCCGGGCTGTGCATCGGCACGACGATCGAGGCGCGCAGGCGGTCGTCCCTGTCGAGCCATTCACGCGCGATCCAGTCGTTGATGGCGCGGCAGAACGCGGCCGAGAGGTCCTCGCTGAAGATCGCCGGCGCACCGTGGAGCACGTTGCAGATCGCGTG
>Ga0335073_10010399_pt1 | contig 13083 bp, 10 predicted proteins | sample Lox_Sample_22_FD_207093 | JGI IMG/M metagenome (GOLD analysis project Ga0335073, IMG submission 207093) | Soil microbial communities from Loxahatchee National Wildlife Refuge, Florida, United States - Lox_Sample_2.2 | ecosystem: Environmental > Terrestrial > Soil > Wetlands | place: USA...
ACGTTCCGATTGCCGAACTCACCGAGATCATCGACTGGACGCCATTCTTCAGTGTTTGGGAGCTCAGCGGCAAGTTCCCCGCGATTCTTGAGGACGCCAAAGTCGGCGAAGCAGCGCGTAGCCTCTATGCCGACGCGCAGGAGATGTTGCGGCAAATCATTGCCGAACGCTGGTTTCAGGCCGACGCCGTGTTCGGTTTCTGGCCGGCGAATAGCGAAGGCGATGATATTCTCTTGTTCGCTGACGAAGGACGCGCAGTGCCGATCGCGACGCTGCACACGCTGCGTCAACAGCTTCCGCGCCGCGAGGACCAATCCAATGTGGCGCTCGCCGATTTCGTCGCGCCACGTGCGAGCGGGCTTGCCGATTATATCGGCGCATTCGCCGTAACCGCCGGAATAGGTGAGGAAGCCGTCGTCAACCGTTTCAAACACGCCAATGATGATTACTCGGCAATCATGGCCAACGCGCTTGCCGACCGCTTGGCGGAAGCGCTCGCAGAACGGCTGCACCAGCGCGTGCGCAAGGAATTCTGGGCCTATGCGCCGGACGAGGCATTGGTCAACAGCGAACTCATCGCCGAAAAATACCGCGGTATCAGGCCGGCACCGGGCTATCCGGCACAACCCGACCACTCGGAAAAGGCCACCCTATTTCAGTTGCTCGACGGCGAGCGGAAGATTGGAGTTCGGCTGACGGAAAGTTTCGCCATGTGGCCCGGCGCTTCCGTTTGCGGGATCTATTTCAGCCACCCCGAAAGCTATTATTTCGGCGTCGGCAAGATTGAACGCGATCAAGTGGAAGACTATGCCGCGCGCAAAGGTTGGAGTTTCGCCGAGGCCGAAAAGTGGCTCGCTCCGATTCTCAACTACGATCCGCTGGCGGCGGTTCGCCGCGCGGCCGAATAGTATTTTCGATCTGCGCTATCCGAGGCGACTAAACTACGGCAGATATTATCAACAACAGCGCAAGCGCGAGCAACCCCTGCGCCAGCGTCCCCAGACTCAGTGCGACGAACGCTCGCGCCGGCACAAGACCAGCGTTCCAGCTGACCAACCAGAAATACTCATCGTTGACGTGCGAGACGGTCATCGCGCCGGCGCCGATCGCAAGCGTGGCAACGGCCCTTCCGTTCTCGGCATCCAAGCCTAAAGACGTGAGCAAGGGCTGAATCATTCCGGCAGCGGTGATCGCGGCGACGAGCGATGAGCCTTGCAAGGTCTTGATAACCGCGGCGACCAGAAATGGGATCAGCACACCGCCGGGGAGGCCGGCGATGCGCTCGCCAATCAGCTCTGCAATTCCGGTTTCCTGGCAAAGCTTCTGCAAGCCGCCGGCTGCGCCTACCGTCAGCAGTACGCCCACAATCCTGGCGAACACATTTTCGGTCCAGGCGGCGTCGCCAAGAAGCTTTACGCTCAGCCGCCACTGACCGGTAACCATGATGCCGACGCCCGCCAAAAACAGGATAAGCGGGCGCCCGAGCGAAAGAATTCTTTCCCGATCAGCGCCGCCACCGAGCGGCTCGCTGGGAATGTCGCCGATGGATTGAATCATCAGAAGGAGGAGCGGGACGGCAACGGCCAGAATCAATATGGCGGTCGACCAAGCGCTTTCGGTGTGGTTACCGACGCGAACCTCGTCTGCCGAGGATCGTGTCTCGCTTGCGGGCGAAAACCATCGAGCCCATACCATACCGAATGTGGCAAGCACGATTGCGATCGGCAGACCCAAAAGAGCGACACGATCCCAGCGAGCGCCCAGGATAGAAGCTGCAGCGATCGGGACCGGCGAGAACAGCAGAAGGCCATGGCTTGCGGAAATCGTCAGCGCCGGCGCGACCATTGCCGATGAGCGTGTTGCCGCCGTTTTCTCGCCGAACTTGCGCAGCAATGGGCTGAGTATGACAAAAGCCGCCGAGGGAGAAGCGCCGACACCCGCGACGATACCAACAATGCTGCTTATCGCGGCATGTCCCGACCATCGCGCGCGCGCGCCAGATCTTGAGATGCGCTCGAATGCACCCGCGCTATCAGCGATGCCGGCGATGATGGCGGCACCGACGATCACCAGACCGGGCGAATAGAGTGTTTGGGAAAAGCCGGCGCCAAACCTCTTACCGAGCAGACCGACCGAAAGTCCGCTGGCAAGGCCAAACGCGGCCGCGACGACCAATATGGCAACAAACGGATGCAAGCGCCGCGGCTGCGTTGCAACGACGATAACGACGGCCGCTGCAATGAAGATAAGCGCCTGGACTAACGCCATGACCGACACCAATATTGGACCTCACTAGTGGAGCGGATTTGACATTCGCTACCAGCCGTGCCGCAAACTCGCGAAGCGAATGTCAAGTCCAAAGCTCCACTAGCACTATATTTGCCGGTGGTCCTTCGATTCTAACATTCGCATGATAGCGCGCCGAACCTGGATGCGAATGTTAGAATCGGACCACTCGGTGGAGCAATAGAGCGGAACATGCGGCTAGGCCGATGGCTGACGAGAGGCGTTGCACTCGGGATACTGCTAGCGCCGTTGCTGACGAGCGACGGGAACGCTGCGACTTCAGGCAGCGGCTTCATTCGCGCCGAGGGCAAACATCTTGTCGACGGCAACGGAGAGCGTTTCGCCATCAAAGGAATAAATCTCGGCAATTGGCTGGTGCCGGAAGGCTACATGTTCAAGTTTACGCGGGCGCGCGCACCCACGGAGATCGAGGCCGTTATTGAAGCGCTGATCGACCCGCAAGACGCCGCGCAATTTTGGACAAAGTTCCGCGACGTCTATGTCGCCAAGGACGACATCGCCTTCATCAAAGCCGCGGGCTTCAATACCGTGCGCGTGCCGCTGCATTGGCGGCTTTTCGTCAAACCCGGCGGTTCCGGTGGAGACGAATTCGACGGACCGGGCTGGGCGCTGCTCGATCGGTTGGTCGGATGGAGCCGGGCCGCGGGATTACGCGTTATCCTCGACCTGCACGCCGCTCCGGGCGGGCAGACCGGAGTCAATCACGACGACGGGCCGGGTTTTCCGCTGGTGTTTTATGTCCCCCGCTACCGCGAACTGACCATTGAACTGTGGCGGCGGCTTGCGCTGCATTACCGCGACGAAACCGCCATACTCGGCTACGACCTTCTGAACGAACCGATCTCGCCTTACAACGACGAAGCCTATCTCAATCCCCGATTGGAACCGCTCTACCGCGACATCGTCGCTGCGATCAGGAGCGTGGACCCGAAGCACGCGGTGATACTGGCGGGCGCAGAGTGGAGCACGAGCTTCGCCGCGTTTTCACGGCCGTTCGACGATAACGCGATCTATTCATATCACAAGTTCTGGGCGACCCCGACCCGCGATGCGGTGCAAAGCTATGTTGATTTCAGCAATCGCTGGGACGTTCCATTGCTGATCGGAGAAACCGGTGAAGGCTCCTACGCATGGAATGAAAAATTTCGTTTGCTCAATGAGAAATTCGGCATTGGGTGGTGCTTTTGGCCCTACAAAAACCTGGCGTCGCAAACCAGTGTCGTTTCGATTCGTGAACCGGCCGGATGGGACCTCATTGCGCAAGTCGGCAGCACAACCGCCGCGGCCGCGCCGGGCACTCGCGTGTCGCGTGCGCAGGCCTTGACCATTCTCGATGCTTATTTGGAGGCCGCGCGCTTTGCCAACGTGCGGGTCAATAAGGACTACCTCACCTCGCTCGGACTGACGCCGCCTTAGCTCCGGTGCGCAATTGCACGTTCCACAAACAGCGCCGCTTCGAGCGTTTCCCGATCGCGGCCGAAATCGCCGACAATCTGCACGCCGAGCGGCAAGTCGCCTTCGCTCAATCCCGGCACGTTGACACAGGGCGTTCCCATCAAAGTCCATAACCGGTTAAAAACCGGATCGCCGGTCGAGCCTAGACCGTGCGGCGCGGCGCCCGGCGCCGAAGGCGTCAAGATAACGTCAGTATCGCCCATGAAGTCGCCCAGCAATCGGCGCGCTCGCGAAGCCACACCTCGCGCCGCATCGTAATCTTCCGGCGAAATCGCCGCCGCCCGATCGAGCTGTTCGCGCAAGAGCTGACCAATCTGATCGCGGTGGTTATCGTAATCGAATGCGAAGGAGCGGAACGCTTCGAAGTCCTGAATGATGAATTGGGCGCGGAAGGCCCTTTGCATAATTTCCGGGAGTTCCAGCTCAGTCACTTTGGCGCCCTTGGCTTCTGCGGCGCGCGCGGCCGTGTCGATCGCAGCACGCATTGCCGCACTCGCTTTCGCCCAGAGATGCGTGCGTACGAGACCAATGCGCGGCGTCGCTGGCGATTTTTGATCGACGCGCAGAGGGCGCTCGGCGATTGCCGCGGCCGCATATGCGACGTCCGCCACATTCGCCGCAAAGAGGCCCACCGTGTCGAGATGCCACGCATAGGTTTTCATGCCCACCGTGGGAATGAGCCGATATGATGGTTTGAATCCGGCAACACCGCAAAACGCCGCGGGACGGATGACCGAGCCGGCAGTTTGGCTGCCGAACGCAATGGGCACCATGCCGGCCGCGACCGCGGCCGCCGAGCCGGACGAGGACCCACCGGGCGTGTGCGCGAGGTTTCTTGGATTGCGCGTACCGGCCGGCACGAGAGAAGCGAACTCGGTCGTCGCCGTCTTGCCCAAAACCACGCCGCCGGCGCGCCGCGCCAACGTTACGGCTGTCGCGTCGGCGCGCGGGCGGTATCCGACATAAATCGGCGAGCCATATTCGGTCGGTAGATCGGCGGTGTCGTAGATATCCTTTATTCCAACCGGCAAACCGCGCAGTGGCGATTGGCCGAGCCGCGTTTGCTCGGCGGCTTTTCGCGCCGCCTCGATGTCGAGCGCAACGAAGGCGTCGATGTCCGCTTCGCGGGCGGCGATCGCTTCGGCGCACAGGTCGACAACGGCGCGCGGTTTTATTTCGCCGGCGTCCAGGCGCCGGACGAGATCGAGTACAGAAAGCATCACTTACCTTCGATGAAAGTCACAAGACCGTTTGTTATTCGGCGGACGAGAGGAAATGCGAGAAGGGCGATGACTGCGGCAACCGGCCAGCCAATAATGAAGGCCGATAGCCAACGGCGCACGAAGTTGGGGTGAAAGCCGATATTGGCGAAAGTGACGACCGCGCTGACGACGAAGACAATGAGCGCGGTGGCGAGAACAGGGAAAATAAACCTCGCCTTCCCCTCCATGGTCCACCCCTCTTGCCACCCCAAAGCGATGTGGCCGTAAAGCGGAGGCCAGATCAAGTCCGCGACGGGGACCGCATGGTTAACAAGAGCCTCCGCCGAGACCGGGAAGCCTTACCAGTTGAGCAGTCCTTAACGGAAACCCATGCATTCTCCGCATCATGTCGCGTGGTGTTCAGCGTGCGTTGTCCGCTGCCGTCGTTGCCGTGTTGATCGCGCTCGCCGGCTGCAGCCATTATCTCTCCGGCGAACGTGAGGCGTGGCGGCATGATGCGGAAGTCGCTTGCCTGAATTCCGGCGCGGTCAAGGAGGGTCCCGAGCGCGTCCAGATTTCTGCGATCAGCTTGGCTATGACGATGACTCACCGCGTCCGCCGGGCTCCATCCCGCAAGCGTCCCTTCCATCGCGCTGGCCGATCGTTCAGCCGAACGCCTCGCCGCCGCGTTCATCCGGCGCGCCGTCGCCCTACGGGGCCGCGCAAAGCGGGCGGGCACAACCCGGTACGACACAGGAACTGCGATGGCAGGTCGGTCCCCCGCCCGCGGCGCAACCGGGTGCGCCGATGTCGATCTATGCGCCAGGCGTGCCGGTGCCGGAACCTGACGCAAGTGAATTCGAACCCGCGCCGCCGCGGCCCTATGAGGGCGCTCCCGCGGCCCGAATGAATGCGTCGGCGCCCGCCACCTATCCGCCGGCGACCATCCCTCCACCAAACTATCCGCCGCCCAGTTATCCGGCACCAAACTATTCACACCGCAGCAATCCGGTGGCGCCTGTGCCATCGGAAAACACTTTTCTCGGCCCTTCGGGCGCTGACGGGCCGATCGTCGCCGGCGGTCCGGTCGAAGTCAGACCTGCAGCGACGCTCGCCTGCCCGATCGTTTCCGCTCTCGATCGATGGATCGCGGATTCCGTTCAGCCGGCTGCGTTGCGCTGGTTTCACCAACCCGTCGTCGAGATCAAACAAATTTCGGCTTATTCATGCCGCGGCATGAATGGCGACCCGAACGCGCACGTTTCCGAGCACGCTTTCGGTAATGCACTTGACATCGCCGAATTTACACTCGCCGACGGTCACCGGATCAGCGTGCAATACGGCTGGCGCGGAGCACCCGAGGAGCAGGGATTTTTGCATGACGTACAGCTGGCGGCATGCGAGCAATTCTCGACCGTGCTCGCCCCCGGCGCCAACGTTTATCACTACAATCACATCCACGTGGATCTAATGCGGCATGCGAGCGGCCGGCACATCTGCGAGCCGACGGCCATCCCGGGCGAGGTCGTCGCCGAGCGGGCTCGAGGCCGTTACTACGCGGCGCACCACGAAGGTGACCCGGCATATACCGGTTCTCTTAAATCCGGGTCGCTAGCTCGCCCGCTCGGTTACGCGCGGGAGAACGATCACCTGCCACTGGCTGAGCCGGGCGCCGACTAAATCGGCGCGGCGCGCAGGAAAGAGTTGGCGCTATTTCCGCGGCCAGACGCCGATATCTTCCAGCTCCTTCATCGCCTTGTCGGTGAATTCGGCTTTTGGGCCGTCGCCGCCAATCACGAACATCAGGATCGCATCCTCGCCATTGGCGGCCGCCTTGACGTTCTCAAAACGCCGAATTGCGCCGGGCGGAAAGGAGATGACGTCGAACGGATTGAGGTCGACAGACTCGACTTGACCACGCTCGTTTTCCCAGGAGCAACGCCAAATGCCGGTCATCGGAATGAAAGTCTCGTTGGTGTCGTGGTTATGCATCATCGGGCCCTTGCCCGGCTTGGCGCGGCAGTATCCGAGATTGAAGCCTTCCGAAATCGGAATGGCGGCGAGCCGCGACGCATCATCGCCGACCGGAGACGTCACCGCTCCGCCTTCGTCGTGTGGCGGCTGAAAGCCAATGACGTTGTAGAGAATGCGCTCGCAGTGCGGCGACTTGCTGTCCGGCAGCCCTCCGTCGGACCCCTTCAGGTCTTTGAAGCGGGCGACGCGTTTCATCATTTCGGCTCGGGAAATCCCCATCTTCGGCAGCGTTTCCATGATTTTTCAGATCCTATGCTCTGTCCCATGCTTTACCCGCAGGAATTTTGATTTTCCCGCCATTCGCTGTCAATGCGCGCCAGGCGATCAGTTTTGCCGCGCAGCTTCCATATGCGCGAGCAATGCCGCGCTCGGCCAGCAATCGACCTTAAGGGCATTGCGCTTTTGATAATCGCCGACGGCGGCGCGCGTTTTCATCCCCGCTTTACCGTCGATCTTGTCGTGATAGTAGCCGCGCGCGGTCAGAATCTCCTGCATGCGATCAAGGTCACGGCTCGGCAGCTGCGCGACCTTCGTCCACGGCGTTTCAAATGGCCGTGGATCAGCTATACGGTCGCTTAAGTGGCCAACGAAAAGGACATAGAGATCGGAGAAATTGTATTCCTTGATGGCAAAATAATTCTTGGTGACCAAAAACGCCGGACCATAAAGTCCTGCCGGCTGCAACAGTGAGGCGGGCTCCGCGCGTTCCGCGGTCGAAATCGCCCGGCCGTAAGCGGGCGCGAAGCCTGCCCCGAGCCATTCGCCGATCGGGCGGGTATTTTCAGGAACTCCGATAGAGCAGTCGACATTTGCCGGAGCGCGCACCTCGTAAGCCCATCGCGCACCGCGCTGCCAGCCTTTGTCGACGAGCTGCTTTGCCGCCGAGGCGAGCGCATCCGGTACCGAGTTCCAGATATCGCGCCGGCCGTCACCGTCGAAATCGACGGCGTATTTGTAAAAATCCGATGGCAGAAACTGGGTAAGCCCCATGGCACCGGCCCACGAACTCTTCATGTCGGCAAACTTGACGTATCCGTCTTCCAGCATTTTCAGCGCGAGCAGGAATTCGCCCTGGAATTTTTCTTTCCGTTTGCCGAAATAGGCCTGCGTCGCCAAAACCCGAATAGCGCTGCGGGCATCGCGCGAGCGCCCGTAGTCGGTCTCCCGGCCGAAGATTGCGAGCAAAATAGCTGGTGGCACGCCAAATTGTACTTGGATCGCGGCAAGCGGCGTCTGATATTGCTCCAGGAGTTTGCGCCCTTGCCCGGCCAGTCGATCGAACGTCGGCTCTTTCAGGTAATCCGCCGGCGTCTCGACGAATTCCGGCTGGCCGGGGCCCGCATGTTGCGGCCGCCCCGGTATAACCAGTTCCGGCAGCGATAAATCCGGCTCGAGCCCGCGCGTCGCTGCGTCAAACGTCGCCCGCGACAGGCCGAGCGCCTGCGCCTGCGGCCATAACGATTGCAGCCACGTCTGGAATTCGCGGTCTTCGGCGGCGGCGCCACCGCAAATGACCGCGCCCAACCAAACAACACAAAGAAAGTAAGCGCCGATTCTCATCGCCGCAGATCCATTATCGGGTCGCCACAATAAACAAGCGGGGAAACTTGAGCAGCACCGTGCCGTCAACGCGTGGCTTATATGCGGCGCTCACTCGTTCGCTATAGGCAGCAAGAAATTTCTCGCGCGCGGGAGCGTCAAGCAAGGACAGGTAAGGCTGCAGCGAGGAACCTTTGAACCATTCGACAATGGCCTGCGGCGTCGCCATGACAAAATTGTAGATCGTGTGCCAAATATCGATCTGCCTGCAGACCGGCCTAAGCAGGTCGTAATAAGCGTCCGGAGATAACAGATCGGAGCGCGGTACCGCCGCTGCCAGATCCTTCGCCCAAGGACCGTTTGCGGCGACCTCTTGCTGCAGCGCGTTCGCGGCTTCGCCGGTATTGTCGGGCATTTGCGCGGCGAGGACGCCGCCTTCCTGAAGGGAACACAGCAGCCGCCGCAAAATTGCCGGATGATCCGGCAGCCACTGGAACACCGCATTGCCGAACAGCAGATCGGTGTCTGGCTCCGGTGACCAAGTGGAAATGTCGGCCTCAACGAACAAGCAATCCGGCAGCCGCCCGCGGGCTTTGCGCAGCATGGCAGGCGAAGAGTCGAGTCCTATTGTTTGCGCTTGCGGAAATCGCTCGTGGAGCAATTCCGTCGAATTGCCGGGTCCGCAGCCGAGATCCACCACCCGGCGCGGCTGATCCAGCGGCACGCGCGCCAACAATTCGCGCGGCGGCCGGGTACGCTCGTCCTCGAACTTCAGATATTGCTCGGGACTCCAGTCCGCCATCGGGGGCTCACGTTATTCCGCGGGAGTGGCGTGCAGCGAAGAAGACGCAATTGCGCTTGCCAACTGTTTGGAGCGATCGGTCGCCAGCAGCATGTACACCGCAGGAACAACAAACAGCGTAAAGAGCGTACCAATCGACAGACCGGCAGCGATGACAAGACCCATCTGGAACCGCGAGACCGCGCCGGCGCCGCCCGCTGTGATCAACGGCACGACGCCGAGCACCATCGCGGCCGTGGTCATCAGGATCGGCCGCAGCCTTATGCCGGCGGCAAGTTCGATCGCTTCGCGCTTGCCCTTCCCCTCCGCCTGCAGATCGTTGGCGAATTGCACGATCAGGATGCCGTGTTTGCTGATCAATCCCATCAACGTCACCAGGCCGACTTCGGTGTAGATGTTGAGCGACGCGCCAGCGATGCCGATGCTGACGAAGATCAGCGCTCCGGCGATCGACATTGGCACCGACACGAGAATAATGACCGGATCGCGGAAGCTTTCGAACAGCGCCGCCAGGGCCAGAAAGACGATGATCAAAGCGAATCCGAAAGTGGTGACAAATCCGCTGGTCTCCTGAATGTACTGCCGGCTCAAGCCGCCGTAATCGACCGAATAGTCGCGGGGCAACGTCCGCGCCGCCAGGTTCTGCAGATAGGTTAGCGCATCGCCCTGGGAAACGCCGGGCATGGCGACGCCCTGGATGGTGGCGCTATTGAGCTGCTGAAAATGATTGAGCGATTCGGGCACGGTCTTGGTCGACACCGTGGCGACGGTCGACAACGGCACCAAATTGCCGTCAGCGGGGCGAATGTAATAATTGAGGAGCTGCCGCGCGTTAAGCCGAAACCGCTGCTGGACTTGCGGAATAACCTTATATGAGCGTCCGCTCATGCTGAAATAATTGACGTAACCACCGCCCAACATCGATTGGAGCGCGCCGCCCACGTCGCTCATCTTCAATCCAAGTTGCGCCGTCTTGTCCCGGTCAATAACCACGTTCGATTGCGGACGATCGACTTTCAGGTCGCTATCAAGAAAAATAAAATTTCCGCTTTGCTGCGCCTCGCGCAGGAATCGTTGAGCAATGTCGTACAGTCGCTCGAATGATTCGGTGGTGCCGATGACGAATTGCACCGGCAGCCCGATGCTGCCGGGCAACGGAGGAAATTGAAAGGCGACCACGCGAATGCCGGAAATCTTGCTCAGCTCTTGCTGCACCACCGGCTGCAGCACGTTGCTCGACTTGGAACGCTTATCCCAGGGCTTTAACGCCATGCCCGAAATGACCTGCCCCGGATAGTCGATCTGGAAGACGTGCTCGGTTTCAGGATGGCTGAAAAAAGTCTCGTAAACCTGATGCGCGTAAAGCTGCCGCTGGTGTAGCGTCGCATCCGGCGCCGCGATCGATTGCGAGAGAATGACGCCTTGATCCTCCTGCGGCGCGAGCTCGGTATGTGCGGTGATAAACAAAAAGTAGATGCTGCCGAGCACGACGAGCGCAAACACGACCGTCACCGGTAGATAGTTCAAACTGCGATGCAATCGCCGCTCATAGGCGCCGCGCAGCCAGGTAAAACCCCGATCGATGAAGAAAGTCAGTTTCGATTGCCAGCCACGGTGCTGGGTATCCGGATTTTTCAACAGCCTCGAGCACAGCATCGGTGAAAGCGTCAACGCCACGACGCCCGAGACGGTGACCGCGCCGACCAGCGCGAATGCAAACTCGGCAAACAGCGCGCCGGTAAGACCGCCCTGAAAGCCGATCGGCACGTAGACCGCGCCGAGCACCACGGTCATGGCGATAATCGGCCAACCGAGCTCGCGCGCCGCGGCCATCGCGGCCGGTATCGGCGCTATCCCCTCCTCCAGATGACGGCTGACGTTTTCGACGACGATGATAGCATCGTCGACGACCAGCCCGATGGCCAACACAAGCGCCAGCAAGGTCAGCAGGTTGATGGAATAACCCAGTGCCAGGAGAATAATGAGCGTACCGACGAGCGATAGCGGAATGGCGACCGTGGGGATGAGCGAGGCCCGCACGGAACCTAAAAACATAAACACGACTAGCGTGACAATGGCCAGCGCCTCAACAAGGCTGAGAACAACCTCGTAGATCGCGGCATTCACGAACTCGGTCGAATCGTAGACGATGGCGCCTTCCAGCCCGCGCGGCAGCTGGTCGTGAATATCGGGCCAGATCTTGCGGACCCCGCGGATCACTTCCAATAAGTTCGCCGCCGGCGCCACCTGCACACCAATATAAACCGCTTGCTTGCCGTCGAACCCGACTTCGGATTCGTAGTCCTCGGCGCCGAGCGTCACATTGGCGATGTCCTGCAAACGCACGACCGCCCCGTTGACTTGCTTGATAACCAGATTGCGAAATTCATTTGCCGAATGCAGTCCGGTCGAGGCGGTAAGATTGACCTGCACCATCTGACCTTTGGTCGTGCCGATGCCGGAAATAAAATCGTTGGCTGCGAGCGCAGCGCTGACGTCGTTTGCCGTCAATCCGAAGGCGGCGAGCTTTTGCGGATCGAGCCAGGCGCGCAGCGCAAATACCTTCTGGCCAAGGAGCTCTGCCGTTTGCACACCCGGCACCGTTTGCAGCTTGGGCTGCACGACGCGGGTGAGGTAGTCGGTGATCTGATTGGGCGCGAGTACGTCGCTATCGAAGCCGAGATACATGGCATCGATGGTCTGACCGACTTTGACGGTTAGAACCGGCTGCTGCGTGCCCGTCGGCAGCTGATTAAGGACCGATTGAATTTTCGTGTTGATTTCGGTCAGCGCCTTGTCGGCATCGTAGTTGAGCCGCAGATAGATAGTGATGGTGCTCGTTCCCGACTGGCTCGAAGACGTCATGTAATCGATGCCATAGGCTTGAGCGATCGCGATCTCCAATGGCGTCGTGATGAAGCCGGCTACCACATCGGGATCGGCGCCGTAATACGTGGTCGTCACCGTCACGACCGCATTTTCGGTGCGGGGATATTGCAAGACCGGCAGCGCGTAATATGCGCGCACGCCCAACACCAAGATCAAAAGACTGATCACCGATGCGAGTACCGGCCGGCGAATAAAGATGTCGGTGAAATTCATGACGGCCACGCTACCGATCGGTCGGAACCGGCGCCGCGTCAGCGGTCGGTGTAACCGAGTTGTCGATCAAAATTACCGAGCCGTTGTGCAGCTTGATTTGTCCGGCGGTGACGACGCTGTCGCCATCCTCGACGCCTTTGAGGACCGCGACCTGGTCGCCGCGGGTCGGCCCAACAGTGATGAAAGTCTGCCGCGCGGAAAGCTGCGGTTTGCCGTCGGCGGCGGTGCCTTTGCTGTCGACAACGTAAACCGTGTCGCCGTACGGGTTGTAGGTGATGGCCGTCTGCGGCAGCGTTATATAATTTTGCGGCGACCCGGTCGCGATGTCGACCGTCGCATACATTCCCGGCAAGAGCTTGTGATCGGGATTCTTCAGCGTAGCGCGCACCTGCACGTTGCGGCTGCCGGTATCGACTTTCGGGTTAATCGCGGCAATCTTGCCGACGAAGTTTTCATCTTTATAGGCGTCCACATGCACGGTAACGGCCTGATCGAGGCGCACTTCATCGACCGCTTGTTGCGGCACAAAAAAATCGACAAAGATCGGATCAAGCGCCTGGAGCGTCACGATGACCGTTCCCGGGCCGAGATATTGCCCTAAATCCACTGCGCGGATACCGAGGTGTCCGGCGAACGGGGCGC
>Ga0335073_10010400_pt1 | contig 13082 bp, 8 predicted proteins | sample Lox_Sample_22_FD_207093 | JGI IMG/M metagenome (GOLD analysis project Ga0335073, IMG submission 207093) | Soil microbial communities from Loxahatchee National Wildlife Refuge, Florida, United States - Lox_Sample_2.2 | ecosystem: Environmental > Terrestrial > Soil > Wetlands | place: USA: Florida...
TTTCACCTATGCCTCGCTCGATCAGAGTGCTCAAGATACTCTTTTGCGCAGCCACGAAAGAGACGCGAACATCGAGTGGGCCACTGAGGCGGACAAAGCCGTCGTTCAGGAGCTTGCGCAAAAAGCAAAGCAGGAGCTGGAAAGAACAATCTATTTTGTCGAACCGGAGGCCATTTCCTATCGATTGACGCCCGCCCTTTTGGGTGTAGCCAAGAAGTGGTCCGACGCGCTAGCCAGGGCGCGACGCTGGGAGTTTCCCCAGGATCTTTTGGTCGGCAATCTGACGTTTGGCGACGTGCGCAGGTTCTGGAGCGCGTTGTCGGTCCTGGCGATCCTTCACGAGATGGCACACCTGCTGGTCGCCCAGGGTGAAGCCGAGAAGCGACCGCGAGGCAGCATCGTCTCCATGAGGAGCCGGGACGAGTGGTGTGACCTCATTCAAGCGATTGGAGGGATTGGAGCCGGCGCGGCCTCCGAGCTGCTTTGGTGGTATACGTTCGATCCGAAGATCTCGGCTACCAGTGTGCCGATCCAGCCGTTCTTTGAGATACTGCCAGGCTATTTGCTGGTGCCAATGAATCTGGTTACCGACAGCAATATTGAGCGCAATCTCCAGAAACTGCTCAACAACCACCCCAACCTTCGATCGTTTTACGAGACAGTGAAAAGAGCGAAGGAGGAGATCGCGCTAACTCACCTCGGAAGCCTCTTTCCGGCTCCCAGCTTTGCCGTCAAGCCAACCGTGGTGATCAAGGGCGTTACCGATGCGGATCTGCTTGTCTGTGAGCGTGCTTGCGGATTTGTGCTCGTGGTTCAGCATAAATGGTTGATCGCGCCAGAGACGGTATCGGAATCGGGTTCCAACGATGACCAGTTGCGGGAAGGCGTAAGACAGGCAGTCGCGGCAAGAGAAGTGTTCCGCGCGGATCATGCTCTTCTGCGTAGGGTCCTGGAACTTGCGGCGGATCAACCGATCAACAAGGTGGAGGCCGCAGTCATCTGCCGGGGCGCCGAACAGACTGGCTTTCTGGGAAAACAGGTTGTGCCCCTCGCGCTGGAGCGCGCCTTCGAAGAATTGTGGAAACAATCCGCCCCTTCCCTAGCGACGCTTTGGGAGAAACTCTCTTCCCGTCCGGATCATGCGCGAGCTGCAGATCGCTACGGAGACGAGGCCGCAACGCTTGCGGTCGGGGGCCTTGAATTCTCCTTTCCCGCGCTCTCACTGGAAGTGCGACTATGACGCCATCGGAGTAATCGATGTTGTGGACATTCGAAGAAGGGTGCCGACCATCGCACGCTCAGCTTGGGAAATCTCGGTGTGCCATTCTCGCATCTGAGATGCGGTTTGCTGATCCGGCATCAGCCGCCCCACAATGTCCGATTGCAAATTTCGCCATCTTGCGCGTGGGCTGGTGTGCAACCAGTGTGCCGAAAGCACTTAGCAAGTCCCTCATTTCGTATTCCAGCCCACGAGAACACCAAATTCTCAAGGACCAGGCAGGATTGCCCGGCATGGATTTGGCGCTCGAGTCGATCCGCGACACCTCAGACGATCTCATGGTGGCACGCTGATCACAGCCGGGCCGATCCCTTCTCGCTATTGCACCACCAATGGACGGCCTGAATGTTGTCCGGGTGGTCGTCCCGCCAGGCCCCGTCCATGCCGCGGGGATGGATGTGGTCGGGAACCACATCAGAATAATTGGTGAATTTTTCCTTGCAAAGGGCGCAGATGCCCTTCTGGGCGAGGATCTTCCGGTCGAGGAGCTTCCGCATTTCGCCGTTGGAGCGGAGTTCCCGGTATCCCCTGGGATGTTGAAGGTCCTCGATCCGGCGGATGCCCATCCGGCGCTGGTACTTTTCTCTTGGGATTTGCTCTCTTCCGCAGCAGAAGTGGGAGCGGTGGATCGGGCAGAGTTGATTGCGACGGAGTCTCATGACTTTTCTCCCGAGTGCTATTGAAGTGTGTAGGGAGTTTTGGTACTGCAAGGAACGCTTTCAATGAATCGCACGGAAGAACGTGCCACGGCACGGCTGATCTTGATGGAATAGCCTTAATTGCTCCGGGGATATTTACCCTTCGCTTGCACGCCAGTAAAGGACGCGCCGCTGACGCGGTAGCGTAGTTGCCGCTATCCTTGACTGCGTTTCCGCTACGGTTCTTTGCCTGATAGGCCGGAATGGGATGATTTGCGATTTCCGGCTGCGTTCCAACTGAAGACATGACCGCAGTGACCTGACGAACGTGCAGGGGACTGCGCCGATCCCGGTGAGGCTGGCGGCAGGGCGCTTCCACGACAGAAATGCAATCGCGACGGTAAGCTTACTCGGCAGCGTCATTTACAAGAGGTGTAAGCACCGAATCCGCCCCCTTGTGGGTGATAATTAGACGTTGCCTGAAACCGCCCATATCGAGAGTTTTTTCACGGACTTGCGCGACACGCACATCAGCGGCGTCGGCGTGAAAGAAACGTCCTACTATCCTTATTTGTCCAATCTTCTCAATTTCATCGGCAAGCAGCTTAAACCGAAGGTGCGCTGCATTATTCACCCACACAGCATTGGCGTGGGCCTCCCGGACGGCGCGCTGATAACTGCCGACCAGAAATCCAAGGCCGACGATCCGCTCGTGGAAGGAATGATTCCCTCGCGGGGAGTCCTCGAAATCAAAGCACCCGACGAGGATGTCAAGACGGTTGCGGGAAGCGAGCAGGTCGCAAAATACCTGAGCAAATATGGGCTGGTGGTCGTCACCAACCTGCGGCAGTGGGTCATCGTGGCCAGGGTGCATGGCCAGTCCACACAGCTCGAAGCCTTCACGATTGCGCTCTCGGAAAAAGCATTCTGGAAGGCAGTTGAAAATCCCCGGAAGCTGACGGAGGCCATCGGAGAATCCTTCAACGAGTATCTGACGCGGGTCCTGCTGCAGGCGGCGCCGCTGACTGCGCCCAAGGAAGTGGCGTGGTTTCTGGCCTCCTATGCGCGCGACGCCAAGGCGCGCATCGAGGCACAGGCGAATCTGCCGGGCCTGGCGACGCTGCGCACCGCGCTGGAGGAGGCGCTCGGCCTCAAATTCACGGGCGAGGACGGCGAGCATTTCTTCCGATCATCGCTGGTGCAGACCTTGTTCTATGGCGTCTTCTCCGCCTGGGTGCTGTGGTGCAAACGCACGACCACCGGAGCGAAGGAAAAGTTCAACTGGCACGAGGCGGCGTGGTCGCTGCACGTGCCGATGATAAGAACCCTCTTCGAGCAACTTGCCACGCCGACGAAACTTCAGTCGCTCGGCCTGGACGAAGTGCTCAACTGGACGCAGACGGCGCTTAACCGCGTGGAGCGGGACGCGTTCTTTTCTAATTTTGAGGAACATCACGCGGTCCAGTATTTCTACGAGCCGTTCCTGGCGGCTTACGATCCCGAGCTCCGCAAGCGCCTGGGTGTATGGTTCACGCCGCCGGACGTGGTGCGCTACATGGTTGCCCGCATCGATACCGTGCTGCGTGAGCAACTGCACGTCGCGGACGGATTCGCGGACCCGAATGTGTTCGTGCTCGATCCGTGTTGCGGCACTGGGGCGTTTCTGGTCGAAGTCCTCCGCCAGATTGAGACGACGCTGAAGGCCAACGGCGGCGACGCGCTGACCGCCGAGGACATCAAGACGGCGGCAATGGAACGCGTCTTCGGATTCGAGCTTTTGCCTGCGCCTTTTGTGGTTTCACATCTGCAACTCGGGTTGTTTTTGCAGAATCTGGGCGCTCCCCTGTCGGAAAAGCTCCATGAACGCGTGGGGGTGTACCTCACCAACGCGCTCACAGGTTGGAATCCACCCAAGGGACCGAAACAGAAGCTCATGTTTCCGGAGATGGAGGAGGAGCGGGACGCCGCAGAACTCGTCAAGCGTGACAAGACGATTCTCGTGGTGCTCGGCAATCCACCGTACTATGCGTTTGCCGGTGTGAGCCCGGAGGAAGAGCAGGGGCTGGTCGAGCCATACAAGGAAGGCCTGGCGACGGAATGGAAGATCCGTAAATACAATCTCGACGAACTGTATGTGCGCTTTCTCCGGTTGGCAGAGCGCCGTATTGCGGAAATGAGTAAACGCGGCATCGTCTGTTACATTTCCAGCTACTCGTATCTGAGCGATCCGTCCTTTGTCGTCGTGCGCAAGCGGCTAAGCGAAGAATTCAACTATGCCTGGCTTGATTGTCTCAACGGCGACAGCCGGGAGACGGGCAAGCTCACGCCCGATGGAAAGCCAGACCCCAGTATTTTTTCCACCGAATATAACCGCGAAGGCATTCGGCTGGGCACATCGGTGGGCCTCTTTGCCAAGACGGGAGGCTCGGAGCAAGTGACAGTCCGTTACCGCGAATTCTGGGGAACCGACAAGCGCGCGGCGCTGCTCAAGACGCTCGAAAACAGAGAGAATTTCGACGGGCAGTACGAAAAAGTTGAGCCTGTCGCAGCGAACCGCTTTTCTTTCCGGCCGTCCAACACCGAAGTCAACTATACCTCTTGGCCCGCAGTGGTGGAGCTGGCCGACGAAGAGCCGATCAGCGGCCTGCAAGAAATGCGGCGTGGCGCGCTCATGGCCTATGACAAGGACACGCTGCGCGACCGTATGACGACGTATTTTGATCCGAAGACGGATTGGGCTACGTTTGCCGCGCTGGAAACAGGGTTATCCAAGAAAGCAGGCATGTTCGAGCCGGAGAAGGCGCGCAAGAAGCTGCTAAAGGCCGAGAGTTTCGACGAAGCGAGAGTAAAGCGCTATGCGCTTTATCCCTTTGATCACCGCTGGTGCTTCTATAGCGCTGCATCGCCGCTCTGGAATCGGCCACGGCCTGAGCTTCTCTCCCAACGCGCTAACGGCGAGAGTTTTTTCATCGTGCGGCGTTTTGCCGAACGCCCAAAGGAAGGCAGCCCCGCATTCTTCACCTCCGCCTTGCCGGACTACCATCTGCTGCGGCCGAACGTCGTAGCCATTCCTCTAAGGCTCCGCACTTCGCCCGACGAGGGCATCCTGAGTGGCAAGCAAAGCACCATGTATGCCCACTTAGATGGCCACGATGGCACTACGGCGAATCTGTCACCGGGAGCGCGCCAATATCTGGCATCGCTCACTAGCGCGAATCCCGACGACGACGAGGCGCTGAGCCGGTCTATCTGGCAGCATGCCCTGGCCATTCTCTACACGCCGCTCTATCTGTCGGAGCACATTTCTGCGGTTCGCGCGGATTGGCCGCGGATTCCGCTACCGGCGACGCTCGCTGCTTTGCAACACTCGGCTCAGCTCGGAATCACAACCGGGCAGCTTCTCGACATGGATAGCGCCGCGCTCGGCGTCACGACCGGCAAACTCCGGAAAGAATTGACCCTCATCGGACGTGTATCGGGACCGCAGAAGGGTTTGAGCCTCGGAATCACGGCGGGCTGGGGCCACGGCCAGAAAGAAAAAGATATCGTGATGCCGGGTAGGGGCATCGAGAAACGGCGCGATTTCACAGCCGACGAACAGACCGGCATTGCCGAGGGAGCAAAGGAGCTGGGGCTTGAGCCAGAGGACGTAACGGCGCTCTGGGGCTTGCAGACCATAGACATCTACCTCAACGGCGAAACCTTCTGGAGCAACGTACCGGAGGCCGTCTGGGAATACGCGATTGGTGGCTACCAAGTGCTGAAGAAATGGCTCAGCTACCGCGAGCGTCAAGTGCTCGGACGTGACATCACGAAGGACGAAGCCAGGGAGTTCACTCACATCGTCCGCCGCATCGCCGCGCTTCTGCTACTGGAGCCGGAACTAGACAAGAGTTACTCCGCTGTAAAGGCGAACTGTCATATGTGGAGCGCCGCGTCGTCCGGCAACAAAGAGGATGTATGACCGATCCCGCGCCGGTCAAACCAGCAAGGGACACCTTGCTGCTAAGCCACGCCAATCCGGAAGACAATGAATTCACCCTGTGGCTTGCGCTCCAGCTTGCCAACGAGGGCTACCGCGTCTGGTGTGATCTCACGAAGCTGCTGGGCGGCGAGGTGTTCTGGGATGATATCGAAGAGGCGATCAAAACCCGCGCCGCCAAGGTTCTGTATGTCCTCTCCCGGACATCGAACGCCAAGGACGGCCCGCTCAAGGAACTGCATTTTGCGCAGATTGTGGCCAAAAAAGAAAAACTGAAAGACTTCGCTATTCCGCTACACATCGACGATCTGCCCCACGGCGACATCACTATCGAAATCACCCGCATCAACACCGTGGGGTTCGCCCATTCCTGGGGAGCGGGACTCGTCAAGCTCTTGGAAAAGCTTGAGGAAGACGGCGTACCCAAAGACCCGAAATTCAATCGCACGGCGGTCAACGACTGGTGGCGCACGCAATTCAGCGCCGAGCACGGATTGCGCAAGGAGCCCGAGGAGTATCTCTCCAATTGGTTTCCGATAACGCTGCCCACCCATATTTATTTCCACTCGCTCTCGCGAAAAACAACCGGCGCGATTGAGGTGTCTGGCACGCTTCCATACCCCGCTGTTCAGGACGGGATCTTTCTCATCACATTCGCGGAGGCGGAAGATTTCAAGGGGAAACTTGGTCCGGAGATGTATATCGCCAAGGCGGGTGATCCGCTCGAAGTCACGGCGCTCCTTGCGGAACCCAAGACATTGTTTGGAAAACATCTTTTCCAGATCCTGCGTCTCGCTTGGGAACAGATGCTCGACGAGCGGAAGCTTCCTGTCTATGAGCTGGCGAACAAGGCCAGATGCTTCTACTTCCCCAAGGACCGGGTGCCCGCTGACAAGGTTTTCTTCTCCGGAGTTGACGGCGAACGAACCTACCGCGCGATGGTCGGATACAGCACGCGCACGAACCCAACGACAGGCGTGAGCGCCAAGCGTTACTGGCATTATGCTATCCAGGCGCGCCCGCAGGTTCATCCCACGTTTGCCTATATTTTCAAATCGCACGTCCTCTTTACGAGCGATGGCAAGACGATATGGGAGAGCAAGAAGAAGCTCGCCTCCGCGCGGCGCAGCCAGTGCAAATCGTGGTGGAACGACGAATGGCGCGACCGCGCGCTTGCCGCCGCGACATATCTATGCGACGGCACAGACAAGATCACCTTAACGCTTGGAAGCAAGGCCGTCCTGACTGTCCCGCCAATGCCGGTGCTGTTTTGCAGCCCGGTGTCGTACACCGATCCGCAAATGCTGCGATTCTCCGAAGACGATGAAACTGCCAACGATTACGGTCGAGATAACGGCGACGAGGATGCTTTTGAGGATGATCCAGAAGGCGGTGCAGAATGAAGGATCTCATCCACATTCCGGAGCCGCGTCTTTTGTTCAGGCACAATCAAGCGACGGAAGACCCGCGCGATGGCCTAACCTTGTTCGGGCCACTGGACGAGAGCAGGCCGTATGGCATCAAGGCCGGTGTCATTGGCACGGAAACCGGCATCAAGTGCTTTGAGCGCTGGGTGGAATGGGTGCAGCGCCCCGTCTTTAACGCAACTCCGCTTCTAGGCCGTCCACCGTTTCCCGGCTTTGAGACCGTGTTTCGCTCGCGTTGGAATACCAAACCACTGCTTTCGCTCACGGTGACAGACGCCGAGATCGATGAGTATCTGTACCTCGACGAACCCCACCAGCGCGTCTACGGAACAGTAGGCGTGTTTGCCAATCGCATCCTTGAGGCGATTCACGAGGAGACGGAGAAGCCCGAGCTGTGGTTTGTCGTAGTGCCCGACAAGGTGTGGAAGTATTGCAGGCCCAACTCCGTCGTCGAGCCCGAAGTGCGACAGGAAGCCATTAGAGCGTTCCGAAAGGTCAAACAAGCCAAGACGTTCTATGAAACGCGATCCCTCTTCCCGCAAATGGACCGCGAGGCAGAGCCATACGTGTACGAAGAGCAGTTCCACAACCAACTCAAGGCCAGACTGCTTGACGCGATGGTGCTCACCCAGATCGTCAAAGAGAGCACAATCTCGAATATCCGCAAGCCCGGTGATGCGGACTTCGACAAGCGCGCCGCCCCACGGCAGTCAGAAATCGCCTGGAATCTCTGCACGGCCATTTTCTACAAGGTGGGCGGGCGTCCCTGGAAAGTGGCGGATATCCGCGATGGCGTGTGCTATCTGGGCCTGGTGTTCAAGAAGGATGAGACGAGTGGCACTTCGAAAAATGCCTGTTGCGCAGCGCAGATGTTTCTCGATTCCGGGGATGGAGTAGTTTTCAAGGGGGCACTCGGTCCCTGGTATAACGACGAGACGGGTGATTTTCACTTGAGCTATCCGGCGGCCAAAGCACTTGGAGAGATGGCCATCAAGTCCTACACCAAGAAAGCGGGCGGGCCACCCAACGAAATGTTCATCCACGGCAAAGTACGCTTCGAGCCCAATGAATGGCAGGGATTCATGGATGCCGCTGGCACCGGCACCAATATGGTCGGCGTCCGCATCCAGGAAGAGAAGGGCCTGAAGCTGTACCGTAAGGGCCAGAATCCGGTGTTGCGCGGATTGGCAAATATCCGCAGCCCGCGCAGCGCCCATCTCTGGACGCGCGGCTGGACGCCGCGTATTCAAACCTACCCAGGGCGGGAGGTTCCCAACCCGCTGAATATCGAAATCAGTAAGGGCGAGGCTGACATCAACGTGGTGGTGAGGGACATTCTCTCTCTCACTAAACTCAATTACAACACCTGCATTTTTGGTGACGGCATGCCGATCACATTGAAATTCGCGGATGCGGTAGGGGAGATACTGACCGCTGGCCCCATCAAAGACGTTCCTCCGTTGCCTTTCGGGCACTACATCTGATCTGGCTTCAAGTGAGACATTTGCGCAGCTACATTCCCTTGGTGAGGTGACCCACGAGTGCAAAAAGCATCGACGAAATCCGGCCAGACTATTGAAGTCTTCTTTAGCTACTCACACAAGAATGAGCGGATGCGGGAGAAGCTCGAAACACACCTCAGTGCATTGCGGCGGGAGAATGTCATCGCTGGCTGGCATGATCGTAAAATCATGCCGGGTACTGAATGGAAAGGTCAGATTGATGAACATATTGAGACAGCGCATATCATCCTATTATTAATCAGCGCGGATTTTCTAAACTCCGATTACTGCTACGACGTGGAGTTGAAAAGGGCAATGGCTCGTCATGATGCGGGCGAGGCCCGCGTGGTTCCGATCATCCTTCGCCCATGTGATTGGTTGAAGACCCCCTTTGGAAAGCTCCAGGCGCTTCCCAGAGATGGCAAACCTGTTTCCGATTTCAGTACGCAGGATCATGGACTCAATGAAGTCGCGCGAGGCATCCGCAGAATAGTCGAAGAGATGAGCAAAGCCTCACAGCGCGGTCAGGATTCATCTATCCAATTGGGCACAGCAAAGCGCGATAAAGCTCACAGCGAACATGCGCAAGCAACTCCACAGGTGAGCCCCGTGCAGATATCCAAGAGCGTTGCCGACAAACTGGAGCGCATGAGGTTTATCAATTCCGCCATAAAGTCAGACGAGGAACTGTTGTATGACGATGAGGTGATGGACGAGTATCGTGCGATGCTTGCTGAAATGGTCGACACGTTTCTGCCGCTTGTAAAACAACTCGTCAAAGCTGGGCTACTCACGGTGAACATCAACATCGATGACATCGAGGATCTTCAGAGATATTCAACACTAACGGGCGAACCCACAATCGTTTTCGATAATGGAAATATTTGGATCGACACTGAACATGCGGGAGGTAATTTGCGCCCACGACCACGAAGAGGCACGAAGGGGCAGGCTGGGGCGCGCAATCTGCACGGACCCGGCAAAACGAATCCCGTTAAACGAAAGAAGTGAAGGTCCGCGTTGACTGCGCGCATCATAACCCTTGCTTATGTTTGTGAGCAACTACACGGGTTGTGGCAACGATTCGCACACAATCCTCATACAGAACGGCTAACTACATGATTGCCATGCTAACCGCACTTAAGGGGACTTCACTTTAAGTCAAAACCCCAGAGGCTAATTCCTTTATCGGGCGGCGTACTCAACGTATCTTCAGTGGCCCGCGCTGCTCCATAATAATCAGGGAACAATGTTGCTCCTGTCACGCCGTACAGTGAACAAAGACTCAGCGCAGCAGGAGCCTCAGCAATTGGCAAGGTTACTTGTTTCAATGGAGGCGGCAGCGATTGCGCCGCGAAGTACAAATCTAGCGCCATCTCTCCCTTGAACGGCGTCCCCCTGCCGCCTGTTTGAGTCAGCAATGTGAACCGGCCCGATTGCGCTGCTAGATTCGCATTATTGCCGCCCGGAACGACGACCACCTTCAATTCGCGAAAGAGCGCTCTCTTTTCAATATCCAGAATCCAAACGGCAAGTCGTTCAGCATCGGTATCACTTTCTTTGCAAGAGTGGCTGATTCTCCTTGCAAGAGCGTCTGAAATTGCGAAGTACGCTGCTACATAAGCCCGTGTTGACCAATCAAGCAGGCGTGTCGGCAGTCGGTAATGTTGTGCCAAGGCCATCAGAGGATGTAATTCTGTCGGGGGCCATTCAGACACGCTGCCTCCAGGCCCCTTCGGACTATTTTGGTTTAGAAATTGGTCACGGAAAGAGGGTGAGTCATTCGGAACCGGAAGGCCAATGGAATCACAGTGACGGACAAACGTCTCGATGTACGCCCATTCCTTGAAAACCTGGAAGTCCGCCGTTGATGACATACCCCTGCGCAAAACGCCGGGCGTCAGATTCCAACGGTCGTCGCCTTGGCCACGATATACGAGCTTGCACGGCTGTGGGAAAAGCGGTTTTTCAGGAGACAGCAAGCTCCAGAACTCGGCGGCCGTAGCGGCGTGTTTGACCTCGATGGTGTTCGCCAATTAATCCCCCAACCTTCTCCTACGCGCCCTGAGAGGCGATATCGTCGAAACAAGAATATCGAAGCCTCGCACATATCAGGAATTCTGGACAGAAACTAAATGAAGTCATCGCAGAATTTGTTTCCAGACTCACGCTAAGGCGAATAGCGTATTGAATAATCAGACTATTGCCTTGGTCGATGGAGTCAACACGTCGTCCGGTCGACCCTCAAGCCATGGTAGGATGCCATCGAGACGGGCTGCCGCTTCGCCGAATCCGCCGTACCATAAGGCAACCCGGTGCGGCACGGAGATCTCAAATGCACCCGTTGCCGCAAGTTCTGAGGGTATTGGTGGAGACATATGGCCGAGTTCGAGGAAATTGTTTCCGCTGGCATTGAGCGAAGCGCAGAGTTCAATAGCCCAAGAATCGTACCGGAATGCCATCGGATCTGTCTTGCTACCGGCATGTTCGAGCACCATCACGGGCAACCTCTTTCCAGGAATCGCCAGCCGATTACGCAGTGCTCGATTGATATGCACGTCGGCAAATCCGTAACCGCCAATCAGGATCGCATCAGCCGCATAGATGTGCCGGACGAGCGCGGCATGTAACGAATGAAACGGCTCGACCAAGAGTTGGTCGAGCTTGAAGCCGCCTGCAACTATGGTCGTTTTCGGAAACGAACGGCCTTCAGTCCTCTTGTCTCCGGATAGTCCTTGATGACCATCAATGAAATTCTCGCCTAAACTCCTCCAACAGATCTCGTTTCCAAAATCACCGACAAGCGAATGGTGCACGCTGCCATGCAGGTGATACACGAATCCCCATTGTTGGCGATCATGAACTCCGTTTGGATCGAACGCACCGTCATCGGCAAACCCGGTATATGCGTCGGGATAGGCCGAAAGTGCCACAGTGTCGTAGTTGAGGTTATAGACTCCAATGTCGAATGAGTTGCGCAGTCCATCGAAGAGTGCGGTGTATTGGGCCGCCGCACGACTCGTCAAATCCAGCTTCTGGCAAAGTCCACGCATATGCCGGGCAAGCTCGGTAAGCAGGTGTTGAAGCTGATCCTTCACCATAACGGTGGGGCCATAGGGCTCATGATCAGAGAACAGCGTGGGAAAGTGTAGATTCGGCGGGGGCGCGCCACCACATGCAACTTGCCGTAGCGTGTCTCCCCACGGAGCTGGCGTCATCCAGTGGGACAGGGCAATCATTTCGCCCAATACTTTCTCGAAATTCAGCGAGGGCCGAGCACCGGACGGCCCAGACTGATAATACGCCTGTATCTCAAGCGCGAGCGCGTCGTAGTAATCCGGAAATCCACGCAATGCTGTCCAGTCGCTCGCCCACTGTCGCATGTGTTGATCAAGCGCAGGTACAGACGGCATTCCCCGTGCGATCGAGCTGCCTGCTCCGAGAATGACCAGAAGCTTCTTTTTCATGTCAGTGCAATTGGGAACCACTGGTGCGGGTCAATGATTTGGCAGAAACGATAGGGGACGCCGACGCGCTTGCGCGCCGTGGCCCTCCAGCGAAGTGTCTTACGGGCGAGTTTCCTTGCTTGGACTTCATGCTGCACAGCATACCGGATACGCCGCCCCTTTGTTCCAATACGCCCGTAGGTAATCTCGACCAACCAGTCGCCGAGCAAATCAAATCTGTGCCCGCTTAGAGACGGTAGGCCCGGAAGCGTCCGAGCGCCGGGTCGCGAGCTTCAAGCATGGCAGTGAAGGAATCCATCATGGGAGAGTTCCCGGTTTTGGTTGAGTAAAGAAAACGACGGTTCTGTTGCCCATTTTCTTAACTTTTTGTCCGCTGCACATTCTCCTTGCCTTTCTTAGTAAAGAAAGCCAGTAAAAGAATCAAGGTATCCAGGAAGCAAAACGATTCGCCATGAAGCCGGCGTTGCGCATCATTACATGGGCTGTCTTTGCGACACTCTCCCTATGTGCGTGGTTTCTTGGCTCACGTCTCGACTTTTCTTGGGCAATTGATCTTTTCATTGCCCACTTGTTCTGGGGCATACTCATTTTTTCGCGCGAATCAACCGGAGCGACGCCATACCGCTTTGCTGATAGCACTATTTGTGATCGCGGAAGGACAGTTCATCTTTCTCTCTGCTTGTAGCCCTGCTCATGCAACGTCACTGAGGTTCACGTCTAAGGCGTTTCCTACGTGTGATAACGTCCTCTATCCCACGCTCCATGAACCCGACAGACGAGAGCAGAG
>Ga0335073_10010402_pt1 | contig 13081 bp, 10 predicted proteins | sample Lox_Sample_22_FD_207093 | JGI IMG/M metagenome (GOLD analysis project Ga0335073, IMG submission 207093) | Soil microbial communities from Loxahatchee National Wildlife Refuge, Florida, United States - Lox_Sample_2.2 | ecosystem: Environmental > Terrestrial > Soil > Wetlands | place: USA...
AGGGAGTGGCGCGGCCACCACGTGGTTGACGCCGGGGCCAGCAAGATCGGGGAACTGGAAGCCGTCTACGTCGACACGGGCACCGACCAGCCGTCGTTCGCCACGGTGAAGATCGGGATGCCGACCCGGCACCGGCTCGTATTCGTCCCCCTCGACCGGGCGACCGTGGGCCCGGGCTATCTCAAGGTCGGCTACGACAAGAAGCAAGTGAAGGATGCCCCCTCGATCGACACCGACGGGGTGCTGCCGGCCGGTGAGGAAGAGGCGATCTTCAAGCACTATGGCCTGGCCTACGAACCGGGCGCCGACGGGGCGCGGCTGCTGGCCCGCCGCTGAGGAGCCAGGCGGAACGGAGGACCGATGATTGCGCTGTTCCTGCTGCTGGTGATCGCGGCGATCGCGCTGGTCATCGTCGGCGTGGTCGCGAAAGGCCTGCTCTACCTGCTGTTCATCGGCATTGTCGTGTTTGTCGTGGCGATGCTTCTGGGTTCGCTGCGAATGCGCCGTCCCGGCAGGCGCCAGGTCCGCTAAATCGCAGTGGTCGCGACCGTTCCGACATACCGGGGCGAGGGTATGAATTTCCGCTGAGATCGCAAGCGCAAATCAACTGCCTTGCGCTCAGATGGAGGCGGCCCATGACGCAACAGCAGGCCACGACATGGACGCCGCCGGCTCCGCGGCCCGAGCGCCGCACGGCCAAGATCGGGCGGATCGTCTTCTGGGTGCTGGTCGTGCTCGCGGCCGCGCTGCTGTGCACCACGATCGCGATCCCGGTCGTGACCATTCAGCCGTATACCGAGCAGTCGCCGACGATGGAGAACACGGTCCATCCCGGCGACCAGATGTTCGTCGTCACCGGGTCCGGCATCCGGCGCGGCGACGTGGTGGTGCTGCGCGTCCCGCGCCGGGTCTCCGGCACCAACGACAGCTTCGTGAAGCGGGTGATCGGCCTGCCGGGCGATCACGTGGCCTGCTGCGACGCCCGGGGCCGGGTCACCGTGAACGGGAAGCCGCTGACCGAGGCCTACCTCTATCCGGGCAACCGGGCCTCGGCGGTCAAATTCTCGGTGACGCTGCGCCGCGGCCAGATCTGGGTGATGGGCGACCGCCGCAACATCTCGCTCGACTCACGCAAGTGGGGACCGGTGCCGGAGAGCGGCGTCCTGGGCCGGGTCGCGGCGGTCCAGCGCGGTTCCTCCCTGATCGCGCTGCGCACGCCGCAGGCCTTCGTCTCGGCCGGCCTGGCCCCCGCGGACACCCGCCCGGACTTCTACGTCCGGCTGGTCGTCGCGGCGCTGGCCTCCGTCGCGGCGCTGCTGATCCTGACCCTCTTCGGGACCGGCCGGTTCATAAGCCGCCGACGGCGCGCGCGCCGGGAGGAGGCCGAACGCGCGCGCCGCGAGGCGGCCCGGAGGCTGGTGGAGCCGATGTGGGGGGTACACCGGGTTCCGCCAGGCGCTCCGGGCCCGGGGGATGCCTCCTAGCTGGCCGAGCAGCTTGATTCGTAGATGTAGGGCTTGACGCTGGCGCTGGTCATGTTGGCCGGCGTGATCGCGATCAGCGGCGTGGCGATGTTCTTCTGCACCGTCTTGCCGTCGAGCGCGTTCAGCGCCTGCTCAACGCCGTCGGCGCCCTCGAGCGCGGGCTCCTGGGCGATGGCCAGCTGGATGGTGCCGGCGTTCATCATGGACATCTGGGTCGGGTCGGCGTCGAACGTGGCCAGCTTGACCTTGCCGGTCTTGCCCGCGTGCGCGATGCCGGAGGCCGCGCCCTGAGCGGTGATGACGTTGGCGGCGAACGCGCCGGCCAGGTCCGGGTTCGCGGCCATGTCACCCTCGATGAACGAGGTGGCGGTGCTGACGCTGTCGGCGTCGTCGTTCTGCTCGGGGAGCAGCTTGACGTTGGGGAACTTGGCCGCCATCTCCTGCTGGAAGCCCTGGACCCGGGCGTCGGTGGTGGACACGCCCTTGGCCACGCTGATCACCGCGACCGTGCCCTTCCCGCCGATGAGGTTCCCGAGCGTGTCGGCGGCCAGCTTGCCGCCCTGCGCGTTGTCCGAGGAGATCCTTGACAGCCCGATCGCGGTGTTGGCCGACGAGGTGTCCACGAAGATGACCTTGGTACCGCCCTTCTGGACCTTCAGCAGGTCGGGGTCGAGCGCCGCGCTGTCGGTCGGCGCGACGATCAGCGCGTCCGGCTTGGTCACCTCGGCCGAGTCGATCAGCGGCTTCTGCTGCGGGACGCTGAAGGTCGCCGGGCCGGTGACGGTCAGCTTGACGCCGAGCTTCTTGGCCTCGGCCTCGGCGCCGCATTCCATGGTGACGTAGAAGTCGTCGCTCTTGGTGCCGACGATCAGCTCCATGGTCTTCTTCGAATTGCTGCTGCCGCTGCCGCCGCCGCTCGAAGAGCCGCATCCGGCGGCGGCCGCCGCGAGCGCGATGACGGCCACGCCGGTGACCGTCACGGTGAGTCTGCTCCGCATTCGTTCCTCCTGTGCACTAGGGCCGCGGGGGTACGGCCGCTGTCACGCCGCCTCAGGCCCGCTGCCGAATCCGGCGGCGGAACTGATCGAGGTACACGGCGGCCACGAGCACGATGCCGATGGCCACCTCCTGCCAGTACTGATTGACCCCGATGATCACCAGGCCCTCGAGCAGCACGGTCGAGATGGCCAGGCCGATCACGGTGCCGAACATCGAGCCCCGGCCGCCGAACAGGCTGGCGCCGCCGAGCGCCACCGCGGTGATCGCCTCGAGGTTGTCGAAGGCGTGTCCGGCGATCGTGGTTGAGTCGAAGGAGGCCAGCGACAAGATCCCGGCCACGCCGGCCAGCAGGCCGGACAGCGCGTAGACCTTGATCAGGTGACGGTCCACCCGGATGCCGGCCCGGCGGGCCGCCTCCGCGTTGGACCCGATCGCGTAGGTGTAACGCCCGAACCCGGTGTAGGCCAGGACCAGGCCGGCCACGATTGCGACCGCGAAGCTGATCACGATCAGCCATGGGATGCCGGCCACGCTGCCCAGGCCGATGGTGTTGACCAGCTTGCCGGGAACGGTGCGGAAGTCCGCGCCGCCCGTGATCAGGTAGGCCACGCCCTCGCCCGCCGCGATGAACCCGGCCAGCGTGACGATCAGCGGCGGGACCTTGGCCTTGGCCACTAGGAATCCCTGCCCCGCGCCCCAGGCGGTCCCGGTGGCCAGCCCGAGCACGGAGCCGATCGCGATCGTCCCCCAGCCCGCACTCGCGCCCCCGTGGTGAATGCAGTAGAGGTCGGCCACCACGCCGGTCAGGACGAGCAGCGAGCCGACGGCCAGGTCGATCCCGGCCGTGATGATCACGAACGTCTCCCCCACCGACATCACCAGCAGCGGAGCCGCGTTCTGGCCCATCAGCGAGAAGTCGTTCAGCGTGAAGAACTTGCCCGGCGCCTTCACGCTGAAGAAGACGACCAGGATCACCAGGGCCAGCAGCGTGTAGGTCTCACTCGCCGCGCCCACCCGGCCGGCAAACCGGCGAGCGCTCCCGCGCGTGTCGGCGGGCCGGGCGGACGGCACGGCGGGGCGGGCCGGCGGCGCGCCCTCCGGGGCGGCCGGGGTCCCGGCCACCTGCTGCGGGTCGGTCACGCCGCACCCCCCTTGCTGCCGTTGCTGAGCTCCAGCGCCCCGGTCATGGCCCCGACCAGCTCGTCGACGGTGGTCTGCGACGCGGTGAACACGGCCACCCGGCGGCCTATCCTGAGCACCTCGATCCGGTCGGCCACGGCGAGCACCTCGGGCATGTTGTGGCTGACCAGCACGACCGAGACGCCGCGGTCCCTGACCCGGCGGATCGTGTCCAGCACCCGGCCGCGCTGGACCACGCCCAGCGCCGCGGTGGGCTCGTCCATGAAGATGATCCGGCTGGCGTAGGACACCGCCCGGGCCACCGCGACCGACTGCCGCTGGCCGCCGGACAGCGTGCCGACCGGGGCCCCGACGTCGGGCAGTTCGATGCCCAGGTCGGCGAACGCCTCGATCGCGCGCCGCCGCATCGTGCGACGGTCGAGCACCTTCAGGAACGGGACCAGGTAGAGCTCCCGGCCCAGGTGCAGGTTGGCCGCCGCGTCCAGGTCGGGCGCCAGGGCCAGGTCCTGGTAGACCGCCTCGATCCCGTGGCGGCGGGCATCCACCGGGCTGGCCAGCTGGACCGGCGTGCCATCGACCAGGATCTCGCCCGAGTCCGGGCGGATCGCCCCGACCAGGGTCTTGACCAGCGTGCTCTTGCCCGCGCCGTTGTCGCCGATGAGCGCGACGACCTCGCCGGGCATGGCCGAGAAGTCCGCCTCGTCCAGCGCCAGCACGTGCCCGTAGTGCTTGACCAGCCGCCGGGCCTCGAGCACTGGTTCTGTCATCTGGTGCCATCTCCTGATAACGTTCACATACGTTGCGCGATTCTTTAGCGAGCCGCGCGACATGTCAAGGGGGAAAGCCCGGTATGACCCGAAACCGGTACCAATACTTGATAAACCCGCCGATCCTAGCCGACCATAAGGTACATTCCAGGCCAGGTCCGACCGTGGCGCCGTTCCCGGCGCCGCGCCGTGCCCCGGGGCCAGGTCACGAGGTGTTTATGGTAACGATCTCATCAGAGACGGGCAGCGGCGCGCGACGGAGCATCCCGCGACCAGGCGGCGCGCGACGGAGCATCCCGCGACCAGGCGGCGCGCGACGGAGCATCCCGCGACCAGGCGGCGCGCGACGGAGCATCCCGCGACCAGGCGGCGCGTGACGGAGCGGCGCATGATGAGCGGATGACCGAGCGCATGAGCGAGCGCCCGACGATGCGGGACGTCGCCAAGGCCGCGGGCGTGAGTCCGATGACGGTGTCGCGCGTGGTCAACGGCGAGCCATCGGTGCTGCCGGAGACCGTCGCCCGGGTCGAGCGCGCCATCCGCCGGCTGGGCTACCAGCGCAACGAGGCCGCACGCCGGCTGCGCCGGGAGGGCCAGCCGACGCAGACGATCGGCCTGCTCGTCGACGACCTGGCCAACCCGTTCTTCGCCGCCCTCGCCGCGGCCGTGGAGGACGCCGCGCGGCAGCGGGGCTACGTGGTGCTGATCGGCAGCTCCAACGACAGCCTGCGCCGGGAACGCGAGGTGGTCGCCGCGTTCTGCGCCCGGCAGGTCGACGGGCTGATCGTGGTGCCGGTCGAGGGCAACCACCGCTTCCTGAAGGACCAGCTCGCCCGCGGGACCAAGGTGGTCTGCGTGGACCGGCCCGCCGACGGGCTGCCCGTGGACAAGGTGCTGGTGGACAACCGGGCCGGGGCGCGCAAGGCGGTGCGGCACCTGCTGGACCAGGGCCACCGGCGGATCGGCTACCTGGGCGACCGCGAGGACATCTGGACCATCCAGGAGCGCTACGCCGGCTTCCGCGACGCGTTCGGCGACCTCGGGATCGAGCCCGACCCGGACCTGGTCCGGCACGGGCCGCGAAGCCGCGGAGCGGCCGCGCGGCTGGCGGCCCAGCTACTGGACCTGCCCGACCCGCCGACCGCGCTGTTCACCACCACCGACCTGATCACCATGGGCGCGATCGATGCCCTGCACGGCCAGGCCGACCGGGTGGCGCTGATCGGGTTCGACGAGTTCGCGCTGGCCGACAAGGTGAACCCGCCGGTCACGGTCGTGGCCCAGGACCCGGTCGCGCTCGGCGCGACCGCGGCGCAATTGCTGTTCGCCCGCATCGCTGGCGACACCTCGGCGCCGCGCGAGGTGATCCTGCTGACCCGCCTGGTGGTCCGGGGCTCGGGCGAGATCGCGCCCGCGACGGCCTGATGACCCCGGGATGCTGGTCTGATTCGTGGCATGTTCCTGGCGCCGCGGTGATCGCGCGGCGTGGCTAGTCGTCGAGGCCGAGCGCGCGCAGCAGGCCCTGCAGGTAGCCGATCGCGTACGCCCGGCCACGCGAGCAGTACGCGTCCGATGAGATGTCGCCCCAGGTGCCCGGGTCGCCGATCATCGCGGGCACGTGGTCGTCGATGAGGAAGCCGTCGAAGCCGGAGGAGGCCAGCCGGCGCAGCACGGCGGCGGGGTCGTAGTTGCCCTCGCCCAGGAAGCACTCGCGGAAGCTCGGGACCACGCCCTGCACGTCGCGGAAGTGCACGTAGCAGATGGAGCCGCGGGGCCCGAAGTAGTCGATCATCTCGTTCACGCTGCGCTCGCCGGCCATCTCCGACACCGTGCCCAGGCACAGGTCGATGCCCCAGGCCGGGCTGCCCCGGGCCGCCTGGTGAGCGCGGATCATCGCCTCCGGTGAGGTGAAGATGCGCGCCGCCCCGCCCAGCGGCGCGTCGACCGGCGGGTCGTCCGGGTGCAGGGCCAGCCGGACACCGGCCTGCTCCGCCACCGGCAGCACGGCGTCCAGGAAGTACTGGTGGTTGTCCCGCATCTGCTCGGCGCCGATCGGCCCGGCCAGCGGGTCGCCCGGCGTGAGCTTGTAACCGGCCAGCGCGTTGCCCGCGCCCGCCCGGTCCAGGTCGAACGCGGTGACCTGGGCGCCGCCCCGGCCTTCGACCATCATGTCGGTGCGCCAGACGTAGGTGGCCAGCCAGTTGTAGCCGAGCATCGTGATCCCGGCCTGGCCCAGGTTGCGGATCGTCCGCTGGTAGTTCTCGATCTGCTCGTCCCGCCCGGGCTCGCCGCGCTGGATCTTGGTGAAGTGGGCGGGCGGGACGTTCTCCAGGCCGTCGAGGCTCAGCCCGGCCGCCTCGGACCGCTCCCGCAGCGCGCGCAGCTCGGCGGCGCTCCAGTACCCGTCGGTTCCGGGCAGGTCGGCGGGCGCGTGCAGCTGGACGCCGCGCAGGCCGAGCTGGCGGGCGAACGCGATGACCGTGTCATCGAGCCGCTCAACGTGGCCCATGGACAGCCGGATTCCCATTTGCCGGATTTTACTCCGCGACGCACCCGGCCATCAGGAACCAGACACCGCAGCCGAAGCCCGGCACAAGACGATCAGTGATCAGGCGCGCCCTGATGCATCGAGGCTCACGAGGATGAACCATCGAGGTTGGAAGCATTTACTTGCGGACGACGTTCATGATAAAATTTGGCAACAATTTACGGCGCTGTTAATCCGAACGACCACCGGGTATTCACGGCCGCACATTGCAATGGCGGCAACTACGTGATCGAAGGCGGAGGAATCACCTGCGTCTCCTACGGCGGTCACCTCACCTGCAATGCGATCGACAACGCCTCTGATGGTGACTTCTGCTATGGCTCAACAGATCTCCTATATTCGCAATACTGCGAACGTCAGGCTAATCTGGGGGAATTAGTAAGCCATGCCTGGCATCGCGGACCCACATGGTCTCCGGCGGCGTGCTCGCCTCGGCGGGGCAGTTATATTCTGTCTTGCCGTGGCGTTCAGTTCCGCCGCATGCTCAGGCCAGTCGCAGGCCCAGGAGCCGCGGGGGTGCTACGTCGGGGCTTATCACCTGAAAGTCAATCCGAGCAACGCCGGGCCAGATGACCTTGTCACAGTGACAGCGAGCGGGCCATGGCAAAGTAATAACGTCACAACCGAGAGTTATGGCCTGTTCGGCACGGACAAAGGCGGGCGCTTCGTCGCGACCTACAATCTGGCCGCCATTGCCCCGGGTATTCAGCGCGGGAAGAATGTGCCAATAGGGCCCTCCGGGGCCGTCGGAGGCGTCGGGCTGCCCAATAAGCCGTTCCGCGTCCGGGTTCCGACGGTGCCCGGCGGCGATTACGTCGTGCAATTCAGCTATTCCGTTTCGCCCGGTGCCTCGAGTAGCAATGGCCCTAAGCTCTACAACCTGTGTGCGTCGTTGCACGTGAAGAGCTAACCGCCGCCCCGTCGCTCAGCCGCCGTCCCGCGGCAGCGTCACCGGCAGCCCGGCCATGAGCCCGCCGTCGACCCGGACCTCCTCGCCGGTCACGAAGCTCGCCCGGGGGCCCGCCAGGAAGGCGACCACCTCGGCCACCTCGCTGGGTTGTGCCACGCGGCCCAGAGGATGCGAACGTCCCCAGTCCTCGATGAGACGGTGCGTAATGACTGCTGTTCCATCTCCGAACAGTTCGGCGGACCGGCGCAGCATCGGCGTGTCAACGGATCCGGGGCAGACCACGTTCACGCGGACGCCGTGCGCGGCCTCGTCGACCGCCATCGAGCGGGTCAGCGCGTTCAGCGCGCCCTTGGTCGCGGCGTAGGCGGCCACGCCGGTCTGCGTGGCCAGGGCCTGCACCGACGACACGACGACGATGGCCCCGCGGTCGCTGCGGCGCAGGTCCGGCAGCGCGGCCCGGGCGGCGAGGAAGACGCCCTTGACGTTGACCGCGAACACGTTGTCCCAGGCCTGCTCGTCGGTTTCGGTGACGGTCCCGTAGGTCTGGATCCCGGCGCTGGTGACCAGGGTGTCCAGCGGCCCGAACGCGTCGGCGGTGGTCCGCACCGCGGCCTCGACCTGCTTCGCGTCGCGCACGTCGGCCGGGACCGGCACGGCCGCGCCGCCCACGGCCGTGATTGCGCCGGCCACGGCCCGCGCCTCGTCGGCGTCCCACGAGCACACGCCGACCGACGCGCCGCGCGCGGCGAGCAGTTCGGCCACCGCGCGGCCGATCCCGCTCGAGCCGCCGGTGACCAGCGCGACGCGGCCGGCGTGTTCGCTCACGGGGCCTGACCTTACTGCAGCTCGGAGATGATCCTGGCCCAAGCCGGAACCAAAGACGCGGCCGGAGTCGTCAAACCGGTAGGGACCGCGCCATAACCCAGCCCGGCCACCCCGCCCCGCCGACGCCCACCCCCGCTGAAGATGACGACACCGAAGATCAAACGCCAGTTGACAACGCTGTCATATAGTTGGACCATGATCACGCAGCCGGGCCTCACCGGCTGCGCAGCGTGGCCAGGCCTCACTGGCCGCGCCGGAGCCCGGGGGGGATCGCGATGACGACCGACCATCAGCCCAGCACGAGATCCGGCACGAGACCCAGCACGAGGCCCGGCACGAGATCCGGCACGAGACCCGGCGAGCGGCCCGCGGCGGCCGCGCGCAGCCGCCCCACGATGGAGGACGTGGCCGCCTACGCCGGCGTCGCGCTGAAGACCGTCTCGCGGGTGGTCAACGGCGAGCCCGGGGTCACGCCGGGCACCACCGAGCGGGTCCGCGCCGCGATCGACCAGCTCGGCTTCCGGCGCAACGACAGCGCCCGCATCCTGCGCAAGGGGCAGACCGCATCGATCGGCCTGATCATGGAGGACATCGGGGACCCGTTCTACTCGGCGCTCTCCCGCGCGGTGGAGGACGTGGCGCGCGAGCACGACTACCTGCTGTTCACCGGATCCAGCGACGAGGACCCGGTCCGGGAGCGCGAGCTGGCGCTCGCCTTCTGCGCCCGCCGGGTAGACGGCCTGATCGTCATCCCGGCATCCGACGACCACACCTACCTGCTCCCCGAGATCGCGGCGGGAACCACGGCCGTGTTCGTGGACCGCCCGGCCCGCCTGATCGAAGCCGACACCGTGATCAGCGACAACGTCGGCGGCGCCCGCCAGGGCGTCGGTCACCTGATCGCCGGCGGGCACCGCAGGATCGGGTTCATCGGCGACTCCCCCGGCATCTTCACCTCGATGCTCCGCCATCGCGGCTACCGGGAGGCCATGTCCGGAGCCGGGCTGCGCGTCGACGACAGCTGGGTCGCGATGTCAACGCCCACGCCGGAGAACGTCGGCCTCGCGCTGCGCCGGATGCTGGCCGGATCGGCACCGGTCACGGCGTTGTTCTGCGGGAACAACCGCACGTCGGTCGCGGCCCTGCGGCACCTGCGCGCCCTCGGCGCCGGCCCGGCCTTCGTGGGCTTCGACGACTTCGAGCTGGCCGACCTGCTCAGCCCCGGCGTGACCGTGGTGGCGCAGGACGTGGCCCGGCTGGGCCGCGGCGCCGCCGAACTGCTCTTCCGCCGGCTCGCCGGAGACCGCGGCCCGGTGGAGCGGACCGAGATCGCCACCCGGCTCATCCCGCGCGGCTCGGGCGAGCTAGCCGCTCCAGTCAGCTAGCCCGCCCGCCGCGCATCGCGGTTACCCGCCGAGGCTGACGGCGAAGATGTGCATCGCCGTGGCGCCGTTGGCGGTCTGGGTGCCGATGTCGGGGAAGGTGATCGAGGCCACCGTCTTGGCCGAGTCGACCGGTACGGTGGTCGCGAACAGATACATGGTGATGCCCTGACTTCCGCCGCCGATGGCGTTGCGGTAGGCCATGGTGGCCACCGCGGTGTCCCCGTCGCTCGCCGACGAGGCCCAGTCGTTGAACGACACGGTGGCCGTCGACGACGTGCCGTCGGTGTAGTTGATCACGATCGTGCCCGAGGACCCGCCGTTGGTCGACGAGCCCAGCAGCCCCAGCGTGGTGGCCCCGGCCGTGCCGTTCACCAGCATCGTCTGGCCGAAGGCCAGGATGTTGTCCGGCGTGCAGGCGGCGACGTTGGGCCAGGTGAAGCTAAGGCCGTCGGCCGTGACCGTCCCGCCCGGGGTGATCCCGGCGGCGGCCAGCAGGTTGGCCGAGTAGCTGAACCCGTCACCGTCCATGTTGGCGTCGCAGGTCGTGCTGCCATCCGGCGAGATGCCGGTGTTGTCGTAGTAGTCGGCCGGGTTGGACGTGGGCGTGATCTTCAGCACCGGGCTGTCGGAGACCCCGCCCGGGTCGTTCACCACCATCACCGAGGCGTCGGTGCCGGGCGACACCGCCCACTCGCCACCCGGCCCGCTCGGGGTGGGCACGGTGAACGTGATCGAGGTGTCGCTCCAGCTGTCCACCTGGAAGGTGGCCGAGTTCCCCGGCGAGCCCCAGTTGGTGCCGTTGTCAGAGAACGCGACGTAGCCCGATCCCTGCGTGGCGCCGAAGCCGGAACCGCTGATCGTCACCTGCTGGCCGGCCGAGGCGGTGGCCGGGCTGACCGAGGTGGCGACCGGCGCGGCCAGCGGCTGCGCCGAGGTGCCGATCGCGAAGACGTGCAGCGAACCCTGCGTGGCGCCGGGCGGCAGCGTCACGCTGGTGAGCGTCTTCGCGGGATCGACCGGCACGCCCGTATCGAAGACGTAGGTCTTCGTGTTGTCCGGGCCGGCGCAGCCCATGCAGTCCCGGTACGGCAGGGTCGCGACGATCTGGTTGCCGTACGAGGGCGCCGACGCGCCGCCGCCGTTCAGCGTCCAGTCGCTCAGGCCGAGCCAGTATTCCGCGGTGCTGCCGTCGGAATAATGCAGTGTAATTACGCCCTGGCTCGGGCCGTTGCTGGCCGCGCCGAGGAAGCCGAGGGTCTGGGTGCCCTCCGGGGCGTTCACCGTGACCTGCTGGCCGTCGGCGATCGCGTTGTCGGGGTCGCCGGGGCCCGGCAGCGGCCAGGTGAACTGGACGCCGCCGGCCGTCACCGGCTGGCCGGCGACCAGGCCGGCCGCCTCCAGTGCCTGCTGCGAGTAGCTGTAGCCGCTGGTGTCGAACTCCCCGGTGACGTTGCTGTCATCGGAGATGCCGGAGTTGTTGAACGCGGTCAGCAGGCTTCCGGGCGTGGCGACCAGCACGGTCAGGTTCACCGTCGGCAGCGTGCTGCCGCCGTCGGTGAGCGTGATCGGCACCGTGTAGAAGGTCTGCGCCGCGGTGGCGCTGGCCGAGACCTTCACCGTCACCGACCCCTTGCCGTTCGGCGCGACGTGGAACGCCCCGCTCGCGGGCGTGACGGTCAGCCCGGACCCGGCCGGCACCGACACGCTGGCGTTGACCGCCTGGTTGGTGTGGGTAGCGTTCTGCGCCTCGACCTGGACCGTGGTGCTGCCGCCGGGGGCGATCGTCACCTGCTGGCTCGAGGTGTAGCCGACCACCGGCCGGAGCCCGGAGGTGTAGGAGGGCGGCGTGTCCTGCGGGGCACTGCCCCAGGTGCTGGGGCTGCTGCCCATGGTCCAGTCCAGGGTCGAGCCCTTGGACAGGGTCGAGAACGGCACGGACAGCTTCTGGTAGGGGCGGCCGTTGAGCTTCAGGTTCTGCACGTAGAAGTCGGTGTTTGATGCCGCCGGGGCGTTGATCGTGATCGTCTTGCCGTTGTCCAGGCTGATCGACGCGTGCGGGAAGTGGGGGCCGTTGAACACCATGGTGTCGGTGCCGGAGTTCTCCGGGTACATGCCCAGCATCTCCCAGACCGTGGTGGAGCTGTTGGCGCCCAGGTCATCGTTGTTGGGCAGTCCCGAAGGGCCAGGCGCCTGCATGGTGTTGAGCATGGTGTGCACGGCTAGCTGAGCGCCGGCCGGGTCCTGGTCGTAGTCGGGCATGTACTGCTCGCCGAAGTCGAACTCGTTGCTCAGCTCGCCGAACATGCCGCCGCCGTTGGGCTGCGACAGGTACTGGTCAATCACGGGCGCCACCTGAGAGTTGCCGCCCATGAGCGAGAACAGCGCCGAGTAGTCGTTGGGCGTGTTCCACAGGTACTCGTAGGCGTCGCCCTCGACGTAGTACATCTCGCCGCTGTCCGGGAACGTCGGGACGACGCCGGGGATGAAGTTCCCGTTCGCGTCCTTCGGGTTCAGCAGGTCATTGTTCGGGTCGAACAGGTTCTCCCAGTTGTTGGCCCGCCGCTCCAGCATGGCCGCGTCCTTGCTGTCACCCAGCGCCGAGGCGAACTGGGACAGCGCCAGGTCCTCGGTGTCGTATTCCAGCAGGGTGGCGACGCTGCCGTGGGGGTTGCAGCAGCCGGAAGGGCCGGGGAAGGGTATGTAGCCGTCCTTCTGCTCCATTGCCTCGCCGGGCCGCACGTCGTTGACCGTGGTGGCCTGTTTGAGCATGTCGGCCAGCGCCTCGCTGGTGTTGAAGTTGCGGGCGCCGAAGGCGTAGTAGTCGGCGATGATCGACTGGGCCGGGTCGCCGACCATGACGTATTTGTTCAGGTTCAGGTAGCCCCACTGCTGCAGGATCTGATCCTGGCTGTAGTAGTTGAGCAGCGACTGCGCCTGGTCAGATCCCGCACCAGGATCGAGAATGGCCTGCAGCTGGGACAGCGAATGATAGATGTCCCAGCCCGAGTAGATCCCGTACTGGT
>Ga0335073_10010403_pt1 | contig 13080 bp, 8 predicted proteins | sample Lox_Sample_22_FD_207093 | JGI IMG/M metagenome (GOLD analysis project Ga0335073, IMG submission 207093) | Soil microbial communities from Loxahatchee National Wildlife Refuge, Florida, United States - Lox_Sample_2.2 | ecosystem: Environmental > Terrestrial > Soil > Wetlands | place: USA: Florida...
ACGGTGAGTACATAGAGGTTGTGCGGCGTCGCCTGCGTGGGAGGGAAGTTGGCCGCGGTCATGGCCGCGCTGGTCGAAGTGTTCGAAAACGTGGTCGTGGTTCCATTGGCGTAGAGCGTGGGTGTTCCACCTCCGGCGCCGGCCACGCCCAGCAGCGATCCCGGAGGAAGATTGGCCAGATTATTGAAGTTCTGCACCTTGGTGGGGGTGAGCGTCACCGTGACCGTCTGGCCGTTCAGGAAGGCGCCGGGGAACCTGCCGGCAACGACGACGTTATCGGCCGCCGCCGTGGCTGAAGTTGCGATGCCTGGGTCGATGACCGCGGGGGCGGTGCCGGGATTGTTGGAGTAGACGCGCGAAACATAGAGCTGCGAGCCGCCGTTGGTGAAGAACGCCTGCACAGCCATGGCCATGTAGTTGGTGCTGTTGGCTGCATTCGACGGGTTCAGCGTCAGGTTCCCGTAACCGCCGTAGATGTTCTGAAAGTCGCCGAAACTGGTCAGCAGCTGCGGAACACCGCCCGCGGGAGCGTTGGCCGCCGGCTCATCGTTGGGCGGCAGCCCGCCGTAGGGCATGCCGCAGACCGGGCCGGTGAGCGTGGGTCCGACAAAACCCGTCGTCGTGGTTCCAACACCTTCGATCGTCGGAGCGCTGAAGCTGACTTCTTCGACGTATACGCCTGGCGCTAAGTACTCGGGCACGGTGATCCTCCTTGGCGGGATGCGAGGCTGCGGAATGTGTCCGCAGCACAAGGAAACTCAAACGGTGATCGCGAAGCTCATGGATGTCTCCAGGCCGGATGAGAGCTGCACCGTCTGGGGCGGGCTGCTGGTTACAAGCGAGGTATTGGTCAGGTTATTCAGGGTGTCATCGGGGTTGGGTATCCAACCCGATGGCTGTGTGAGATTGCTGGGAGCGAAGTAAGCGGTCACCGTCGCATCCACCGTGGACACCGTGACCGAGCCTCCGCTGCCGGTGTTGGCGGTCACCGTCAGGCCCATGACGGCGAGCAGTGCTTCTCCATTGGGAGCCGTCACGCCTGTGGCCAGAACGGCGTTGTTGCTCTGCTGCACCACCCGCACCACCGCCCACGGCAATCCCTGCGCCGGGCTGGAGCCGCTCTTGGTCACGGAAGCATGGATGGTCGCCCAGTTGGGGCCATAGGGCGTGGCCGGTGAAGGGTATAACTTGACCTGCTGCGCGACGAAAACATTCGCCGCAGTTGGAATGGGTGGAATCGTGGGTACAGCCAGCGGCGCGCTGACCTGCGCCCGGCGCGGAAGATAGTAAAGCGACGGGTCCTGGAGCGAGACTTCAAACTGAGCCGACGGAGGCCATGTCCCGGACACGAGAAATTCGTCTGTCTGCGCCTCGAAGCCCGGCCCGTCGAAGATCACGTATGCGCCGCTGTGATTGGGGCGCACCGTCCACTGCGGCGCCGGCGTGACTGGGACGGCCGGTACCACAGAGCTGCCCGTAATGGCGTCAACGCAGATAAACGCGCCCAGGATACGGCGATCGACGTTCTCGTTCAATTAAGGCCTCCCGGTTGAATGGTGAAGCGGGTGGCCACAACCGGCGGACCCGGAGTGACAGTGGTATCCACGCGCACCGCGCGTGCTACAAAGCCGACAGTGAGACGGTACTTGGGTCCCAGGCCGTCCCAGATGTCGAGGATGTCCTGAAGACTCAAATCGGCGGGGATGACCTGAATGGCGTCATTGCTCTGCCAGCCCGGAGCCGTCGTCGAAAGCGAGAGGATCGAAGTATCGAGGATGGGGTTGGACTGAAGCTGCTGCATCGTCCACACCAGAATCTTCTGCTCCGCCTCGGCGCCCTCCGCCGTCTTGTCCCAGTAGGAAATCAAATAGTGCAGGTCGAGATACATCACCGGCTTGTCGCCCGGCAGATCCTGGAGCGCCGTTACGTAGCGGAAGTTGTCGTTGGTGGTGATCCGGTGCAGGTAGATTGCGACCGTCTTGTCGAGCGGAGTGGTATCTTCGTTGGCGATCTCCTCGCTGGACACCAGGCTGAAGGTGCATGGGAACCCGACCGTCGTCGGATCGTAGTTGTTGGTCAGGAACTTTGCCATCGCATCCCCAACCGCGAACACCGCCTGATAGTCAGCCACGCTGCTCTCCTGCCTGGCTCAAGTCGTCACTCGGCGCCGTCTCCGCCGCGAAGTGCGTTGCGTCCTGGAGCCGCGCGCGGTTGAGCTGGAACAGGCTCTCAGTGCCCACGCGCGACTCTTCGCTGAGGTAACCCTGGTCGGTCAACCAATCCAGGGCGTCGCGAGTCTCTTCCACGCTTCGCCGCACCATCTCCTGCATCAGCCGCCACCGAGCGATTTCGCTCAGACTGTCGACCGCGTTCGGATTGCGAAGAAAATAGCGCAGGATGTCTTTCGCAATAGCCACATTCGCAGCTTTTCCGTTGGTCACGGTGGTACTGGCTTTCGTGCATCTCGCCTGCAACCGGGGTTCCATTCGCAGCGGCGATTTCCACACTCGGAAAAACGGCGATTTCGGCGGAAATTGAAACGAGTGATCCGGCGCACGGGGTGAAATGATCCCATCGGTCCGAGCGAGCGGCCGTGGGAGAGAGCGGAATGGGCAGCATGGAGTGGGGGTTCGCGAGGGGCGGGTCGAATTCGACCCGGCGCGGGTTGCGAACGACCCTAGTCGCAGGACGACGGTAAGCCGTACTTTTTCGCGAGACGCCCAAAGGCGCGGCGATCTTTGCCTGCTTCGCGCGCGGCCCGGGTTACATTGCCGGCGTGCTTGTCCATCATGCGGCGCACATACTCGCGTTCAAAGCACTGGATGGCTCGCAGCTTGGCGCTGCGGAACTTTTCCGGAGACGTCTCGCCGATCTCGTCCGGCCCCGGCGCTGAAGCGGAGTTCAGGTCGATGAGCGAAGCGGCGATCTGCGCGCCCGGCGAACAGAGTACGGCGCGCTGCAGGGTGTTGTAGAGTTCGCGGACGTTGCCGGGCCAGTCGTACTGGCCCAGCTTGCGCTCGGCCGCCTGCGACAGAACTTTCCGCGGCGCATTGGAGGCGCGGCAGATCTCCTCGATGAAATGACGGCTCAGCAACTCGATGTCCGCGGGACGCTCGCGAAGCGGCGGAAGATGAATGCGCAGCACGTGAATGCGGAAAAAGAGATCAGCCCGGAAGGCCTTTTGCTCAACCAGCTGCTGCAGGTTGCGATTCGTAGCGGCAATAATGCGCACGTCCGCCTGCCGGAATACCTCCGAGCCGAGCGGCCGGTAGGTGTGTTCCTGCAGAAGACGGAGAACTTTGCCTTGAGCCATCAGTGAGAGGCTGTCGATTTCGTCGAGGAACAGCGTGCCGCCCTGCGCGAGAGCCACGAGGCCCTTCTGGTCGTTGCGCGCATCGGTAAATGCGCCGCGAGCGTGGCCGAATAGCTCATTTTCGAACAGGTGGTCTGGAATGGCGCCGCAGTCCACGGGGATGAACGGCCCGCGCTGGCGTTTGCTCAAAAGATGCGTCACACGGGCGCACAATTCCTTGCCGGTACCGGTTTCACCGGTAAGAAGAACAGGCGCGTCATTCGAACCGAAGCGCGCGACCTGTTCGACGACACGAAGAAAAGCGGGATCGTGGCCGACAAGCTGTTCGAGCCCGATCTCGGCGGCCAGTGCAGCCTGGATTTCGGCCAGATCCTTCGCCCGCGGTCCCAGGAACCGGGCAATCCGGCGCTTCAACTCGTCCGGCCGAACCGGCGAAAGCAGAAAGTCGTCGACGGTTTCAACGGCGGCGTGGAACAGCGCGCTATCGTCAGGGGCCAGGATGGCGAAGACGGGTACAGGCAGCGAATTATTGCGGAGCCAATGAAAGAAGGTCGTGGCCCGCTCTTCGCCCGCGGCCGCCTGGGTGATGATCAGATGCTCTTTGGCGCTGCGCGCTTCGGCGGGCGCGAACGCATCCCATGTGGTGCGGCGCGCAAGCCCCCACTCCGGGAACACCATATTGAGCCCATCGCCTTCTGTCGCCGAGCGCCCGGAGGACTCAACGATGAGTATGCCATGAGACATCGAAAACCTCTGCGACCCTGAACGTTCCAAAGCTGCAGACGGGGGCGGTCGAAGTGCGAACGAGCGACCCGGTGCGATTGGGTTGAATACTGGGCTCACACTTGGAGATCAAGGCCATCTCGTGAACAGATTCGCAAGGTGGAGCGGAAGCGATCCTCTGAGCCTTTCGTCAAAACGCAATTTCAAATTTCCAGCGCGCGCAAACCCCTAACCGTCGCCAGCAACGGCTCCATTACGCGATCTCTCGCTCCTCGAAGCGGCCCGTTGTGTCTTCCGGCAGGATGCGAAAGCCCCTGACTTTATCCCAGTCGTGATTTTTCCATTGCAATCGTTACAGGAAAATTTGGTGTTTGATGGAGATTCGGATCGGCACATTCAAGGAAGAGGATGAGAACTGTTGGCCGGGAAATCGACGATACAGCCCTTATCCGGTGCGCGGGGTTCGAATGTTGGCCTCAGGAAAATGTACGAACAATATCCGCGCTGTTCAACCTTTGTCAAGCTAAAAAAACCGGCGTCACTCGAGGGTTCGGCGGCGCGAAGGGCGCGGCATGCTGCACGAGGCTGGAGCGGGCTCTCTACCGATGGCCAAACGCGCACCAAGCCCGTTCATTGGGATCCTCGCGCTCATAAATTCTTGGTCGCACAAGGTTTGATCCTGCGCAAAACCTTCCGGTATGCTCGTTGCTGTACGCAATCCGGCATTCCAGATTTCGAACGCGTTCCATCCTGTCATGGAGAATGCTCCTCACTCCGTTAGTGTGCGCGAAGCGGTCTTCGCCCTGCTGCGCCAGTTGGGATTAACAATCATCTTCGGCAATCCCGGCTCCACTGAATTGCCCATGTTCCGTTCGTTTCCTGACGATTTTCGCTACGTCCTCGGGCTCCAGGAAGCGGCGGTGGTCGGGATGGCCGATGGTTACGCGCAGGCGAGCGGCAACGCATCGCTGGTGAGCCTGCATTCGGCCGCGGGGGTGGGGAACGCCATGGGCAACATCTTCACCGCCTTTAAAAATCACACGCCCATGATGATCACAGCGGGCCAGCAGGCGCGTTCCAATCTGCCTTACGATCCATTTCTCGCCTCGTTGCAGCCCACGGAGTTGCCGAGGCCCTATGTCAAATGGAGCATTGAACCGGCCCGCCCGCACGATGTTCCCCTGGCATTTGCCCGAGCCTATTTCACCGCGATGCTGCCGCCGCGAGGACCGGTCTTCATATCGATCCCCGCCGATGATTGGGACCAACCGTCGGAACTGGTGACGGAACGCCTGGTGAGTAACGAACTTCGGCCTGAGCCGCGGATGATTGAGCGGATCGGCGACGCACTCGATCAAAGCGAACGACCCGTGTTTGTTGCAGGCGCTGGCGTCGATCGAGGCCACGCATTCGATGATGTCGTCCGTCTGGCTGAAATTCACAACGCACGCGTCTGGACCGCGCCCATGTGCGGACGCTGCGGATTCCCCGAAAATCATCCGCTGTTTGCGGGATTCTTGCCCGCCGCTCGCGAAAAGATCGTTGCCCTCCTTGATGGCCACGATTTCATCTTTGTCATCGGCGCGCCTGCTTTCACCTATCACGTCGAGGGGCATGGCCCGCACATTCCGCACGGCGCAACGTTGTGCCAGCTCATCGATGATCCATCAACTGCCTCCTGGACTCCCGCCGGCACGATTGCTGTGGGAAGCATTCGCCTCGGCGTCGTCGATCTGCTCGCTCGTCCCGCCCCAAAGCAGCGGGCACGTCCCGCCTCCCGCGAGCTGGCGCCTCAGGTTGAAAGCTCAACGCCCATGTCCACGGCCTTCGTTCTGCAGACCCTCGACAAATTGCGCCCTGGCGCCAGCCTCGTGGTCGAGGAGGCGCCCACCGCGCGGCCAGTGATGCAGGCCTGTATGACCTTCACCCGCAGCCAGAGTTTCTTCACCATGGACAGCGGAGGCCTCGGATACGGCATGCCGGCCGCGGTCGGCGTTGCCATCGCCAGACCGGACCAGCGCGTAATTGCCATCCTGGGTGACGGCTCCAGCATGTACTCGATTCAAACTCTCTGGAGCGCCGCACAGTTGAAAATACCTGCCGTATTCCTGATCCTCAACAACGGGCGATACGCCGCCCTGCAGGAATTTGCTCCGCTCTTTGGTTTCTCGCCCGGTGAGCCTGTAAAGGGGACGGAACTCCTGGGAATCGATTTCGTTAAACTCGCTCAGGGATTGGGCTGCTTCGCATCGCGTGTTGAAAATCCGTCCGAGCTGGAGCCCGCGTTCACTCGCGCGTTCCATTCAACATCACCTGTTCTCATCGAAGTCGCAATCGCTTGACTTCACAACCCGGCCGGCTTTCCTGTGAGGTTGACTGAATGGAACCTGGTTCCCCGCATCAGCCTCCCGAGATTGACGTAGGTCATGTACTCGATGGTGGCCCGTTCTCACCTCTGCAGAAGCAGACCGTGGCTCTTGCCGCCGTCTCGGTGATCTTCGATGGGCTCGGTTCGCAACTCATTGGATTCGCGATTCCCAGGATGGCCTCGGAGTGGCGCGTGGCGCTCGGCGCCTTCGCTGCCGCGGTCTCGGCAGGTTTATTCGGAATGAGTTGCGGCAGTGCGTGTGCAGGCATGCTTGCAGATCGGCTCGGACGCCGCTGGGCCGTAATCGGCAGCGCCCTGCTGTTTGGATTGGCCACTTGTGTGGTAGGCCTCGCCCAATCGCCGTCTTCCGTGGGTTGGTTCCGATTCTTCGCCGGATTTGGAATCGGCGGGGCGCTTCCCACATCAACCACTCTCGTCGCTGAGTTCACGCCTGCCCGCATCAGGCCCCTCGCGATAACATGCACGATCGTCTGCGTGCCATTAGGAGGCATGTTCGCTGGCGTCTTGGCCGCATATATCCTTCCCAGTTACGGCTGGCGCACTCTCTTTTTCGTAGGCGGCGCAGTACCCCTCATCCTCTGCCTGATACTCATGTTCGCTCTGCCCGAGTCTCCGCGCTTCCTTGTGCGCCATCCCGAACGCTGGGATGAGCTCACTGTGTTGCTCGAACGAATCCGGCGTCCTGCCGCACCCGGATCTCGATTTTGCGACCGCACCGAATCCCATCTGCGCGGGCGCTTCTCCGACTTGTTCGGCCCCGATTACCTTCGCGATCCTCTTGGCCTATGGTGCGCCTTCCTGCTTTGCCTGTTCACTGTCTACTCCGCCTTCAGCTGGCTCCCTTCCCTGCTCGTTTCCTCCGGACTGAAGCCTGCCGACGCCTCACTCGCCCTTACACTCTACAATGCCGGCGGCGTTGCCGGTGCTTTGCTCTGCGGGTGGGCCATCTCCCGGTTCGGCTCTCGATGGCCGTTGATCACCTGCTGTGCCGCGGCTGCGATCGCCGCGTTATTCGTGAGTCAGCTTCGTTTCGATCAACACCCCTTTCTTCTGTTCTCTGGAATTGCCGCGCATGGCTTCTTTGTTAATGCGGTTCAATCCACCATGTTCGCCGTGTGCGCCCATGTATATCCCACCGCCATCCGCGCGCGGGGTGCGGCCTCTGCCGTAGCTTTTGGCCGCCTCGGAGCCATTCTCTCGGGCGCCGCCGGAGCACTCGTGCTTTCCTCAGGTGCCTCGGCCTACTTCGTGGTCCTCGGCACAGCAATGTTTCTCGTGCTTGTCACTCTTGCCATGGTTCGGCGGCATATTCCCGCTTCGGTTGAAGAAAAGAAACAGCCGGAGCCAGCGTAAAGAGTTGAGGACACATCAAGGCTCGCACAAGCGCGACAATCCGGTCTGACGGTTGAATCAAACTAGAAGAACAGGTTCGATCGGATATTGAACGTAAACGCACTCGGAACGCGTGGCGTGACGGCGGGCCCGCTGCCTCGTCTTGCCGCCCTGTTGCCCTGTGTTCCTATCGATTCTCCCAGACACCTCTGTCCTCTTGACGTGGTTGCAGCGTAATCGCGAGTACAAATGAGTCACTCGTCTGGTCAGTGTTGATGAGCGTGATGCTTTCGACCCTTCGATGGGGATCGAGAACGTAGGTGTACGAGTAGAGATTGCAGCCGACGCCATTCAACGTGCCGTCGCTGTTGATGCGCTCGATGCCGCCGACGGCGACGCTTTCATTTGCGTTCACGCCGTAGGAACACCAGTCACTGAATGTCTGGTTGATGGTTTGGCTGGGTCCGTTTGCGTAGTGGATGGTGACAGCACCGGTATGGCTGCCGTCGACTGCCGTCCCGAGAAGCGTCATGGTCGCGTAAGGACCTTGCCTGTCGATGGGAATTAGCACCGTGGCGCCCGGGCTTGGCCCAAGGTCGATCTCGTCCGGAACGCACGCGTTGTCGCAATCCACGGTGTTCACCGGGCCGAAGACGTATCGGACACCCTTGTCAGTGAGAGTTGGAACTTCGCTCGGGGACAGGCCCAGTTGCTGAGCCGAATAGGCGTCGGCGCAACCATTGGGCAGCGTGCAGCCATCGCCTCCGCCGTCCATTCCGCCCGTCGCTGAAAACGTTACGCCATTATCGAAGACTCCGGCCAGGTTGAACTTCCGCGAGAGATTCAATCGCACCTGGTCTCTGAGATTCTGTGAATTCAGTGTGGCTGCCAATATGACCACGGTCGGGTCGTCCGGCAGAGTGAAGCTCTTCACGATCTTGCGGCTATCGAGAACAAAGATGTAGCCGTAGAGATTGAAGGGACGATTATCCTTTGTGCCGTCGGCGAGGTTGCGGTACGGCATGACCACTGCGAACGACTCGTTGGTGTTGAAGGAAGGAGAGAACCAGTCGCTGAAGCTTTGCGTGAACTGCGCGGTCGCGCCGTCCGAGTAAGTCACTGTGATGGGCTGCGATGCCTGATTCCCGCCGAAGCCCGTGCCGAGCAATTGAAGGGTGGTGAAGTGTCCCGAGGGCAATTGGATGGTCTCGCCCGCAGCGCCGATCGCATCGGGTTTGTCCGCGGCTCCGAAGTGGAATTGTACGCCGTTGAGGACGCGGTCGGACGTGAGCAGATTCGCGGAGTAGGCGTTGCCTGATCCGTCGAGCCCGCTGGTTGCGATGGTTGTGCCATCCGTGTAGATCGCATTCACGTTGTAGGCCGAGGACAAGTCGATCGGCCTTCCGGCGCCATGGGTGCCAAGACCTGCGCTCACCGCCAGAGTGATGGAGGATGTGCTCTGCACGATGTCGCCGGATGTTCCGGTCAGAGTCAGCGGCACACCGGGCCCAGTCAGCGTTCTGTCGCTCGCGGCAAGCGTGAGGGTGCTTGTCGATGTTGTCTTGTCGGGATGGAGCGCAGCGCTTACGCCGCTCGGCAATCCTGCCACCGGCGAAAATGCCACTTTACCTTCGAAACCGTTTTCCAGTGCGACGCTCACCTTTGCGGTTGCAGTTCCATCCTGGTTGATGTAAACCGCGCTCGGAGATGCCGAGAGAGCGAAGGTGGGCAGCGCCAGCTTGACATAGGCAGGTTGCGTCAGGACTCCGCCGGAACTGGCGCCGGTGATGACTAGCACCAGATTCCCACCCGAGCCGCTGCCGGTAAGCGTAACGGTCAAAACGGAAGTTTCGGAACCGGAGATGGTTGTCGGATTCAGCGATGCCGTCACGCCTGACGGCGCTCCCAGAATATTCGCCGTCAAATTCACTGTTCCACTAAAGCCATTCCCGGATGCGACTTGGATGGTTGTCGTAGCTCCTGTGGCGCCCGCGGGAACTGTCAATGCCGCCGGCGTAGCCGAGAGTGCAAAGTAAGGAGCGGTTGATGCGGGGGTGAGCGTGTCGATTAAGGTTTGGCCGTTCGGGCTTCCCCATCCGGTGACGAGGTCATAGCCGGCGACGGCGAGATACTGCTGTCCCAGGCCGTTGTTGTTGCTGCCGCTGGTAATGTCGTGGAACTCACTCAAATAGCTCGAGCTGGTGCCGACGCCGTAAACGGTTGGGTTGAGGAATCCAGCCGAGGGGGCATTGCTGTTGGCCGCCTGCTGGTTCACCAGCGCCAGAAATCCGGCCCAGCGCGGCGTCGAGAGACTCGTGCCTCCGATACCTCCCTGGCAGGTCCCGCCCGCGCACCACCAATTGTCGCAATCGGCTTCGGCCGAGACATCGGGGATATTCCGCAACGTCGTCGAGCCCTGATTCGATGAGTCGATGACTCCCGGAAGCTGCTGGTACGCGGGGATGCCGAATCCGTTGGTGCTGTAACCGCCGCTGCTGCCGCCCGTGGGATTGGCGCAGGCCAGCGCGGGGTTCGTTCCTCCCCACGCGATCTCAGACTGCCACGGTCCTCCAGCGCCGTTTGTGGTGATATGCGTTCCTCCAACCGCGGTGATGTAGGGATCGTCTGCCGGGTAAAAGACCGGATTGCAGTTGCCGGTGCAGCCGGGAAGAGAAAAGGCTCCGCTGTCTCCGCTGGCCACGAAGAGATTCTGCCCCTGCGCGGCGAACTCCTGAAAGATGGGCTCATCCGAGGTCGGGTCGGCCGGGAGCCAGCCCACCGAAGCGCTGAGTTGCTTGGCAACGTTCTCCGTCGCCATTTGCGTGAACGTATCGACGTCGTTCGATGCTTCATATTCAATGACCGCGTCAACGCCTGGAGCCATGGAGAACGATTGCACGATGTCGGCGATCGGTTCGCCGTCGTCGCACGAGCCGCAGGACGTATCGTATCCGTCGATTGACTCGGTGATCACAGTGGCGGGATCGAACTGCTGGCCAATGGAGCTGAAGTAATTCTCCACGTCGCTCAAGTTAAAGTTCAGCCCAAAGATCCCGATGGATTGGCCCGCGCCGGTAAGCGCCGTTCCTCCGTAGTAGGCTGCGCGCATATCGCTTCCGAGAAACTGCCCGCCCGGGCCGGATCCGGTCTGGTCGGAATGCAAATGGTTCTTCGAAGCGTAGCGCAGCAGAGGGCGCGGAGGCGAAAAGTCGTCAAGGCCGGCGATATGCCATAGGCGCACATTCACATCGACTGTGGGCTCGCGATCCGGAGCGTAAAAGGTTCGCTTCTCCGTCGGGTGTTGATAGACGCCCATCTTTATGTGAAATGCCTTTTCAATGCTCGCTACCGAAGCCCAGACATCGACGACCATTCGATTCGACGTTGTCCGAGTTACCATCATGCCGTTCGCCGCTGCAAAGTGAACCACGCCGTCCAGGTCGGCCTGGGTCGGCCCGAAACGATCGGTGAATTGCTGCACGGAAAGATAGTGGTGATATTGGGAACTCTGCGGATCGTTGATCTCCCGCAGCAAATTGCCGAGTTCTCCCTGGTTGCGAAGGGGGAGCATGATCGCCAGCTTGAGACGCTGCGTTGCGGGAAGAGCGCGGACGAACGGAACCTTCCGACTGGTGACTTCGTTGCGCGTATGGCGAGTCATGAGTCGCTGTTGAGCGAGCGCAGATGGGCTGAGGAGTAAAGATGTGAATGCACAAGCTGACGCAAGCACCAGCCAGCCTTGGAAGCGGCTTTCCTTGTCCATCGGGAATCTCCCTTCAATTGTTTTTCAATTTCGGAGCGAGAGCACGTCAGGTTCGAGCCGGGGCCATCCATCCGTCGCATTCCGGGACTTGCGAGCAAGCTAGAAGATCGGAAGAGTTTGCGCCGACTGCTCCAAAGCTAGAGGTGAGAAAAGATCTTTGAGAGATGGGCATCGCTCTTTCCTTTGCGCCGGGGAATGTGCCGTTCGAACAGAGAAAAAGCTTGGTCTGCAGGCGAGCAACGGACGGGAATCGTATCTGTTCCAGGTTGGAATCGATACCATCAAGCAAGAACAGTAGCCGTGCGCAAGGTAGCTTGTCAAACGGAATTTTGCCTGGGGCGTCGGCGCATTGTTGTAACTTCCAGAGCCAGGCAGCCCTGACATTGCTTTGAGCATCGGGGCCTCACAGCAATGTCTTTCGTTGAAATGGGACTCGATGCGCAGGCTGGGACACTTATAGATGCCTTTAAGGCCGAGGATTTCTATATGGACCGGCTTTTCGCGATCGCTGAGATCGGCGATGCGGCGCAAGCCAGGGCCGAGGCCATGCGCCGGCAAAGGGACTCTCCGCAGGACACGCTGGTCAGCGTCGAATACGCGCCTTCGGTCTACGCCGCGCTCGCTCTTCGATCGGGCAAGCCGGCCGAGGGGGTGGGGCTGATGCGCGACGCCGAGCAATACGAATTGCGCGATCCCACCATCGCCTACCTGCGCGGGCAGGCCTTTCTCACCGCTAAAATGGGTACCGAGGCCGACGCGGAATTTCGGAAGCTGATTGTCAACCCCGGCATCGACGGTCCACTGTCCCCTTTACATGCGCTCTCGCACCTCAACCTGGCCCGCGCTTTAGTGCTCCAGAACAAGCCGGCAGAGGCGCGCGCGGAGTATACGCAACTCCTCGCCATCTGGGGCGCTGCCGATCTTGACCTGCCTCCCTTGAAGCAGGCCAAGGTCGAGATGGAGCGGTCGCCCGCACAACAGTGAGCCGTTGAACTTCTGGGCCAGAAGCCCGGCGTCCATCGCCCGCTCACCAGCCCTTTGGTCAGCTTCAGCAGCCCTTGCTCGCCGATCAGATCCCCCGGACCCTTGTAACTTATCGGCTTTAAGGTTCGCGGGGCTCAACAGCTTTCTTGGCGACTATCGTCCGCAAGATGTCTTGGCCATCTATCCCGAGATGATCTTGATTGCTGCGGCCAAAGATGAGAAGGCCGAGTTGCGATGGTCAGGACAGGGTTGACTTTGCTTGTCGGCAAGGGTGCCGGAATTTGTTTGGTACAATTTTTCTTAGCGGAGTCGTGACAACTTCGTGGTTCGCGTTAGCTTGGCGAGGGGCAGGGAATTTGTTCTTGGGTTTACTGTCCATTTCTGCCGGAAGTCGGTTATATCTGGTGGAAACGATGGAAAACGGCGAAACGATGGACAGTAAAGAAAGACAGTAAATTCTGCAATTTGCGCTAAGCGATTGAAATTGCAGGGGGACGTAGCTCAGTTTGGTTAGAGCGCTGCCCTGTCACGGCAGAGGTCGCGGGTTCGAGCCCCGTCGTCCCCGCCATAAACCAA